>Ga0164243_10016139_pt1 | contig 10263 bp, 6 predicted proteins | sample OricompcompostOP_FD_108781 | JGI IMG/M metagenome (GOLD analysis project Ga0164243, IMG submission 108781) | Organic Plus compost microbial communities from Emeryville, California, USA - Original compost - Organic plus compost (OP) | ecosystem: Engineered > Solid waste > Mixed feedstock >... | reverse complement strand
GGCGGGCGCTCGTGGCGGAACATCGCCAGCAGCAGGAGGTCGTAGGTCGCCTTCAGGGTCCCGCCGATCACCAGCGGCCAGCCGAACGCCGTCGTCTGGAGCAGCGAGCCGGCGATGGTTGGGCTGATCGCGGTCGCCAGGCTGCGTGGGACATTCGTGATGCTGGCCGCGGCGGGCCGTTCCTCCGGTGTGACGACCGCCATCACATAGGATGTGCGGGCGGGCACATCCATCTGGGCGAGGGCGCTGCGCATGAGCAGGAAGAGGATTGCCAGCGGAAGCGTCGGCATCAGCGGGGTCAGGATCAGGAAGATGTTGGCTGGCAGGTGGCTGAAGACCATCGTGTTCACGAGGCCGATCCGCGCCGCAACCCGCGGGGCGAGCAGTTGCGAGAAGGCGGAGAGCAGGCCCGCCCAGAAGAAGATCGTCCCCGCGACGGCGGTCGACATGTCGAAGCGCAGGAAGAGCCAGAGCGCGATCACCGATTGCAGGGTGAAGCCGCCCGCGAACGAATCGAGGCTGAAGAGCGCCGCCAGCCGGTAGACGGCCCGCTTCGACGGGCCGAGGGCGGGGGAGTCCGGCTTCACCGCCGGCTCGATGTTCGGAGAGAGGCGCCGGTAGAGCGCGGCGATGATGATCCCCAGTGCGCCGTAGAGCAGGAACATTGCGGTGACGGTCGTCTCCGCGTTCACATCCAGCAGGTGGGCGAGGGCGGTCGGGATACCCGCCGCCAGGGCGCCGATCGCCCCGACGAGGCTGCCGGTGAGGCTGTAGCGGGCGAAGATCGCCGTCCGGTTGCGGTCGCTCGTCGTCTGGGGCAGCAGCGATTGTTCGGTGGGGAGGAAGACGCTGACGTCGCCCGTGGAGGGGTTGATCGTGCCGACGAAGGCGACGACCAGCAGCGGCCAGAAGCCGTCGAGCAGGAAGAAGCCGATGCCCGTGGCGATCATCAGCATCGCGGTGCGCAGCAGGAGGTCGATCCGCTTCCAGCGATGCGCGAACTGGCCGACCGCCAGCGTGAGCGCGGCCGACCCGAGCAGCGTCGCCGTCGTGAGGACGCCTATCCGCGTGGCCGAGAAGCCGAGCGAGACGAGGTGGACGGGGAGCAGGATGCTGATGAAGCCGTCGCCGAAGGCGCGCAGGCCGCGGGCGGCGATGAGGATGGCGGCATCCGGGCTGGTGCCCTCGGGGAGAAACCGGAATCGCCGCTCGCTCGCCGGACCCGATTGCGCGCCGATCTCCACGCCCGTTCACTCCCTGTGTCTTCCTGCCGCCAGGTCATGTAACCGTAGCATGATCGCACGATCACAGGCTGCAAGTGCACCCGGATCGCTGGCGGGGCCAGTCGCCGGGGTGCTGGCCGGAGTGATACCGCCGGGCTATGCAGCGTTCGCGTGAGTCGCTAGACTCAGGAGAAGGAGGCCGCGATGAACGTGACGCTGACGCCGTATTGGCAGCAGTTCATTCGGGATCGAGTCGAGAGCGGGGAATATGCGGACGCGAGCGAAGTGAGGCACGCGGCGTTGCGGATGCTCGAATACAAGGAGCGAGTTCTGGAGTTCCGGAACTACGTGAAAGATGCGCTCGATCCAGCGAATGCCGACAAGCTGGTCGATGCGGACCACGGCTTTGCCCAAGAGCGTATGCAGCGGATCATCGACGGTGAACGACCTGTGGGGCCTGCTCCATGGTATGTGCTGCCTGCTGTTTACAACATGAGGAATGGCCATGCCTAAGGACGAGTTTAGTGAGCGGAGGAGACAGCTGCGCAGGACTCACCCGATAATGGATTGGGAGACAGAGCCTGACTGGGAGCACCGTGTTGGACTGAAAAAGATTGTGTCGGAATCGCGACCTAAGGGAGAGAGGCATGAAGTGCATCGCAGCGTGGCCGATCGAGGCGGGGACGGATCAGGGGCGAGTGCATTGGCTTGGCATGCCACCCATCATGGTAAAAAGAGCCCTGCCCATACCCTGACGCCACGGCCCACACAGACTTTGTCGCCCGGGCCTCGTTCTGACGAGATCGAACCTGTGGACCAGGCAGCAATAGGGGAAAGACTTCCAAACGTAGCGCAAGCAAGAGTCCTCGCTCCAAATCCATGGGATCACTCTGTGACTTGGCGCCATTGGTTTTCTATCACTGATCTTATGAAAGGCGCGTTAGCAGTAGCTGTGATTGGGTGGTGTGCGTATCAGTTCTCCCTCCTATTTTTAGCGGAGAGTGACGCGCCCCCGAGGGAATACGTATACGGGACGTTTTTAGCCGGAGCCGCTATGTACGCCGTCGGCCAATATGTGATGAGACTAAGTCGCGACATAAGAAATCGTAGGCGATATTGGGCATACATCAATTCAACGGAGTGGCAGGGAGCGCGAGCCAAGGCCCTCGAATATGCACAAGGGCGTTGTCAAATCTGCTTCAGTACAGTGGGACTTCAAGTGCATCATCGTACCTATCGGAGAGTTAGTACAGAGCTTCCGGCAGACCTAACAGTCCTCTGCTCCCGATGCCATGCGTTGTTTCACCAAGGAGGAAACATGCCTGACGATCAGTATTGGAAGGCGTGATAGCAGAACCCATGGACTGCGGTGTACAGAGACAAGGGACAAGTGTGACATCAGGGGGCTAAGCCAGCATTTCTGTATCAATATTGACCCATACTGATGATGCAGGAGCGAGCTCGCTCTTGCATCATCAGTATGGGTCAATCAGCGGCTGCCTCGTCCTCGGTCTCCTGGCCGCGCCACTGCATCGTGTAGAGGTTGTAGTAGGCGCCGCGGCGGGCCATCAGCTCGTCGTGGGTGCCCATCTCGATGATCTCGCCGAGGTGCATCACCACCACCTTGTCCGCCTCGCGGATCGTGCTCAGGCGGTGGGCGATCACGAAGCTCGTGCGGCCCTTGAGCAGCCGCTTCAGCGCCTGCTGGATGAGCTTCTCCGTCTGGGTGTCGATGCTGCTCGTCGCCTCGTCGAGGATCAGGATGCGCGGGTCGGCCAGCAGGGCGCGGGCAAAGGAGATCAGCTGGCGCTGCCCCACCGAGAGGCTGACGCCCCGCTCCTCCACCGGCGTGTCGTAGCCCTGCGAGAGTTTCATGATGAAGTCGTGGGCGCCGACCTCCCGCGCGGCCTCCTCGATCTCGGCGCGGGTCGCGTCGTTGCGGGCATAGGCGATGTTCTGGCGGATGGTGCTGCCGAAGAGGAAGGTGTCCTGGAGCACGATGCCCAGCTGCGAGCGCAGCGATTCCTGCGTCACGTCGCGGATATCGTGATCGTCGATCGTGATGCTGCCCTCCCAGACATCCACGAACCGCATCAGCAGGTTCACCATCGAGCTCTTGCCCGCGCCGGTCTCCCCGACGAAGGCGACCGTCTCACCCGGCTTCACGTGCAGGTTGATATCGTGCAGGATCTCGCGGTTCCCATAGCCGAAGGAGACGTGGTTGTAGTCCACCTTGCCGGTGATCGGCGGCAGGTCGATGGCGCCCGGCTTGTCGACGATCTCCGGCTCGACGTCCAGCACCTCGAAGATGCGCTCGCCGGCCGCCATTGCCGACTGCATGGTGCTGTATTGCTGGCTGAGGTCGCGGATCGGGGCGAAGAAGCGGTCGATCAGGGCGATGAAGAGCACCAGCTGCCCCAACGAGAGCGTATCGCCGTAGACGAGGTGGCCGCCGACGTAGAGGATCAGGGCGGTCGCGCTGGCGGAGAGGAAGTTCACGGTCGGGAAGAGGATCGAGGAGTACTTCGCGGCATCGATCGAGGCGGCGAGGTTGTCGCCGTTGATCTTGCGGAAGTAGCGCATGTTCTCCGGCTCGCGGGTGTAGGCCTGCACCACGCGCATGCCGTCGATGCTCTCCGCGAGGTTCGCGTTCACGATGCCGATCGTGCGGCGGGTGGCGCGGTAGGCGGCCTTCGCGTAGCGCTGCCAGTAGCGCATGACGATCGTCATGATCGGCACCACGATCATCGCCAGCAACGCCATCTTCCAGTTCGTCCAGAACATGATGGCCACGATGCCGACCAGTACCAGCACGTTGCTGATGATGCCGATCACCGTGTCCGTGAACATGTCCTGGATGACGGAGACATCGTTCTGGATGCGGGTCATCACCGCGCCGACGCCGCGCCGGTCGATGTAGCCGATGCTGAGGCCCTGGAGATGGCGGAACATCGTGTTGCGGATGTCGAAGACCACCTTGTTGCCCAGCCATTGCGCTGAATAGAACTGCGCCCACATGCCGAGGAAGCGGATGAAGACCATGACGACGAAGGCGATGCCGATCGCATTCAGGACGCTCAGGCGCTGGCCGCCGGTGGAGGTGTTGACCTCGTCGATCGCCATCTGGAAGAGCTTTGGCAGCAGGAGATCGGCCCCGGTGACGATCAGCACGAGGGCGGTGATCATCAGCACGCGCGCGCGATAGGGCGTGAGGAAGCCGACCAGGCGGCGGGCGATCTTCGGATCGTAGGCCTTGCCCAGCACGAGGTCGTCGGGCTCGTAGCGGATCTGTCCCATGGCTACTTGCCCTCCTTGCGCGTGCTGCGTGCGGCAGCAAGCTCCGCTTCCCGCTCATCGCGGTCGACGGCAGCCACCATCGCCTCTGCGTCGCGCTCGCCATTCTCCATCATATCGAGGCCGGGATCGGGCGGTGCCTCCCCGTCCCAGGGCACGCCGTTTTCGGAGGGGAGGGCAGCGTCCGGCTCCGGGGCGTCGTCACCGACCGCGATGGCCGCCCGGATGCTGGCCGAAGCCTCCTCCTGGTCGCGCATCTGGAGATCGTAGAGGTCGCGGTAGAAGCCTTCCTGCTCCAGCAGCTCGGCATGGGTGCCGCGCTGGGTGATGGTGCCATCCTGGAAGACGAGGATCTGGCTGGCATCCTGCACGGTGGAGAGGCGCTGGGCGATGACGAAGCTCGTGCGGCCCTTCATCAGCACGCGGAGGGCTTCCTGGATGTCGTGCTCCGTCTCGCTGTCCACACTGGCGGTCGAGTCGTCGAGGATCAGGATGCGCGGGTCGATCAGCAGCGCGCGGGCGATGGCCAGACGCTGCTTCTGCCCGCCGGAGAGGGTGACGCCGCGCTCGCCGATCACCGTGTCGTAGCCGTCCTGCATGCGCAGGATGAAATCGTGGGCCTTGGCGGCCTTGGCGGCAGCCACCACGCGCTCCAGCGAGGCGTCGGAGTTGCCGTAGGCGATGTTCTCGCGCACCGTCATGGAGAAGAGGAAGCTCTCCTGCATCACGATGCCGATCTGGGAGCGCAGACTCTTGAGCGTGATGTCGCGGACATTGCGGCCATCGATGGAGACCGTGCCGCCGAGGACATCGTAGAAGCGCGGGATGAGGTTCACCACGGAGCTCTTGCCGGAGCCGGTCGGGCCGACCAGCGCGACGATCTGCCCCGGCTCTGCCGTGAAGCTCACGTCGTGCAGGGCATCGACCTTGGTGCCGGGATAGCGGAACTGGACATCCTTGAACGCGACGATGCCCTGCATCTCCGGCATCGGCTTCGCGCCGGAGAGATCCCGGATGGCCGGCTTGGTGTCGTAGACCTCGAAGATGCGGTCGGCGGAAGCATTCGAGCGGGCGATGCGCTGGACGACGAAGCCGAGCCAGCGGATCGGCTCCTGAAGCATCGTCGTGTAGACCTGGAAGGCGACCAGGGTGCCGATCGAGAGCTGGCCCTTCAGCACCAGGTAGCCGCCGAACCAGACGACCCCGGCCACGCTGAGGCCGTTCAGGGCCAGCGTGGCCGGGAAGTTGAACGCCCAGCGGGCGGAGGCGCGCATGTTCCGCTGGAAGAGCTCATCCAGCTCGGCCTCGAACCGCTCCGATTCGGCCTTCTCCTGGGCGAAGGCGCGCACCACGCGGCCACCGGCCACGTTCTCCTGCAGGGCGGAGGTCATGGCGCCGAACTGCTGCTGGATTGTGAGGAAGAGCGGGCGGATGGAGATGCCGAAGCGGATCGACCACCAGATGAGGATCGGCGTCGTGGAGAGGGAGACGAGGGCCAGCCGCCAATCCTTCTGCACGAGGATAACGGTGACGATGATGAGCATGCCGATGGCCTGCACCACGGCACGCAGGGAAAACATCATCATGCCGCGGATGTTGTTGATGTCCTCCGTCGCGCGGGACATCAGCTGGCCGGTCTGCGAGCGGTCGTAGAACTGGAAGGGCAGATCCTCGAACTTGGCGTAGAGCTGGTCGCGCAGGTCGTTGCCGACCCGCTCGGCGAGGACGTTGGTCCCGTAGGAGCGGATGAAGGTGAAGATCGCCTGCAAGACGGAGAGACCGACGATCAGCAGGGCGGCCCGCGCGAGATAGCTGCCGTCGCGCCCATCGACGCCGTGGTCGATCGCCCGTTCCAGCACATCCGGAATGGTGAGCTGGAAGGCGAGGGCGAGGAAGAGGGCGATGTAGACGAGAACCAGTCGCCGCCAGTAGGGGAGCAGATAGGAGAGCGTGCGCGTAAAGGTCTTCACAGAAAGCCTCGCCGGTCGATCGATGCAGGGAGCCTTCCCCGCCGTTTCTAGCCCGGCGCCGGTCGAGCCGGCGTCGTCCCACAGGCCTATGCCTGCATCGTCGGGCACGGAGCGATGGATGCACATCGGTCAGCCGTCATTGGGTGGCGATGCACAGGGGCCGGCATTCCCGGTGCCGGAGTGGGCGGTGGCGTCGTCGCGGTCGCCCGGCGCGTGCAGCGATGCAGGTGGGCAGTGTACGGGCTTTTGCGGGTTTGTAAACCCCATCAGGTGGTTCCGGCGGCCGGGGGACGCCGGCCGGCATGCCCCGTTCGGGCTGGTCGAGCGCGCCCGGCCGCAGACGACCCGCCATCTGTTCTGCAGGATGCAGGCCACTTGCCCCGAGCGCCACGCCCCGGCTGGCATCCGACACAAGGCTGCGAACGTACGTTCCAAACTGGTGTACGAACATCGTTGACAATCCGGAACATCCGTGAGAACATGTGTTCGTGGCCAAGGAGAACAAACGTTCCCGCCCCCGCAACGACCACACCGGGATCCGACTCCCGAAACGCCGATGGGACATCCGCACACCCTCGGCCCCGATACCGGCCAGCTTCCCCGCCTGGCCGTATCCGGAACCGGCTCTCCGGGGCCTGAATCTGGATGATGTGCCTATGTGGCACGCCGTCTGCGTAGGGTGTACGTATACCACGTCGAGTCGTTCGCGGATTCGCCGCTCGTCACTGGTCCCGGCCTTCCGGGGAAAGGACCTGTTCCATGACCTCCATGCTCGTGAACATCATCGTCGCCTTCTGGCTGCTGCTCTTCGGCGCGATGGCGATCGTCCCCTTCATGATCCAGGGGAAGCCGCACGCCCGCACCACCGAATCGACGGCCACCGCATCGGCCCACGCCGAGGATCGCGTGATCAGCATCCGCCCGGTGGGCATGGGCGTCGATCGCCCGCAGCCGGAAGGGCAGACCCCGGCGAGCATCCTCGCCGCTGCCAGCGCCCGTGCCGCCGCCCAGGCGTCGCAGGACGGTCGGTCCGGCAGTGGCAACCACCACCACCGGCAGGCCGCCTGATATCTCCGCCGGAAGGCGTTCTCCCAGCCCGGTTTCCTCTCCCTCAACCCGGGCCGCCTCCCACCCTTCCGGCACCGCGAAGCCGCCCCCGATCGCAGGATCGGGGGCGGCTTCGTCGTGACCAGGAGCTCCAGGCTACTTCGGCTGGAGCTTGCCCGTGAGCATGAGGATCGTCACGATGCCGTCCGCATACGGGCTGTTCTGGTAGATCGGGTCGTCGTCCGCCGGCCACGGCTGGACGCGCTCCTCCGAGATCATGTTATTGCCGTAGCGCTCGAACAGCGGGATCTCGGGCAGCAACTCGTTGTAGACCTTGGCGATCGTCGCCACCTTCTCGCGCTGGGCGTTCTCGTCCAGCCCGTCGGCGGAGTCGAGGGTCAGCTGGTTGAGGTCCACCTTTCCAGCGACCTCCGTCTCCTGCTCCAGCGGGAAGGCCATGCCCTTGCCGCCGTTGTTCACGGCCAGCGTGTTGTGGACGAAGAACGCCTGGGTGTAGGAGAAGTGCGGGTGGGGGTTGGACGAGTTGCCCCAGCCGCGAATCGCCATCTGGAACTTGCCCTGATCGACGTCGATCGGCTGCTGGGCCACGGCCACGGCCAGCGGCGTGATCTTGATGCCGAAGGTGGTGAGCTGGTCGGCAACGTCCTCCGCCGAGGCCGACCAGTCCGGATACTCCGCCGGAAACGAGAGGTCGAAGGCGGCATCCTTGCCATCCGGCAGCTTCCAGGTGTCGCCGTCCTTCGTCCAGCCAGCCTCCTGCAACAGGGCGGAGGCCTTCTCGTCATCCTTCTGGTACTGGTTCAGCTGGGCGATGTCGTCCTCGGAGAGCCACGCCTTCACGTGCGTATCGGACATCCCGGCCATGTACTGCGGCGGAACACCCGATTGCCCCAGCGCGATCGTGCCGTTCTGGGCGCGGTCGATGATGTGGGCAATGGCCTGGCGCACGCGCTTGTCGTTGAACACCTCGACGGTCCCGTAGTTGAAGAGGATCGCCGGGCCAGAGTATGTCGGCGGCCGCACGATGCGCGCGCCGTCCTGGACGAGTTCGGCCTCGACCGGCGGCGTGAACGCCTGCGTGCCGTAGTCCACCGCCCCGGAGAGGATGACCGTGATGATCGCCTCGCCATTGCCATTGTGGTTGTGGATGCGGTCGAACACGACCTGATCCGCGTTCCAGGCCTGCGGGTTCTTCACCAGCATCATGTCCTGCCCGGTGACGCTGGGGATGTCGATTGTGAACGGGCCGCTGGCGATGATCTGATCCGGCCGGAACGTGTTGAACTCGCCGAGGAGCTGCTTCACCTCGTCGTCCTCGACGGTCTTGCCGGCATCGAAGAGCGCGTCGGCCCGTTTTGCCCACTCGCCGTAGATCGCCGCCGACTGCGTGCTGGTGCGCAGGGCGTAGCGCTGGACGACGGTGGAGGGCTGCTTCATGTGGAAGTTGACGGTGTAGGCATCCGGGGCCTCCACCTTGTCGAGATACTTCCAGAGCACGTTGGACATGAGGCGCTGGAGGGAGAGGGTCACCAGCACATCGGCGGAGGTGAACTCCGTGCCGTCACTCCACATCGCGCCCTGCCGCAACGTCACCTGGAAGACGTTGGCGCCCGGCTCGATCGGGCCAACGGCGCCCTTCGGCGTGCCGCCGTCCGTGGCGGGCGACGCCGCTGCCGAGGCGGCCGGGGAGGCCGCGGAGACGGGCGATGCGCCCGGTGTCGCCGATCCGCCGTCGATCTTGACGAAGCCCCAGCTGGTGGCCATGAACGGAATCCACTCCTGCGGACCCCACTGGTACATGGCGAAGGGCTGCCAGATCATGTCGCCGTAAATGTTCGGGTTGGCGGCATTGGCGAGGATGCCATCGGTGACGAAGGCGTTGTAGTGTCCGGCGGGCGGCTCCTGATACGGCCAGGCCGCATTGAATTCCTTTGCCCCGTCCTGGGCCAGGACCGTGCGGCCGAACCCGGCGGGCAGTGCCGCGCCGGTGAGCATGGCGATGGTGAGCGCGCTGCCGCCGGTGAAAGCGCGCCGCGAGAAGCGCCCCGGCGTCCGGCCGGGATCTTTCCCGGAATGCTGTGTCATGCGATCCTCCTCGTCGATGCGCGAGACGAACGGCGCCCTGCCGCCCGGAATATGTTGGGCTAGACCAGACCGTACCAATCGGATAGGCTCCCCGTCAATAGAAGGGGCTCATCCGAGCCCCGTTCCGGCCAGAGTGGGCACACGGGGTTCGACGCGCCACGCGCCGTGCCCGTTGCCGCCGATCATCCCGGGAGCATATCCTCCATGTCACCGCGCAGCCGCGACCATGCCATCATCGATACCGATATCCATCCCTCGGTGAACCCCGAGCGGATGCCCGATTTCCTGCCCGAGCCGTGGAAGTCGCGCTATCGTTCGGGCAGCCGGGGGCCGGGCGTGCTCGGCTACTGGAATCCCGCCGGCGTGGTCCGCGCCGATTCGGTCACCCCCGATGGCGACCGCATCTCGATGGACCCGGCGTTGCTGGGAACGCAGTTCTTCGACGTCTACGGGATCGACTATGGCATCCTCAACTTCGAAGGCGCCATCCACGCCGGAGTGGGGCCGGAGCCGGACTACTCCGCAGCGGTGATCTCCGCGATGAACGACGTCGCTGCGCACGACTGGCTGCCCGCCGACCCTCGCTTCCGCGCCTCGCTGAACGTCGCGCCGAACGATCCCGT
>Ga0164243_10016137_pt1 | contig 10263 bp, 6 predicted proteins | sample OricompcompostOP_FD_108781 | JGI IMG/M metagenome (GOLD analysis project Ga0164243, IMG submission 108781) | Organic Plus compost microbial communities from Emeryville, California, USA - Original compost - Organic plus compost (OP) | ecosystem: Engineered > Solid waste > Mixed feedstock >... | reverse complement strand
TTCTCGGTGAGCGCGCCCATCACCCGATCTCATCCCGGTTCGGGCGCAAGCGCGCTGATCTCACGCACACGTGGATGGATCCGATCATCGTGAGCGCACCGTGGATCGCCGCGGTCGGTGCGCTGATCCTGGTGTTCAGGAGGGGCGTCGGGCGCCGCCGATGACGTGCGGGGATGCCGCGCTCATGCCCCTTGCCTCACGCGCGGGTGGCCCTTGCGCCGGCCGCTGGTGGCCCGTGCATCGGGCGAGCGACGACGATCGCTGATCTCCGAAGCCTTGCCTTGTGGGATCGCCGCCCACGCACGACGGTGACCCCGTCGCATCCGGGTGAGACGCCGAACCCCCTCCGCGAGAAGGGGGTTCTGAATGGCGGTGACGGTGGGATTTGAACCCACGGTGCGCTTTAGACGCACACAACTTTTCGAGAGTTGCACCTTCGGCCGCTCGGACACGTCACCGCCGTCGAGTGTAATTGATCCACGCCCCTGACGCGAATTCGCCTCCCTCACCCCGCCTGCCCTTCCCTCGTCCCGCCCATGCGACCTTTCCGGACCTATGTGCCGGCGCAACGGTCCCCTCCGTCCGGAAAGGTCACACAGGGAGGGATCCACAGGGGACACGGCGCCGCGCCGCGTGTCGGCGGCCGCGGCTAGGCTCGACGCATGGCGAAACCCACCTCCACTTTCCGCTGCACCGAGTGCGGCTGGCAGACGGCGAAGTGGGTGGGCAGGTGCGCCGAATGCCAGCAGTGGGGAACCGTCATCGACGTCTCCGTCTCCACGGGCATCACCACGAGGGTGTCGGCGGCCAACGTCTCCAGTGAGCGGGTCGCCCGCCCGATCACAGAGGTGAGCGAATCGGATGTCGCTCACTGGCCCACGGGCATCGACGAGTTCGACCGTGTGCTGGGCGGCGGCATCGTCCCGGGCGCGGCCATCCTCCTCTCCGGCGAGCCCGGTGTCGGCAAGTCGACCCTTCTGCTCGAGGTGGCCTCCCGCGCCGCGAAGGCGAAATCCCGGGTGCTCTACGTGAGCGCCGAGGAGTCCGTGAACCAGGTCAGGCTTCGCGCACGCCGGACGGGCGCGCTGAGCGACAACCTCTACCTCGCCTCAGAGACAGACCTCTCGGTCGTGCTCGGGCAGATCGAGGAGGTGAAGCCCGACCTTCTGATCGTTGACTCGGTCCAGACGGTGTCGAGCAGCGCGTCGGATGGCCTCGCCGGGCAGCCCGGACAGGTGCGCGAGGTCGCGCAGACACTCATCCGCGTCGCCAAGGAGCAGTCCCTCCCCGTGCTGATCGTCGGCCACGTCACGAAGGACGGCTCGATCGCGGGCCCCCGCCTCCTCGAGCATCTCGTGGACGTCGTCTGCCAGTTCGAAGGCGATCGGCATACCGCCCTGCGGTTCGTCCGCGCGTTGAAGAACCGCTTCGGTCCCACGGACGAGGTCGGATGCTTCGAGATGACGGGAGAGGGCATCGCAGAGGTCCCCGATCCCAGCCGGCTGTTCCTGAGCCGCGGTCCGTCCGTGCCGGGGACCTGCGTCACCATCGCGATGGAGGGCAAGCGCGCGCTCCCCGTCGAGGTCCAGGCCCTCGTCAGCGATTCGTCCGCCCCGAACCCGAGGCGAGTGACGAACGGCGTCGACTCGTCGCGTGTGGCGATGCTCCTCGCTGTCCTCGACCGTCGAACCGGACTGAACCTCGGCGGCAAGGACGTCTACGTCTCGACGGTCGGCGGCGTACGTCTGACCGAGCCGGGAGCAGACCTCGCCATCGCCATCGCCATCGCATCCGCCGCGAGCGACGCAGCCGTCCCGCACACGCTCGCGGCGTTCGGCGAGATCTCACTCGTCGGCGAGATCCGCCCGGTCTCGGCATTGAAGCAGCGCCGCTCAGAGGCTGGTCGTCTCGGCTATACCACCGTCCTCGATTCCGAGATCGAAAGCCTCCGCGCCGCACTCATCATCGCCGGCACCGATTGGGATCGCGAGCTCGACGCGGCCCTCTGAGCGGAGCGCTCCTCACACATCGCCCTCCGAACACCGTCGCGGTGGGGCGATCCCGGGTCTCTTCCCACCTCGCTGGGAGCGCGGCGGCCGTCCGCCGACTGCGCGACGTGCAGCCGAGCTGGACTCCGCAGATCAGAGGTCGAGCACGCGAAGGATCTCGGCCGGGCTCGCCTGCATCGGGTGGGGGCCGGCGATGTCGAAGAAAACCGCCTCGATGTCGTCGCCGTGAGTCCTCAGGAACGTGTGCAGCCAGAGGCCGTCGTGCAGTCCGATGAACGGCGGCAGCGCGGCCGGCTTGTGCGCCGCATCCGAGAACAGCAGAAGCGCGAGCCTGCCGGTCTCCGGCTGGCGATACATCCACACCTCGCCGGTATCCGTCGGCTTGTCACGCTGGCCCGGCTTCAGAAGGGGCACGACCATGCGGTCGTTGCGCAGTGCGAACGCGACCGCCGCCATGTCTTGCCTCTCGAGCGCCTCGGCGAGCGCCGCCGACCTGAACTCCGGCTTGGGTCTCTTGGCCATCCCACCATTCTCCCCGACCAGCCGCTGCGCGCGAAACCGCCCGAGACCACCGGCCCGACCCCATGCTCCCGTCAGTACAGCAGGAACTGGGCCGTCTGCTTGCTCTCGATGCCCGCGACGGAGGTCGTGAGGTGGTACGAGGCTCCACCGGCCGGGACCGCCGGGCGGTCGCTGTCACAGGTGTCGGTTGCGGAGCGCGTGCGATCCCAGGTGATCGGGGTCTGCGACGAGACCGTCTGACCCGCCGCGAGTTCCACGACCGCGTCGGCCGGCTCCTTCTGGCAGTCGGTCGAGGTCCAGTACTTCTCACTGCCTGAGGTGATGGTGAAGACCTGCTGGGTGGTGCCGACATTGATGCTGCACGGCGCATCGGACGTGTTCGTGATGCTGAGCGAGAGCTGCGGGTTCTCGCCGGCGCCGTAGGACGTCTTGTCGGTGATCGCCTCCACCGTGACCTCGTTCGCCGTGCACTGCGCGATCTCCCCTTCAGGAGGCGCAGGCGTGTCGCCGGACTCATCCGTGACGTTGGCACCGGCGTCCGCGGCGTCTGTCGGGGTGGAGCTCGGGGTGGACGTGGAGGTCGACACCGTGGACGGTCGCTCCTCACCCGATGAGGAGCCCGGGCGCCAGATGATCAGAGCCACGATGGCGATGACGGCCAGAAGGCCGAGCAGCACCAGCAGCCGACGGCGCCAGTAGACGCTCTCGGGGAGCTTGCCCGCCGGCTGACCTGTGCTCGCCATGGCAACAGGGTAACCCCCGGTGCCGCCGCGGAAACGACGACTCGCGGAGGCCGCCTGAGCAGCCCCCGCGAGTCGCCTCGTGTCGATGGCCTAGCGCTGACTCGTCCGTCGGGTGACGACCACGGCTCCGGCTCCCATGAGGAGGAGCATGAGCGCCACGATCGCGCCCGGCCACAGCTCGGCCCCCGTCTCCGAGAGCGACCCGGTGCCGGTGCCCGCACCCGATCCCGTGCCGTCACCGGACCCGCCGGCGGAGCCGCCGTCACCCGGGTCACCGGGCTCGGTGGGCGCATCCGCTGTCACGTCGAGCGGAACCGTCACTGTGGTGCCGCTCGGCTGGGCGACCACGGTGAGCGTGCTCGCACCGGTGGCCAACGCCGCGGCCGCGAATCGGTCGGCGGCAGTCTCCGCTGTGTCCGGCACCGTGAAGGAGAGCGTTGCCTCGCCGTTCGTGACGGGCGCGGTCGCAACGTCCTGACCGTCGACGGATGCCGTCAGCTCCGTGTTCGCCGGAACTCCGAGAGAGGTGAGGTCGAGCTTCGAGAACTGCAGCGACAGCTCGTCGCCCGGCGCGACCTCGCCTTCCGGGAGTCCGGTGACCTGAACGGAGCGACGCTCGTAGCTCGGCGAGATCGGGCTGTTGCTCCGGATGTAGTCGATCCAGGCGTCACGGTCCACGAGGCCCGAGTCCTTGGTGTCGGTGCCGTTCGCGAACTCCCAGAAGTTGTCGCCTCCCTGCAGGAGGAAGTTGAACGAACCGATCCGGTAGTCGCGGGCGGGGTCGATCGGCTCGCCGTTCACGGTGATGCTCGTGATACGGTCACCCTCGGCCCGGTTGGGGTCGTAGGTGTAGCTCACGTTCTTCGAGAGACCGAGCTGCAGATAGGGGCGCGACGGCACGTTGCCGTCCGCGTCGCGCTGCCACTGCTGCTCGAGCACCGTCTTGAACTGCTCGCCCGTCAACGTGGTCGTCCACAGATTGTTGACGAAGGGCAGGACCGCGTTGGCCTCGGCGTAGGTGATGTCACCGGCGAACAGGTCCGCACGCAGCCCACCGGGGTTGACCACCCCGATCTCGGCGCCACCACGCTCGGGCGATGAGAGGGTCGCGACCAGCGCGTCGGCCACGAAGTTGCCGAGCGTGGACTCCGAGGCGCGGTCGTCGCGAGCGTCTCCCACATAGGCGGTCGTGATGTCAGCGGTCGCTGTGCCGATGACCTCGCCGCCGACCTCGTCCGCATAGGCCAGGGTGTCGTCCACGATCGCCTTCACCTCTGCCACCGCTGGGTACTCGTCCACGAGCTGCGCGTCGTCCGTGGTGAGACGCGGCACGTTCCGGTTGGTCACGGTGGTGACGTCTCCGGTCTCGGTGTCGTACTCCAGCACGATCTGACCGATGAACTCACCGTAGCTGCCGGTCTGGAGCACGGGCCGGGTGCGCCCCTCCTCGCCGGGGATCGGGGCATCCCACGCGTACTGCTTGTGGGTGTGACCGGTGAAGATCGCGTCGACAGCCGAGCTCGTCTCCGTCACGATGTCGGCGAAAGCGCCACCGCCGGCGATCTCCTCCTCGAGGGTCGCACCATCGGGGGTTCCGGCTCCCGCGCCCTCGTGGTATTCCGCGACGATGACGTCTGCCTCACCGTTCGACGGGTTGCCGTCGCTCAGCTCAGCGGCGACGCGGTTGACGGCCTCGACCGGGTCTCCGAACTCCAGTCCGGCGATGCCGCCAGGCGACACGAGCGAGGGAGTCTCCTGCGTGATCGCCCCGATGATCCCGACGGTCACGCCGTCGATGTCGAGCAGCGTGAACTCGTCGAGCACCGGCTCACCGTCCCGGTAGACGTTCGCTGCCAGGTAGGGGAAGTCGGCGGCGTCGGTCACCCGCCCGGCCAGGTCGTCGAAGCCCTTGTCGAACTCGTGATTGCCCACGGCGGATGCCCGCAACGACAGGGCGTTCAGCACATCGATCGTCGGCTGGTCGTTCTGAGCGGACGAGGCGAAGAGCGACGCCCCGATGTTGTCGCCCGCCGACAGGAAGGCCGAGCTGCCGGGGTACTCCGACTTGAGCTGCTCGATCGTCCCCGCGAACTTCACCGTGTTGGCATCGATGCGACCGTGGAAGTCGTTGATGTTCAGCAGGTTCAGCGTCTTCGTCGCGGGGTCGCTCGCGCCGTCGAGGTCGATCCCGACGATCACCGGGTCGTGGTCGCTCGAACGGTACTGGTCCGGGGTGTAGAAGTTCGTCGCGTTGTAGTTGTAACGCGAGTACTCCAGGGCCACCGACTCGCCCGAGTTGATGTTCCAGATATCGCTGTCGCTGATCATCGCGTCCGCCTCCGGCGAGGCGAAGATGTAGTCGAGCGAGCCGACCGCGTTCTCGAAGCTGTAGCTGTACTTGCCGCTCTTCGCGCCCTCGTCGACATACCCGGCCGCCTTCACGACGTCGATCGGATCTTCGGCCGCGTAGGAGTTGAAGTCGCCGACCAGGAACACCTTGTCGGTGTCGTGCACCGTCTTCATCTCCTCCGCAAAGGCCACGAGGTCCGTCGCCTGGCGGGTGCGGTCGCCGTTCCAGGCGCCCGCACCGTCGCCCGTGTCGGCGTTGTCGCCGGTGGCGCCGTCTCCCGAGCCCTTCGACTTCAGGTGGTTGGCGATCACGACGAACGTGTCGTCATCGCTGCCGCCTGCCGGCTTGAACGCCTGGGCGTTCGGCTGGCGAGCGTTGCCGAAGTTGGCGGTGTCGAGGATCGTGCCGGTGCCGACCAGCTCGATGGACGCCGGCTTGTAGATGAAAGCGGTCCGGATGACATCCTGGTGGGCCGGGAGGGTGGTCGGTGACGGCGCGAACGCCCACACCTCGTCACCTGCTGCCGCGTTCAGGGCGTCCACCAGCGTCGAGACCGCGAAGTCTCGATCGTCGTGCCCGACCATGATCGAGTTCTCGATCTCTTCGAGCGACACGACGTCCGCGTCCAGCTTGTTGATCGCGCTCACGATCTTGTCTTGCTGCCGCTGCAGATCTTCGGCCTCTGCGGCACCGCGCACGTCGCATCCGCCCGACACGGCGACCGGATCGTCTTCGCGGTCCACGTAGAACTGGCAGCCCGAGAGCTGGTCCCCCGTCGTCGGGAAGTAGTTGAGCACGTTGAAGGTCGCCACGCGGATGTCGCCCCCGTCGATCTGCGGGGCGGCAGGCCGGTCGTTCTCGAAGCTCACCGGCTGCACGCTCGCCGCATTGGCTGCGGTGAGCTGCGTCGTCGGCTGGAACTTCCACGTGTCGTTGCGGAAGTCGAGGATCACCGGGTGGGTGAAGGTCACGTCGGCGCCGACGCGCACGACGTTGCCGGTGAGGTAGGGCACCGGGATGTCTTGGTTGTCGCCTCCGCCGCGTGGGAGGAAATCGATGCTCGCACCGTCGTCCAGGACGACGAGCTCGCTCTCGATGCGCGCCTGCGCGGCCGTGTAGGCAGCATCGCCCGGGTCGCCGAGCGCCGTCGGCGTGATGAGCGGTGCATCCGAGGCGGCGAGTGCGACCTCCGCGTACTTGTTCGTGTCGTAGGTGTCGGTGACCGTGTAGTCGCCCTGCGGCGCGACGAGCATGCCCTCGAGCTTCTCGCGCTCCGCATCGGTCGCCGGGAAGGCGGCCGTCGCGGGAGCGGGCGGGGTCACCGCCGACGCGTCGAGCTTCTGGAGACCCTCCGCGCTTGCGACGTTTAGTTCGGTGAGGCCGTTGAACTCTGCGACGGTGCCGGTGACCTGCACGTAGTCGCCGACCGCGACCTCTCCGACCGTTGCGTCGGAGAAGACGAACAGGGCGTCGGATGCGGTGTGACCGGCATCCACGACGCCCCCGGTCCCCGGCGTCTGGATGTAGTATCCGCGGAAGCCGCCCGTCGGGTACGCCGCCGTCACGACACCAGTGGTCGTGACCGTCTGGTTCAGCAGCGGACTCGCGTCACCGGTGCCCTGGATCTCGGCGATGGTGGCCGAGGTCGGGTCGCCGGGCTCTTCGCCCGGGTCCCCTCCACCAGGCTCCTCGCCCGTCGCCCCTGAGCTCTGCGGCGTGATCGTGGCCGACAGGCTGAAGTCGACCCCGTTGTCGTCCGTGTCGGCGAAGTTGGTCCGGTTGAGGGACTTCACATCGGTGTTGCCCGATGGCGCCGTGGCGACCGTGCCCTCGAATGTGTTGGACGACCCGTATCCGAGCAGGTCGACCACGCCGTCGACGCCCGTGACCGACCCGGTGGGAAGCGTGACGGCGCTCGTTCCCTCGACCACGGCGATCGTTCCCGTGGTGCCGCTCGGGTTCAGGCTGCCCGATGCATCCGGCGTGGGAAGGGCGGCGCCGTTCGAACCGTTGCTGCCTCCCTGCACGAGGTAGTAGCCGCCGGCGGGGATCTCGCCGGTGAGGGGGACGACACCGTTCGCGGCTCCGGTTCCGGTGGCCGACCGGTACTGGACCGACATGCCAGCCAGATCGATCGGTGCGGCGGTCGGGTTGTAGAGCTCAACGAACTTGTTGGTATACGCCGCGCCCGCGCTGCCGCCGGAGAGATACGCCTCGTTGATCACCACCCCCGTTCCGTCGGTGCTTGCGAAGGCCGGGACCGCTGAGAGCGGTGCGATGGCCAGTCCTGCAAGAGTTGCTGTTGCGGTAATCCGCCAGGGGCGTTTGAGCGACAAGTGTTCTCCTGTTGGGTTACGACTTCGTGCGGCGCACGCGGTCGGGGCGCCGTACTTTCACGACGACTTCGTCACGTCGAACGGGCCGCGTGACCGTGTTCATGCTAGGAAGCTCCTCTGACGTCGGCTTGCCCAACGGGTGAACACGATCTGAACGGCACTGTTCGATGTACCCCGTTCGGGGGGTCACCGAGACGTGAACACGACGTTAATACGAGACGGCTCGAAGGTGAAGAGGTGATTCTTCATGACGGACACCGGAATCGGTCCCGCGCGTCGTCGCAGGTCCGCCTCAAGCGAGGGTCTTGAGCATCCTGGTGTTGCCGAGGGTGTTCGGCTTGACGCGCGCGAGATCGAGGAACTCGGCCACGCCTTCGTCCGCTGAGCGGACCAGCTCGGCATAGATGTCGGGGCTCACGACCCCCTCGTCGATCTCGGCATACCCGTGGCGCCCGAAGAACTCGACCTCGAAGGTGAGACAGAAGAGGCGGGTCAGGCCGAGCTCCCGAGCATCCGCCTCGAGCGCGGTCAACAGCGCGTGACCGACTCCCTTGCCGCGCCAGTCGTCGGACACCGCGAGGGTGCGGACTTCACCGAGGTCATCCCACATCACGTGCAGCGCCCCGCAGCCGATCAGCTCTCCCTCGCCGGTCTGCGCGACCCGGAACTCCTGCACCGCTTCGTAGAAGTACACGCGTTCCTTGCCGAGGAGGATGCGCCGCTGCACCAGGGGCTCGATCAGCTGCTGGATCGCGATCACGTCGCTGGTGCGTGCGCGCCGCACGGTGAAGCCGGTCATGATCACAGCCTAGTGAGGCAGGCTATGCCGATCCGCCGGTGACCGGACGAGGAAGAACCGACCAGCCTCGTCGCTATCGTCGATGGTGAGGTGGATCCTCCTCGTCCGGTGGCGCGATGCGTCGGCCGGAGTGCGCGCTATCGTTCAGCTATGCGCCTCGGAGTCCTCGATGTCGGATCCAACACCGTCCACCTTCTCGTCGTCGACGCCCACCCGGGTGCCCGGCCCCTGCCGATGTCCTCCGACAAGGCCGTCCTCCGCCTGATGCGTTACCTCACGCCCGACGGCGCGATCGACGACGAGGGGATCGACGCGATCGTGAGCGCCGTGCGCGACGCCGCTGAGATCGCCCGCGACAGCGACCTCGACGAGCTTCTGCCGATGGCGACCTCCGCGATCCGGGAGGCGAAGAACGGGCCGGAGGTCCTCGACCTCGTCGAGCGCGAGACGGGCGTCAGCCTGCAGGTGCTCTCCGGCGAGGACGAGGCGCGGCTCACCTTCCTCGCGGTGCGCCGTTGGTACGGCTGGTCAGCGGGGAACATCCTGCTGTTCGACATCGGCGGCGGCTCCCTGGAGATCTCCCTCGGCGACGACGAGGTCCCCGACGTCGCGCTCTCCGTGCCGCTCGGCGCGGGTCGCTCCACGATCGGCTTCCTGCACGACGACCCTCCGACGCAGGAGCAGCAGGACACGCTGCGGGAGCACGCGCGAGCGGTGCTCGAGGACGCCTTGGAGTCGTTCTCGCGGTTGGATGCCCCCACTCATGTGGTGGGCTCGTCGAAGACGATCCGCTCGCTCGCGCGACTCGGCGGCTCCGTGGCTGAGGGCATCGGCGGACATGAACGGGCGCTGCTCCGACGGAGCCAGCTCGACGATTGGGTGCCCCGGCTTGCTCGCATCCCCGCGGATGCGCGGCCGGAGCTTCCCGGCATCACCGTGGACCGCACCTTCCAGATCGTCGCGGGCGGCATCGTGCTCTCCGAGGCGATGTCGGTCTTCGATGTGAAGGAGCTCGACGTGTCGCCCTGGGCCATGCGCGAGGGCGTGATCCTCCGCTATCTCGACCACCTCGACTGAACGACGGATGCCCCGGCCGCGTGGCCGGGGCATCCGTCGTTTTCGATTCTGTGGTCAGTCGCTGGTGATCGCGAGGTCCGGCGTCGCCGAGCCCGTGCCGAGCGCACGGCCAGAGTTGATGCCGGCTCCGACGGTCTCGCCGCGCGCGCTCGTCGTGAAGACGAACTGGCCATCGACGAAGTCGACGTGCACGTGGTCGCCGGCGTTGAGCTCACCGTGCAGGATCTTCTCGCTGAGCCGGTCCTCCACTTCGTTCTGCATCGCGCGACGCAGCGGTCGTGCTCCGAGAGCGGGGTCGTGGCCGACCTCGATCAGACGTTCCTTCGCCGGGACGGTCAGCTCCACCGTCATGTCGCGGTCGAGCATCCGCTCGGCGAGGCGCTTCACGAACAGGTCCACGATCTGCAGCAGTTCGGACTTCGAAAGC
>Ga0164243_10016135_pt1 | contig 10264 bp, 14 predicted proteins | sample OricompcompostOP_FD_108781 | JGI IMG/M metagenome (GOLD analysis project Ga0164243, IMG submission 108781) | Organic Plus compost microbial communities from Emeryville, California, USA - Original compost - Organic plus compost (OP) | ecosystem: Engineered > Solid waste > Mixed feedstock >... | reverse complement strand
GCGGGCAGGTGCACCACGCGGCTCGCCGAGACGAGCGAGGCAAGAACGTCCGGCGGCAGGTGGGCCAGCCCGGCAAAGTGGGAGATCCAATTCTGGTCGGGCATCTTTGGCGTCCCGCGGCGAGGTTGCGGGACCATACCGGGCGCGGGGGAGACTGTCAGCTTCGCGGCGTCGGTATCAGGTGGGAAAGCACCAGGCCATCAGTTGCTTCATGGGGATTGCCAGCGAGATGGCGGCGAGAGAGGCGATGGCAAGGCCGATGGCCATGCGCGGTCCGCGACCGTCGGCCCAGCCCTTCAACGAGGCGACGCCGAATGCCGTCGCGGTGACCGACGGCAGGGTGCCGAGGCCGAAGCCGAGCATGATGATCGCGCCCTGCATGGCGGTGCCGCTCATCATGGCGAAGAACAGCGTCGCGAAGACCATGCCGCAGGGAAGCAGTCCCCAGAGGAGGCCGGTCGAATAGACCCAGGCCCAATAGCTCGGCCGGGGTGCGAGGCGGATGCGGGTCAGGCGCTCGGTGATGAAGCGTGTGAGCCTGTCGAGTGCGGTGGGTGCCGGGGCGAGGCCTGCAACGGAGAGGCCGATCCACATCAGCGTGGCGCCTGCGGCCCATCGCATGACCTGGAAGGCGATGTCGCGGTCGAGGCCGGCATAGAGCGTGGTGCCGAAGAGGCCGACGAGCGCTCCGGCGATGACGTAGGAGGTGATGCGGCCGGTTTGCGCAACAAGCAGTGTCGGCAAGGCGGCGTGCGGGCCGCCGGAGGGCGCGAGGGCAATGACGAGGCCGGAGGCGATGGGTCCGCACATGGCGGCGCAGTGCAGGCTTGCAGCCAGCCCGACGAGGACGCCAGCCAGGAACGTAAGCTCGGACATGCGCCGCCTTTAGACCGCCGTGCGGGTGGCAGTCTAGTCGGAATCGCTCAGCGGCGGGTTGTTGAGGGCGACGGCGGGGATCAGCAGCAGCATCACCGGGACGAGGCCGAGCGCGATATAGAAAGGCACTGCGATGCCCCAGATGATGGTGCCGACGATGGCGCCGAGCAAAAACAGCGCAGTGGCGGCGGCCAGGACATTCGCCTGCGCCCAGGCGGGGACGACGCGCCAGAGGACCGGGGCGTAGGGCAGGGCCGCCATCAGGATCGCGGCGATGATGCCGGCCATCGGGCCGATGGTGAGGCCGCATACGATCGCGGCCATGGCGGCGTTCATGATTGCCAGCGTCGCGCGTGCGCGCCGGCGCTCGGGTGTGTCGCCGAATGGCGTGGCGGACTTAGCGTCGCTCATCGGTCTTCTTCTCCAAGGGCTCGTCTTCAAACAGGATGCGGGCGGCGGCGCCTTCCAGGTCGTCGTATTGTCCGGCCCGCAGCGACCACAGGAACGCGGCGAGGTAGAAGCCGCCGAGGCAGAGGGCGATGGGGATCAGGAGCAAAAGACTATCCATGCGGGTGCTTCCTCTTCCGGCGCTTTCTCGTCATTGCGGTTCGATGAAGATTTCGCGGCGGCGCTCGATGCTGGTGCCGGCATCCGCGATTTTGACGCGGACGAACCAGCGGCCGGGCGTATCGACGGCGAGCGTGCCTTCGGCCTCGCCATCCTCGAGCGTGCTCAGCTTGATGTGCTGCGGCGGCTTGCCTTCCATCGGGCGCTCGGCGGTGGCAGTGATCTCGGCGCCCTTGAGCTCTATGCCCGCGGCATCGCGCGCTGCGATCTTGACGATGCCGCGCATGGCGCCTTCCGGCTCGAAGCCGATGCTGACGCGCCAGCCGAGGTCGCGCTCCTTGCGGTGCTCGGCGATGGTGTCGTTGTAGTCGAGGCCGCGGCGGTAGGGATCGGCTTCGGAGAGGCCCGAGAAGCTGTTGACCGACAGCGTGATGAAAACGGCTTCGACGCAGGCGAGAAAAACGAAGAAGCCGATGAACAGGCCGGGGATCCAGCGGTCCTCGCTGAGCAGGCGTTTCAGGCGGGCGATCATTGTGCGCCTCCCGGTCCCCAGAAGTAGGTTTCGAGGCGGGCGAGCGGGGCGTGTGTGGTGCGTTCGGTGAGGACGACCGTCACGGGGACGCGGCCCTGCGGGGCGGTGCGCATCGGCACGGTGATCATTACGCGCTCCGACATCGAGCGGCGGTTGCAGATGAACACGGGCGTGGGCTCATCGCCGGTCGAGAGGCGGACGGCGGCGCCGGGCAGGCCCTCGACGGTGACGGCGACGCTGGCGATGTCGTCGCCACGGTGGGTGAAGCGGAGTGCGTAGTCGTTGCGGATGCTGCCGTCCGACATCTTCACGAAGGGCGGCTGACGCTGATGCTCGAGGCTGGCGTCGACGTTGCTGCGGTTGGCGAGGGATACGGCCATCGCGGAGCCGGAGACGAGCATGACGGACGCAAACATCATCGGCTTGAGGCGCAGGATGCGCGGGCGCGTGCGCTTTGCCGCCGTCGTGGATGGCGTGGCCGGCATTTCGGTGCCGAGCTTGATCAGTCCGTGCGGCCGGTCGAGGCGGTCCATGACGGTGTTGCAGGCATCGATGCATAAGCCGCAGCCGATGCATCCGAGCTGCAACCCATCGCGGATGTCGATGCGCGTGGGGCAGGAGCTGACGCACTTGCCGCAGTCGACGCAATCACCGCGGTAGGTGTCGGCGCCGGTAAGATAGGAGTGGGCTGCGGGCGGGCCATCGTTGCCGATGTCGAGCAGTTCTGGGCGCAGGGGAACGCGCGCGCGGGCGCGGGGTTCGCCGCGCGGTGCCTGATAGGTGACGACGAGCGTTTCAGGATCGAGCAGCGCGCTCTGGAAGCGCGGCCAGGGGCACATGTGCAGGCAGATGTTCTCGCGCGTGTGCGCGGCGAACACGTAGGTGGTGAAGGTGAGAACGCCGAGCGACACGTAAGCGGCGGCCGGTGCGACGCCGGTTGCGAGCTGGCCGCCAAGGTGCGTGATGTCGATGAAGTAGCCGGTGAACGTGAACGCCGTCAGCACGGCGATCAGCATGTGCAGCGCGGACTTGACCGCCTGACCCAACGCGCTGTCGCGGCCGAAGCGCTGGTCGATGCGGCGGTCGACGCCGAAAAAGAGATCGGTCCACACCGTCTGCGGACAGGTGAAGCCGCACCAGACGCGGCCAAAGTAGGCGGTGACGAAGAACAGCGTTGCGGCCGAGAAGATGAGCAGGCCGAGCAGCAGGGGCAGGTCGGGCGGCCAGAACTCCAGGCCGAACAGGTAGAAGCGGCGCGCCGGGATGTCGACGATGACGGCCTGTGCCGATTCACCTGCGCGGGACCAGCGCAGCCATGGCGTGATGAAGTAGAGGCCGAGCAGGAAAGAGGTCAGCGCCGTTTTCGTCAGACGAAATTTTCCGGACGCTGCATGCGGCGTTGCCGGGCGGTGCGCCCGAGACTGTGCCGTCTGCAGTGCCGCCGGCGCCTGCGTGTGCATCATTTCTCTCCACCGCCAAGTGAGTGCACATAGACGGCGAGCATCTTCACCGCGTCCTCGCCGAGCCTTGGTTTCCAGGACGGCATCATGCCCATGCGCGGGTGTGCGACCTGGCGTGCGACCGCCTCTTTGCCGTCGCCGTAGAGCCAGATCTGATCGGCAAGGCGTGGTGCGCCCATCTCGTGCATGCCTTCGCCGTTTTCGCCGTGGCAGCCTGCGCAGTTGTTGGCGAACACTTCCGCGCCGGGCAGCGCCTTGCGGCTTTCCGCCTTGCTGGGATCGGACAGCGTCGTGACGTATTCGGCGACGGCGGAGATTTCCTCGGGGCTCAGCATTTCGGCGAAGGAGGGCATCTCTGACTGGCGGCTTTCGCCGTCGTCGTTGCGGATGCCGTGCGAAATGGTCTGGTAGACGTCGTCGATCTTGCCGCCCCAGAGCCAGTCGTCGTCGATGAGCGAGGGGAACTGTCCCTGCTGGCCGCCGGCACCGATGCCATGGCAGGCGGCGCAGTTCTGGTTGAAGAGCGCGCGGCCGCCGGTGATGGCGAAGGTGCGCAACTCGTCAGACTGCTCGATCTCGGCGACGGACTTGGCGGCGATCTGGTTGCGCCAGTGGGCCTGCTCGGTGCGTGCTTCTGCCTGCTCCTCGGCGAGCTGGCCGGCGCTGGTCCAGCCGAGCAGACCGGCGAAGGCGAAGCGCGTCGTCGGCCAACCGGGGTAGAGCGCGGCATAGATGATGGCGACGATAAAGCTGATCACCAGGGTGATGACCCACCAGCGCGGGAGGGGCGTGTAGAGCTCCTCGATGCCGTCCCACGAGTGGCCGGTCGTGTACTGACCTGTGACGGGGTCGTAGCGATGCTCAGCCATCTTGATCGTCTTTCGTGTCGAAGGGGATTTGCGCGTCGCGGTCGTACTCGGCCTTGCTGGCCGGGTGCAGCACGACCCAGAGGATCATCACGAAGAGGCCGATCCCGATGATGGGCCAGATCGCCTCCAGGTGATGGGTGAATGTCTCGGCGGTCATCGGCGGCTCTATTTGGAAGGCTTGGCGCTGGATGCGTCAGGCTCGGAAAAGTCGACGAGGGTGCCGAGGATCTGCAGGTAGGCGATGAGAGCGTCCATCTCGGTGATGCGGGAGGGATCGCCATCGAAGTCGCCGAGCTTTGCCTTCGGGTAGCGCTTCAGCAGCGCTTCGGTGTCGCCCTGGCCGGTGGCCTGCGCTTCGAGGTCGGCGCGGCCCTTGGCGATCATCTCGTCATCGTAGGGAACGCCGACGGTCTTGAGCGCCGTCATGTGCAGGTTGAGATCGTCGAGGTAGAGCGGCTTGTCCCTGAGGAAGGCGTAGGACGGCATGATCGAAACCGGGACGACGCCCTGCGGATGGATCAAGTGCGCGAGCTGCCAGGCGTTGGAGTATTTGCCGCCGACGCGCGCCAAGTCGGGACCGGTGCGCTTCGAGCCCCAGAGGAAGGGGTGGTCGTACATGCTCTCGGAAGGGATCGAGTAGTGGCCGTAGCGTTCGACCTCGTCGCGGAAAGGACGGATCATCTGGCTGTGGCAGGTGTAGCAGCCTTCGCGCGTATAGATGTTGCGGCCGAGCTGCTCGAGCGGCGTGTAGGGCCGCATGCCCTCGACCTTGGTGACGGTCGAGTCGATCTTGAACAGCGGCACGATCTGCACGAGGCCGCCGATCGAGATGACGATGAACGTCAGCATGAACAGCAGGGCAGCGGATTTTTCGATGAGAGAGTGGTTCATGGTGGGGCTCACTCCGCAGGCGTGAGCTGAGCGTGCAGCCCAGCGTCAGACCGGCGTCGCGCGGGCGCGTCGAAGATGGTCATGAAGATGTTGATGGCGAAGAGGATGCCGCCGGCGAGGAAGAACATGCCGCCGAGCGCGCGCACCACGTAGTAGGGGTGCAGCATCGCAACGCTGTCGGTGAAGGAGTACTGCAGGAAGCCGAACTCGTCGTAGGCCTTCCACATCAGGCCCTGCGTGATGCCCGACACCCACATCGAGGTGATGTAGAGAACGATGCCGATGGAGGCGAGCCAGAAGTGCACCTCGACGAGCTTGATCGACCACAGGCGCGTCGACCAGAGCTTCGGCACCATGTGATAGAGCGAGCCGAACGCCATCAGCGCGACCCAGCCGAGCGCGCCGGAGTGCACGTGACCGACAGTCCAATCGGTGTAGTGCGAGAGTGCGTTGACGGGCTTCAGCGCCATCAGCGGGCCTTCGAATGTCGACATGCCGTAGAAGGCGACGGCGACGACGAGGAAGCGCAGGATCGGGTCGGTGCGCAGCTTCGACCATGCGCCCGAGAGCGTCATGATGCCGTTGATCATGCCGCCCCACGACGGCATCCAGAGCATGATGGAGAAGGCGGCGCCCAGCGTCTGCGTCCAGTCGGGCAGCGCGGTGTAATGCAGATGGTGCGGGCCGGCCCAGATGTAGAGGAACACCAGCGCCCAGAAGTGCACGATCGACAGGCGGTATGAGTAGATCGGGCGATCGGCCTGCTTGGGTACGAAGTAGTACATCATGCCGATGAAGCCGGCGGTGAGCCAGAAGCCGACCATGTTGTGTCCGTACCACCACTGGATCATCGCGCTCTGAACGCCCGAGTAGGCGGAGTAGCTTTTCGTCGATGTCCACGAGATCGGCACGGCCGCGTTGTTGACGACGTGCAGCACCGACACGGTGAGGATGAAGGCGAGGAAGAACCAGTTGGCGACGTAGATGTGCGGCTCGCGGCGGATGGCGAGCGTGCCGACGAAGATGGCGAGATAGGTGAGCCAGACGACCGTCAGCCAGATGTCGAGGAACCACTCGGGCTCGGCGTACTCCTGCGACTGCGTCATGCCCAGCGGATAGCTGATCATCGCTGCGACGAGGAAGGCGTTGTAGCCCCAGAAGAGGAAGCTCGCGAGCTTGGGGCCGCCCCACAATCCGGTGCGGCAGGTGCGCTGGACGACGTAGAGCGACGTTGCGAGCAGGGCGTTACCGCCGAAGCCGAGAATGACGCCGGACGTGTGCACGGGGCGCAGGCGGCCGAAGGTGAGAAATTCGCCGGTGTTCAAGCCGGGGAATGCGAGAAGCAGCGCGACCCAGACGCCGACGGCGAGGCCGAAGAGCGCCCAGAGCACCGTGGCGATGGAGAAGGCGCGTACGATATCCTCGTTGTAGCCAACGATCATCTGACGATCGTCAGCCGCATGCGCGGATGCGAGTGAAGTGGCGGCGGCAGACATCGGCCGGGTCTTCCTTGGAATGGTTCGAATGAAGGGGCTTGTTGAGCCGTACGAGGATGTGCGCTGGCAGCGCGTGCTCTTGACGCAGATCAGGCGAGCGGCTCGCAGCGCCTGAGCGACGCGATTTTCAGGTTAAGAGCGCGGGCGGTGCGCGCGAACGCGCGGTCGTGGTGAGCTCCGTGGGGAGACGCGCATGGATATGAACGCCGAAGCCCTGCGGGGCGCGATGCTCGTCGATGTGCGCGAAGGCGATGCGGAGTGGCGAATGACCGGCTGAGACCGTTGCGTCGCAGTCGTCGATCGCCTGCTCGCCAAATTCGTTCGCTTGGTGTTTATCAAGCGGGTGCGAGCAGAATGCAGTGCCGTGGAGCGAGAGCACCGCCAGATCGATCTGGTTAATCGAAGGTGCGTCCTGCTCAGGACGTAGGCAGCGCTGCGCAAAAACGAGGCTCAGAGTGACGAGCACGTAGAGTGCAACAATCATCCCCCTAGCGTCGCTTTTTGCGTTTTTATGAAGCCACCCGAGCATGCCTCCAGAGGTCAATGATGTGGGTCAATCGTCAACGAACCAAGACGTCGCACCTAAGTTGATTTCTCTTCATCTTTCGACGCGTGCTGTCGCATGGAGCCGCGCTCCAAACGCAACAGGGGCACGCGCACTGCCGTTTCAGGCGCGACTTCGTGGCATAGATGGGCTGCGCCAATTGACCGTTGAAGATTCGGCTGGCTAGCATGAGGACATGCGAGTTTTTAAGCGCCGGATGAACGAGAGGCTTTTCATCGCAGTCCTTTACGGACTGGCGATGCTGCTTATGCCTCTGGCGCATCGGCCGGTTCGTCCGTCGACGCCAGACCTGTCGGCGTACGCGCTGCCGGATGGCTCGCTGCCGCTGTTATGCTCACCGGCGAAGGGTAACGGCTCGCGCAGCCGGACTGCCGCCGTGTGCGAAGCATGCCTGCTGACGGCAGCCCCCGGCTTGATCGTGAGCGGACCGCCGCTATCTGTTCCCGTGGTGTCGATGCGCGTCGCGCTCGATGCGCCGCGTGAAGCACCGACCATCAAGCAACGCTTCGACAGCGACGCACGTCCGCGCGCGCCGCCGCCCTTTCTCGCCTGAGACGCGTGGGCAGAAGAGTCTTTCAGCGCCCGAGCCTCGCGCGTGAGCGTGTGGCTGCAGGGATTTGGCGAGAACAAGGATGATGATGAGCGAGGGTACGTTTGATCAGTCCGGCGACGGCCGGCCGGATCAAACAGAAGGAGAAGGCGCGATTGCGCCAGCTCGCCCGGTATCGCGGCTTGGCATGGCGCGGCAGCGACGCGGCAGTACGGGCGTTGCAAGTCGTTCGATCTATGCGAAGCGGCATACGGTGTTCGATGAGAACGATGCCGCGGAGGCGATCTATCAGGTCATCTCCGGCGCGGTGATCGTTACGCGCTGCAATGGTGCGGGTCAGCGGCAGGTGCTGGAGGTCGTCGGGCCGGGCGGGTTCGCGGGGATCGTGTCGGGCACGCGCTATGGATGCCGAGCGGAGACGATGACGCGCACCGTCCTGCGGCGGATCACGCGGCGGGCGATCGAGAAGTCGGCCAATCTTCAGCGCATGGTGGGACAGGTGCTCACGCACAAGGTCGAGAAGCTGCACGAGCAGGCCGGCATGCGCACGCGGATGTCGGCGACGCAGAGCGTGGCGGCCTTGATCCTGTCGTTGCCGAAGGCGGATGTCGCTGCCGAAGGCGATGCCGACTATCGCCTCGCGCTGGCGCAGTCGGACATGGCAAGCCATCTGGGGCTCGCCATCGAGACCGTGTGCCGGGCGATCAAGAACCTGAAGGGGATCGGTGCGATCCGCACATCGGGGCGCGAGTGGATCGAGGTGGTGGACGCCGAGGCACTCGCGGGCTTTGCGGAGCCTGGGGCGTTGCCTGCGGGCTGACGTTTGCGGTGCGAGATGCTCTCGTGCTCGGCGTGACCCGTCGTGAATGACCAGCAGCGGTGCTACGTGATGCGCCGCTGCCGGTCGAACTCGTTCACATCAGTTTCTTGCACTCGTCGGCGCAGACGCCGCAGGCGTCGCCGCATTCCTTGCATTCGATGTGATGCTCAGCGTGCTTCTTGCACTCGGCCTGACAGTCGAGGCAGATGTCGGCGCACACCTTGGCGAATTCCTTGAGGCGCGTTGCGTCGAGGGCTCCGAGGCGCGCGAGTGCGGCGCAGGCCGGCAGCATCGTCGAGACAGCACGCAGGCAGCCCTTCATGGCCTTGTCGCCGTCGGCGATGAGGTCGATGCAATGGTTGGCGCAGATCTCGCCCTTCTTCATGCAGTCGAACGCAGAGTTGATGAGTGCCAGGTGAGCGGGCGGTGCGTCGTGGCTGGCGCCGCCGTGGTCCATGTGATGGTGCTCGTGGCCTTCCTGCGCACTGGCGGCGCCGGCGGCGAGAGCCGTGCCGGAAGCGGCGAGCGCGGCCAGAATGGCGCGGCGATCTACTCGCGCGTGATCGTTCGTCGTGGATGATGTGGTCATCGGGCCTCTGCCTTGGTTGTGCGGTTCTTGGTTGAACTCGGATAAATCGAGCTTCGGGCGACGCAGCACACTGGATGAATCTCGTATATGCCGGGCTCGGCGCGGGGGCCAGTCGACCAGAGCGTGCCGGATTTGCGAAATTGATTTTCAGAATATGTCCCATAGGGACAGCTCGCTGCGAATTTTAGACGAGTGGTGCGGGCCTCGTTGGCTTCTCCGAAGGGCCGTCTGACCTAGACCTTTTGCTCCCGGCGCGCTGTGCGCCTGCGCGGCGCTTTGATTTTCAGCGCGTGCGACACCACAGAAAGGTCAGCTCATGGCACAAGTCGTCTCGGTTCCGCGCCTGCACGGATCGGCATCGGCAAGCCTGATCGTGATGCTGCTCGTTGCTGCAGCGGTTGGTGCCATCGTCGGGCGGATCATCGGCCAGTCGATCAATCCGGCGCTGCTGGCGATCGTGTGCGGCTTCGTCGCTACGATTGCGGCGATTGTCGCGCGCAACAAGCTGATGAACCGCATTGTTGGCGTCGGCCCGGACGACTTCAAGATTCCGATGGTGGTGATCGTGTACGCGCTGATTGCCTCTATCGCCGGCAGCCTTGCAGGCAAGGAAGTGCTTGATCAGGCGGGCGGCAATTTCTCGCCCGAGTGGATCGGCACCTTGGCCGGGCTCGGCTCGGCTATCCTGATGTCACTGCTGATGATCACCTACTACATGCATCCGCAGGGTAGGAATTGATTGAGTGGGTGACACAAGCTTTGGCAGGCTTTGTGAACAGCGGCGTTGTGCGTGCTTATAGCCGGCGCTCGCGCCGGGCGCCTTTGGCGCCTTGCCGCCTGACGGCGGCGCTTTTGTCTTTTTAGAGACACGAGTTTCGGCAGGCTTTGTGTGCGGCGAGCGTTTGTGCGTGCTTATAGCCGGCGCTCGCGCCGGGCGCCCTTGGCGCCTTGCCGCCTGACGGCGGCGGAAGAGTGGGGTCGTTGAGCAAGGTGGGGCGGGCGCAGTTGACGCCCGGCCCTGATGCTTGTGGCTTACGCGAGTTCGCGCG
>Ga0164243_10016133_pt1 | contig 10264 bp, 10 predicted proteins | sample OricompcompostOP_FD_108781 | JGI IMG/M metagenome (GOLD analysis project Ga0164243, IMG submission 108781) | Organic Plus compost microbial communities from Emeryville, California, USA - Original compost - Organic plus compost (OP) | ecosystem: Engineered > Solid waste > Mixed feedstock >... | reverse complement strand
TCCCAGTTGGCCTTCTGGTTGATGATCGTGTCGATCGCGATCGCGGTCTTGCCGGTCTGGCGGTCGCCGATGATGAGCTGACGCTGGCCGCGGCCGATCGGGATCATCGCGTCGATGGCCTTGATGCCGGTCTGCATCGGCTGGTGCACGCTCTTGCGCTGCATCACGCCCGGGGCCTGCAGCTCGAGGGCGCGGCGGCCCTCGGCCTTGATCTCGCCGAGGCCGTCGATCGGGGTGCCGAGCGGGTCGACCACGCGGCCGAGGAAGGCATCGCCGACCGGGGCGGAGAGCACCTCGCCGGTGCGGGTGACCTGCTGGCCCTCCTCGATGCCGGTGAACTCGCCGAGCACGATCACGCCGATCTCGTTCTCGTCCAGGTTGAGCGCGAGGCCGAGGGTGCCGTCCCCGAAGCGGAGCAGCTCGTTGGCCATGACGCCCGGCAGGCCCTCGACGTGGGCGATGCCGTCGGCGGCGTCGACGACGGTGCCGACCTCGGTGGCCGCGGCCGCGGCCGGCTGGTACCCGGCGACGAAGTCCTTGAGGGCGTCCCGGATCTCGTCGGGACTGATCGTGATGTCTGCCATGTCGTTCTCTTCTACGTGTGCCTGGTTGGTCAGGTGGTCGGAGGGCCGGATCAGCCGGCGAGCTGGAGGCGGAGGTCCGCCAGGCGGGTGGAGACGGTGCCGTCGATGATCTCGTCGCCGACCTGCACGCGCAGGCCGCCGATCACGGCCGGGTCGACCCGCACGTCGACGCGGGCCTCGCGGCCGTAGCGCGCGTTGATGCCATCGCTGAGCTTCTTCAGCTGGGCCGCCGAGAGCGGCGCCGCGCTCGTCACGGTCGCGACCAGGCGGTCCGAGGCGTCGGCCGCGAGCTCCGCCGCCCGGGCGACGAGCTCGCCGATCCGTCGGCCGCGCGGGCTCTGCACGAGGTGGGAGAGGATCGCCACCGTGGCCGGCGCCGCCTTCCGGGCGAGCAGCCTCTCGACGATCTGCGCCTTCTGGGCCGGGTCCCCGAGCTTGCTGCCCAGGGCCAGCTCGAGCTCCGCGTCGGAGGCGACCGCGCGGCCGACGGCGAAGAGCTCGCCCTCCAGCTCGACGGCGGTGGAGGCCAGGGCGCGGATGCCCAGCTCCTCGACGCCGTCGACGAGCTGGTCGGAGTCGGACCAGCGCGACTCGGCGACGGAGCCGAGCACCTTGCCGGCGGCCTGGTCGGCGCCCGAGAAGACCCGGGCGATGAGCGTCGACTTCTCAGCCGGCTCGATCGCGGGATCGGCGAGCACCGAGCGCAGCTGGGCCGAGCCCGCGAGGGCGCGCGCGGCGCCCAGCAGCTGCTCCCCCGTCGAGAGCGTCACGCCCTTCTCGGCGTCGAGCACCGCCAACGCCTTCGCGAGGGCACCTCGGGTCGCGGATCCCATGAGCTACTTGCCCGCCTTCTCGGAGGCCTCGAGGTCGGCCAGGAAGCGGTCGACCAGCGCGGTGGCCTTCGTGTCGTCGTCGAGGGTCTCGCCGATCACCCGGCCGGCGAGGTCGAGGGCCAGCGAGCCCACCTCCCCGCGCAGCGACGCGAGAGCGGCGGAGCGCTCGGCCTCGAGCTGGGCGATCCCCTGCTCGCGCACGCGCTCCGCGTCGGCCTCGGCCCGCTCGATGATCTCGGCGCGGATCTTCTCCGCGTCGACCCGGGCGGCGTCGCGGATCTTCGCGGCCTCCGCGCGCGCCTCGGCGAGCGCGGCCTCGAGCTGGTCCTTGGACGCGGCGGCCGCGGCCTGCGCCTCCTCGGCGCGCTTGAGGCCGCCCTCGATCGCCTCGGCGCGGGCGTCGAGCGCCCGGTAGAGGTTCGGGAGGACCTTCCAGATGACCACCGCGAGCACGATGGCGAAGGCGATGCTGCCCCAGACGAGGTCGGGGAGCTCCGGCAGCAGGATGCTGTGCTCCTCCTCCTCCGCGGCGAGGACGAATGCGACGGGCATTCAGACTCCTTACGTCAGCGAGGGCGGGTTACGGCGCGGGGAACGGGATGAACGCGACGCCGATCGCGATGAAGCAGAGGGCCTCGGTCAGCGCGATGCCGATCCACATGAGGGTCTGCAGGCGGCCCTGCAGCTCGGGCTGGCGCGCGACCGACTCGATGGTGTGCCCGACGATGAGGCCCACACCGATGCCCGAGCCGATGACGGCCAGGCCGAAGGCGAGAGGGGCGAGCTGTCCGACAAGGTTCACAGCGGTTTTCCTTTCGAGGGGGGTTGGAGAGAGTCTCGGACGGGCTCAGTGCTCGTCGGCGAGGGCCATCTGGATGTAGATGGCGGTCAGGATGGTGAAGACGTAGGCCTGCAGCGCCGCGACGAAGATCTCGAGCACGACGAAGGCCACGCCGAAGGCGAAGGTGCCGATGCCGAGCAGCCCGAGCAGGTTGCCGTCGGCGAGCACCGTGAAGAAGAAGAAGTTCGTCGCCAGGAAGCAGAGCACGAGGAGCATGTGCCCGGCGACCATGTTCATCGTGAGCCGGAGCGTCAGCGTGACCGGCCGGATGATGAAGGTCGACAGGAACTCCAGGATCGCGATGACCGGCGAGATGGCCAGCGGCACGCCCGGCAGCACGACCGCGTTCTTGAAGAAGCGGAAGCCGTGCTTGCGCATCCCCGCGTAGATGAAGGTCACGTAGGAGATGACCGCCATGATGATCGCCTGGCCGATGAGGCCCGTGCTCGCGATCTGCAGCCCCGGGATGGTGCCGGTGAGATTGAGCGCGAGGGTGAGGAAGAAGATCGTGAAGAGCAGCGGCATGAAGCGCCGGCCGTCCTTCTCGCCCAGGGTGCCGATGACGATGCCGTTGCGCACGAAGTCGAGCACGAACTCCATCGCCGCCTGGCCGCGGCCGGGGACGAGCTTCATCCGCCGGGTGCCGAGCCAGAGGATCAGCACGATCGCCACCACCGCGAGGAGGCGGATGAGCAGGACCCGGTTCAGCTCGAAGGGCGTGCCCTCGAACAGGATGACCGGCGGGAAGAAGTCATTGATCGAGGGACCGTGGAACTCGCTCCCGCCGCCGTCGTCGGCGGCAAGGGGGAGGCTGGTCAGGAACGCGGAGGGAAGCAGAGGTTTCTCCTGAATCGGGGCGCGGCATAGCGCGGCGATCTAAGGGGACTCCCGTGACTCTATCAGGAAACGGAAGGCCCCGATGACGCGCCTCGGGCGCCGCCCGGGCCCGTCCCGGAGGCGCTCACGGCACGGTCTCCGGCTCCGGCTCGAGGGGGTCGGCGGACTCCGTGCGCCCGCCGTTGGGCAGCAGCGTGGCCACGGTGCAGGCCACGAATCCGAGCAGGGTGAAGGCCAGGCCCCAGCCCCAGTCGACGATGAGGAACAGGAAGCAGCCGACCGAGGCGACCGCCGTCCAGGCGTAGAGCAGCAGCACGGCCCGCAGGTGGCTGTGCCCCATGTCGAGCAGGCGGTGGTGGAGGTGCTGCCGGTCCGCCGCGAAGGGCGACTTGCCGGCGCGCAGCCGGCGGATCATCGCGAGCGCGAAGTCGAGCAGCGGGATCACGAGCACGGCGATCGGCAGGATGATCGGGATGAAGGCGGGCACGAGGCCGGAGGCGCCGATCACCTGGTCGGGATCGGCGATGCCCTGGCCGGTGATCCGGCCGGGGTCGATCTGGCCGGTCACCGCGAGCGTGCTCGTGGCCATGAGCAGGCCGACGAGCATCGAGCCCGCATCCCCCATGAACAGCTTCGCCGGGTGCCAGTTGAAGGGCAGGAAGCCGACGCAGGCGCCGATCAGCACGGCCGTGACCAGCGAGGCGAGGTTGAAGTAGTCGCTCTGCTCGGCGGAGCCGTAGGAGATCACGTAGCTGTAGACGAAGAAGACGCCGTTGGCGATGATCGCCACGCCCGCCACGAGGCCGTCGAGGCCGTCGATGAAGTTGATCGCGTTCATCACGAGCACCACCGTGAACATCGTGATCACGAGCGACAGCACGGGGTTGATGAGAGCCTGCGGCCCTCCCGGGATCGGGATCACTCCGATCTGCACGCCCTGCCAGGCGAGCAGGAAGGCTGCGAGGAACTGGCCGGCCAGCTTGGTCATCCAGTCGAGGTCCCACAGGTCGTCGGCCACCCCGAGCAGGACGATCATCGTGGCCGCGCCGAGCACGGCCAGGACCTTGCCCGGCTCGGCGTAGACGAGGTGCAGCGGCGGCAGGAGGGCGCCGACGCCGAGGGCGATCGCGACGCCGAGGAACATCGCCACGCCGCCCAGCCGGGGCGTCGGCCGGGTGTGCACGTCGCGCTCCCGGAGCTTCGGGTAGAGCCGGTACCTCAGGCTCAGCCGGTGGATCGCGGCGGTGAGCGCGAAGGTGGCGCCCGCGGCGACGAGCGCCACGATGACGTAGAAGACTATGCGCACCTGTCGGCCCCCACGATCGCGACGATCGCCGAGGCCGGGACGACGCCCTGGCGCACGATGCGGAGCCGTCCGTCGGGCTGCTCGAGGCCCGTGGCGTCGACGATGGTCGAGCCGGCGCGCGCGTCGGCGTGGCCGGCGCCGACGGGGCCCGCGTCGAGGTAGACGGCGACGGCGTCGCCGAGCATGGCCTCCGCCTCGGCCGCGGTCGTGGCGGCCGGCTCCCCGGTGCGGTTGGCGCTGGAGACGGCCAGCGGCCCGGTCTCGGCGAGCAGCTCGAGGGCCAGGGGCTCGTCGGGCATCCGCAGCGCCACCGTGCCCCCGGTGTCGCCGAGATCCCAGTCGAGGCTCGCCCGGGCGCGCAGGATCACGGTGAGCCCGCCCGGCCACAGCTCCGCCACCAGGGCGCGCACCTCCGGCGGCACGCTCTCGGCCAGCGCGTCGAGGGTGGGCAGGCCGGGGACGAGCACGGGCGGCGGCGCGGCCCGGCCGCGACCCTTCGCGTCGAGCAGGCGCTGCACCGCCTCGGCCGAGAAGGCGTCGGCGGCCACGCCGTAGACGGTGTCGGTGGGGATGACCACGAGCTCGCCCCGCCCGATCGCGGCCCGGGCGAGGCGCATCCCGGTCAGCAGCTCGTCGGGGACGGTGATGTCGAAGCGCGCCATGTCGGCACCCATGCTAGCCGCGGGACGCCGGGCGTCCCCGGCGGCTCAGGCCCCGAGCTTGACGTCGTCGAGCGAGGCGAGCGGGTAGTGCTCCGGGTAGGGCAGCGTGGCCACGCCGGAGTCGACGGCCGCACGCGCCACCGCGGCGGGCACGGTGGCGAGCAGCCGGGGGTCGAGGGGCTTGGGGATGATGTAGTCCCGGCCGAACTCGAAGTGCACCCCGCCGTAGGCCGCCTCCACCGAGGCGGGCACCGGCTCCTTGGCCAGCTCGCGCAAGGCGTGCACCGCGGCGATCTTCATCTCGGAGTTGATCCGGGTGGCCCGCACGTCGAGGGCGCCGCGGAAGATGAAGGGGAAGCCGAGCACGTTGTTGACCTGGTTGGGGAAGTCGCTGCGGCCCGTCGCGACGATGATGTCGGGCCGCACCGCCTTGGCGAGCTCGGGGAGCACCTCCGGGTCGGGGTTGGCCAGGGCGAAGACGATCGGCCGCTCGGCCATCGTGCGCAGCAGCGGCTCGTCGAGGAGGCCCGGGCCGGAGACGCCGATGAAGACGTCGGCGTCGACGAGCGCCTCCTCCAGGGTGCGGTGCACCGTGTCGCGGGCGAACTCCTGCTTGTAGCTGTTGAGGTCGTCGCGCTCGTGGTGGATCACGCCCTTGCTGTCGACGAGGGTGAGGTGGTCGGCCGGAACGCCCATGTCGCGCAGCAGCCGGAACACCGCGATCCCCGCCGCGCCCGCGCCGACGCAGACGATCTTCGCGGAGAGCAGCTCCTTGCCCTGGATCTCCAGCGCGTTGAGCAGGGCGGCGGTGGCGATCACGGCGGTGCCGTGCTGGTCGTCGTGGAAGACGGGGATGTCGCAGCGCTCGATGAGCAGCCGCTCGATCTCGAAGCACTCGGGGGCGGCGATGTCCTCGAGGTTGATGCCGCCGAAGGTGGGGGCGATCGCGGCGACCGCCTCGACGAAGGGCTCGACCTGGGTGCGGTCCACCTCGATGTCGAAGACGTCGATGCCGGCGAAGCGGCGGAACAGCACGCCCTTGCCCTCCATGACGGGCTTGGAGGCGAGCGCGCCGAGGTTGCCGAGGCCGAGGATGGCGGTGCCGTTGCTGATCACGGCGACGAGGTTGCCCTTGATCGTGTAGCGGTAGGCGTCCGCCGGCTCGGCGGCGATGGCGCGCACCGGGGCGGCGACCCCGGGGCTGTAGGCGAGCGAGAGGTCGCGCGAGTTCTCGGTGGGCTTGGTCAGCTCGACGCTCAGCTTCCCCGGACGGGGGGACTCGTGGTACTCGAGCGCATCCGCGGTGAGCGAATCGGTGGACACGCGGCAACCTCCTCGGTGCGCCGGGCCCCGCCGCGCGATCCGCGCGGTGCTGTGGGTGGGACAGGGCTCCCGGCTCGCCCATCGTAGTGGCGCGGGGAGGCCCGTCCGGACCACGCCCGCCGATCGGGGAGGATGGAGGGGTCATGCCCCTGCTCTTCGTCTTCGACATGGACGACGTCCTCTACGCCTACGACTGGCGCGTCCGGATGTCGGGCCTCAGCGCGCTCACCGGCCTCGATCTCGCCGAGCTGCGCCGCCGCTGGTGGCACGACGACGGCGAGTGGGCGGCCGAGGCCGGCCGCTTCCCCACCGCGGAGGACTACCACGCGGCGGTGTCGGCCGCCTTCGGGGTCACGGTGAGCGTGGAGGACTGGATCGCCAACCGCCGCTCCGGCATGACGCCGATCCCCGGCTCGATCGCCGCGGTGGGGCGGGCGCGCGAGCTCGGCGCGGTGAGCCTGCTCACCAACAACGGCCCGCTGATCCAGGCCCATCTGCCGCTGCTGGCGCCCGAGATCGCGCCGCTGTTCGGCGACCAGCTGCGCACCTCCAGCCACTACGGCGCGCGCAAGCCCGACCCGCTCGTCTTCGAGCGGATGCTCGTGAGCTACGGGGCCGACCCCGCCGAGGTGTTCTTCGCCGACGACCTCGAGCCCAACGTCGAGGCCGCGCGCTCGGTCGGCATCACGGCCCACCGCTTCCTCGAGCCGACCGCCCTGCTCGCCGCGATCGAGGACTTCGCCGCGGGGCGCTAGCGCAGCGCCGTGGTGACGCGGTCGCGGCCGACGAGGTCGCGGTGCGTGGCCAGGGCGCGCCAGCCGTCGGCGGCGAGCAGCGCGCGGATCTCGGCGCCCTGCCGCTCCCCGTGCTCGATCACGAGGCTGCCGCCGGTGCGCAGCCAGCCCAGGGCGCGGCGCGACAGCCGCCTCACCACGTCGAGGCCGTCCGGCCCGCCGTAGAGGGCGGGAGCGGGGTCGTGCAGGCGCACCTCCGGGTCGCGCGGGATCGCGTGGTCGGGGATGTAGGGCGGGTTGGAGACGACGACGTCGAACTTGCCCTGCGCGTCGGGCAGCGCCTCGGCGAGGTCGCCGAAGACGACGCGGAGGTTGGGCGCCCCGGACTCGCGGGCGTTCTGCCGCGCCCAGATGAAGGCCTGCGGCGAGTTCTCGAGCGCGACCACGGCGGCGTGCGGCACCTCGGTGGCCATCGCGATGGCGATCGCGCCGCTGCCGGTGCCCACGTCGAGGGCGTTCGGCAGGCCGCCCGGCACGGCGAGCAGGGCGTCGATGGCGAGCTGGGCGGTGATCTCGGTCTCCGGGCGCGGCACGAAGACCCCGGGGCCGACCGCGAGCTCGAGCTGGCGGAACGGCGCGAGGCCGGTGATGTGCTGCAGCGGCTCGCGGGCGGCGCGGCGCTCCACCGCCTCCATCACGGCGAGCACGTCGGGCAGGCCCAGCTCGGCGCCGACCGCCGCCTTCGCCTGCAGCTGCCCGCGGCTGAGGCCCACCACGTGGCCGATGAGCAGCTCCGCGTCGATCTCGGGGGTGGGCACTCGGGCGGCCGCGAGGACGTCGACGGCCCACGCGCGGATCCCGGAGAGCGAGCGATCGATGCCCGACAGCCGAGACGGCTGTCGGCGTTGGGGCGGCGACGGCCAGAAATGGCCGTCGCTCATTGCCCCGACGCCCCCAGGGCCGCGAGGCGCGCCTCCTCGTCCGCCTGGATGCAGGAGTCGATGACCGGGCCGAGCGCGCCGTCCATCACCTGGTCGAGGTTGTAGGCCTTGTAGCCGGTGCGGTGGTCGGCGATCCGGTTCTCCGGGAAGTTGTAGGTGCGGATGCGCTCGGAGCGGTCCATGCCGCGGATCTGGCTGCGCCGGGCGTCCGAGGCGGCCGCCTCGAGCTCCTCCTGCTGCCGGGCGAGCAGACGGGCGCGCAGCACGCGCAGGGCCGCCTCGCGATTCTGGATCTGCGACTTCTCGTTCTGCATCGAGACGACGATGCCGGTCGGCAGGTGGGTGATCCGCACCGCCGAGTCGGTGGTGTTGACGCTCTGGCCCCCCGGGCCCGAGGAGCGGAAGACGTCGATCCGGATGTCGTTCGGGTCGATCGTCACCTCCTCCGGCTCGTCCACCTCGGGGAAGACGAGCACGCCCGTGGTCGAGGTGTGGATGCGCCCCTGCGACTCGGTCGCCGGCACCCGCTGCACCCGGTGCACGCCGCCCTCGTACTTGAGGTGGGCCCAGACGCCGTCGGCGGGATCGGTGGAGCTCGACTTGATGGCGAGCTGCACGTCCTTGTAGCCGCCGAGGTCGGACTCGGTGGAGTCGAGGATCTCGGTCCTCCAGCCCCTCGACTCGGCGTAGTGCACGTACATCCGCACCAGGTCGGCCGCGAACAGGGCGCTCTCCTCGCCGCCCTCGCCGCCCTTGATCTCCATGATCACGTCGCGGCCGTCGTCGGGGTCGCGCGGGATGAGCAGCCGGCGCAGCCGCTCCTGCGCCTCGGCGAGCTGCTCCTCGAGCGCGGGGACCTCCTCGGCGAAGGCCGGGTCCTCCCCCGCGAGCTCCCGGGCGGCGGCGAGGTCGTCCTGCAGGGCCGTCCACGCGGCGTGGGCGGCCACGATCGGGCCGAGCTCGGCGTAGCGGCGGTTGACCCTCCGCGCCCGGCCGGGATCGGCGTGCAGCGCCGGATCGGCCAGCTGCTCCTGCAGCTCGGCGTGCTCCGCGATCAGCCCGGCGACGGACTCGAACACCAGGACTACTCCTTGTGGCCGTTCCCGTTCCCGTTCGGGAGCGACTTCTGGATCTGCACGAGGAACTCGGTGTTCGAGCCGGTCTCCTTGAGCTTGGAGAGCACCACCTCGAGCTGCTGCTGCAGCTCCAGGCCGGCCAGCGCGCGGCGCAGCCGCCAGGTGATCTTCACCTCGTCGGGGCTGAGCAGCTCCTCCTCGCGCCGGGTCGACGAGGCGTAGATGTCGACGGCCGGGAAGATGCGCTTGTCGGCGAGCTGGCGGCTGAGGCGCAGCTCCATGTTGCCGGTGCCCTTGAACTCCTCGAAGATCACCTCGTCCATCTTCGAGCCGGTCTCCACGAGCGCCGTGGCGAGGATGGTGAGCGAGCCGCCGCCCTCGATGTTGCGCGCCGCGCCGAAGAAGCGCTTCGGCGGGTAGAGCGCCGAGGCGTCGACGCCGCCGGAGAGGATGCGGCCCGAGGCCGGGCTGGCCAGGTTGTAGGCGCGGCCGAGGCGCGTGATCGAGTCGAGCAGCACGACGACGTCGTTGCCGAGCTCCACCAGGCGCTTGGCCCGCTCGATCGCGAGCTCGGCGACGGTGGTGTGGTCCTCGGCGGGCCGGTCGAAGGTGGAGGCGATGACCTCGCCGCGCACCGAGCGCTGCATGTCGGTGACCTCCTCGGGGCGCTCGTCCACCAGGACGACCATGATGTGCACCTCGGGGTTGTTCTCGGCGATCGCCTTGGCGATGTTCTGCAGCACGAGGGTCTTGCCCGCCTTGGGCGGGGCGACGATCAGGCCGCGCTGGCCCTTGCCGATCGGCGAGATGAGGTCGATGATCCGCGTGGAGAGCTTCTCCGGCGTGGTCTCGAGCCGCAGCCGCTCGTTCGGGTAGATGGGCGTCAGCCTGCCGAACTCCACGCGGTCGGCCGCCTCGTCGACGGTCTGGCCGTTCACCGAGTCGATCTTCACGAGGGCGTTGTACTTCTGGCGGCCGCCCTGCTGCTCTCCGTCGCGGGGCTGGCGGATGGCGCCGACGACCGCGTCGCCCTTGCGCAGGTTGTACTTCTTCACCTGGCCGAGGGAGACGTAGACGTCGCTGGGTCCGGGCAGGTAGCCGGTGGTGCGCACGAAGGCGTAGTTGTC
>Ga0164243_10016132_pt1 | contig 10265 bp, 10 predicted proteins | sample OricompcompostOP_FD_108781 | JGI IMG/M metagenome (GOLD analysis project Ga0164243, IMG submission 108781) | Organic Plus compost microbial communities from Emeryville, California, USA - Original compost - Organic plus compost (OP) | ecosystem: Engineered > Solid waste > Mixed feedstock >... | reverse complement strand
TTATCCAAATTAGGATTTATTAACACAGTTCTGTCTACGTTATAACATTTCTGCATGACTAGTTCAACTATATTATTTTTTTGATATTAAATATATATAAATAGAGTAGATAAGTATTAATTATACACGCAACTACTAGCAGCTTTCAAAATATTTGCCAGTACTATAAAAAAGGCTATCCTGATCGGGACGTTGTACTCCCGTTATACGGATAGCCGAAAAATTTATGATTCGATTGGTCAGTGCTAAAGCCAATTCAACAACTTAAGCTTTACCGACAGAGCCAAATTCTTTCATTTTACCTTTTACCGTGTCTTTAATGGTTTCTCTTGCCGGTCCAAGATATTTTCTTGGGTCATAAAGATCAGCGTTTTTCGCTAATACTTCACGAACTGTTTTTGCAGAAGCGATTTGGTTTTCTGTGTTCACATTGATTTTTGCAGTTCCAAGTGAGATAGCTTTTTGGATATCATGTGTTGGAATACCGGTTCCGCCATGAAGAACAAGTGGTTTTCCAGTTAATTTTGCAATTTCTTCCATTTCCTTGAAACCTAAGTTTGGTTCACCATGGTAAGGACCGTGTACAGAACCTAAAGCCGGTGCTAGAGCATCAATACCGGTACGATTAACTAGTTCGACACATTCGTTCGGATCCGCATAGATAATTCCTTCGCCAACAACATCATCTTCTTGACCGCCGACAGTTCCTAATTCAGCTTCAACAGATATCCCGTGCAAATGAGCCAATTCAACAACTTTTGAAGTGATTTGAATATTTTCTTCAAATGGGTGATGACTTGCATCGATCATTACCGATGTGAAACCTGCGTGAATTGCTCTTGCGCATGATTCAAAGCTGGAACCATGGTCAAGATGGATGGCAACAGGAACCGTAATTTTATACTCTTCCATTAAAGCTTTTACCATTGCTGTTACTAGCTTGAATCCGCCCATATAACGTGCGGCACCTTCAGAAACACCCAGAATAACCGGGGATTTTTCTTCTTCAGCAGCCTGTAGAATTGCTTGTGTATATTCCAGATTATTGATATTGAATTGACCTACAGCATATTTGCCTGCTTTTGCTTTTTCCAACATTTCGGTCATTGATACTAACGGCATAATGCAATCTCCTCCTACATCAAATTACCAATTTCCACACCCATGAAAAAATATGTAAATGTTCAATAGAAAATGGCTCTTATTTCACACAATTATTATGATACCAAAATCACAAACATTTTACCATGTGATTAAAACTACAAAATAAAAAATTTAGTGAACACCATTTATATTTTACATCTTTTCTAATATTTTATCCGATAAAATTTCCTTAACTGTTTTAGCCAATTCTTCTATATCAAAAGGCTTTGCAATATGGGTAAGTGCCCCTAATTCCTTTGCCTTATGAATCATTTTCAGATCTCCGTCTGCGGTCATAATAATTACACGAATGGATGGATCTATTTCTTTCATTCGTTTCAAAATTTCAATTCCATCCATTCCCGGAATTTTTATATCCAAAACAACTAGGTCAGGTGAATGCATACCCGCAAGTTCCAAAGCAATTTGGCCGTTTTCCGCTTGATAAGTTTGATAACCTTCCTTTTTAAATACCTCATTAAGTAATAAGCGAATGCCAAACTGATCATCCACGATTAAAATTTTTCCATTATCCATTTTCGCTTCTCCCCTATCCTTTAAAATTCCCTTTATCCCAACGGATTCCCCTTCATTTATATTCGACAAAAACTTAACTATTCCTTCTTCGTTATAGAAGGAATAGCGATGTTATAGATTGCTTGTAGCCCAAGGACTTGGAAAGGAGAGATTAAAAACTTGCCCCCTAATGCCAATGCAATAAAATGCAATAAGTTTTTATATAATCTCCTTGTCCCATATTCAGTAAAGTTTGAGTGGAATTATTTCAAGAAATATTTACTCTTCGGGCTGGAAAATATATCGATTCGTTCCTATAAAAATAGTTTTGTCTACCCTTGTTCATGAATTTACAGGATGGCGTTAAGACGATTTTCGGTTGAGTAATCGGTTGTCTTTCTAGTATGAACGGATCAAACGCTGGAAGCAACAGACATCAGCCGCCTATATGATGAGCACCGCTTTCAGATAGTAATGAGTGGCTTAATGATCCCTTTTTGTTTATCAGGATTAGAACTATTGAAAATTATTCATCTACAAGTTTTATTTTTGCTACACGAAATTGATTGTTTATAACTACCGCAACTTCTTCATCCGGACTTACATCTTTTATGCTGTATACCCAACCATAGTTTAAATGCGTTCGTTTCTCGTCTTCTTCCTTTGGAACCACTTCAACTTTTTTAAGCTCTTTTTTGCTTAGTATCTCATTATTTTCATTAATCGTGATTGTTTCCGTAACCTTTCCAATCGGTTCATCCAAATCTTCTTTCGTAACTTCCGCTTCTTGAATCACATAGGTTTTACCCTCATAGCTGATTTCCTTAAAATTTTCCATATTCAAATTATATTTCGGCAACGTTTTATCAATCTCCATATTCTCGGAGGCGGTTTGTTTCAAATCTTTTAATAGGGAACAGCCTCCCAAAAGAATTACCCCGGCAACAGCCATAAGCAGGATGGAATTTTTCACTTTTCTTTTCTCCTCCTTCCCCTGTATTTTTTCCTTTATTCATAGGACTTGCCCCCTTCCCAACGATTAAACCAAACGAAGCCTAGTAACGTTACGAGAATAAAACATATACTTGCGGGTATGATCCCTTTCATCAACTCTTGAACATACAAGTCCGACAACTCCATTCCGAATGCATGTTTGACCTTAAGCATCAATAACATGGGAACTTGCGAAAGGCGAACGGTCCAAGCCCACGGAATATATGGCCAAATATGATCGCCCACAACCGTTGCCCCAATTATTGCTGAAACAAGGAATCCTCCGCCACCGATCGCAATAGACGCACCCATCCCGAATGCAAAACTGATCAGCAAATGCAAGGAAAAAAGAATAAGTGATCCGACCAAGGACAAAAGCGCTCCTTGCAAAAATAAATCGTAATGCACATTTTCTACGTTCAAAATATATCTCATCCCCAACAACATAAGGAAAGTTGCCAAGAATATGTCCGCAATGGCGGCAAAAATAAGTAAAGAAAGTTTTCCAAAGTAAAATTTCACTCTTGAAACAGGACCCGTCAACACATTCATGAAACTTCCCGACTTTTCTTCTTGATAGGCCATCAAACCGGTAAGTAAAGAAATCACAATCGGTAACGAAACGCTCAATACCTCAAAAAATCCTCCATATATTTTCACTTGCCAAAAAGATGGATCATTGTATCTGGAAAAATACCATAACATAAAAATGGGATAAATAATCGGCGTCACAAACACGATCAGCCTAATGGTTGTACGCCTTGTCTTTAGCCATTCGGATGACAAAACATGCAAAAAAGACAATTCAGTTCACCTCTCTTCTCGAAAACCAAAATGCAGTAACAAGAGATAATAAAGCAAAAATAACAATGGAGGTAAGAATGCCTATTGGAATAACAGAAGGATCCAACAAAGGATTCCCTTCTTTCAACGGTACACCGTTCGGATGAACACCGACGATCGGTGACATCAATCTCATTCCCCAACTCCACGGAATAAACATCCAGTATGATTCCGGAGCCATGACTACCCCCAAAACAATCCCGATCAAACTGACAATTATGGAAATAACGGTTCCGAATCGGTCAGCAAAAAACAACCCGATTGGGATGTATGCCAACGATGTGATCCATATGGTAAGACTGGCCATTACAACGATAGCAGCGGATGAAATGCTGTTGGGTAAAAATAATTTTAACAGGATCAACAAAATCATCAATTCAATGGATGAAAGCAATGTATAATAGGCAATCACAATGATTTTACTGAACCACATTCGCGGAATGCTGATATCGTAACAACGTAATGCTCTGTAATTTCCTGACTTTTTTTCTCGCATGGCAGCCAATGACGCGATCAATGTCGTCCCCAAAGGAAGAAATAGTAACGGCCACCAATTAAATACCGTGTATTCGAAATAATTATATTTGGAATGGATCGTAGGCATGGTAATAATGGCGTATAGTACAAAGAAAAACGGTGCAATATATACAAGCTTTTTCGCAAAAGTCCGCTTATATTTTAAACGTTCAGATTGTATCATATTCAGCATGATTTACAGCCTCCCTCATAATCCGCTGACTACATCGATAAAGAATTTTTCCAGATCTTGATCTTCCTCTATTTCTCCTTGATATTTAAGTTTTCCGTTTTGGATGATGCCAATGTGATCGGCCAATTGTTTTACTTCCGGCAAAATATGACTGGATAAAATGACCGTCATTCCTTGTTTCGGGAAAGATCTGATAAGTTTTCGTAATTCTTGAATACCAAGCGGGTCCAGTCCATTGGTTGGTTCATCGAGAATCAGAAGCTTCGGATCATTTAAAAGTGCTTTGGCAATCCCTAATCGTTGCTTCATCCCGAAGGAAAACTGCGAGGCTTTCTTTTTCCCTGTATTTTCCAAATCCACGATTTTCAGCACTTCTTTAATTCTTGAATCCGGAAGATTTAATAATTTTGCATGAACCAGCAAATTTTCATAAGCCGTTAAATTGCCGTAAAGGGCCGGTGACTCAATAAGCGCGCCGATCTCCTTAAGATCTTTTCTGCTCCACAGATGCCCATTAAAGAGAATTTCGCCTTTTGTCGGCCGCAAAAGACCCGTTAACATTTTTAAAATGGTTGATTTCCCGGCTCCGTTCGGTCCAAGCAATCCGTAAATCGTGTTTTCCTTGACCCTGATTGATACATGGTCAACGGCAAGCTGTTTGCCGAAAGCTTTGGTTAATTGTTTCGTTTCCAAAAAATACGCTGACATGGTTCTTCTCCTTTCACTTTAAAAAATGAAGTTTTAACTTTTATTCGGTCTTGAAGTCTCTCCCTTCCAAATCTTGCACAGTTTGATAAAAGTGAGAATTGATTTTACTTCAGACCTTCAAACAAAAAGCAACTCGTAATGTGATGAAAGTGGCATTTGTCGTGCAATTGAAAAACTCCCATTTCAAGTGCGAGCGTTCTCAAATTTCATACTACCTCTTCAATATAAAGTTTTTATAATGATTTTGATTTAAATTTGACACACTCTACGCATAAAAAACTGAATAATCAGATAAATTTCGCTATTAAGAGACGCTTTATCACTTGAGAAATTAAATAAATGTCATGATAAGTATGTAAGGGGATAAGATAGTGGCTCTTCATGCACGAATGCTTGTGGCGGGAGGTCTAATGGACAGTTTTTTGTAAAAGAAGGCTAATTTTGTCCTTGAGAAGGTCGCTGTAGGGGGTCTATTGGACAATTTGCACTGGATCTGGCTTCATTTTGTCCAATACAAGCCATTTAATGGACAGTTTTCGTAAAAGAGAACCTCTATCTGTTTCTTAAAATTTAGGATACTCTTAGCTTCTGGAGTAATAGACGGAGATTATGGGGGGTGCGGAAATAATTTCACCATATGGATTAAGTTACTTTACTATGGGTATTCAGTCCCTGACGGAACTGGAGATAAATATTGAATTTTCTGGTATTTTTTGGAATGATTTGTGTAGAAAAGCATTAAGAAAATGCCTTGAATTTCATGGAGGAACGTAAACGCCAAATGATCCTCGCCTTAACTAGGTAGGAACGCATTTGGCGCTTGCCAACTTTTTGAAACTTTAAAAATAGGGGGAGATACCTCTTTTTATAACAGCTGGAATCTGTCAACATCCTTATTATAAAAATCCTTCTATCAAAAAGATGATTTTTCACTCAATTGATAACAAATAATGGATTGTTCCTTGATATAAAACTCAACGGTTGCACCACCGTTTTCGTTATTGTACGCCTGAATCTGTCCATCAAAATTATTGACAATTTTTTTCGAAATATAAAGACCTAAGCCGACATGGTCTTTATATTGCACATCTTGATAAAATGCTTTAAATAACTGAGAAGTGTCTTTCTCCTTAAATCCAGTCCCCGTATCCGAACATTTAAAATAAATTTTGCTTGAATGACCGTCGGATTCATCATGTACTTCAAGTTTAATTTCCCCGCTGGTTGTAAATCTCAGACTGTTATACAAAATATTATCCAAAACCCTCATTAACATGGCTTCATCAAGAAAATAATATCGTTTGCTTAAGTGGACATCAAAATGAATATGAACGTTTTTTTTATAATGAGCCATGGTTGATATTTCTTGTTTTTTCTCATGAAGCATTTTACCTAAATCAACTTTTTTAATATTCAACAAAAAATCCACGTTTTCCACTTTATATAGAAGCGACAAATTTTCCGTAAGCATGCTCATTTTGCTGCAATTTTTCCGAATAATATCTAAATGCGGGGTAATATCAAATTTTTCTATGTCTTTCAAATCGTTAATTAAATCCATTTGCCCTTGAATAACAGTTAACGGCGTTCGTATGTCGTGGGCAATCGACGACACCATGATTTTTCGTTCATCATCGATCTTGGATATGCTTTCAATCATCTCTTTCAAAGCGTCGATCATCGTATTAAACGAATCTTGGATCCTCATAAACTCTTTTCTTTTCAATCCCGAGATCTTAAAATCAAAATCTCCTTTGGAAATTTTATCCGAAGCCTGAAGCAACACTTTAATATTATTAAACAAGGATTTATACAGCTTGGACGTATAAAAAATTAAATAAATCACAAAAAATATTAACGGAGAAATCAACAACACAACATAAATAAACACGATTCCGAGGCGATCCTGATTATTAATGATAAACCCGAAAGGAGCTTTCAGCACATACACCGCTTGAATGGCATTATCATGTTTAATGGGGATAAATCTGTAAACATAGCTTCCTTTTACAATCTCACGATTAATTACTTCACCGACTTTCACTTTATATCCCGCAACATCCTGATCGCCGTAAAGATGATTGCCATTGATATCCAATACTTCCCCTTCAATTTTTTCACTGTACTGATCTAGATTAATTAGCTCCCCGTTTAAAATGTCCGGAGCGCTTTCTTCAATCTTTTTTTCAATAACATCCAAATATTTCACAAAATAATCCGTCGGTTTAATCATATTATTTTCGGTAAACATAAAGATAAAATAGATTAAACATAAATAAGTAACTGCCGAAGACAAAATCGTTGATAAAAAGACCTTTACAACCAATAAATAAAAATCTCTTTTTATTGTTTTATCCTTTTTCATTTGTAACATCCCATTTATAGCCTAATCCGTATAATGTTTTAATATAGGAGTTTTCCTTATCCAAAGACAGGATTTTCTTCCGAATGTTTTTAATGCTTTCCGTCACCGTTTCTAATTGACTTTCCGAATCCAATCCCCATACCCGTTCAAAAATTCTATCCTTAGAAAAGACCATATTTTTATTCAACATTAACAATTTAATAATCTCATATTCCTTTTTTGTTAAATGCAATTGAACCCCTTTACAAAAGACTTCATTGGCCAAAAGATCGATGGTAATATTTTTAGAACTTAACAAATGCCTGTCATTCGAACGGATCCGCTCTTCCCGTCTTAAATGGGAATCAATTCTTGCTTTCAACTCTTTTAAACTGAAAGGTTTGGTCATGTAGTCGTCCCCGCCGATGGATAGAGCTTGAACTTTGTCTTCCTCCAACGTTTTTGCGCTGACAAAAATAATCGGACAATTCACTTTGTCACGGATAATCCCACACAATTCCATTCCATCAAGGCCTTCCATCATAATGTCCAAGATAATCAAATCAAAATCATTGTTAATGATTTGCAATGCCTCTGTGCCGTTATGTACATATTCCACCGTGTAATTATAAAGTTCCAAATATTGCTTGATTGTAAGACAAATATCTTCATTATCATCTACAACTAAAATTTTCTTCAAATGCATGCTTCCAGATCCCACCTTATCGTTCATTGAAATTTGAACATTTTTCAAGTAATTCCGTATTCATGCAGATAGGGTACCCTCTTAAAATATCAGAGAATACCCTGCCTTTTTCTTTTATCCATATTTTAAACTTTGGATAATAAAAAAGCGCTGTCCCAAGGCGTTTTTTTACCGTTTTGGATCGCTAACAACGTCAACAAAATTCCTGCCGTTCCGTCTATTAATCCAACATAATCATAATATTCCTTGCCTTTTTCGCTTCCTTCAATATTTTTAAAACCAAATGGATATTCCTTATTATAATATTTCATTATGTCATTTGCCAATGTAAGGGCAGTTTGACGAAAATCACTGATATTCGTTTCCTCATAAAATCGATTGCAGATGTATGCCACACCGGCCAAGCCATGACAAAAGGAGGGAGAAAAAATGTCGTAAAGCCGCTTGCTTGCCAGTTCCATTCCTCTTATAGCACAGTCAATATACGTCTGATTATTCAGCGTTTTTCCTGCGATAAGCAATGAATAAGCGACTCCAGGGGTTCCGTAGCACCATGCATCTCTTGTATTTTTGTTCAAGACTGTTCCCTGATAGTATTCTTCCAAAGAAACATGCGTCCCCCAATAAACTCCGATTTCATCTTTAATTTGAAACTTGATCAAAAAATCGGCTATTTTTTGAATACATTCATCTAGTCCATCCGTGTAAATATTCAGTTTTTTGGCATTGCACAAAATAATTAATAAAGCAGGTATGCCGTGAGAGAGCCCAATGTTAATGAAACCGGACGGCCAATTTCTTTTTTCCCTTTCCGAAAAAGCATGTTCAGGAAGAATATACCATCCTGGAATCCTTAAATCTTCCATCTCTTTGTCTTGAGACAAATCAATTATATATTTTAAGATCAAAGTAATCGTTTTTTTCATTTCTTCCGGAAATAACAAGCAGTACCCGGCGATACCGGCAACTCCTGAAATAGCATCATAATCATCCATATTCGGATATGATTTCTGTTTTAAATTAGTAATGATTTCTTCCATTTTTTCTTCGATGACGATATTTATATTTGCGATAAATTTTTGATATCTTTTTCCCTCTTTGGATAAACAGACCGCTGCCAGAGCGACCCCAGTCAATCCGGTGAACATGGATAATGAGGAAAATCCGTTTTGATTAATTTGTTCCCCAATTCGTTTCATATATTGATGTCCCAATGCATCCCAATCTTCATCGGGGTAGTGTTCGCTCATCTCCCCGTAGAGCGCGCATAAAGCAGGTAAACCATGGCTTAAACTTAATTCATGAAACGGATTGATCCTTTTGTTTCCGATTTGAAGAAAATTTTTCGGGTGATTTACGATCTGTAGCATATTCTCATAATCCGATAATTTCCTAGCAATATTACAGACTGGCTCTTTCACTGAAACGCTCATATTCCACCTCGTTTTGCATAGATTCCAATTCATACATTCTTCTGTATAAATCATTCGTAGCCAAAAGTTCATGATGGGTACCGATCCCGATAATTTCCCCGTCGTTCATGACGACAATTTTATCAGCCAGCTTGGCCGTCGATAACCGATGTGAGATAAATATACCAATTTTATCTTTTGTCATATCCAAAAACATATCGATAACTTCTTTTTCCGAAATGGGATCCAAGGCTGAGCTCGGTTCATCCAATATATAAACGGATGCGTTGCGAAAGAAGGCTCTGGCAATTGCCACCTTTTGCCACTGTCCTCCCGAAAGCTGCACGCCGTCCACAAACCATAAACCGAGCTGTGTATCCAAATCTTTGATAAAGTTTAATTGCGCTCTATCCATCGCTTGCTTTAATTCTTTGTCTTGTTCTATGCGCGTAATATCACCGAATCCCACATTTTCCCTTAATTTTAATTCATATTTCACAAAATCTTGGAACAACACTGCGATGTTTTTTCTCAATTGGGCCGTATCCAAATCATGGATCGACACATCGTTGTAAAAAATGCTGTCTTCATCATGATCATACAATTTCAACAAAAGTTTAATTAGGGTGCTTTTTCCTGATCCGTTGGCCCCGACAATCGCGATTCTTTCACCTTTATGGATATCAAGATTAATATTTTTTAAAACTACTTTCGAATTGGTCGGATAACTGAAGGTTAAATTTCTGATTTTTATATTTTCAATTTTGTCGACCCCTAATGCCAATCGGCCCTCTTTATTCAATACTTCCTCATCCAAAGCCAAAAATTCAAACAGTTGAATAATGTACAGATTATTTTTATACAGAGAATGAATCGTATTTAATATTATTC
>Ga0164243_10016131_pt1 | contig 10265 bp, 9 predicted proteins | sample OricompcompostOP_FD_108781 | JGI IMG/M metagenome (GOLD analysis project Ga0164243, IMG submission 108781) | Organic Plus compost microbial communities from Emeryville, California, USA - Original compost - Organic plus compost (OP) | ecosystem: Engineered > Solid waste > Mixed feedstock >... | reverse complement strand
GCTGCCCGAGGACCTCAAGCGCAAGATCGCGCTGATGTGCGATGTGGACTCCGACGGCGTCGTGGCCTGCCCGGACGCGCCGTCGATCTACGACATTCCGCGCGTGCTGCACAGCGAGGGCCTCGACGCCTACCTGGTGCGCCGCCTCGGGCTGCCGTTCCGGGACGTGGACTGGACGGTGTGGGGCGATCTGCTGCAGCGGGTCCACGAGCCCACCGAGCACGTCCGCATCGCCCTGGTCGGCAAGTACGTCGACCTGCCCGACGCCTACCTGTCGGTCACCGAGGCGCTGCGCGCCGGCGGCTTCGCCCACCGCGCGAAGGTCGAGATCGTGTGGGTGCAGTCCGACGACTGCGAGACCGACGCCGGAGCGGCGCACGCGCTATCCGGAGTGGACGGAGTGCTCGTTCCGGGCGGGTTCGGCGTGCGCGGCATCGACGGCAAGCTCGGCGCGATCCGGTACGCCCGCACCCACGGTGTTCCGGCGCTGGGGTTGTGCCTGGGGCTGCAGTGCATGGTCATCGAGGTGGCTCGCGACCTCGGCGGCATGACCGAGGCGAACTCCACCGAGTTCGAGGACCCCTGCGCGCACCCGGTCATCTCCACCATGGCCGACCAGCACGACGTGGTCTCCGGCCAGCGCGACATGGGCGGCACCATGCGACTCGGTTCCTACCCGGCCAAGCTGCGCCACGGCTCGCTGGCCGCCCGGGCCTACGGGGAGTCCGAGGTGCACGAGCGCCACCGCCACCGCTACGAGGTCAACAACGCCTACCGCAAGCGGCTGGGCGAAGCCGGCCTGGTGTTCTCCGGGACGTCCCCGGACGACCGGCTCGTCGAGTTCGTCGAGCTAGACGCGGACCAGCACCCGTTCTTCGTCGGCACCCAGGCGCACCCGGAGCTCAAGAGCCGTCCGACCCGCCCGCACCCGCTGTTCGCCGCGTTCGTCCGCGCGGGCCTGGACTACCGGGCCGCTGAGCGGCTGCCGGTCGAGTTCTCGGAGGACGTGAACACCTCGGCCGCGACGGTCTGATCGCCCGACCTCCTAGTGTGGGACGCGTGAACCAGAGCGAGGCGAACACCGGCAGCAGCGGCGACGGCAACATCGGGGTGCGGCGGACCAACGGCGGGCACCAGTTCGAGGTGCTCGCCAGCACCGACCTGTACGTGGGCAACATCCTGGCCCTGCGGGCCGACGAGGTGGCCATGCCCGGCGAGCGGCGGGCGCGGCGGGAGGTGGTCGAGCACCCGGGCGCGGTCGCGGTCGTGGCGCTCGACGACGCCGGCCGCGTGGTGCTCATCCACCAGTACCGCTACCCGCTGGGCCGGCGGCTGTGGGAGTTGCCGGCCGGACTGCTGGACGTCCCGGGGGAGGATCCGCTGCGCACGGCGCAGCGCGAGCTGGTCGAGGAGGTCGGGCTGCAGGCGCGGGACTGGTCGCTGCTGGTCGACGTCGCCTCCTCGCCCGGGTTCACCGACCAGGGAGAGCGCGTGTTCCTGGCCCGCGGACTGTCCGAAGTGCCGCGTCCGGAACCGGTCGGCGACGAGGAGGCCGACCTGGTGATCGACCGCGTCGAGCTCGACGCGGCGGTGCGGATGGTCTTCGCCGGCGAGGTCGTCAACGCGCCCGCGGTGTCCGGGCTGCTGGCCGCCCAGGCAGTGGTGGACGGGCGCGTGCAGGAGCGGCCCACCGACGCCGCGTGGCCGGATCGGCCCCGCAGCTTCCCCGCCCGCAAGGGAGGATGACGCGGGTCCTGCGTCCCGCGGGCGGGGCCAGCGGTGCGCGCGGCCGGTTTTCGCCGGCGGTGAGCGAGGGTTCGTCCACGGCCTAGGAGTCCGGAGTGCACGGCTTCGAAGAACTTCCCGCGGGGCTGCGGGGCGTGCTCGACGACTACCTCGACCACCTCGCGGTCGAGCGCGGCGCGGCCCGCAGTACCCTGCAGTCCTACCGGCGCGACCTGCGCCGCTACGGCGAGCACCTCGTGCGTTCCGGAGTCGGCGGGCTCGGCGACGTCCGGGTGGAGCACCTGTCGGCGTTCCTGGCGCACCTGCGGCAGGGCGGCGACGGCTGGTCGCCGATGGCGGACTCCTCGGTGGCGCGGGCACTCGTGGCCGCGCGGGGGCTGCACCGGTTCGCGCACGCGGAAGGTCTGGTCGAAGTGGACGTGGCGCGCGAGGTGTCGCCGCCGAGCCCGCCGCAGCGGTTGCCGAAGGCGCTGCCGGTCGACGACGTGCTGCGGCTGCTGGACAGCACCGGCGGCGAGGACCTGCGCGGGCTGCGGGACCGGGCGCTGCTGGAGCTGCTGTACTCGACGGGAGCGCGGATTTCCGAAGCGATCGGGCTCGACCTCGACGACGTGGACGCCGCGGAGGCGACGGTGCTGCTCGACGGCAAGGGCGGGCGGCAGCGCCTCGTGCCCGTCGGTCGGCCCGCGCTGGCGGCGCTGGATGCCTACCTGGTGCGCGCGCGGCCGGCGCTGGCCGTGAAGGGCCGCGGATCCGCCGCGGTGTTCCTGAATTCCCGCGGTGGGCGGCTGTCGCGGCAGAGCGCCTGGAACGTGCTCAAGGCCGCCGCCGAACGGGCGGGGCTGGACGGTTCGCCCTCCCCGCACGTGCTGCGGCACTCGTTCGCCACCCACCTGCTCGAAGGTGGTGCGGACGTGCGGGTGGTCCAGGAACTGCTCGGGCACGCGTCGGTGACCACGACGCAGGTCTACACGCTGGTCACGATGAGCACGCTGCGCGAGGTCTACGCGACCACGCATCCGCGGGCGCACGCGCCTCGGTGAGACAATCGAGCAATGGCCCGGCGCCCCTTCCGGGGCGGTGGCCGGAAACAGCCGCGGTCTGACGCGGTGGTCCGCAACGACCATCAACGCGGAACGCAGGTCGTCAACACAATCCCGGCGTGTCGGCGAGGCGCGTTGCCGCTGGTCGCGCAAGCCGCCTAGGCTGCGTGGCGGGCCCAGAGCCGCGTCGCCGCAAGTGAGGAGGCAGATCGCCATGTCCACACCGCAGCCCTCCGCCGACGGGCGGGCACGGGGCGCGGTCGACCTGAGCATCGCCCCTGACAAGCCCGAAGCGCGCGAAGAGGCCGAACTCGCGCAGTACGACCACTCGGACGACGTGGGGCCGACCGGCAGGACGCGCCGGCACATCCCCGAGCCGCCGCTGCTGGACAAGCACGGTCCCGCGCAGGTTCTGGCCATGTGCAACCAGAAGGGCGGCGTCGGCAAGACCACCTCGACCATCAACCTCGGCGCGGCGCTGGCCGAGTACGGGCGGCGCGTGCTGCTGGTGGACTTCGACCCGCAGGGGGCGCTGTCGGTCGGGCTCGGGGTGCACCCGCACCAGCTCGAGCAGACCATCTACAACGTGATCATGGAGCGGTCGGTCGACGTCAACGACGTCGTCATGCAGACCAGCGTCGAAGGCATGGACCTGCTGCCGAGCAACATCGACCTGTCGGCCGCCGAGGTGCAGCTGGTCGCCGAAGTCGGCCGCGAGCAGGCGCTGGGCCGGGTGCTGCACCCGGTCATGAAGGAGTACGACTTCGTCCTCGTCGACTGCCAGCCCTCGCTGGGGCTGCTGACGGTCAACGCGCTCGCCGCCGCCGACGGGGTCGTCATCCCGCTGGAGTGCGAGTTCTTCAGCCTGCGCGGGGTGGCGCTGCTCATCGACACCATCGAGAAGGTGCGGGAGCGGCTGAACCCCAAGCTGGAGATCAGTGGCATCCTGGCGACCATGTTCGATCCGCGCACGTTGCACTCCCGCGAGGTCATGGCCCGCGTGGTGGAGGCGTTCGGGGAGACCGTGTTCGACAGCGTGATCAACCGGACGGTGCGGTTCCCGGAGACCACCGTCGCCGGTGAGCCGATCACCCGGTGGGCGCCGCGGTCCTCCGGCGCCAAGTCGTACCGGGAACTGGCCCGCGAGGTGATCCACCGGTGAGCGCTGGGGGAGACGGGGCGTGACCGGAATCGCTCCGCGGCCGGGGAGCGGCCGGTGACGGCCACCGATCCGCAGGCCGAACTCATGAACCCGCAGTCCGAGGAAGGTGGCTCGACGAGTCGCTTCACGGTGCGGCTGGAGAACTTCGAGGGCCCGTTCGACCTGCTGCTGCAGCTGATCTCGCAGCACGAGATGGACGTCACCGACGTGGCGCTGCACCGGGTCACCGACGAGTTCCTGGCGTACACGAAGGCGCTCGGCGAGCACTGGGACCTGGACGAGACCACGGACTTCCTCGTGGTGGCCGCGACCCTGCTGGACCTGAAGGCGGCGCGGCTGCTGCCGGCCGCCGAGGTCGAGGACGAGGAGGACCTGGCGCTGCTGGAGGCGCGGGACCTGCTGTTCGCGCGGCTGCTGCAGTACCGCGCGTTCAAGCAGGTCGCGGCCCTGTTCGGCGAGCTGGAGGCCGGTGCGCTGCGCCGCTATCCGCGGGCGGTGTCGCTGGAGGAGCGGTTCACGGGGCTGCTGCCGACGGTGCAGCTCGGGGTGGGCCCGGAGCGGTTCGCCGAGATCGCCGCGGCCGCGTTCCGGCCGAAGGAGCCGGAGACGGTGTCGCTGGAGCACCTGCACCAGCACACCGTGTCGGTGCGGGAGCACGCCGCGCTGCTGCGGGTGCGGCTGGCCGAGCGGGGCGAGGCGTCGTTCCCGGAGCTGGTGTCCGACTGCGGGCAGACGCTGGAGGTCGTGGCCCGGTTCCTGGCGCTGCTGGAGCTCTACCGCGAGTCGGTGGTGACGTTCGAGCAGGAGGCCCCGCTCGGTGAGCTGGTGGTGACCTGGGCCGGCGGGAGCGTGGAGCAGGCCCGCGCGGAGGCGGACGCCTCCCGGGCCGCGCAGGACGAGGAGGAGTACGGGTGAGCGAGCGGGAAGCGGGAGCCGGCTCGGAACCCGCCGACGTTCCGGAGGCGCACGGGGGCCGGCAGGAACCGGTTCCGGGCGTGGACGGGTCCGCGGAAGCTGGTTCGCACGAGGCTGCGGCGGTCGTCGACGCGGATTCCGGAGATGCCACCGGGTCCGCTGGGGCCACCGGGGACTTCGGGTCGGCGCTGTCGCAGACGTCGGACACGGCCGTGTCCTGGGAGGACTTCCCGATCCCCGCGGACGTGCTGGGCAGCGGAGGCTCCGGGGGAGCCGGGCCCGGCGTTTCCGGGGCCGAGGGCGAAGACGGAACTGCTGGTCCGGACGAGGCCGCGGGTCGAGGCGCAACCACTGGTCAGGACGGAGTTGCTGGTCGGGACGACGGGCCGGCAGCTGGTGAGGCGGGTGCCGCCGCGAGCTCGGCGGAGTCCGCAAACCCGGTCTCCGGCGTCGCGGACTCCGCCGGGTGGGGAAGTGCTGCGTGGTCCCGAGCAGTGGGCACGCCCGACCCGACCGGTGAATCCGCGGAATCCGAGGACTTGGGAGAAGGCGGCGACTCCGGAAGCGGGCCGCAAGACCTGGAACCGGCAGAAGGCCGAAAAGCCGGGGAAGCGGGAGAATCCAGGGAATCCGGGGAATCCAGCGAAGCAGCCGGGGATTTCCGGGCAACCGAGCAGAACGGGAGCGCTGCCGAAATCCGGGATTCCGCGGACGCCGGGCCCGTGGACGGCTCCCCCGTGGACGGCTCCGCGGATCCCGAAGCGCCCGGAGAGTCCACGGATTCCCGGACGGATGCGGCCGAGGGGGACCAGCAGCCCGGCGGTTCCGGCGACGAGCACGCCGCTTCCGGAGAAGCGGGCGAACCCGCCCGCGCCGGTGGAGCCCGGATTCCCGCCGCTGCCGCGGCTTCTGCCGGGGATTCCGCCGGCGAGTCCGCCGAGCAGCCACCGCCGGACCTGACCGAGGACGAGGCGCTGGAGGCGGCCCTGGAGGCGCTGCTGCTCGTCGTCGACGTGCCGGCCGGCGAAGAACTGCTCGCCGACACGGTGCAGCAACCGGTCGCGCGGGTGCGCACCGCCCTGGACCGCATGTCCGCCCGGTACGCCGAAGCCCGGCGCGGATTCGACCTGCGGCGGGTCGGCGACGGCTGGCGCTTCTACAGCCGCGACACCTACGCGCCCTACGTGGAGCGCTACCTGCTCGATGGGCAGCGCTCGAAGCTGACCCGCGCGGCCCTGGAGACCCTGGCGGTGATCGCCTACCGGCAGCCGGTGACGCGCTCCCGCGTCGCCGCGGTGCGGGGTGTGAACGTCGATGGCGTCATCCGTACTCTGTTGGCACGCGGCCTCGTCGAAGAGGCCGGCACCGACCCGGAGACCGGCGGCGTCCTCTACTGCACGACCGAGCTGTTCCTGGAACGGCTCGGCCTGTCCTCGCTGAAGGACCTGCCGCCGCTCGCACCCCTGTTGCCCGAAGTGGATTCGATCGATGACGTCTGAACGCCGCAGCTCCCCATCCCCGGCCGACGAAGGCGAGCGCCTGCAGAAGGTGCTTTCCAAGGCGGGAGTCGCCTCCCGCCGCATGGCCGAGGACATGATCGCGGAGGGGAGGGTGGACGTCGACGGGGAGACGGTCACCGAACTCGGCCGGCGGGTGGACCCCCAGGTCTCGACCATCCACGTCGACGGGATGCGGATCGTCGTCAACGACGACGAGAACACCTACCTGCTGCTGCACAAGCCCGCCGGGATCCTGTGCTCGATGTCCGACGACCAGGACCGGCCCTGCATCGGCGACTACCTGCCGAAGTCGCGCGGGCGGCTGTTCCACGTGGGCCGGCTGGACATGAACACCGAAGGTCTGCTGCTGCTGACCAGCGACGGCGAGCTGGCGAACCGGCTGATGCACCCGTCCTACGAAGTCCTCAAGACCTACGTGGCCGAGGTGCCCGGCCCGTTGCCGAAGGGCCTGGGCCGCCAGCTCAAGGAGGACGGCGTCGCGCTGGAGGACGGCGTGGTCCGGCTGGACCGCTTCAAGATCATCGACATGAACGAGAACAAGGCGCTGGTGCAGCTGGCCCTGCACGAGGGACGCAAGCGGGTGGTGCGCCGGCTGCTCAAGCAGGTCGGGCACCCGGTGAGCAAGCTGGTGCGCACCGCGGTCGGCGACGTGCGGTTGACCAACGAGCGCCCGGGCGCGATCCGGCCGCTGGACCGCAAGGAGATCGGCTCGCTGTACAAGGCCGTGGGTCTGTGACTCAGGCGGCCACCCGCCGCCAGAGCAGCTCGGCCCGGCGCGCCACCGGTTCGACGAAGCGGGCGCCGACCGGGCCGAGCACCGCCATGAGCAGCACGTAGTTGCCGGCCAGCCCGGCCAGCTCGCCGGGCACGTGCCCGGAGGCGACCGCCAGCCCGGCGATGACGATGGAGAACTCGCCGCGGGCGACCAGCGCCGCCCCGGCGCGGGCCCGGCCCAGGCGGCGCACGCCCTGGCGGGCGGCGGCGAACCACCCGGTGCCGATCTTGGTGGCGCAGGTGATCAGGGCCAGCAGCAGCGCGGTCGGCAGCACCGCCGGAATCTGGGCGGGGTCGGTGTTGAACCCGAACACCACGAAGAACACCGCCGCGAACAGGTCGCGCAGCGGGGCCAGGACCCGGGCGGCGTTGACCGCCGTGCCCCCGGAGATCGCGATGCCGAGCAGGAACGCGCCGACCGCGGCCGACACGTGCAGCTGCGAGGCCACCCCGGCCACCAGCAGCGCGGCCCCGATCAGCCGCAGCAGGAACACCTCGGGATCGGGGCTGTCGACGAGCGCGGACACGTAGCGGCCGAAGCGCAGCGCCACCAGCAGCACCACCGAGACCACCGCCACCGAGGCCGCCACCGCGGTGAACCCGCCGAGGAAGCCCACGCCGCCCAGCAGCGCCGTCAGCACCGGCAGGTACACCCCCATCGCCAGGTCCTCGAGCACGAGCACCGACAGCACCACCGGGGTTTCGCGGTTGCCGAGCCGGCCGAGATCGCCGAGCACCTTCGCGACGATGCCGGACGAGGAGATGTAGGTGACCCCGGCCATGGTCACGGTCCCGATCACGCCCCAGCCGAGCAGCCAGCCGGCCAGCGCGCCCGGCACCGCGTTGAGCCCGAGGTCGACGACCCCGGCCAGCCACGAGCCGCGCAGCCCGGTGACCAGCTCGTCGGCCGAGTACTCCAGCCCGAGCAGGAGCAGCAGCAGGACCACGCCGATCTCGGCGGCCAGGTGCGTGAACGGGGCGATGTTGGCCAGCGGGTTGATCCCGCCGGTGCCGAAGGCCAGCCCGCCGAGCAGGTACAGCGGGATCGGCGACAGGCCCACGCGGGAGGCCAGCCGGGCCAGCACTCCCAGGCACAGCAGCACCGCGCCGAGCTCGACGAGCGAGACCGCGGTGTCCACGTGCCCTCCCATGCGGCCCCTTCCGCCCCGTCCGGGTCAGCCGTTGTCGAGGATCTCGGCGGCCGCCCGCAGCCCGTCGGCGGTGCCGACCACGACGACCATGTCCCCACCGGTGAAGGTGAAGTCCGGACGTGGCGAGGGGTGCACCGCTCCGTCGCGGACCACGGCCACGATCGACACGGAGGTGCGGGTCCGCATCTCGGTGTCGCCCAGCGGACGGCCCTCGTAGGGCGAGCCGCGGGTGACCGGCAGCTGCCAGGTGGAGACGCCGGTGACCTCCCGCTGCTGCTCGGTAAGCTGGGCCACGAGCTGCGGGGCGCCGAGCAGGTTGGCCAGGGTGCTGGTCTCGCTGGTGGTCAGCGCCACCGAGGCCGCCACCGCATCCGGGTCCTCGTGGCCGGAGACGATGAGCTCGAAGCGGCCGTCCCGGTAGGTGATCACCCCGACCCGGTGACCGGAGCGGGTGGTGAAGTCCTGCTGCGTTCCGAGCCCGGGCAGCTGGGTCACTGTGACGTCCACGACAGGACACTAAACGGCCGCACCTGCCGGCGGTCAACGCCGACGCGCTGCGAGCCCGCGCGGTCGGGCCAGGCAGAATGGGCGGCTGGCCCGGCTGGAACCAGCCGGAGCAGCCGGAGACTGAGGAGGGCACTCGACGTGGCACGCGCCGAGCTTCGTGGTGTGGTGGCCCTGGACGGACCGTCCGGAACCGGCAAGTCGACGGTGGCCCGCCAGCTGGCCACCGGGGGCGGCGCGGCCTACCTGGACACCGGGGCCATGTACCGCGCGGTCACGGCGGCGGTGCTGCGGGCGGGCGTCGACCCCGCCGACGCGGCCGCGGTCGAGCGGGTCGCGCGCACCACCGAGCTGTGGATCGGCACGGACCCGCAGCGGCCGTGGGTGGCGATCGACGGCAGCGGCGTGGACCTGGAGATCCGCGGCCCCGAGGTGACCGGTGCGGTCTCGGCCGTCTCGGCGGTGCCCGCGCTGCGCGAGGTGCTCGTGGCCGAGCAGCGGCGGCTGGTGCGGGAGGCGCTGGACGAGCCCGGCGGCGTGGTCGTGGAGGGCCGCGACATCGGCACCGCGGTGGTGCCGGACGCGGAGCTGAAGGTGTACCTGACCGCCTCCGCCGACGCCCGCGCCGAACGGCGCAACACCCAGGACGCGGCGGCCGGCCAGACCGCGGACCTGGCCAGCACCCGCGCCGACGTGCGGCGCCGGGACGCGCTGGACTCCGGCCGGCAGGTGTCGCCGCTGCGGATGGCCGACGACGCCGTCGAGCTGGACACCACCGAACTGGACGTGCCCGAGGTGCTGGAGCAGCTGCGCAAGCTGGCCGAGTGCCGCGGGCTGCTGGCCGAGGGGAGCCGGGGATGAGCCGCGGGCGCGCAACCCTGCCGGAGGGGGCCTGGCCGCTGCTGCACCGCATCGGCCAGTGGATTTCCGTGCTGTTCGTGCGCCTGCCGTTCCGGATGCGGGTGCACCACCGCGAGCGGGTGCCGCGCAGCGGCGGCGTGGTGCTGGTCGCCAACCACAGCTCCCTGGTCGACGGGCCGCTGCTGTACGGCATGGTGCGGCGCAACGCGGTCTTCCTGATCAAGCACGAGATGTTCCGGGGCCTGCTGGGGCGGTTCCTGCGCCGGGTCGGGCAGCTGCCGGTCAAGCGCGGCGAGGTCGACCGGGCCCCGCTGCTGACCGCGGTCCGGATCCTGCGCGCCGGCGGGCTCGTCGGGGTGTTCCCCGAGGGCACGCGCGGAGAGGGCAGTGTGGACAGCGCCCAGCACGGGGCCGCGTGGCTGGCCCGTTCGGCGGGCGCGCAGCTGGTGCCGGTCGCCTGCCGCGGCACCCGGCGGCCGGCGGGGGCGCGGCGCCGCTTCCTGCCGAAGGTCGAGGTGCTGTTCGGCCACCCGGTGACGTTGCCCGAGACCAAGGGCCGGGCGGGGCTCGACGCGGCCACCGAGCAGGT
>Ga0164243_10016129_pt1 | contig 10266 bp, 6 predicted proteins | sample OricompcompostOP_FD_108781 | JGI IMG/M metagenome (GOLD analysis project Ga0164243, IMG submission 108781) | Organic Plus compost microbial communities from Emeryville, California, USA - Original compost - Organic plus compost (OP) | ecosystem: Engineered > Solid waste > Mixed feedstock >... | reverse complement strand
CTTCGAGGCCTACTCGGTCGCCCGCCCGGGCGCGGACCGGCGGCTGCGCGACCGTGCGCGGCTGCTCTCCGAGCTCGAGCTCGCGCGCTGGCTGCTGCACGGCGTGCAGAGCCGCGACCAGGAGGTCGTCGACGACGCGGTCGGGATGATGCGCACCCTCGTCGAGGAGCTCTCCTCCGAGCACCGGCAGCCGATCACGGCCCCGGTGCCCGAGCCGCTCGGCGTCGACGAGGTCGAGGAGCTGCTCGAGCGCACCCCGCACGCGTCCTGACCCCCGGCGCGTCGTTCCGCTCGTCCGCCGCTTGTCACAAATCAAGGAGCGGGGCCGGGATGCGCGCCTCAGAAGGCGACTCGCGTCACATCCGCCACATCGGATCCTTGATTTGTGTCATGCCGGTCAGGGGGTGGCGCGCGAGAATCACCCGTGACTTCGCGGGCAGGTAAGGCTACCCTTAGCGGTATCCCCTTCTTCCCGATCGAGGCGACCGGAGCACCCGAATGACCGTCATCCCCTTCTCCCAGGAGATCCGCGAGCGCACGCGTGCCGTGCACACCGAGACCGAGGAGTCGCCGTTCATGGCCGAGCTCCTCGACGGCCGCCGCGGCAAGGAGGACTACATCGCCCTCGTCGGGCAGCAGTACTTCGTCTACCAGGCGCTCGAGCGCGTCGCCGAGATCATGAAGGACGACCCGGTCGCCTCGGCCTTCGTCTCGCCCAAGCTCACCCGGCTCCCCGCGATCGAGGCCGACCTCGACTTTCTCGTCGGCCCGTCCTGGCGCGACGAGCTCGCCCCGCTGCCCGCGACCCGCCGCTACGTGCAGCGCATCCACGAGACCGAGACCTGGGCGGGCGGCTACATCGCCCACCACTACACGCGCTACCTCGGCGACCTCTCGGGCGGGCAGATCCTCCGCACGCTCTTCCAGCGCCGGTTCGGCTTCGAGACCAACGGCGTCGGGTTCTACATCTTCGCCGAGATCGCCAAGCCCAAGCTCTTCAAGGACACCTACCGCGCCCAGCTCGACGCCGTCCCGTGGGATGACGAGGAGCGGCAGCGCGTCGTCGACGAGGCCGCGCGCGCCTTCCGGTGCAACGCAGAGATGTTCTCCGACCTCGCGGGCACGGCGGAGCGCGGGGCCGCCTGATCCTCGGCCCCGCGCCGCCCGCGACGCGAGCCCGCCGCGGTCAGCCCGCCGCGCGCACGATGCGCACGAGGTTGCGCGGCCTCCGGAAGTCCACCGCGACGCGCAGCCGGTGGCGGCGCGCGAGCAGCACGGCCACGACCACGGCGGCAAGCGCGGGAACGCCGCCGCCCAGCGCGAAGGCGGCGGTCGCGCCCCAGTTCTCCGCGATCCAGCCCATCACGACGCCGCCGAGCGCCTGACCGCCTGTGACGACCGTGAAGTAGAGCGAGGCGACCCGGCCGCGGATGCCGAGGTTCGTGGAGAGCTGGACGAGGGACTCCGCCGAGATCGCGAAGGTCAGGCGCGAGAAGCCGACGCCCACGAGCGCGACGAGGAACAGCCCGTACCAGGGGACGACGCCCGCGAGCGCGACCACGAGACCGAAGGCGCCGCAGGCGATCACGATGTCCCGCAGCCGGATCCCCATCCGGCGGGTCTGGACGAGCGCGCCGAGGAAGGCGCCGAGCGCCGCGAGCGAGGAGTACAGCCCGTAGCCGGCCGCGCCCGTGTGATACGTCTCGCTTGCCGACGCGGTGAGCAGCACGGGCAGGTTCATGCCGAAGGTCGAGACGAAGGCGAGCAGCACGATGGGCCACAGGATCGTGGGCTTGCGGATCGCGTAGCCGAGCGCCTCGCGGATCTGCCCACGCGCCGCACCCTGCCGGTGCGTCGGATGCAGCTCGCGCGAGCGCATGAGCAGCAGCGCGCACACCGCGATGAGAGAGGTGCAGGCGTTCAGGGCGATCGACCAGCCGGAGCCGATCACGACGATGAGGGCGCCCGAGATCGCCGGGCCGAGCAGCCCGCCGAGATGGAAGATCGACGCGTTGAAGGTGATCGCGTTGCGCAGATAGCGACTGCCGACCATCTCGGTCACGAAGGCGGAGCGGCTCGGCCCGTCGATCGCCATCGAGCAGCCCGTGAGCGCCGCGGCGAGGAAGACGTTCCACGCCTGCACCGCGCCCGTGAGCACGAGCACCGCGAGCACGCCGTTCACGACCGTGCCGACCGACTGAGTGGTCACGAGCACCCAGCGCCGGTTCGCGCGGTCGGAGATGACGCCCGCCCACGCGCCGAGCAGGATGGACGGCGCGAACTGCAGCGTCACGGTGAGGCCGACGAGGGCGACGTTCCCGGTGAGCTCGAGGACGAGCCAGTCCATCGCGACGCGTTGCATCCAGCCGCCGGTGTTCGCGAAGAACTGGGCGATGAGGTAGAGCCGGTAGTTGAAAAACCGCAGGGCCGCGAACATGTCGCGCAGGCCGGGCCGACTGCTGAGCACCGGGATGGGTTCGGTGACGGGATAGTCGGGGCCGGCCTCCGTCGTCACCCTCTCTACCCTAGGCAGCGCGAATTCATTCGATCACAAAATCGAGGCTATAAATTCCATTGAATTCGTCAATAAGATGGTCTCGTGTTCGATCCCGCACTGCTGCGCACCTTCGTCGCGATCGCCGAGACGCTGAGCTTCACGCGCGCCGCCGAGCAGCTCCAGCTCAGCCAGCCGACCGTGAGCCAGCAGCTCCGCAAGCTCGAGACGGCCGCCGGCCGCGTGCTCGTCGCGCGCGACACCCGCAGCGTCGCGCTCACCGACAACGGCGAGGCGATGCTCGGCTTCGCGCGCGGCATCCTCGCGGCCCACGATCAGGCGGCGGCCTACTTCAGCGGCTCCGCGATGCGCGGGCGGCTGCGGTTCGGCTCGGCCGACGACCTCGCCCTGACCGAGCTGCCGCACATCCTGCGCGACTTCCGGCAGACCCACCCGCAGATCAACCTCGAGCTCACCGTCAACCAGAGCGGGGCTCTCGTGCGCCGTCTCGCGGCGGGTCAGCTCGACCTCGTCTTCGTGCGGCAGGAGCCCGACGACCAGGAGGGCCGGCTCGTGCGGCGCGAGCGGCTGGTGTGGACCGCGCACCGTTCGCTGCAACTCGACGCCTCCCAGCCCGTGCCGCTCATCCTCTACCAGGCGCCGAGCCTGTCGCGCACGGCCGCGCTGCGCGCCCTCGAGGACGCCGGACGCACCTGGCGGATCACGTGCAACGTGCGCGAGATCAACGGCGTGCTCGCGGCGGTGCGCGCGGGCATCGGGGTCGCGGCCTTCCCGCGCAACATGATCCCCGCCGACCTCGTGGACGTCTCGGCGGCGTTCTCGCTCCCGCTGCTCGGCGAGGTCGACTTCTCCCTCATCGCGAACCCCGGCGCTGCCCGCGAGCCCGTCGAGGCGCTCGTCTCCGCGATCCTCGCGCGCTCGCCTCTCGGGGCGGCGTGAGCTCTCAGCTGGTCGCGGCCCGCCAGCGGGCGAGCAGCTCCGCCTCGGAGTCCACGTGCTCCGGCCGGATCACGCGATCGTCCGCCACGAAGTAGAACGCCGCGTCGATCCGGTCCTCGCTCACGCCCGACCAGCGCGCGTAGGCGAGCCGGTAGAGCGCGAGCTGGAGCTGCTTCGCCTCCAGGTCGGCGGCATCCCGCGGGGCCTTGCCGGTCTTCCAGTCCACGATCTCGATGCGGTCGCCCCGCTCGAAGACGGCGTCGATCTTGCACACCACGACACGGCCGTCGAAGGGCAAGTGGATCTCGCGCTCGACCTCGACGGGCCGCAGCCCCGCCCACTCCGAGCGCTCGAAGGTCGCCTGCAGCCGGGCGAGCTGCTCGGCGTCGACCGCGACGAGCTCGCCACCCTCGTCCTCCGCGAGCTCCGCCGTCTCCCAGTCCACGAGCGACCGGGGGCCGAGAGCGCTCGGATCGAGCGCGCCGGCATCGAGCGCCTCGGCGTCGACCCCCTCCGCGCGCTGCTCGACCCAGGCGTGGAAGAGGGTGCCGAGCCGGGTCGCGCGATAGGGCCGCTCGGGCATCGGGCGCCGCAGCTCGGCGAGCACGCGCGCGGGATCGCTCACGTAGTCCTTGAAGCGCGAGGCGGGCACGCGCGCGGGCAGCGGAACGGAGACGGGGCCCGCGAGCTGGGCGCGGCGCTCCTCGAGCAGCAGGCGGAGGTCCTCGGCCCAGGGCCCCGCGGCGGCGAGGAGGTCACCCCCCGCGGAGGTCGCGGCGCGCACCGCCTCCGCGGCGGCCTCCACGCGCGGCCGGCGGTGGCCGAGCGGGTCGCGCGGCCAGGAGACGACGGCCGGGTCGCCGAGCAGCGGGTTCTCCTCTTCCTCAGGAGCCGCAGGCAGTGCGCCGATCACGCCGGCCTCGGCGAGCTCGACGAGGAATCGGCTCGGATCCCGCGGCCTCTTCTGCGACGACCAGAACGACCCGCTGAGCAGCAGGCGGTGCCGGGCACGCGTGATCGCGACGTAGGCGAGCCGGCGCGACTCGGCGAGCTGCTGGTCCGCGACCTCGCTCTTGAATCCCTTGAACCGCTCGATGAGCTCCTTGCGGTCGTCGACCCCGCGCCACGGGAAGGTCGGCAGCGCGTTCCGGTCGCCGCGGAACTCGTAGGGCAGCTGCCCGAAGGCGACCCAGGCGGCGGTGTCGCGCGGGGTCGCCGGGAGCTCGCCCTCGACGAGGCGCGGCACGGCCACGAGGTCCCACTCGAGGCCCTTCGCCCCGTGGATCGTGAGGATCTGCACGCAGCCCGGCTCGGGCGGGTCGCTGCGCGGCGAGAGCCGGTCGCGCGACTCGGCCTCGTCGAGCCAGCCGAGGAAGGCGCGCAGGCCTCCGCCGCGGCCGAGCTCCTGGAACTGGGCGAGCGCGTCGAAGAACGCCTCGATCACGCGTCCACTGCCCGGCCGCGACTCGTTCGCGGCCGCCTCGATGTCGAGATCGAGCTCCTGGAGCACGACGGTCACGAGGTCGGCGAGATCGAGACGGGTGCGCGCCCGGAGCGACGCGAACAGCCGGCCCGCCTCCCGCATCCGGGCGAGTCCGTCCGGACTGAACCCCTCGAGCGCGGTATGACCCTCGGGGGCTGTCGCGAGGAAGTCGAGGGCGTCGACGAGCGAGGCGGCCTCCTCGTCCACGACCGACGCGCGCAGTCGCTCTCGCACCGCCTCGTCGAGGCGCTGCTGGCGCAGGTCGCGTCGGCCGAGCCAGTGCGCGAGGCCGGAGAGCGCGGCGACGTCGGCCGTGCCGACGCGCCAGCGGGATCCGACGAGCAGCCGGATGAGCTCGCCGCCCGCCGTCGGATCGTCGAGCACGCGGAGCGCGGCGACGAGGTCCGCGACGACGGGCTGGGCGAGCAGGCCGCCCACTCCGAGCACGTGATAGGGCACCCCCGCGGCGGAGAGCGCCTCCGTGAAGTGCGGCAACGTCGCCCGGGCGCGCAGCAGGAGCGCCGCGGAGGGCGGCTCGGCCCGCCCGTCGGCTCCTGGCGTCCACTCGCGGCGGGCGAGCCGCGCGGCGAACCACTCGGCGACGGCGCGCGCCTCGTCGGCGACGGTCTGCTCGAACCGGGTCTCCACGGGGTGGGCGTCGGCTCCGGGCCGCGCGGCCAGGGTCTCCACGGGCACCGCGGAGCCCGCCGCGAGGGGCGCGAGCACGGTGTTCGCCGCGTCCAGGATGCGCTCCCCGTTGCGCCAGCTCGTCGCGAGCGAGAACCGCCGCGTCGCCCCGAACCAGGAGCCGAACTCGCCGAGGTTCGCGGCGCTCGCTCCGCGCCAGCCGTAGATCGCCTGGTGCGGGTCGCCGACCGCCATGACGGGGTGTCCGCGGAACAGCGCCGCGAGCAGCCGGGTCTGCCCGACGCTCGTGTCCTGGTACTCGTCGAGGATCACGACGCGGTGCCGCTCGCGCAGCTCCTCGGCGACGCCGGGCACCTCCTCAGCGACGCGCAGCGCGACCGCGACCTGGTCGCTGAACTGCAGGTAGCCGCGCTCCCGCTTGAGGGCCTGCAGGTCGCGCGCCGCGTCGAGCAGCGCGGGAAGCGGCGCGAGCGGCGGCACGATGCGCGCCATGTCGTTCTCGTACGCGTATCGGCCCGTGACGGGCAGGTCGGCGAGCCGGGCGTACTCCCCCGCCATCCGCTCGACCTCGTCGGGGTCGGCGAGGTTGTCCGCGAGGGCGGAGGCGAGCCGCAGCACGGCGCTCGCGACCTGGTCGACGCCGCGCTCGGCGTCCGCGAGCCGGAGGTCGGACCGCGCCACGACGACCTCGCGCGCGAGCAGCCACGCCGCCGCCTCGCCGAGCACGACCGCGTCGGAGTCGTAGCCGATGAGGGCCGCGTTGTCGCGGAACAGGGTCGTCGCGAAGGAGTTGTAGGTCGCGACGCGCGGCGCGTCCAAGAGCTCGTCGGCGAGCTCCGGCGCCTCCCCCGCCGGCACGAGCCCGGCCGCCCGGAGCTGTGCGACGCGATCCCGCATGCGCTCGGCGAGCTCGCCGGCCGCCTTGCGCGTGAAGGTGAGGCCGAGGATCTCGGCGGGATGCGCGAGCCCGTTCGCGACGAGCCAGAGCGCCCGGAACGCCATGGTCTCGGTCTTGCCGCTGCCCGCTCCGGCGACCACGAGGGCGGGTTCGAGGGGGGACTCGATGACCGCGCGCTGCTGGTCGGTGGGCCGGTTGAGCCCGAGCGCGTCGGCGATCTCGAGGGCGTCAGTCACCGGACACCTCCCCCGCGAGCTGCACGGCCCGCACCTCGCCGCCGAGGGCGAAAGGGTCGTCGTCGAGCACCGCGTCGAAGAGCGGCCCGGTCATCGCACGCGCGGCATCCCGCACCCGCTCGCGGAACGCCTCGAGCTCCTCGGGCCCGAAGGCGCGCTGCTCGCGCACCGTGTAGGGCGCCTTCTTCGAGGTGGAGGAGGTGTAGACGAGCCGCGCCTCGCGCAGCGGCCGCGTCCCCTCCTCCCCCTCGGCGAGGGCGCCCTCCGCGTGGGCGAGCTGGTAGGCGCCGAGCTGCGGGTGCTCGGCTGCCTCGGGGGCGCTCGGGATCCGGCGGCCGGTCTTGAGGTCCATGATGACGATCCCGTCGGGGTAGGCCTCGACCCGGTCGATCGTCCCGGTGAGCACCGCGGGGGCGACGTCGAGCCGCACGCCGCGCTCCGCGGCGACGACCCGCCCGCCGTCGGCCTCGGTGTCGGCGAGGTAGGCGGCGAGGGCGTCGATCGCGCGCCGCGCGAGACGCGACTGGCGCTCCGCCTCCCACTCCGACTCGAAGCGCAGCTCGCCCCAGCGCTCCTGGAGCGCGGCCCACAGCTCCTCGGGGTCATGGCTCGTCGCGTGCTCGAGGACGGCGTGCACGAGGGTGCCGATCCCGGTCGCGGCGCTGCGGGATCCCCCGCCCATCTGCTCGACGAAGGCCTCCATGGGCGAGCGCTCGATCGCCTCGATGCGGGACGGGGAGACCGGCACGCGCTCCTCCGGGTCGGAGAGGTCGTGGACCGGCGCGTCGGTGGACACTGGCGCGAGGCCGCGCCAGCCGTCCGGATGCGCGCCCGGCACGCCGTCCGCGGCGAGCGCCGCGAGCGCGGCGGCCGCCGCTCGCCGCTCCTCCGCGGAGCCGCGGTCGGAGGTGAGCGCACGCCGCAGTCGCGCGACGAGCGGGCGCAGGGCGAGAGGCCGGTCGCCATGTTCGACGGGGAGCGCGCCGCCGCGCTCGGCGACAAGCTCCACGAGCGGGCTCGGCGTCTCGTCGTCGGAGTCGAGGGCCGCCACGACGAGCCGGCTCCGGGCGCGCGAGACCGCGAGGGCGAAGATGCGCAGCTCGTCGGCGAGCACCGCCCGGCGCTCGTCGAGGTGCGCGAGCTCGGGATCCCCGCGCGAGTGCTCGACGAGCCGCCGCGCGCCGAGCAGCGAGCCGCGCAGCCGGAGGTTGGGCCAGGCGCCGTCCTGCAGCCCGGTAACGACCACGGTGTCCACCTCGACGCCCGCGACGCCCGCCGGCGTCGCGACGAGCACGGTGTCGGCGGCGGCGCGCGGGGAGAGGGTGTCCTCCGGAACCTCCGCGTCGAGCACCTCGGCGAGGAACTCCTCGGCCGTGCGATCGGGCGAGCGCTCCGCGAATCTCCGGGCGGCCGCGAAGAGCGCGACGACGCCGTCCAGGGCACGGTTCGCCTCCTCCGCCGCGATCCCCGTGCCGAGGGCGCGCGCGCGCCACTCCTCGGCGACTCCCGCGCCCTCCCACGCGACCCAGAGCAGCTCCTCCGCGGAGGCGCCCTCGGCGCGCGCGGCGCGCAGCCGATCGAGGATGCCCGCGAGCCGGGCGGCCCGCCGCGCGACCCCGTGGTCGATCGTCGCGAGCCGGCCGGGGGCCGCGAGCGCCTCGGCGAGCAGCACGTCGCCGTGCCGGTCCCCGCCGCCCGCGAGCTCCTCGGTGCGCAGCGCGAGCCGCAGCCGGCGCAGCCCGACCGCGTCCACGCCGCCGAACGGGCCGAGCAGCAGCTCCGCGGCGAGCACGCCGTCGAGCGGCACCCGACCGACCCCCGCCTCCACGAGTCGCAGCAGCGCCCGGGCCGCGACGTCGTCGCGCAGCGCCGTGCCGCCCGCGAGGGTGCGGGTGGGCACGTGCGCGAGGGCGAGGGCGCGCGCGAGGCCCGGGATCTGCCCGCTCGACCTCGTGACGACCGCGAGCTCGCCCCACGGCACACCGTCGAGCAGATGACGCTCGCGCAGCACGCGCGCGATCGCGTCGGCGAGCGCGGCGGGGCTGCCCTCGCGGATCACGCGCACGGCATCCGGACCGTCCTCCGCCTCGGCCGTCGCGGCGCGCTGCGTGCCCTCCCGCGCGGTGCCGATCCGCTCGGTCACGAGGGACACCACGCGGCGGATCGCGGGACCGTGCCGGTGCACGCGCCCGAGCACGATGCGCGGCAGCTCGGGCCGACCGAGGCGGACGGCGAGAGAGCCGACGGCGTCCGGCTCGCCGCCGCGGAAGCTGTTGCTCGCGACGTCCGGGTCGCCGAAGCCGACGACCTCCACGCCGCGTGCGGAGAGCGCCGCGAGCAGGGAGAGCGTCGCCTCGGTCGCCTGCTGGAGGTCGTCCACGAGCACGAGCCGCACGGCGGAGAGCCGCTCGCCGAGCGCGCCCTCCCGCACCGCGCGCACCGCGGCCTCGCCGAGCTCGGCGGGGTCGAGCACGTCGCCGCGCGCGCTGCCGAGCACGTCCTGGTACTCGGCGATGAAGTCCCCCGCGGCGATCCACTCGTCCCGCCCGGTCGCGCGGCCGGCCGCGCGCACGCCCTCCGCGTCGAGGCCGAACTCGGTCGCGCGCATCATGAGCTCGCGCAGTTCGGTGCGGAAGGCGGGCAGCCGCCGCACCGCGGGGCCGAGCCGCTCGGGCCACTCGGGACCGCGACCGTCCTCCAGATGCCCCTCGAGCAGTTCGCGGATCACGAGGTCCTGCTCGGCGCCGGAGAGCAGCCGCGGCGCGGGGGCGCCGAGCGCGCGCGCCTGCTCGGTCACGAGCTCGTAGGCGACCGAGGTCGCGGCGCGCGCGAGCGGACCCGTGGAGACGACCTGCAGCTCGGCCGCGAGCCGGTCGCGCAGCGCGGTCGCCGCCTGGCGGGAGGCCGCGAGCACGAGGAGCTCGTCGGCGCGGTAGCCGAGCCGCCGCACGCGGTCCACGGCGAGGGCCACGAGGGTCTCCGTCTTGCCGCTCCCGGGCGCGCCCACGACGACGGCCCCCGCGCCGGGCTCGAGGTCGAGCACGGCGCGCTGGTCGGGGTCGAGTCCGTCAGGGTCGAATCCGTCGGGGATGCGCACGAGGCCACGCTATCGAGAGCCGGTGACAGCGGGCCGTTCCGCCGTGAGTGAACCGCCCCGGGGCCGCTCGCGCTCATCCCGTAGCCTGAGCGCGTGGACATTCGCATCGGTATCGCCAACACCGCCCGTGAGCTGAGCTTCGAGAGCTCGCAGACCGCCGCCGAGATCCAGGAGATCGTCGCGAAGGCGCTGCAGTCCGACGCGAAGTTCATCACCCTCACGGACGACAAGGGACGCCTCTACATCGTGCCGACCGGCTCGTTCAGCTACCTCGAGGCGGGGCCCGAGGAGGCGCGCCGGGTCGGCTTCGTCGCCTGATCCCGCGCCGGTAGACTCGCGGCATGGAGATCGTCTGGGTGACCGTCCTCGCGGCGGGCATGGGCCTCGTGCTGCGCTACCTGCTCCCGCGCCGCGACTCCTACGGCCTGCTCCTGCTCCCCGCGATCGCCG
>Ga0164243_10016127_pt1 | contig 10266 bp, 7 predicted proteins | sample OricompcompostOP_FD_108781 | JGI IMG/M metagenome (GOLD analysis project Ga0164243, IMG submission 108781) | Organic Plus compost microbial communities from Emeryville, California, USA - Original compost - Organic plus compost (OP) | ecosystem: Engineered > Solid waste > Mixed feedstock >... | reverse complement strand
TTGGCGGCTCGTGTCGCACCACCTGTTGGCGGCTCGTGTCGCACCACCTGTTGGCGGCTCGTGTCGCCCCACCTGTTGGCGGTTCGTGTCGCGTGCGCCGCCTCCGGCGGCGCACAGCTCGTTCTCGGCCGACCCGTCAGCTCGCCTTCGCGCGGTCGGCGGCGGAGTGGACGAGCCGGCGGGCGACGTCCTCGACCGGGATGGAGAGCGCGGTCGAGGCGCCGCGCAGGACGTCCAGTGCCTCCGCGGGCGGGCACCGCCGCTGCATCATCACGACGCCGATCGCCTGCCCGATCACCTCCCCGGACGCGAGGGTCTCGGCGAGGTCGCTGGGCACCGAGTCACGCCGGTCGCGGTCCCGCACGGCGGCCAGCAGCAGCCCGGCGTGCTCGGCGAGGAGCATCGCGGTGAGCTGGGCCGCCGGGGTGAGGACGCCGGGCTCGCAGGCGTACAGGCTGATCGACCCGAGCACCTCGTCGTCGACGTCCACGGGAGCGGTGAGCACCGCGCACGCGCCGTAGGCCACGGCCCGCGGCGTCCACCCGGGCCACCGCGTCTCGCGGGAGAGGTCGTCGGCCAGCACGACCTCGCGCTGCCGGATGGCACTCATGGCGGGCCCGTCGTTGGCGTACTGCAGCGAGTCGAGCCGCCGCGCGTGCGGATCGGACGCGGCCACGCTGGCGGGCTGCCCGGCCCGCAGCAAGGTCACGCTCGACCACGACACCCCGGCCAGGGCGTGCCGGCTGGTCCTGGCCAGGTGGTCCAACGCCTGCTCGAGGTCGTTGCTGGCCAGCACGCCGGCGGTGAGCTCACGCAACAACGCCGCCGTCTCCAGAGCCACCAGACTGGTGGGGTCGGCATCCGTACCCGGACCCGCATAACCCGTCATGGGTCATCCTCCCGCCGCGCGGCCCCGCACCTGTCCCCGCGGGGTGCCCGCCACACGCCATCCTGCCCGCCGAAAGATCGCCCCGGGCGGGTTCCGGGGTGGTTTGTCACCGCCATCCCGAAAACGACCAAACGCGGCGTCCCGACCCTACCGTCCCCCGCCGCGACCGCCGCGTCCCAGGTCGCCGGCACCGCGACGACCAGGCCGTCCGTTCCAGGCTGACGCGCCTTCCACCCGCCGCGGTGACCGGGCCGACACCCACCGACCGGGCCGACACCCACCAACCGGGTTGGCCGCACACCGAAGTCGCCCGCAAGCCACCAGGGACGTCCCCCGGCCGCGGCCCGGCCCCCGACCGCGGCCCGGCCCGCAACCTATCGCGGCCCGGCCCGCGGCCGACCCCGGCCCGGCCCGCGGCCGACCGCCGCCCGGTCCGCGACTGACCGTCGGCACCGTCTCGCCGACCACGCCATGCGACGCCGCTGACCGATCTCCAATGGACGCGCCAGGCCACACCACACTCCCGCCCCAACCCGGGGGGCGGCCAGGGGCCGGACGCGACGACCACCGACCGACACGCGCGCGGCGCGCGGCCGCCACCCCGGCTACCGGCCGCCCGACGACAGCCGACGGCCGACGGCCGCGATCAGCCGGTCCAGTTCGGACCCGAAGGGGTTGTCGTGGACCAGGTACGTCCACGTCGCGCTGGGCCGGACCAGCGTCTTCTCGTCGGGCTTCCAGTCCTTGTCGAACTCCGTCTCCTCGAACGTCTCGACGGTGCGCTCCTCGATCGCCGGGATCAGCGCGTTGAAGGCCGGCACAGCCGCCCGGTGGAACTCGTCCAGCGGATCGAGGCGGCCGAGGGCCCGCAGGTGCACGCCCTCCCGTACTTCGGAGAGCTCCGCCAAGTGCTCCGTCCACAGCCGGTCGATGTGGTAGAGCGCGATCGACCGCGCCACCCGGGGCAGCAGCTCCTCGTCGATCTCGTCCAGCTCAGCCGCCTTCTCGGGGCAGCGGCGCCGGAGCATCTCGGCGGTCACGTCGGTGGTCAGCACCCGCTCGCGGCGCTCGGCGAGGGCCTTGCGCTGCTGCTCGGTCACCACGCTGTAGCGCCAGGTGTTGCGGTGGATCTCGTGCTGCACGCCCTCGGAGATCCGCTGCGCGTGCTCGACGGCGAAGTCGACCTGGTCGTCGGTGACGAGACCGTCGGCGTTCATCCGCGGCGACGCCGGGATCGCGTCAGGCGCGTGGCGCTGGACGAGGTCGTCTTCGAGGCTGACGTAGAACACGGAGGCGCCGGGGTCGCCCTGCCGCCCGGCCCGGCCGCGAAGCTGGTCGTCCACGCGGCGGCTGTGGTGGCGGCCGCTGCCCAGCACGTAGAGGCCGCCCAGCTCGGCGACCTTCTCCCGGTCGGCCTGGTCGCTGCCGCCGAGGCGGATGTCGACACCGCGGCCCGCCATCTGGGTCGAGACGGTGACGGCGCCGATCTTGCCGGCCTCGGCGATGATCGAGGCCTCTTCGTCGTCGTTCTTCGCGTTGAGCACGACGCACGGGATGTCGGCGGCGGCGAGCGCCTTGGCCAGGCTCTCCGACTCCTTGACGTCGAGGGTGCCGACCAGCACGGGGCGGCCCTTCTGATGGTTCTCGGCGATCTCGGCGACGAGCGCGTCCTCCTTTTCGGCGCGGGTCGCGTAGATCCGGTCGGGGAGGTCGACCCGCACGCAGGGCGTGTTGGGCGGGATCACCGCGACCTCGAGCTTGAAATACTCCCGAAGCTGCTCACCGACCAGCACCGCGGTCGCGGTCATGCCGCACACCGTCGGGTAGAGCGCGATGTAGGCCTGGACCGTGATCGTGCCGAGCACCTCGCCCTCGGCGGTCGCGTCGAGCCCCTCCTTGGCCTCGACCGCCGCCTGGAGGCCGTCGGGCCAGCGCCGCCGCTGGGCGACCCGGCCGCGCATCTCGTCGATCAGCTCGACGGCGCCGTTGCGCACGATGTAGTCGACGTCGCGGTGGAGCAGCGCGTGCGCGTGCAGGGCCACGTTGACCGCCGAGAGCTGCTCGACGTGCTCGTCGTCGTACAGGTCGATGCCGAGCTTGCGCTCGACGAGCGCCAGGCCCGCCGAGGTGAACGCGACGCTGCGGCCGTCGTCGGCGATCTCGTAGTGACGGCCCGCGCGCAGGCCGCGCACGACGCCGGCGGCGACGTGGACGGGATCCTGCTCGCCGGGGACGGCACCGGCGAGAACCATCGGCACGCGCGCCTCGTCGATGAGGATCGAGTCGGCCTCGTCGACGATCGCGGTGGCGAGGGGACCCTGGACCCGGTCGTCGATGTCGGTGACCAGCTGGTCGCGCAGGTAGTCGAAGCCGGCTTCGCTGACCGAGGCGTAGGTGACGTCGCACGCGTACGCCGTGCGCCGCTCTTCGGGGGTCGACGCCTCCGTCACCCAGCCGACCGTCAGGCCCAGCAGCTGGTAGACCGGCGCCATCCACTCCGCGTCGCGGCGGGCGAGGTAGTCGTTGACGGTCAGCACGTGGACAGGGCCGTTGCCGCTGCGGACGTGCCCGTAGGCCGCGATGGCGGCGGTCAGCGTCTTGCCCTCGCCGGTGGCCATCTCGGCGACGCTGCCGCCGAGCATCGCCATCGCGCCGAGCAACTGCACGTCGTAGGGCCGCTCGCCGAGCGCGCGGCGGGCGGCCTCCCGACCGATCGCGCAGACCTCGGCGACCTTGACCGCCTCGCCGGCGCGCTCGGTCAGCGCCGCGTCGTCGAGCTCGCGGAGCTCCTCCTCCAACGCCTCGATCTCGGGCAGCACCTTCTGCAGCGGGGCAAGGTCAACCGTGGTGCCAGGCCGCTGGAGGAACCGCTGGGCCCTGTTCTTCAACCGCTGCATCACTCCCATGGACGCAAACGGTACAGGGAAGCGCGGGCGGTGCGGAGCCCCGCCACAGCCTGTGGACAGACGTTCGAAAGCTGCCTGTGGATAACCTACCTGATCTTGGTTCAGACGCTGAGAATCACCTGCAGCTCCTGGCGCCGGCGCTCGGCGAGATCGACGAGCACGGACGCCGCCGACTCGAAGGGGACGACAGCCGACACGAGGTGCTCACGGAGCAGAGCACCCCAGTCAGAACGGAGGAGGTCGATGGTTTCGGCGCTGAGCCGGTCACGGTCCCAGGCGTGCGCGAGCCCGCGCGGCACACGGCCGATCTGCGCGCACCGGATCGAGAGGCCGTTGTGGTGAAACTCCTCGCCCAGCCGCACGTCGTCCGCCCCCGCCTGATAGAAGGCGAGGTCGACCACCGTGCCCTGCGGTCGCAGCAGCCGCAACGCGGACTGCAGGGCGAATGCCTGTCCCCGGCACTGGAAGACGACGTCGGCACCCCGGTCGCCGGCGGCGTGCCGCCAACGGGTCTTGAGCACGACGGCTGGATCGTCCTCCGCCTCGGGGTCCAGGGTCTCCAAGCCGAGCGCCTCGGCCACCGCCCGCCGCCCCGGGGTGGGGTCGACCACGACCACCGACGCGGCGCCGTGGTGCCGGGCGAGCGCCGCGGTCAGCAGCGCGACCACGCCGGCGCCGACGACCGCGACCCTTCGCCCGCGGACGCCCTCCCCCAGGTCGCGCACCTCGCCGCGGGCGAGGTCGGCCGCCGCGTGCAGCAGCCCGTTGGCGCAGATCGGTCCCATGTGCGCGACGTAGACCCCGAGCAGGGGGTCGAGATCGTCGGGCAGCGGCACGACCCGGTCGACCAGCGGGTCGCCGAGGTAACCGGTGCGATGGCCGTAGGCCATCGCGACCAGCCCGCCTTCCGGGACTGCCGGGGTCCGGCTCGCCACGACCCGACCGACCTCCATGTAGCCCAACCGCTCCACCGGGTACGGGTCGGGCGGCGCACCAGGTTCGAAGAGGCCCAGCTCGGCGTTCCACGCGGCCGCCAGGTAGGGGTTGGTCCCCTTGACGTAGCTCAGCTCCGTGCCCGCCGATATGCCCGAGTGCACGGTCTCGATCCGGAACGTGCCGTCCCGTACGGGCTCGGCCGGGATGTCGCGGATCGTGACCTCACCCGGTGCGGGCACGACGACCACCCGGTCAGGCATCGGCCACCCCGGCCGGGGTCGCCGCCGGCGAGACGGGCCGGCCGAGCCGGGCCGACTCCGCGATGGCGCAGGTCACCCGGTGGGTCCGCAGCGCCTCCGGATACGGCACGCGGATGTCGTCGCCGAGGCCCCGCACCGCGTCGACGAACGCCCGGTCGACCGCGACCCGGGCGGCTTCCGGATCCCCCGGGATCCGCCGCTCCGACCCGGCCGCGTCGCGCACCACCAGCTCGTCCTCGCCGACGAAGAGGGCGAGTCCCTCGGCGACGATCTCCAGCCCGGCCCGCTGCTTCCAGCCGAGGACGCAGCTGGAGCTGAAGGTGCCGACGGCCCCGCACGCGAAGGTCGCCGTCGCGGCGGTGGCGGCGTCGATGTCAGCGCCGTCGGCCGGCGGCGGGGTGCCGGTGCCGACCGCGTACACGGAGGTGACCTCGCCGACCAGCGCGCGGGCCAGGTCCACCACGTGCGCCGCCTGCTCCACCACCGGTCCGCCGGACCGGTCCGCCCGGACCCACCACGCGACAGGAGGCACCTTGTCCCACCACACGCCGTTCACCAGCCGTACGGGACGGTTCTCGAGCAGGGCGGCCGCCACGCGCACCACGTCCAGGTATCGCCAGTGATGACCGACCGCCGTGGGTGCCGGATGGTGGGCGACCAGGTCCGCGATCCGCGTGGCGACCGTCAGGTCCACGCCGAGCGGCTTCTCCACGAAGAGCGCCGCTCCGGAAGCGAGCACGGCCTCCTCGGCATGGCCGTGGGCGAAAGGGGGAACACAGACGTACACAGCGTCGGGTCCGAGCGAGAGGAGGGCCGCCGCGTCGGGCAGCGCGGGAACTCCGTGGGCCGCGGCCAGCGCCTCGGCGGCCGCTGGGATCACGTCGGTGACGCCGACGATCTCCACATCGGCAAATCCGGACAGGACGCGCGCGTGCCGCTGAGCGACATTTCCCGCGCCGATCATCCCTATCCGACACTTATCGCTTTTCGCCATCAACCGCCCTCTCACTCCCTACCAAACGAGGCTCATCAGTTACTTTTGCCACCGAGGTATCCGGATCAAACATCAAATAAGTGGCGGACATCGGGAACCATCGACACTTGCCGCGTCATCAAACGTTCACACAGGTGAGTGGGCAATGCGCAATTCAATGATCAGTATGTGTAAAAGCGGGCATGGTTCGCGGCGGAGGAAGCGGGGAACTGGAACCCGCCCGCATCAGAACTGACCGGCACAGCGATCGCATCTGGGGGTGTGCCTGTGTGGCACTCGCGAACAACTGTTCTACCGGTGGTCGAGGCCTGGTCGACCTACCGGACCGGCTCCGCCGGCCAGTGGACCGCACGTGACCTCGTCGCCGCCAAGCGCGGGACGACGGTCAGCGTGGTGATCCCGGCCCGCAACGAGGAGGCGACGATCGGAGCCATCGTCGGGACGATCCGGCGGCACCTGGTCGAGCGCGTCCGGCTCGTCGACGAGCTCATCGTGGTCGACTCACGCTCCTCCGACGCGACCGCCCGCGTGGCGGCCGCCGCCGGAGCCCACGTCGTCAGCCAGGACGCGATGACACGCGGCCTGCCGCGCCTGGAGGGCAAGGGCGACGCCCTGTGGTCGGGGTTGGTGGCGGCCAGCGGCGACGTGGTGGCGTTCGTCGACGGCGACCTGGAGGACTTCGACTCCCGGTTCGTCACGGGCCTGGTCGGCCCGCTGCTGACCGACCAGAGCGTCGGCTTCGTCAAGGGCTTCTACCACCGTGGGCTGCACCATCCGGCCGGGGTCGTCGAGGCCGACGGCGGCGGGCGGGTCACCGAGCTGATGGCCCGGCCGTTGCTCAACTTCTTCTGGCCCGAGCTGTCCGGGTTCGTGCAGCCACTGGCCGGCGAGTACGCGGGCCGGCGCACGCTGCTCGAGCAGCTGCCGTTCGTGTCCGGGTACGGCGTCGAGACCGCGATGCTGATCGACCTGCTGGAGCTGGTGGGGCTCGACGCGCTGGCCCAGGTCGACCTCGGCGAGCGCCGGCACCGGCACCAGAGCACCGAGGCCCTGGGCCAGATGTCCGGCCAGATCCTGCACACGGTCTGGACGCGCCTGCGGCGGCAGGGCTGGGTCAACGCGGACACTCAACCCTCGACCCTGCTCACGCAGTTCCGTCGCGGTGGCGCCGAGGCACTGCCCAACCTGGAGCGGGAGATCGTCGTCACCGACATCTCCGTCCAGGAGCGGCCACCGTTGCGCGACGTGGCCGACCTGGCCACCCGGCGACGACGCAGCCGGGTGGCGGCATGAGCTTCACCGTCCTGGTCAACGCGGGCCCCTGGTTGCCCGTCCCTCCGCAAGGCTATGGCGGCATCGAGAACATCCTCGCCACACTCATCCCCGAGCTGCGCCGGCTCGGCGTGACCGTGGTGCTCGCCTCCGTGGGCACGAGCACCGAGCCCGTCGACGAGCTGCTCGCACCGTTCCCGGACGGGCAGTTCGGGTGGCTGCAACGGCCGTACAACCAGGCCAACGGCGTGGCGCCGGCCCACTTGGCCGCGGTCGTCCGCGCGCTGCGCCAGCGCGACGACATCGACCTGGTCCACGACCACGTCGAGGCGGTCGGCCTGGCCATGCTCGCGGCGATGGAGCCGGACGCCGTCCCGGTGCTGCACACCCTCCACTGGGACCTCGGCAAGCACCCCGAGCTGTACGGCTCCTTCGACGGCGGGTCGCGGGTCCGGGTCAACGGCGTCAGCGCCGCGCAGTTGCGGCGGGCCCCGCGCGCGTTGCGCGCGCACTCGGTCGGTCACGTCCACCTCGCCACACCGCTCGCGGTCGACGCGGAACGCCGTCCGCTCCCCGACCGCGGCGAGCACGTGGTCACGCTCGGCCGGATCACCCCCGGGAAGGGTCAGGACCTCGGCGCGCAGCTGGCCCACGAAGCCGGCTTCGACCTGGTGCTGGCCGGGCCGGTGGGCCCGTACAAGCAGCCGGAAGAGCTCGCCGCCGCGCTGCGCGACCCGGTCGCGGCCACCAACCCCGACGTGCGGTTCTGGCGCGAGAAGGTCGCCCCGCTGGTCGACGGCAGCCGGGTCCGCTGGATCGGCACGGTCACCGGCCCCGCCCGCGACCAGCTCGTCGCCGAAGCACGGGCGATGCTGGCGCCACTGCGCTGGGAGGAACCCGGCGGCACGTTCGTGGTCGAGTCGCTGGCGCTCGGCACCCCGGTGGTCGGCCTGGCCCGCGGCTGCCTCCCGGAGTTGGTGGAGCACGGCCGCACCGGCCTGCTCACCCGCTCCGAGGGCGAACTGGCCGACCTGGTGCTCGCCGCCGGCAAGCTCGACCCGGCCGAATGCCGCCGCGAGGCCGCGACCCGCTTCACACCCGAGGTGATGGCCAGACGCTACGTCGAACTCTACGAGGAGGTCGCCGGCCGCCGCGTGGCATAACGGTCACGGCCGCGCGGTGACGACAGCACGAGCCACCGCGCGGGCACGCCCCGAGGAGACCGCGCAGGGCACGACAACCGCACCAGCCACCGGGCGGCAGGTGGCTCGGCCGGTTGTCCGGCGACGGTCACGGGCCGGCCGCCGCCGTTAGAGTGTTCGCCATGTCGGGGGAGGTGGCGCTGCGGCGCGAGAAGCGCACGTTGCTCGCGGCGAGTCTTGCCAACGGGCCGTACGAGTTGGTTGACTTCCTCCTGCCGCTCTTCGCCGGCGCGGCGCTCGGGGCCAGCGCCACCGAGGTCGGTGTGCTGGCCGCGGTCGAGATGGCCGTTTCGGTGGTCACCCGGCCGCTCGCGGGGGTGCTGGCCGACGCGCGGGAACGGCGGTACGTGGCGGCCGCCGGCGCGTTCGTCTACGCGCTGTCGCTGGTCGGCTACGCCGTCGCCGGGACCATGCCGGTGGCATACGGCGCCGCCGTGCTCGGCGGCATCGGCGGCGCGCTGTTCTTCGTCGCCGTGCGGGCGATCGCGGGTGAGCGGCTCGCCGAGGACTCCGCCGTCTATCCCCGGCTGCTGTCGGCGGAGGAGACCGGGTCGTGGGTCGCCTTCGTGGCGGGGATGACGCTGATCGCGGTGATCGACTACCGCGGGGTGTTCCTCGGCTGCGCAGCGGCGTGCGCGGCGGCGGGATTCGTCCTGCTGTCCGGCCCGTCACGGTCCGTCGGGGACGGTGGCGGGCCGCGGCGGCACGGGCTGGACGCGGTCGGCCGGACGCTGCGGCCGATGCTGGTCGGGGTCGCCATCACGATGGCGGCCGAGGCGGCGGTCGGGCTGCTGTTGCTCCTGCACCTCCAGCGCCGCTTCGACCTCGAGGTGACCGCCATCGCGCTGGTGTTCCTGCCGGGTGGGATCGCGATCAGCGTGCTGCCGCCGTACCTGCACCGGTTCGTGCGCCGCTTCGGCCGTACGCGGGTCCTGGCTTTCTCGTCGGTGTCCAGCGCGGTCTTCGCCGCGAGCCTCGCCTGGGCACCGAACCCGTACGCGATCGCCGCGCTGTGGATCCTCAGCGGCGCCGCCTGGGCCGCCGTCATCCCGATCCAGCAGGCCGTCGTCGCCGAGGCGTCCGGTGAGCGCGTCGGCCAGGGCATGGGCCTGTACGAGTCGGCGGGGCTGCTCGGCGGGCTGACCGGCTCACTCGCCGCCGGCCTGCTCTACGACGGCAGCTCCTGGCCGGTGGCGTGCCTCGTCGCGGCGGTCGTGATCCTCTCCGGCGCGGTCGTCCTCCCGCGGGCGGTCCGCGCGATGGGAGCGCGGGACGTCCCGGTCGAGGTGCCCCCGACCATGGAGGCGGCTCCCGCGCCTCCGCCAGCCACCGTGGCGTCCGGGCCCGGCCCCTCTACCCGCGAGACGGACGGCGCCGGACCGGCGAAGCCCCCGCGCCGGCTGCTGGTCGAGCTCGCCCAGCACGCGACGCTCTACGCCGGCGTGCAGGTCGTGCTCGCCCTGATCGGCCTCTCCTGGCTCGTGGACACCGTCACCGGCCGCGAGCCCGACCACGACGGGGTGGCCGGATTCGCGCACGGCGCCGGTCGCGTGTGGACCGTCATCCTCCTGATCGACGTGGCCTGGACGGGCTACAAGGTCGTCCGGCAAGCCCGCCGAACCTGACGCCGGGTGGCGGCTCGGCGGGCGGCCGGTGAGCACGTGCCGCTGGGTGGCCACCGGCGCGGGAGGCCGGTGCCGCGGGTCATTTCGCGAGGAAGTCGAGGGTGACGGCGGCCAGCAGCGGGGAGACGGCCATGGTGTAGTGGGTGACGCCGGGGAGGATGGCCAGGGCGTGGCCGCCGGCG
>Ga0164243_10016126_pt1 | contig 10267 bp, 11 predicted proteins | sample OricompcompostOP_FD_108781 | JGI IMG/M metagenome (GOLD analysis project Ga0164243, IMG submission 108781) | Organic Plus compost microbial communities from Emeryville, California, USA - Original compost - Organic plus compost (OP) | ecosystem: Engineered > Solid waste > Mixed feedstock >... | reverse complement strand
TGCTCATTGGAGCTCTCCTTCCAGAACCGTCGGGCGGCCGTCCAGGAACGTCGCAACGACGCGGCCCGGCAGTTCGCGGCCCGCATATGGAGTGTTGCGGGACAACGACGCGGTGTCGGACGGCTCGACGGTCCGGATCGCACCGGGGTCGTACAACACCAGATGCGCAGGCTCGCCGGCGGCGATCGGCCGTCCGTGATCGGACACGCGGCCGATGCGGGCCGGGATCGCCGACATCGCCTCGGCGACCCGGTCCCAGCCGATCAGCCCGGTGTCGACCATAGTCTGCTGCACGATGCTGAGCGCGGTCTCGAGGCCGAGCATGCCGAACGCCGCTGCGGCCCACTCGCACTCCTTGTCCTCCATCGGATGCGGAGCGTGATCGGTCGCCACGATGTCGATCGTGCCGTCGGCCAGCCCTTCACGGACCGCCTGGACGTCATCGGCGGTACGCAGCGGCGGATTGACCTTGTAGATCGGGTCGTAGCTGCGCACCAGTTCATCGGTCAGCAGCAGGTGGTGCGGTGTGACCTCGGCCGTCACGTCGATACCCCGGCTCTTGGCCCAGCGCACGATCTCGACCGATCCGCGCGTCGACAGGTGGCACACGTGCAGGCGCGATCCCACGTGCTCGGCCAGCAGGACATCGCGGGCGATGATGGCCTCTTCGGCGACGGCCGGCCACCCCTGCAGTCCCAGTTCACCGGACAGGACACCTTCGTTCATCTGGGCGTTCTCGGTCAGCCGCGGCTCCTGCGCGTGCTGGGCGATGACACCGTCGAACGCCTTGACGTACTCGAGCGCACGACGCATCAGCACGGCGTCGCTGACGCACTTGCCGTCGTCGGAGAACACCCGGACGGTCGCGGCCGATTCGGCCATCGCCCCCAGTTCGGCGAGCCGTTCCCCGCCCAGTCCGACCGTCACGGCGCCGATCGGTTGCACATCGCAGTAGCCGGCCTCGCGACCGAGACGCCAGACCTGTTCGACGACGCCCGCGGTGTCGGCCACCGGTTCGGTGTTGGCCATCGCATGCACACAGGTGTACCCACCACGGGCCGCCGCCCGCGATCCGGTGAACACCGTCTCGGCGTCCTCGCGACCGGGTTCGCGCAGGTGCGTGTGCAGGTCCACCAGGCCAGGCAGCGCAATCAGTCCGGAACCGTCGACCTCGGTGGCGCCGTCGGCCGCCAGACCGGACCCGACATCGCGAACCGTAGCGCCCTCGATCAGGACGTCGGCGCGATCACCGCCAAGGATCGACACCTGACGGATCAGATAGGCGCTGGTCATTCAGTTCCTTCGCTCTCAGTGCTGGAATTCTCAGGGGTGGCCTCGCCGGTCTGGCCGCCGACGAGCAGGTACAGGACGGCCATGCGCACCGCGACACCGTTCGTGACCTGCTCGACGATGACCGACCGGCCCGAGTCCGCGACGTCCGCGCTGATCTCCATGCCACGGTTCATGGGCCCGGGGTGCATCACGATGGCGTGGTCCTGCAGCCGGTTCATGCGCGCGCTGTCCAGTCCGTAGCGCCGGCTGTACTCGCGGGCGCTCGGGAAGAAGGCCGCGTTCATGCGCTCGGCCTGGACCCGCAGCATCATGACGGCGTCGGCCTTCTCCAGCGAATCGTCCAGATCGTAGGACGTCTCGACCGGCCACGCGTCGACCCCCACGGGCAGCAGGGTCGGCGGCGCGACCAGCGTCACGTTGGCGCCCAGAGTGTCCAACAGCAACGCGTTGGAGCGAGCCACCCGGCTGTGGAGGACATCACCGACGATCGTGATGTTCTTGCCCTCCAGATCCCCCGACAGATGTTTGCGCGCGGTGAACGCGTCGAGGAGCGCCTGGGTCGGGTGCTCGTGGGTGCCGTCACCGGCGTTGACCACCGCGCCTCGGGTCCACTGTGAGTGCGCCAGGCGATGTGGCGCCCCCGACGCGCCGTGACGGATCACGACGGCGTCCGCGCCCATCGCCTGCAACGTGAGCGCCGTGTCCTTGAGGCTCTCGCCCTTGCTGACGCTCGACCCCTTAGCCGAGAAGTTGATGACATCGGCCGACAGCCGCTTGGCCGCCGCCTCGAAGCTGATGCGCGTACGCGTGGAGTCCTCGAAGAACAGGTTGACGATCGTGCGACCCCGCAGGGTCGGCAGTTTCTTGATGGGTCGCTGCGCGACGCTCAACAACTCCTCGGCGGTGTCGAGGATGCGAACCGCCTCGTCCTTCGTCAGATCGCCCGCACTCAGCAGGTGCTTCATGCTTCACCCTCCGCGATGGATTCGATCGTGACGGAGTCGTTCTCGTCGATCTCCGCGAGCCGCACGCGGACCTTCTCGGCCAGCGAGGTGGGCAGGTTCTTGCCCACGTAGTCGGCACGGATCGGTAACTCGCGGTGTCCCCGGTCCACCAGGACCGCCAGTTGCACCGCTCTCGGGCGGCCCAGATCCGACAGGGCGTCGAGGGCGGCCCGGATCGTGCGACCGCTCATCAGGACGTCGTCAATCAGCACCACGACCTTGTCGTCGACCTCGTCGGGGATGTCGGTGTGCTCCAGTGAGCGGGCCGGCTTGAGGCGCAGATCGTCGCGGTACATCGTGACGTCCAGCGCACCGGCCGCGATGTCTCGCCCCTCGACTTGTGACATCCGCTCGGCGATGCGATGGGCGAGGTGGACGCCGCGGGTCGGGATACCCAACAGCACCAGACCGTCGGCGTCGCGGTTCTTCTCGAGGATCTCGTGGGTGATGCGGGTCAACGCGCGGGAGATGTCCTGGTCGTCCAGAACCGTCCGCGCGGACGCAGGCACAGCGCTCACGCTGACCTCCTTCTCCGCCTCACGGGACGGCCGTTAAAGGATGTCGAACGGCTCGAACTTTAGCACGTGGCGACCGCCACGGAGCGGCCGGCTCGGTACCGGACTACTTGACGAGACCGACCTCACGTAGCCAGTCACGCGCCACCAGCGCGGGCTCCTTGCCCTCGACGTCGACCTGCGAGTTGAGGTCGAGCATGACCTCGTTGGTCAGCAGCGGGTTCAACTCGGCGAAGATCTCCTCCAACTCCGGATGAGCCTCCAACAGGTCCTCCTGGATGACCTCGGTCAGGTTGTACAACGGGAAGAACTCCTGGTCGTCCTCCAACGTCGTCAGGTCCAGCGCCGGAATCCGACCGTCGGTGGTGAAGACCTCACCGAAGTTGCACTCGCCCTTGGCCGTCGCGTTGTAGACCACGCCCGTGTCGAGCCGGAGCACCTGCTTCTTCGGCACCGACGAACCGAGCGAAAGCCCGTATTCCTCGAGCATCGAACCGAATCCGTCGTTACGGCTGTAGAACTCGTCCTCGACACAGAACGTCAACTCGTCCTTCGGCAGATCCTTGAGTTCGGACAACTTCGTGACACCGAGCCGTTTTGTGGCATCAGGACCGGTTGCGAGGGCGTACGTGTTGTTCATCGGCGCCGGCTTAGCCAGATGAGCTGGTTCTTCTCCTTGTCCTCCTTGGCCGTGGCCTGCCACTGCGCCTCTTCGCCCTTGACCGGGTCGTCGTGCAGCAGATACGAGATCCAGCCGGTACCGGTGTACTCGGGCGAGATGTCGACCGACCGGTTCAGCAACGCATTGCGCACACCGTTCGACCCGGCGATGTTCGTCCGGTTCGTGACGTCGGCTCCGGCCGTCTGCAGGATCGTCGCGAGCATGTTGCCCAGGATCAACTGCTCGGTGAAGTCCTTGGCGCCGACCGTGATCTGGACGCCGTCCAGGGAGTCGTAGTGCTTGATCTTCGCCGGCTCCGCCGGAGCGATGAAGGCATTGGCGCTCTGCAGCCCACACGATGCCAGCGCGCCGGCGGTCAGTACCGCGGCAACGGAGACGAGCAGTCGACGGACGGTCATGCCAATCCTTTCGGGGTCGCGGTGATCTCGACGATCCGTACGATCCAGTCCAGCAGCAACGCCAAGGCGGCGATCAGGACCGCACCGACGACCAACAGGGAGTTCTCGCCGAGCTTGATGCCGGTGTTGATGAGCGCTCCGAGGCCACCGGCCCCGACGAAACCTCCGAATGCGGCGGTGCCGCACATCAGCACGACGGCCGTCCGGACACCCGTCAGCATGACTGGGACCGCGATGGGCAGTTCCACCGAGCGCAACACCTTGAAGCCCGACATGCCCATGCCCCGGCCTGCTTCGATCAGGCGTGCGTCGACGCCTTCGAGTCCGGCGACCACATTGGCGACGACCGGCAGGATCCCGTACACCGTCAGCGCGCCGATGAACGGCCAGACACCGACGCCGAAGTACAAGGCGCCCAGCACCACCAGGCCGATCGCCGGAGCCGCCTGGCCGAACCCGGCGAGGGCGAGCACCACGTTGGCATAACGACGGGCCCGTCCGCGGGTGAGCAGGACGCCCAGCGGCACCGCGATCGCGATGACGAACACGGCCGCCACAACGGTCAGCCACAGATGGCGCACGAATCCGTCCCACAGTTCGCCGTTGGCGAGCAGGCCTTCTTTGGTGGTCAGGTCCTTGGTGTTGGTGTAGAGCAGGCAGCCGGCCACGGCCAGAACGCAGATGATCGGTTGGGTCAACCGGCGTAGCCGGCCGAACCGCGCATCTGCACCGACGACCGACGCCGTATCGACGTCCTCGACGTCAACACTCATGACGGCACCGCCGCAGACCCTGGTGCGCTCGAGGCACTTCCGAGCTGCTGCATCGCGTCCATGATGGTCTCGACGCGGATCACGCCCTCGTACTTGTTGCGCCGACCGGTGACCACGACGACGCCATGGCTGGACGTGAGCATCTCATCGAGTGCGTCGTTGAGGGTCGAGGCCGGACTGATGGTCTCCAGATCGAGATCGCGCTCGACCGAGCGCAGGGCGTCGGGCCGGGACAGTTCGCGCAGCGACATCCAACGCTGCGGACGGTCCTGCGCATCCAGGACGATCGCCCACTCACGGCCGAACTCACGGGCCTGGGCGATCGCCTGATCGGCATCTCCGCCCACATGCACCACCGCGGCCTCATGAAGATCGACGTCACGCACTCGTGTCAGCGTCAACTGTTTGAGCGCGGCGCCATGGCCGACGAAGCCCTCGACGAACTCGTTGGCGGGCGCTGCCAGGATCGCATCAGGCGTGTCGTACTGCACGATCTCGGAGCCGACGTCCAGGATCGCGATGCGATCACCCAGTTTGACCGCCTCGTCGAAGTCGTGGGTCACGAACACGATCGTCTTGCGCAGTTCGTCCTGCAGTCGCAACAGTTCGTCCTGCAGCCGCTGACGCGTGATCGGGTCGACCGCGCCGAAGGGCTCGTCCATCAGCAGTACCGGTGGATCGGCCGCCAGCGCACGCGCCACACCGACCCGTTGCTGCTGACCGCCGGACAGTTCACGGGGGAAGCGATCGCGGTACTGGGCCGGATCGAGATTGACCAGGTCGAGCAGTTCGTCGACGCGTTCGGCGATGCGCTGCTTGTCCCAACCGATGAGCTTGGGAACGATCGCGATGTTGTCCGCGACCGTGTAGTGCGGGAACAGACCCGCCCCCTGGATGACGTAGCCGATGCGGCGACGCAACTCGTCCGGATCGACGTTCGTGACATCCTCGTCGCCGATCGAGATCGTGCCGCCGGTCGGTTCGATCAGCCGGTTGATCATCTTCATCGTCGTGGTCTTGCCACACCCGGACGGGCCGACCAGCATGACGATCTCACCGGCCGGGATCTCCATCGACACGTCGTCGACGGCCGCCCTGGACTGACCTGGATAGCGCTTCGTCAGGTGATCCAGGACGATCTTCGCGCCGTGGGTCTCGTTGGTGGTGGGCTGCTGGTCAGACACGGATCCCCCTGGAGGTCGTGAGTCGTCCGATGATGTTGAGAACGATGTCGAGAACGATGGCCAGGATCACGACGCCGAGGATCCCCGCCCAGGCAAGATTGGTCGAGTTCGCGCCGCCGAGCCGAGACAGGCCCGAGAAGATGAACGACCCGAGCCCGGGCCCTGATGCGTAGGCGGCGATCGCGCCGATCCCCATCAGCATCTGAGCCGAGACGCGAATACCCGTGAGGATCACCGGCCAGGCCAGCGGCAGTTCGAGGCGCCACAGCGCCGTCGCCCGACTCATCCCCATACCGCGGGCCGACTCCACGAGCGCCGGGTCGACGCGGCGCAATCCCACCACGGCGTTCCGCACGATCGGCAACGCGCCGTAGAAGGCGAGCACGACGACCGAGAGCACCACACCGCTGGTGATCATCGCGATCAGGAGGCCGAACAGGGCGAACGACGGGATCGTCAGACCGACCGCCGCGCCGGCCTCCGCGAGGCCGGTCCACGCATTCGACCGATACGTCAGCACCGCCACGACGAGCGCCACCAGTGTGGCGATCAGCAATGACTGCACGACCATGCTGAGATGTTGATACCCCTGGAACCACAGGAGGGACCAGCGGTCTTGGATGAACTCCCAGAAGTTCATCGGATTCCTCTGAACCTGAGCATGTCTTGAGACGTTATCGAGAACAGCGCCCGATTGCACCCCATGGACCCGCCTCGGGCGTGTCACAGACCACTGCGGCCCGACGGATTCAGGTGGTGGTTTTGACCTGCACGATGCGACCCAGCAGGCCGCCCACGAACCGCGGCGACTCGTCGGTGGACAGGTCACGGGCCAGGTCGACCGCCTCGCTGACGGCGACCTGATCGGGAACGTCGTCGCAGTGCAGGATCTCGAAGGCGCCGATACGCAACAGATTGCGGTCGACCGCCGGCATCCGGTCCAGCGTCCAGCCGACCGCGTGCTCCGCGATCAGCCCATCGAGCTGATCCTGGTGCTCGATGACCCCCTCGACCAGCGTCGCGGCGTAGTCGTTGGCGGGATGCTCGTGATCCGGCGAGCGTCGCTCGGCCAACGTTCCGCCCGTGGGACGCGCCTGCAGCTCGGATTCGAACAGGACGTCGAGCGCCCGCTTGCGCGATTTGGTGCGTGCGGCCATCAGGCCTTCACACGACCGAGGTAGCTGCCGTCGCGGGTGTCGACCTTGATCTTCTCGCCGGTCTCCAGGAACAGCGGGACCTGGATCTCCTTGCCGGTCTCCAGACGGGCCGGCTTGGTGCCGCCGCTGGAACGGTCGCCCTGCAGACCCGGTTCGGTGTGCTCGACGATCAACTCGACCGACGCGGGCAGTTCGACGTAGAGGACGCGGCCCTCGTTGGTCGCGACCACGGCGTCCTGGTTCTCCAGCAGATAGTCGACCGCGTCGCCCATGACCTCGGGGGTCACCTCAATCTGGTCGTAGCTGGTGGTGTCCATGAACACGTAACTGCTGCCGTCGTTGTACAGGTACTGCATCGTGGACTTGTCGACGCTGGCCGTCTCGACCTTGGTGCCGGCGTTGAACGTACGGTCGACGGTCTTGCCGGACTCGACGTTCTTGAGCTTGGTCCGGACGAAGGCCGGGCCCTTACCGGGCTTGACGTGCTGGAACTCGGTGACGGACCACAACTGTCCATCGATCTTGAGCACCATGCCGTTCTTCAGGTCGTTCGTGGTTGCCATCAGGCGATCTCCAGCAGGTCGGTGGGCGTCGTCGTGAGGATCTCAGGTCCATTGCTGTTCTCGAGCGTGCCCACGGCGACGGTGTCTTCGATGCGCACTCCCCCGCGGCCCGGCAGGTAGATGCCCGGCTCGACCGTGAGGACGGTGCGACGCTCCAGTCTACCGGCGTGCTTCGCGGCGATGAACGGGTCCTCATGGATCTGCAACCCGACGCCGTGACCGAGACCGGTCGTGAAGTGATCGAGCCAACCGGCGGCGTCCAGTGACGACCGCGAGGCCGCGTTGACGTCGGCCACCGCGGCACCCTCGACGCACAACGCGACACCGGCCGCCTGGGACTCCTGGACAGCGGCGTGGATCTCACGCTGCCAGTCCGCCGGTGATCCGGCCACCGCGGTGCGCGTGCAGTCGGCGTGATAGCCGTCGACACGGGCGCCGAAGTCGACCTTCAGCAGATCCCCGCTCGTGAGCTGCCGGTCGGTGGGTTCATGGTGCGGGATCGCGCTGTGCTCGCCGGCCGCGACGATGGTCTCGAACGCGATGGCCTCGGCGCCCAGATCCAGCATCCGGTTCTCCAGGAGCCGGGCGATCTGGCGTTCGGTACGTCCCACCAGCCGCTGCTGCCAGAGCCATTCCAGGGCGTCGACCGATATCTGGCACGCAGTACGCAAAGCATCGACCTCGGACTCGTCCTTGACCTCGCGCAGGCCCTCGACGATGCGCTCCGCGCCGACGAACTCGGCGTTCGAGCGCTCCACCAACTCGACGTGGGCATCGACGCTCAACGTATGGGTCTCGACCGCCCAGCGTCCCGTGGCACGCCCCGCGGCGGCGCCGAGCAGATCACGGCCGATCACCAGTTCGGCGTCGGGGCACTGTTCGGCCGCCTGATCGCGGTACCGTCCGTCGGTCAACAGCACGATGCCACCTTCGGCCGGGACCACCACGGCACCGTTCGAACCGGTGAATCCGGTCAGATAGCGAACGTTGACCAGCGTCGTGACGACGACGCCGTCGAGGCCGCGTTCGCGCAGCAACCGCTGCAGGGCAGCGACCCGGTTCGGCTGCGGACGGGTCATGTGCTCACCGCGCGGTAGCAGTCCTTCAGCAGCGTTTCGTCCGGCCCGGCGAAGATCGCCGGTCGGGTCCGACCGGGCGGATCGCTCGGATTCGGCACCAGGGAGGTCGGCGGTTGCCGCTGCAGCACGACGAAACGCAACTGGTCGCCGCGCGATTTCTTGTCCAGGCGCATGGTCGACAGCAGGGACTCCCACACATCGCCGCGGTACGTGGTCGGCAGACCGGCAGCCTGCAGCACACGGCGATGCCGGACCAGCAGGGCATCGTCGATCCGTCCGGTGCGGTGGGCGAGCTCGGCGACGAAGACCATGCCGATCGAGATCGCCTCACCATGTCGGATGGCGCCAGAGGCGCCGGGCCTGATAGCGCCAGAGGCGTCGGGCCGCCCAGCACCATGACCTTCGAACGTCTCGATCGCATGCCCCAACGTGTGACCGTAGTTGAGCGCTTCTCGGCCGATGCCACCATCAGCACCGGTCTCCTTGAAGTCGGCCGCGACGGTGTCGGCCTTGACCTTGATTCCGCGCATGATCAGATCGGCCAGCAGATCGCCGGTGACATCGGTGGCCGCTGAGGTGTGACGTTCGAAGTCGTCCAGGATCGACGGATCGGCGATGAATCCGCACTTGAGCACTTCGGCCATACCGCTGCGCAGTTCGGCCTCCGGCAACGTCTGCAGGGCGTTCAGATCGCACAACACACCGACGGGCTCGTAGAACGCACCCACCAGGTTCTTGCCGTGCGACGTGTTGATGCCGGTCTTGCCGCCCACAGCTGCGTCGACCATGCCCAGGACCGTGGTCGGGAGGTTCACGAACCGCACGCCACGCAGCCAGGTCGAGGCGACGAATCCGGCCAGATCGGTGGCCGCACCGCCGCCCAGACCGACGACCACGTCGGAGCGGGTGAATCCGGCGTCGCCGAGAACACCCCAGCAGAACTGGAGCACGTCGGCGCTCTTGGCGGCATCGCCGTCCGGCACCTCGATCAGGTGCACCTGCAAGCCGGCGTCGAGCAGGCCGAAACGGATCGTCTGGGCGCGCACCGCGAGTGCACGCGGATGGACGATCGCGACGCGGTACGTGCCTGCGTCCGTGACGAGGGCCTTCAGTTCGGCATCGAGGCCGCGGCCGACCACGACGTCGTACGGATGATCGGTCTCCACAGTGATCCGGCGGGTCATGCGAAGACTCCGTCCTGCGTCGATTCGAGCCAGGTGACGATCAGTTCGGCCACCTCGTCGGGTCCACGGTCGTCGGTGTCGACGGTCAGATCGGCGACCTCGGCGTACACCGGTCGCCGGGCATCCAGCAGGGCCTTCAACTGTGCCCGCACATTGCCCAGCAGCAGGGGACGACCCGCTCCCAGCCCGACGCGCGACGCCGCTCCCGACAAGCTGACGTCGAGGAACACGACCCGATGGTCGGCCAGGAGAGCGCGGGTCGCCTCGCTGAGGACCGCACCCCCACCCAGCGACAGGACGCCGGAGTGCTCGGCCAGTGCGACAGCGACCGCCTGCTCCTCCAACGCCCGGAAATACGCTTCGCCGTGGGTCACGAACAGGTCCTGCACCGTGACGCCTTCGGACTGTTCGACGTCGGCGTCGGTGTCACGCAGC
>Ga0164243_10016125_pt1 | contig 10267 bp, 9 predicted proteins | sample OricompcompostOP_FD_108781 | JGI IMG/M metagenome (GOLD analysis project Ga0164243, IMG submission 108781) | Organic Plus compost microbial communities from Emeryville, California, USA - Original compost - Organic plus compost (OP) | ecosystem: Engineered > Solid waste > Mixed feedstock >... | reverse complement strand
GTAGTGGTGAAGATCAACGGCAAAATCAAAATCATCCCCGTGCATGACATCCATTACCTGGAAGCGGCGGATGATTACGTAAAAATCGTTACGCAGGAAGGCGCTTTCCTGAAGAACAAAACTATGTCCTTCTTTGAGCAAACGCTGGACGCGCAGCAGTTTACCCGCGTGCACCGGTCCTATATCCTGAACATCAACCAGGTGAGCAGGATCGATCCTTACGAAAAAGAAAACCACCTGGCCATCCTGAAAAGCGGGGCTAAGGTATTGGTGAGTAAAACAGGTTACCCACGGCTGAAAGCCGCGCTGGGTTTATAATACATCCACCGGCGTCTGAACTTTTCCCATCGCTGCCCCGGGAAAGGACGGGAAGAGTCAGGCGCCGGCAAATAACCTTTCCAGTTTATCCTTCTTTAATATTTTCTGTACCTGCCTGCCGGAAGCAATGAGCCGGTTGCCCACTGTGGCCGTATAAGTGCAGGTAACCGTGTGGTGCAGTATGCTTTCAATGGTAGCGGTAAATAATACGGTACTGCCATTCAGCGCAGGGGCATGATGTTCTACACTCAGTGCCGCCCCGATGCCTTCTTCCTCTTCCTCCTTCATATCCAGTACAAACAGCCGGCAGCACCATTCCGCATCCCTTGCCAGCGCAAAGGTGGCGTACACGGGGTGTACGGGGCCGGTATCGAAGGCCGCACAGTCGGCCGTGGTCACGGTGCGTTCAAACGTTTTGGTATCCCCTGGTTGAAATAGCTGTCGCATACGCTGATTATTGTACCACCAGGACGGGCACTTTTACCTTGTGCCTTACCTGGTTGGCGGTTTCGCCGTAAATAATATCTTTCAGTCCTTTGTGGCCATGGCCGCCCAGCACGAGGAAATCCGCTTTTTCTTCCGAAACGATGCGGGCAATTTCATTGGAGCGCCTGCGGAAGCCGAGTACGCCCCTGGCCTTGATATTCCTCGATTTCAGCAGGGCTACGTAGGTATCCAGCTGCTCCTGGTCCTTGCGGGTTTCCAGGTCATCCGAATCTTTTCCGAAATACTTAGCCGACGCACTTTCCACGATGTGGATCAGGATGTACTCCGTATGTGCGTTACCGTGAGCGATGGCATTGCGGATGATCTGCTCGTCGAATTTGCCGAATTCCAGGGCCATGGCGATGCGGTGATACACCGGTTCATCCAGTTCTCCCAGGCTCACCTGCGCCTTGTGGATATTAGGATTATCGGGCGTTTCAGGGTGTTTACGGAAAATGGGGTAGATGATCGTAAACCCGAGCAGCACAAGAAAACCGAGGCCCGCCAGGATAATGATTGCATCCATGAGGTTATTATTATGGGTGGAGATGTAATCGCGGGCTTCTTCAAAAACCATACGTGCATTCAGGTACACCAGCACGGCGGCAATCACCCAGCTAACTACTTTCGTAGGCGCTTTAATGGCGTAGTCACCCATGGTATGCTTGTCGCTCACAAAGTGAATCAGCGGTATGATAGCAAACCCCAGCTGCATACTGAGCAGCACCTGGCTGAATACCAGCAGGGAGCCTACTTCCTGGTCGCCCGCAATAATGATGACGAGCAATGCCGGGATAATGGCCAGCAGTCGCGTAATCAGCCGGCGCAGCCAGGGATTGATACGCAGGTGCAGGTAGCCTTCCATTACAATTTGCCCCGCGAGGGTGCCGGTAACGGTGGAGCTTTGCCCCGCTGCGATCAATGCTACGGCAAAGAGGATAGGGGCCAGTTTGGTGCCCAGTAATTTTTCCAGCAGTTCATGCGCGTCCTGTATCTCTGCGATGTGCGTGCGGCCGGTGTTATAGAACACTGCGGCGGCGAGGATCAGGATGGCGGCATTGACGAAGAAGGCGAGGTTCAGGGCCACTGCGCTGTCGATAAAGTTGAGTTTGATGGACTGGCGGATGCCTTTATCGTCCCGCTTGATCTTACGGGTTTGCACCAGCGCTGAGTGCAGGTAGAGGTTATGTGGCATTACCGTGGCCCCGATGATACCGATGGCGAGGTACAGGGCGGTGTTATCCGGAATGCGGGGGATGAAGCCGGTGACTACCTCGCTCATTTTGGGTTTGGCGAGAATCAATTCTATCAGGAAGGAAGTGCCCACAATGGCTACCAGGGCTACAATGAAGGCTTCCATTTTCCGCATGCCAAAGCGTTGGAGCACCAGGAGCAGGAAGGTATCCAGTACCGTGAGGCTGACGCCCCATATCAAAGGCAGGCCGGTGAGGAGTTGAATACCGATGGCCATACCGAGTACTTCGGCGAGGTCCGTAGCGGCGATGGCTATTTCGGCAAGGATGTAGAGGATGAAGTTAACAGCGGGAGGGTAGGTTTCGCGGTTGGCCTGGGCGAGGTCGCGCCCGCGGACGATGCCGAGCCGCGCGCTGAGGCTTTGCAGCAGCAGGGCCATGATATTACTCATGAGCAGTACCCATAGTAACGTATAGCCGTACTTGCTGCCTCCTGCCAGGTCCGTGGCCCAGTTGCCGGGGTCCATATAGCCTACGCTTACGAGGTAGGCCGGCCCGAAGAAGGCGAAAATTTTCTTCCATTTTGATTTACTGCCGGTGTCTATACTTTCATGTACTTCACTTAATGACGGTCCCATATAGGTTAGTGTTATAGCGGTCTGACCATTATATTTTTAGCCACCTGTTCACTGATGGTGATGGCTGGTTGATGCTTTACTTTTATTTCTATCGAGTTATCGAATTCGTAGTGGGCGATGATTTCCAGCTGGGTGCCGAGCTTAATGCTTTTGGCGTTGAGGAATGCCAGCAGTGCGGACGACTGGTCGCTCACTGCGGTGACCACGAGGCGGCGGGCATTGGCCTGGTCCAGCGATGTTTGCGGGCGTGGCTTGGCCATGCGGCCGTTGGCGTCCGGGATGGGATCGCCATGGGGGTCTATCACGGGGTTGCCGAGGAATTCGCTCAGGCGGCTGATCAGCTTCTCGCTGCGGACGTGCTCCAGTTCTTCCGCCAGTTCATGCACCTCTTCCCAGGAGAAGGAGAGCTTATCCACGAGGAAGCATTCCCAGAGGCGGTGCCTTCTTACCACCTGTAAGGCGGTTTTACGGCCTTCCGGGGAGAGGGTGATGCCCTGGTATTTTTCGTAGGAGATGAGTTTTTTCTCTTTTAATTTCTTGGCCATATCCGTTACAGAGGCTGGTTTGGTTTCCAGCTCATAGGCCAGGGCGTTGGTGGTAACGGCCTGTTCCCCTTCCTGCAGCTTGTAAATGGCTTTGATATAATTCTCTTCCGCAACTGATAAATTCATACAACCTAAATTATTATTTAGACAAACTTAAATAATTTTCCTGAACTTTTCTGTATCCGGTATGTTTTTTGATTTTGGAGCCGCACATATAAAAATTTAGTTTAACTTTTCGCCCAAGAATTTAAATCTACTAATGAAGCGTTACCTGTTATTATTACTGGCTATAGGTGTTTTGGCTGCCTGTAAGACAAAGAAAAATTCCGGCCGTGGCGGCGATGAGCCGATGACCCGGGAGGGCTTCCGGGAATTGTTTCCGGCGGCTGCATTGCCATACAAGTTAGTGTCAGATTCCCTGCAACTGAAGCTGGCGGATTCGCTGGCGCTCGACACGGCCGACATCAACCGTTTTCTGACGGATACGCTGACTAAAGGGGACTTCCCCAAGAACGAGAAAGTGCGTTTCTGGCCGCTGCAGCGGATGGAAGGCAACCCGGTGAACTACATGGTAGTTAAAGCGGTTGGCCGTTCCGGCACAGTAGCTTATCTCTGTTTTATGGAGAAGAAAAAAGGCCTCTTCCTCAAACGGCTTCGTGTAGCCGACGCAGGTAGGAACGGGGTATTTTCCTCCTTCCAGATTGACAGCAGAAATGTTTTAAAGCTCACGACGGAAGCGCAGCACGGGCCGGTGCGGGATATGCAGCGGGAGGACTTCTTCAGCGTTAATGCGGACGGGTCCACTACGCTGATCATGACCAATACGGCTAACCTGTCCGTACCCGGGCAGATTTTTAATCCGCTGGATACCTTGCCGCGCAAGCACCGCTTTTCCGGCGACTACACCAGCGGGGATATGAGCCTGGTATCTATCCGCGACGGGGAGGATGCGAAATCATTTCAGTTCTTTATTACCTTCTCGAAGGACAATGGTAAGTGCAAAGGCGAAGTGAGCGGAGTTGGCCAGTATGTAGGCGGCAACAGGGGCGAGTTCCGGGATAAGGAAACCTCCTGCGGTATTTCCTTCCAGTTTTCCTCCGGCAGGGTAAGCATCCGGGAGATTGGCGGCTGTGGCGCCTACCGCGGTATCAAGTGTTTCTTTGAAGGGAATTTTGTGAAGAAGGCAGAGAAGAAAAAGAAGAAATAATTGTGCAGAAAAACTGACAAGTTGTATAAAAACTAATGGGGATTAGGATTGATGTAATATCAATCCTAATTTTTTTCATACTAATTATAATCCTTATCTGTAAAGGATTTGAAGCTCATTTAAGTAGATGTGACCGTAAACTTTTAATCGTTTTTTCTAAAATTTATTTGGTAGAATAAAAATAGATTATACCTTTGCAATCCCATCGAACGAAAGGTTAGATGGATACAACGAAAGAATGGGAGTTTAGCTCAGCTGGTTCAGAGCATCTGCCTTACAAGCAGAGGGTCGGCGGTTCGAACCCGTCAACTCCCACTTCAATAACATACTGGAAAAGATCTTTCATGGGAGTTTAGCTCAGCTGGTTCAGAGCATCTGCCTTACAAGCAGAGGGTCGGCGGTTCGAACCCGTCAACTCCCACTTCAACAACATACCGGAAAAGATCTTTCAGGGAGTTTAGCTCAGCTGGTTCAGAGCATCTGCCTTACAAGCAGAGGGTCGGCGGTTCGAACCCGTCAACTCCCACCAACAGAAAGACCTGTGGCAACCACGGGTCTTTTTTTATCGACATTTAATTTTCCATCAGGGGAGTTTAGCTCAGCTGGTTCAGAGCATCTGCCTTACAAGCAGAGGGTCGGCGGTTCGAACCCGTCAACTCCCACATAACAGAAAGACCTGTGCATTGCACGGGTCTTTTTTATTTAATGCACTGCCCTGATGAAAGGGAGTTTTCAAAGCCGGAAAATTTATATCTTCAGGCTGCTAACCTATACCCATGGAAAAATTACTCACCTTTAAGCGGTTCCATACCGCCGAACAAGCCGCGGAAATAGTATCGATTTTGCAGGGGCATCAAATACCCGTTACCTATGAAGAGGAAGTAGTGTTGGTAGACAGCGTGTACATAGGGCAGAACTTTGATCAGCGGCATCTTGTAAAGATCCGGTCGCAGGATTTTACCCGGGCGGACGCCCTGCTGAAAAGCCTGATCACCGTTTCGCCGGAGGAGGTGGAACCGGATTATTACCTGCTCTCCTTTACGCGGGAAGAGTTACAGGACGTAATCGCAAAGAAGGATGAATGGGGGGATTTTGATTACGCGCTGGCGCTTCGCCTCCTGGAAAAGCAGGGGATTACTTATACGCCGGAACAATTGCATCTCTTCAATAACAACCGCATAAACTCCCTGTCGCAACCACAGGAACTGCCCGGCCATCTGGCGCTGATCGGCTACCTGTCTCCATTGATCCTTTTTGTGCCCTTGCCTTTTGTGGGGATATTGAGTTGCCTGGGGATATTCATCGGCGCTTTTGTGCGGTTGACCAAAAAAACACTCCCCGACGGCGCCAGGGTGCTGGCCTTTTCCCCTGCATCCCGGGCGCAGGGGCTGCGAATAATCGTGGCAAATGTGGGATTGTTTATCATTTGCGGGATAATACTGTTCAGGCGTTTAAACCAGGGCAACTAAATATTGGCCGCATGGCATAAAAAAGAGGGTATCCCGCGTCAAACGGAGATACCCTCTTTCTTTTTTCAGTTATTTATTTCTTTGGTTTAAAGATCCTCTTCACAGCTTTACCCAGCTTGTTCAGGTTAGCCAGTTGTTCCTGGATAGGCGCCAGGGTAAGGTCTTCCGGCTGAATACCTGCTTCCACATAGTCTACCGCTATTTGTTCCGGGTAGAGCAGGATCACGTTGTTATCCCTGAAATGACGCTCTATTTTACCGGGTATATTTTCCATGTAGGCATGGTAGGAGAGGGTTCCTTTCCGCGCGGTAACTACCGCTACTAGGTCGTTCCGGCTCACTTCCCGGCTGATGGCGAGGAAGTCTTCCGTACCATCGTAGTGCCGGAATTGAATCTCCATGCTCATCTTGGTTTGCACGATATAGCCTTCGATGATGCTTTGGGTAGATTGCGCGCAGAACACTACCAGCTTGGCGCCGGCCTGTTTGGCGAGGATCAGCATTTTTTGGAGGTAATGGAGGAAGCCCTGTTCATACTCCGCATTTTTAGGCAGGGCCAGCACCATTTTTTTGGTGGTATTCAGCGGGTAGAGGAAGCGGCATACATACACTGTTTCCCAAACGCTTTGGAGTACGTTATCCAGGGTGCTGCCGAAGAAGGAACCGAGGAAACGGTCGGTGGCGCTGGTTTTGTCCGTCCACCCGAGTATAACATCGCTCACCATCAGCTCCGTGGCTGCGCGGGAAATCCCGTCTGAAATATTGAGATCGATGCGTGTGACCACCTGCAGCTGGCTTTCCGTAGCGGCTGCATGGATGATGGCTTTTTCCATCATCTTGTTGCTGGCGTGGATACTCTCCCTGGCAGCGCTGTTGTCCTGCACAATCGCAAGGGGATATATCGGCGTATTGGCTTTCGGATCCTTGATCATCACGGCGAAATCGAGCAGCGCTTCGATACGGTCCGGATGCGCCACGGGAATGAGTATGCGTTCCGGCTGATCGGGCAGTTCCGGCTTGGCGGTAGATTCTTCAATCGCCATTTTACGGCCGGCATTTTCCGTTACAAACGAGCCTACAAGGCAGGTAACAAGTATGAGTATCACCGTTCCGTTGAGGACGTTCTCATCCACAATATGCATGTTAAAACCGATGAGAATCACGGCGATGGTAGCGGCGGCATGTGAGCTGCTCAACCCGAATATTACCCGGCGCTGCGTAGGCGTGTAGCGGAATACCAGCTGGGTAAACCATGCTGCCAGCCATTTGCTGCTGAGCGCCATCAGGGTGAGCGCGCCGGCGATGATGAGCGCCTGCGGCCCTTTGAGCAGCACTTTTAAATCTACCAGCATACCCACGCTGATGAGGAAGAAAGGTATAAAAAGGGCGTTGCCCACAAATTCTATTCTGTTCATCAGGGGAGAGGTATGCGGTATCAGCTGGTTAAGTGCCAGGCCTGCGAGGAATGCCCCGATTATACCTTCCACCCCGGCCAGTTCCGCCAGAAATGCCGACAGGAACACGAGCGCCATTACGAATATGAAATGGGAGGTTTTGTCGTCCTTGATTTTCTTAAAAAACCAGCGGCCCAGCATAGGCATCAGCCAGAGGATAATGGTGGCAAAAACAGCCAGTGATATGGCGAGCCGTACCCAGAATTCCGTATTCAGGTTGCCGGCTTCCGCGCCGGTAATCACGGCAAGGATCACCAGTACGGCGGTATCGGTGATGATGGTACCGCCCACGGCTACCGTTACGGCTTCGTTTTTCGTAATGCCGAGGCGACTGGCCAGCGGATAAGCCACCAGCGTATGGGTGGCAAACATGCTGGATATAAGCAGCGTAGCCATGAAATTAAAATGGAGTACGTAGGTACATACCAGGTAGCCCATGACCAGCGGAATGAAAAAGGTAAACGCCCCGAAAACCATACTCCGGTAGCGGTTTTTACGGAACTCATTCATGTCCAGCTCCAGCCCGGCGAGGAACATGATGTACAGTAAACCTGCCTTCCCGAATAAATCAATGCTGCCTTTTTCTATGATCTTAAATCCATGGTCGCCTATCAGCATGCCGGCAATAATAAGCCCTATAATACTGGGTATTCGGAACTTTCTCAGGATGATAGGGGCCAGCAATATGATAAATAATACCAGTGAAAAAATAGGGATGGGATCTTTCAGTGGTAAGGAGAAATTCATTAATAAAACCAGGCTGTACTTCATAAAACCAATTTTTAGGGATGTGCGGAAAAAATAACCTGCTATCAGGGGTGATTTTCAGTCATTATAAACCGTCATCAGGATTATCATTACTCAATAGTGGATAAATTAACGAATATTCCGCGTAATTTTGCATAAAGCTTTCTTTAACAATGATGGAACACACTAATACTGAAGTAATTACAGAGGAACAGGAGGATGTCCTGGTAGCGGAAGATGAACAATTTCCCTTTAATCTGGTGGTGTGGAACGACGATGTAAATACCTTCGACTGGGTGATTGCCTCCCTGATCGAAGTGTGTGGCCATACGCATGAGCAGGCGGAGCAATGCGCGCTGATCATCCATTTTAACGGCAAATACGCCGTAAAGCAGGGGGAATACAGGAAACTGCGCCCGCTTTGTGAAGCCCTGCTGGAAAGAGGTTTAAGTGCAACTATAGAAGAATCCGTTAACCAATAGCATGATCTTCCGTCTTTCAAAGGAACTGATATTTCCGGATGTGAATTTTGCAGAGCCTGACGGATTACTGGCCGTAGGGGGAGATCTGAAGCCTGAAAGACTGATCCTGGCTTACCAATCCGGGATATTTCCCTGGTTTAATGAGCCGCCTATACTCTGGTGGAGCCCCGACCCGCGTTTTGTACTGTTCCCCGACAACCTGAAAGTTTCTGCCAGCATGAAGCAGGTCCTCAAGAAACAGACTTTCCGCATTACCTATAACCAAAACTTCGAAGGAGTGATCCGCAACTGCCGTAAAATTGAACGGGCAGGGCAGGATGGCACCTGGATCACCGGCGAGATGGAAGCGGCCTATAAACGCCTCCATGAGCTGAAAATAGCCATGTCCGTAGAGGCCTGGCAGGGCGATGAACTGGTAGGTGGCCTCTATGGTATCCGGCTGGGCCGCGCCTTCTTCGGGGAATCCATGTTCGCCAAAGTAAGTAATGCCTCCAAAGCGGCGTTTATCACCTTCGTGCAGGAGCACCGCCAGGAGTTGGGTATGATTGACTGCCAGGTGGAAACGGATCACCTCCGCTCCCTGGGGGCGGATTTTATTCCCCGCCGCGAATTCCTGCGATTACTGGAGACCCTGGAAGTTTCGTAACTTGCTGCTGTAATACCGCATTTAACCACCAAAATACCACCACGATGAAAATTTCCTCTCTCTTATTGTTTGTACTGCTATGCGCTGCTTTCGCAGTACCGCGCCCGCCCCAGGAAGACCGTTCCTTACTGCTGACGCAATTGAAAGAAACCAAGGCAAACCTGTTAAAGGAAGTAGCCGGCCTGTCTGAAGAGCAACTGAAATTCAAGCCTGCGCCTGACCGCTGGTCGGTTATTGAATGCGTAGAGCATATCTACAAGGCCGAAGGCGGCATCTTTGCCTGGGAGCAGCATTTGGTAAGCGCTCCTGCCGACCCTTCCAAAAGAGCGCTGATCAAGATCACGGATGAACAGGTGATCGCCGGCGTTGAAGACCGCAGCAAAAAAGGAAAAGCGCCTGAATCGCTGGTGCCATCCGGAACACAAACACCGCAGCAAATCATCGAAAGCTTCATTGCCCGAAGGGATTCGCTGATCGATTACGTGACCAATTCCAAAGACGATCTCCGCAACCACGTGGTAGAAAGTTCCCCGATCGGTACGATTGACGCCTACCAGTTGCTGCTGCTGGACGCCGCACATACGAACAGGCATACCCAACAGCTCGTGGAAGTGAAGAACAGTCCGAACTTTCCTAAGTAAGCTGCTGCATAGAAAAAGCGGGTGTATCCAGGAGGATGCACCCGCTTTTTTATTTTCCTGCAACTGTTTAATGCAACACCTTTTCCACAGGGTAGAACTGGTAAGTTAACGCGGCACCATTTCGTTTAGCCGTTGAAATAGTAATTTATGTTCCTGCCATTGTTTAACGCAACACAATTTCCCCCAGCGTCGGGATACTAAATTCCTTAAACGGCGGCGAATCACTATAATACTTTAACAGCACCCTATACGTCGTAAACCGGCTGGAAATTTCCGCATTATGATAGGCTGCCGGCTTCTTATCTGTCCGGGAGGAGACCCAGGCTTCCAGCTTCGCTTTGTAGGCGCTGTCCATCCTGCTGTCCGGCACAACGGTGGCCGACCATGATTTATCTTTATTACGGCTGACTTTTACCGTTCCCCTGACCTCGCCGCTTTCTTC
>Ga0164243_10016123_pt1 | contig 10268 bp, 5 predicted proteins | sample OricompcompostOP_FD_108781 | JGI IMG/M metagenome (GOLD analysis project Ga0164243, IMG submission 108781) | Organic Plus compost microbial communities from Emeryville, California, USA - Original compost - Organic plus compost (OP) | ecosystem: Engineered > Solid waste > Mixed feedstock >... | reverse complement strand
CTCTTCCCGGAGGGCGATATCCATGCGCAGAATCTCGAGCTGATCGAGGCGGAACACCGGGGCCGGATGCAGGTAACTGGCCAGCCGCAGGCGATCGAACGGTATCAGGAGGAACGGACAGCCTGGGAAGCCGGGATTGCCGCCCTCGATTCACCATCGCGGGCGAGGGTTCTTCCGGTGAGCACGCGCGAGGCGGTCGATACGACGGTCTTCATGCGGCTTCGCGAACTGGGGCTGGTGCGCTGATGGACGCTGGACTCCTCGCCCCGATCGGGCTCCTGGCCGGCATCTCCCTCGGCGTCATCGTGCTTTTGCACATGCGGCGTCAGGTTCCGGGAACGCGGCGCGTCTCGTCGCTTCGCTTCTGGGCGCCCGCCACCCGCGACGATCTCGAACGTTCGCGCCTCCGTCGTCCGCCCTTCAGTTGGTTGCTCCTGCTCCAGCTGCTGGCGGCGGCTGCGCTCACCATCGCCCTGGCGCGGCCATTCACGAATAGCGTGCTGAGTGCGTTTGCCGGACGCACCGATCCGCGCCATGAGATCGTGATCCTCGATGGATCGACCAGCATGCAGGCCGTCATCGACCTGACAGGCACCGAAACGCGATTCGACCAGGCACGCGCGCGAGCGTCGGCGATCCTCGATGACTGGCAACCGGGCGACATCACCACCCTCATCGTGGTCGGTACGACTACGCAGACATTCACCGCCGCCAACCAGCAGCAGGCGGACGCCCTGCGCTCCCGGCTCCGCAAGCTGGCGGTGCCCGGGGGGCGTGCGAATATCAATTCCGCCCTCCGGCTGGCCGGGAACCTCGTGCTCCAGGATCGGAGCAATCGGATCACGCTTCTGACGGACGGGGCGGTGGCCGTCGATCCAGCGATTGTCGGGTCCCTTGGGGCGCCGGTCACCCTGGAAAGGATCGCCGGTCGTGGCGATCTGGCGAACAATGCGATTACGGCCATTTCGTCTCGGTCCGATCCGGCGAGGCCAGGCGATCTGCTCGTGGCGTTCACGCTCTCGCATTTTGCGGATGAAGCCGCCAGCGTCCCCTATTCGATGAATGCGGATGGGAAGGAGATCGCGAACGATGTCATCACGCTGGGTCCGGATGAGAGCCGTCAAGTAACCATTTCCGTGCCGGGGGATACGCCAGCCGTCACGGTGTCCATTTCCCAACGCGATGTGCTGCAGTCCGATAACACGGCGGCGATTCACCTTGAACGAGATGCTCTCAGCCAGCGCGCGATCATGCTCGTATCCGATGATCCCGGCTCGCTCCAGCGAGCGCTGGAGGTCGTTCCCGGCGCACGGGTCGACCTCTATCCGGCGGGCACGCCGGGCCTGGCAGCATTGTCCCGGGGTTACGACATTGCCGTTTTCTCTGGCGTATCGCCCTCCGCAGATGACCTGCCCGCTATTCCCATGCTCTTCTTCCAGCCGCAACCTATCGAAGGTGTGTTCGGCATTCAGGGCGCAGTGAGCGCGCCCGCGATCGATACGGTGGACGCCGGTTCGCCGGTACTCGCGGATGTCGATCTGGCTGGGGTCACCTTCGGGACGGTGCCGGTCTATACCTTCCCCGCTGCGTCGGACACCGCGCGTCCGCAGGTGTTGGTTGGAGGCGCAGGGCAGGCGCCGGGGACGGGCGATGCGGGTACGCCCATCGCAACGGGGGCCGCTGCGCCGCTCCTGTGGCAGGGCACGCTGAACGACCAACCCTATCTGGCGGCGTCGTTCGTGCCGGACGACTCGAACATCGCCCAGCGTGTGGCGTTCCCGATCCTTGTGGCAAATGCCGTCTCCAGCCTGACCGTCGATCAGATTCCGGCGGCGCTCTCGCTCGGCGATCCCCTGACGTATCGCCCATCGGCCGGAGCCGAATCGCTTGCCGTCGATCTGCCGAACGGTACGGCAATGACGTTACCGGTTCCCGCATCGTCCGGTGGGGATGGGGGAACGATCTCGCGGCAGGTAACGTTCCTGAACACGAACCAGACTGGCACCTACCGCATTCAGGAGCTGGCGGCGGACGGGAGCGCGGTGCGTCAGGGGGCATTCGTGGTCAATGCGGGCCAGCTTCAGGAATCGAATCTCCGGCCGAATCCGGATCTGGCAGATGCGCTCGCGGCGGCAACGTCGCCGTCGGTTGCTGCCCAGGTCGCGGGGCACCAGGCTGAAATCTGGACGCTTGCAGCAGCGTTGGCGATGGTGCTGATCGCGGTCGAATGGGTCGTGGCGCTCCGGCGCGCGCCTCGTCGCGGGCGATCGGTGGGCGTGTCCTCGCCTCCACAGCCATCCCGACCCGTGAGGACCGCGCCATGATCCCGCAATTCGCTGCCCTGATCCCCGATTTCGGTTTCGGGCTCCTGTTTGCCCGGCCGCTGGCCCTGTTGGCGGTCCCGCTTGTGCCGTTCGTCGTTTGGGGGGCGACCCGCTTCCTCAAGCGGCGGGGTTCCACCATCGCTCCGCTGTCGATCGCGCTGCGGTCGATCGTTCTTGCCCTGCTCATGTTCAGTCTGGCCGGCCCGATGCTGGCCCACGAGAGCACCAGCGTGACGACCATCTTCGTGCTCGATCGGTCCGCCAGCGTGCGCAGCCCGGTGCAGGATTCCGCCAATCAATGGGTCGTGAACGCGATCAGCCACGCTGGGGCCGACCAAGGCGTCGCCATTGTCGGATTTGGGGGCAACCCGGCCCTGGTCGCCGGTCCAGGCGCGGCACCGAGTATCGGAACTGACTGGTTCTCCGCCGACACCCTTGATACCTCTACGACCGATATGTCTTCGGCCATCGCGCTGGCCCGGGCGTTGCCTGTTGGTGCCGCCCGGCGGATCGTCCTGGCGTCGGATGGCGCGGAGAACGCTGGGGACGCCCTGCAGCAGGCCGATCAGGCCGCGGCCGATGGGGTGGCCATCGACGTCCTTCCGCTTCAGGGGGTCGACGCATCCGATCTGCGGCTTGATGCGCTGACTGGACCGACCGCGATCTGGGCGGGCGATTCCCTCCCGATCCAGGCGACGATCTCCGTGGGCGCGGGTGGCCCGGCGACGGTCACCATCGCCGTCGATGGCCAGGTGACCGCCACTCAACAGGTGGCGCTCGCACCGGGCAGCACGACATGGACCTTCACGCAGGGCGATCTCACCCCCGGATTCCATGCGATCAGCCTTCAGGTTACGGGATCGTCGGAAACGGATCGCATCGTGGAGAACAACACCCAGGCGCTGGGCGTTGTGGTGCGCGAGCGCCCGAAGGTCTTGCTCGTCGCACCCGAGGGATCGGACGTCTCGCGCATTCAGTCTGCCCTGCAACGCGAAGGTGCGGATGTCGAGGCCGTGACGCCGGACGCTGTTCCGGCCACCACGGCGGAGCTTGCCGTCTATCAGGCGATCGTGCTGGACAACGTGCCGGCCTGGACGCTGGGGCAGGACCAGCAGCAAGCGCTCGTCGCAAACACGCGAAACGGCGGCGGCCTGATTGCGATCGGCGGGACTGCGAGCTTCGGTCCGGGATCGTACGCGGGCACGACGCTGGAGCAGGCGTTGCCGGTGACCGTCAAGGTGCTCGACGGCCGCCAGCGCCCGAAGGTGGCGCTGATGATCGTGATGGATGTCTCCGGGTCGATGAACTACGATCCGAGCTCCAGCGGCGCGTCCAAGATCGAGCTTGCCAAGCAGGGGGTACTCAGTGCCGCCAGCGCCCTCACGACCGGCGATCAGATCGGCGTGATCGTCTTCAACGACGAGCCTTCCTGGGCGCTGCCGATGACGACCCTCTCCGGGAGCGGTGACCAGCAGCGCATCGCGGCGGCGATCGACCCGCTCCATGCGAATGGCGGCACCGAGATCTATCCGGCGCTGCGCCTCGCCTACGATTCCATGCGCAACGTGGACGCCGACGTCCGGCATATCATCCTGCTCTCCGATGGCCGTTCGCAGACCGGCACGAAGGATTCCTACGAGCGGCTCGTCAAGGACACCGGGGACGATCGCATCACCCTCTCGGCCGTGGCGCTGGGGGCTGATGCCGACCTTCCCCTCCTCCAGACGCTGGCGACGACGGGCGGCGGCCGCTATCACTATGCCGACAAGCCGGAGGAGATCCCGCAGATTACCTTCCAGGAGGCCCAGAGCGTGGGCAGCCAATCGGTGATTCGGGGATCGTTTACGCCGATCCAGGAGCAGCCCAGCACGATTCTCACCGGGATCGCCCCGTCCGCGCTCCCCACGGTTGATGGCTACGACTTCGCCGCCGCCCGCCCGGAGGCCCAGGTTGTGCTGGCAAGCGACCGGGGCGATCCGCTGCTGACGAAGTGGCAACTCGGGCTCGGCCGGGTGGTGGCCTTCACCGGCGATGACGGCGGCGATTTGGCCTCCGCCTGGGCGGAGTGGTCAGACTACGGGGCGTTCTGGGGCAATGCGCTTCGCTGGACGCTGCCCGACCCCGATAACCAGCGGCCCCACGCCACGATCGCGCGGGACGGGAGCGACGGCGTGATCACGGTCGACATGAGCGGCATGGGCGCCGGTGCCGTGCCGGACTACGCGAATGCGACGATCGCTGTGCTCCGGCCCGATGGGGCGACCGTCCAGACCCAGCTGATCCCGGCGGGTGTCGGCTTGTTCGAGGGCAGGATTGACGCGGCCCAGCCCGGCGCCTACGCCGTCGTGCTTCCCGGGGGAGACACGACGCTTGCGACCGCGCTCGGGCCCTCGCCGGAATGGACGCCCTCCACATCCGGGAGCGACCTGTTGCATAGCATCGCTGCACGGACCGGCGGAAATGTGCTCTCGCTCGACGCGGACCCGGGATCGAAGATCTATGCTGCGCCACGCGGCGCGGCCGGTGTGCCAGGGGCAATCCAGCCGCTTTGGCAATGGCCGCTGGCCGCCGCGCTGGTCGTCTACCTCCTGGATATCGCATGGCGGCTCGGATTCACGCCTCGCCTTCCCCTCCATCGGGCATCGTTGCCACCGGCTCCCTGATCTGCCCGCTCCAGGCTGGCGCGGCGCGTGCATAATCCAGCGTGCGAGAGCCGTGGGAGATGGGACGCCAGTGATTATGTCGCGTTTCCTCGCGCAAGACGATGTCAGCGCATCTTTTGGGGGCGAATCCGGTGGCACGAATCGAACTCTGCATCGATGGGCGCGGCATGGTCGCTCATGACGTGTCCCGCGATGAGGCCCGGGAGTTGCTGAGCGATCCAAAGGCGCTGGTCTGGATCTCGGTCGGACGCTCCCGCGATGACCTGGTGGAACTCGGGGAGGGGCTTGGCTTCCACCATCTGGCAATCGAGGACGCCACCGAGAAGAACGAACGGCCGAAGGCTTCCGTCTACTCCGATCACGTCTTCATCCTGCTCTACCATCTCACTCGCCAGCCCGACCAGCTCGTGACCGAGCCGATCAGCTTCTTCGTGGGCAAGAATTACCTTGTGACCGTAACTGACAGCTTGCCGAAGGATTTGCGGGAGGTCGCCCATCGCTGGCGGGAGATGTCGGATCAGATCAAGAACCGCAACGCGGGGACACTCGCCTACGCCTTGATCGATGCCATCGTCGACGGGTATTTTCCGGTGGTCGATGCCATCGGAGACAAGCTGGAAGAACTGGAATCCGGGCTCGTGGAACGCTCGGTTGCTCATCCACAAGGCATCATCCACGGCCTTCGGGTGGAGCTTCTGCAGTTGCGGCGGATCGTCGCGCCCGAGCGGGAGGCGATCAACATCCTGTTGCGCCGTGACATCCCCGTCTTCGGGCAGCACACGACCGACTATCTGGAGGATGTCTACGATCATCTGCTCCGCATCCTGGACTGGGTGGAGACATATCGTGACGTGCTCTCGAACCTCTCCGATCTCCAGATCTCCGTGGCATCGCATCAGTTGAACCAGACGATGCGCACCATGACGGCATGGTCGATCATCTTCATGGCGACGACGCTGATTGCCGGCATCTACGGCATGAACTTTCACGAGATGCCGGAGCTCGGTTGGCGGTGGGGATACCCGGCGAGCCTGCTGGCTATGGCGTTGCTTGGAACGGGGATGTTCGTCTTCTTCCGGCGGCGTGGTTGGCTGTAGGATGGCCGCCGACCGCGATGGCGCTTTGGCTGTAGAAGCGTGGGCTACGCTCGGCCAGGCGGCTGTCGCCGGATGTATCGAACGCCAGGCCCGTCAGCAGAGGCAGAGGCGGTTACGGCCATGCGCGGAGGGCTAGAGAGGGCGACGTCGGCTGGTCGATGATGAGGCATCCTATGGCGCATACCAGTCCGGATCGTCGTCGAGCACCTCGTCGTCTCTGAGCAACCGGGCCTCGCCCTCAAAGTCCTCGTCTTCGATGGGCGCTTCGTCAAGAGGCATCGAGCGCAGGGCATCCCGGGCGAAGGCGGCTGCGGCAACCGCGTCTTCTGCACTCGGGCGACCCCGCCCCGGCTGAGCCTGGCTGCGAGTGAACTCCTGAAGTGCGGTGGCCCAGTGCGCCACATCGGCCATCCATGCTCCGATATGATCGTAAGCGCAGTGTCCCGCGTCCCCGAACCAGTCCAGCGTGGCTATCGGGCCCAGGCGTTGGGCAAGAATCTGCGATTCGGTGGGTGGCACGATCATGTCGCGGCCTGCACCGACCACGAGGACCGGGCAGGAGATCCGGGAGAGGGTCGCTTCGAGGTCAAGCGCCTCGGCAAGTTCCATGACGGACGAGGGCTGATCGTTCGTCAGGGCCAGCAATTCATCCGCCAGCAACGGGCTGATGCGCTGGATCCAGCGGCCCGGATTCACCGGCGCGGTGATGGCCGCAACCCCGGCAATCCGGCGATCGTAGGCGGCGCAGCGGAGGGCGGTGTTGCCTCCCTGGCTTACGCCGGTCACGAAGACCTGCGTGAGATCAAGACGGCGATCGGCGGCGAGCAGGTCGAACACGCCGTCGAGCAGATCGTCCTGATCGGGGGAGAATGGGGCACGGGCGGCTTCCCCCGTGCCGGGGGTGTCCAGGGCGAGAACGGCGAATCCGCGTCGAACGACCGGACCGGACCACGTCAGCGACTCTTCCTTGGAGGAGCTGGCCCCGTTCAGTATGACGATCAAACCGTAACGCTCGCCTGCCTGCGAGTCGGCTGGAATATGCAGGTAGCCCGGAAGCGACTTTGCCCGCCACGGGAAGAGTATCCGCGTTGCATGGGGATAGACATAAGGAAGGGCGCGCGTGAAGAGCGATGCCGATGCCGCCCGGCACATAGTCGCCGTGCGGTCGTCGGCGGGATTGGTCACGATCTGCGCCGCGTGGTAGCACAGGGCGGCCATCGCCTGGTTCCGTGCTCCATCGATCTGGTTGCCGGCCGAGACCTGACGCCGGAAGTCGCCCAGATAGCGCTGGGCGGTTTCGATCCAGGCGTCGGCCCAGCCGTCGAGCCGGTTGATGCGGGCCAGGGTGTCATCGACGACATCGTCGGGCAGCCCCATCGCGGTAAAGCGGGCGCGCATGGCGGCGGGCATTGCGCGCGCCGAGCGGAGCCGCAACGCGAGATCGATGCGGCGGCGGGAGAGTCGGTGGCTCAGCCGCCAAGCATCGGCGGCGTACGGCCAGGATGCAAGCCCTCCGGCCGTCTGGAGACGTCCTCGGGGGAGCGCAGGGGCGGTGCTGGTGGGCTCCGAGGTCGAGATGTCCGCGTTCCGGTCTGTGGAGGGATCGGCTTGATGGCCCGCTGCCGTGCCAGGATCGGCCGATACCGGCCAGGAAGGGCGGGAAAAATCGATTTCGGGAAGAACCCGGTGCGCCGCCTCGTGCTGCGCAGGGGCGGAGGCACCTGTCCGGCGCCGGTCGTGGTGATTGCTCTCGTTGTGGCCGGCGGCGTCACTCATGATGATCGTGTCCATGTCGTCGAGGCGGGGTGCTGATCCGGCGGGGCTGGATGCGGCGTCCGATCATGGCCGGGTGCCACCCCAATCACTGTAGACGTCCTGCAACAGGCTTCGCACGGCGCGGGCCTCTCGCTCATCCCGGCCGACAAAGACAATTCGTTCGATCCGGGAGCTGAACCGGCGTTGGTAGGCTGCCGCCTCATCGATCATCAGGGCGAAAGCGCCGGGCCCGTCGAGACCGATCGAGGCCATACTCCCTCCGAGCGAGGGAATGGCGAGGGTGCGGAGGCGCATGGCCTCGGCGAGGAGCAACGTCGCATCCATCGCTCGGCGCACCGTCCCCGGCCGATCGACGGGCGTGCCCAGCGCGTCGGTCACCACGGCATGAATGATGGCCCGGATGCCCTGGTCGGTGAGCGCTCCGGAGGTCGTGGCGACGGCGGTTCCCAACGCCAATGGAGCTTTCGCCATTGCTTCGCGCTCAATATCGAAGCCGCCAGCGTTGCGGATCGACCCGGCGATGCCGACCCCCATCGCCCCGCTGCGATTTGCCGGTATTACCAGCCCGGCCACGTTCTGATTGAGAATCGGACGCGACGAAACCACGAAGACGGTTCGACCGAAGCGAATCGTCTCTTCCTCCGGGATGCTGGTTCCGGTATCTCGTCCAATCACGGGTGCGCTCGGTCCCTTCAGGGGCGTTGTGGAGCGCGCATACGCTCGCCCTCCGGGGCAGTTTACCAGTTTTCCGTTGTGCCCCGGTCTGGTGGAGTCCACCCCGGTGGACTCCACCAGACGGTTCGGACGGCCTCAGCTGTCGGGCCCAAAGTCGCTGGGTGCGATCGAGCGTACCTCGCCGGTCGTCGTGTCGACGTAGAGGATGCTGTCGCCGGACCAGGCGACGCTGCCGATCTGATCGCCGGATGGGGGAACATAGGTGGCGAGGCGGTCGCCGTTCAGGTCCCAGATCTCGATCGAGGTTCCGGTGCTGATCGCCACCTGGTCGGACGCTGAGAGGTCGAAGTCGATGCCCGAAGCAGGGACCTTGCCCACAATGTAGCCATTGTTCACGTTCTCGACGAGGACCGCTCCATCCGACACGAAGGCAACGTATCCACGATCCGGATAGAGACGCAGTTGTTCCCGCCCCGCAACCGGCGGCTCGGTCGTGACGGCAAGGCCGCCGGTTGCCGTGGCGGTGAACCAGCCATCGGTCGTCTCGATCAGGAGCGCGTCCCCGAACTGGTAGGCCGTACCGGTGCTTGAATCGCCGCTGCCGAGCGGGATCGGCTCGCCCGCCGAGCCATCGGGATCGATGGGAATCGCCACGTAGGATGCCTGCCCATCGCCAGAGCGCTGCGCGACGATCGCTGTGGAATCAAGCCAGCCAATCAGCGTCGCGCTCGTGCGGCTGTTGTCCCCGCCGGGAAGCCCCAGGGGGCTACAGGTCCCGTCCGCGCCGCAGACCTCGAGCTGCCCCTGCCTTTCGGACGACACCGTGCTGCCGTCGGGCGAGGTCTGGGGGGCGATGGGAAGATCGAGCGGCGCCCATTCGCCTCCGGCCGCGGTGATGCGCGTGCCTGGGTCTGCGCTTCCAAGGACGCTTCCGGGGTCGCCGGTCTGCCCCTCCGTAGAGGCGTCCGCCGTGGCGTTCGGAGCGGTGTTGGTGGCCCCGCCGGTCCCATCGTTCGGGACTGACTGATCCTGTCCGGGCGTCTGGTTTGCCGGTCCGATGGTCGGCGCGAGGTCGCCGCCTGGCTCGGTGCTGGCCGGTTCGATCTGAGGGCCAGTGTCGGGTGTCGGCCCGATGGCGGTCTCATCTGGAGATACGGGAGGACTGGCGGCTTCGTCGCCTGGCGCCGCCGGTTCGTATGTTCCCGTGGTCGATTCGATCCTCGGAGAGCCGGTTGTCGGGGTGGCAGTCGGCTCCGATGTGGGGGGGATCGGTGTTTCGGTTGGCGTAGGCGGCAGGTCCTCCGTCGGGGCCGACGTCGGGACCGCGGTGCGTGTTGGTGTCGTGACCGGCTCCTCCGTCGGTGGTTCGGTCGCGGGCGTCTCCTCGACGGGCCCGGCCGCGGACACGTCGAACGGTCCGACTCGCGTGCGGCGCAGCGCCGTGAGATGACCGCCGGAGCCGAGTGCTGCGCCGAGGTCGCGGGCGAGCGCGCGGATGTAGGTGCCCGAGCTGCAGGACACGCGCGCATCCACATCCACGACCGCGCGCCCGCGGCGCACGGCGAGCACGGCGAACTCGTGCACGGTCACCGGCCGGGCGGGCAGCTCGACCGCCTCGCCGGCCCGCGCGAGGGCGTAGGCGCGCTTGCCGCCCACCTTGATCGCGGATACCGAGCTCGGTCGTTGCATGAGCTGTCCGGTGAGCCGCGCGACGCCCGCGAGGATCGCATCGT
>Ga0164243_10016122_pt1 | contig 10269 bp, 9 predicted proteins | sample OricompcompostOP_FD_108781 | JGI IMG/M metagenome (GOLD analysis project Ga0164243, IMG submission 108781) | Organic Plus compost microbial communities from Emeryville, California, USA - Original compost - Organic plus compost (OP) | ecosystem: Engineered > Solid waste > Mixed feedstock >... | reverse complement strand
TGCTGCGGGCGCGCCAGCAGCTGTTCATGGAAGGCGACGCCCAGACTCACGTCTACCTGGTAAAGGCCGGCGCGGTTTGCCTCTACAGGATGCTGCGCAACGGCCGTCGCCAGGTGGTCGGCTTCAAGTTGCCGGGCGAGTTCATCGCGCTCGGCTCCGAACAGCGCTATCGCTGCTGCGCCGAGTCCATCGGAGCGACCGAGCTGCGCAGTTTCCAGACCGTTGTATTTCACGCCGCGGCAGCCCTGAATTCCCGGTTCATGCTCAGGCTTTACGAGGCGGTCGCCAGCGATCTCGCGCGCACCCAGGAGCAGGCGGTGAGCGTCGGTCAGCGCGGTGCCGATGGCAGCGTGGCGGCCTTTCTCCTCAGCGTCGCGGGCCGGTCCCTGCCGAGCGACGGATTCGGTACGCTGTCATTGCCGATGTCGCGCGCCGATATAGCCGATTATCTCGGGCTTAGCCTGGAAACGGTGTCGCGTGTCTTCACCGGGTTCAAGCGCCTCGGCTTCATTACGTTGCGTGGGCGCCGTGGTGTTCGACTGGTCGATCGCGCCGCCTTGCGCGCCATCGCCGACGCGGGCGGCGATACGGGCTCGCCGCCGCGTCTGCTCAACTGACGCCCGACTGTTGCTCGCACGCAACAAGCTGTGTCCCACCGTCCGAATTTGACCTGCGTCAAGTTTATTGACGCCAGCGCGTCGTTTTGTTGCGCGGGCTGGCAGCGTTCGTTGCGCGGCGCACATTGGACAGGGGCGTTTAATGAAGAAAATGAGGAGCGTGCTGCGGTCGTTGATTGCCGCGGCGGCATTCGGCGCGGTTGCGTTGACGACGGTGGCGGCTGAGGCGGCGGATGTGGCTGCGCCGAAGCCGATCTACAAAGCGCCGGTCATCGAGCCGTTCAATCCGTGGATGATCCGCTTGCGTGCGCTCGGCGTCGTGACGCGCAATTCCGGCTCCGTGGATCAGGTGCCGGGCTCCGGTCTGTCGACCAGCGACGCCATCGTGCCCGAACTCGATATCACCTACTTCTTCACCAAGAACATCGCCGCCGAACTGATCCTCGGCACCACGCGGCATCATGTGACGGGGACCGGTGTCGCGGCGACCAACGGACTCGACGTCGGTAAGGCGTGGCTGCTGCCGCCGACCCTGACGCTGCAGTATCACTTCACGGATTTCGGCGCGTTCAAGCCTTATATCGGCGCCGGCGTGAACTACACGTGGTTCTACAGCCAGTCGGCCGGCAACACGCCGAACGGGGCGGGCGTGATCATCACGCGCAGCCATCTGCACAACGCCTGGGCGCCCGCGTTGCAGATCGGTTTCGACTACATGATCGACAAGCACTGGGGCTTCAACGTCGACGTCAAAAAGCTGTGGCTGCGGCCGAGTTGGGACGGCGACAGCAATGTCGGCCCCCTCACGGGCAAGGTGAACCTCGACCCGTGGCTGATCGGCGCGGGCGTGACCTACAAGTTCTAAGCGGTCATCGGTGGGGGCCGAACCGCCCCGACGGTTTAAGCCCGCGGCAGCGTTACGCGCAGCCGCAGGCCGCCGCCGGGGCGGTCGTCGATTGCCACCGCGCCATGCTGATTTTCGACGATCTGCCGGACGATGGTGAGGCCGAGTCCGGCGCCGCCGCGCTCGCGATTGCGCGATGTCTCGAGCCGGTAGAACGGCTCGAACACCCGCGTGCGTTCGTGCGGCGGGATGCCCGGGCCGCGATCTTCGACCCACAGTTCGACAGTGTCCTTGCCCTCATGCAGAGAGACGTCGGCGGAGTGCCCATAGGCAAGCGCGTTGTCGATGAGGTTGGCGGTGAGCCGTGCAACACCCGCCGGCGAGCCGTGCACTGGCAGAGGCCGAGCAGGGGCCTCAAATGAGATCGGTAGGCCTTGCGCGGCGCGCGTATCGCATTCGGCTTTGACGATCCGTGCGAGGTCTATCGTCTCCTCCGGGCCGCCGTTGAACGACGCCCGCGCGAAGGCAAGCGCGTCGTCCATGAGCGCCTGCATGGCGTCGAGGTCGGCAGTCACCTTCTGACGCTGTTCGCTCTCCGGCATCAACTCGAGCCGCAGGCGTAACCGCGTCACATAGGTGCGCAGATCGTGGCTGATGGCGCCGAGCACCAACGTGCGACTGCGGACGAGTTCGGCGATACGCACCTGCATGGCGTTGACCGCGCGGATGAGCGCGCGGACGTCGGGCGCGCCACGCTCGGTGACGGGCTGCGGTTCAATCGCCGAGCCGAATCGTTCGACGGCCGTCGCAAGGTTGGAGAGGGGCTTCGTTTCACGGCGCACAGCAATCAGCGCGGCCAAGGCGACGACGAAGCCCAAGATGCCGGCGAGCAGGCCGATCGGAATGCCGAGGAGCCGCAAGGTCAGACCGCCGCGGGCTTCGATCGCGAGATAGCCGCCGGAGGTGAGGGCGACGACGCCGTGAATCTGAGCGCCTATGAGATCGCGCAGACGCGTCACCGGCTGGCTGCCGCGGCGCTCATTGCTGATGAGCGATAGCGCGACATAGCGGTCGTCGTTCTGCGCGCCGAGGAGGTTGCGCAGGCGATCCTCCGCCTTGCGTAAGATCGCCGCGTGTCGTTCCTCAGGACGGTCGGTACGAATGCTGGGATTGAAACCGAAGCCGCTGGCCGCGCGCAGGGCCAGCGGCCGCTCGGCTTCCGGCAGGCGGTCGAGCAGCAGCGCCAATGCCGCGGTCTGCTGAATCAGCGGTTCGATCCGCGGCGCGCCGCCCTCGCGGCTCTCGATGAAATAGGTGGCGGCCAGCAGCAGCTGCGCCAGCACGATGGCGCCGACCACGATGAGCGCCAGACGGCTCGCGATCCGGATACGGCCCATGGGATGCCCGCTCAGACCGGTCGCACGTTGACGACGAACAGATAGCCGCCGTTGCGCACCGTCTTGATCGAGTTAGCCGCATCCGGATCGGCGGCGGTCAGCTTCTTGCGCAGGCGGCTGATCGATACGTCGATCGTGCGATCGAAGGGGTCGGCCGTGCGGCCTCGCGTCCAATCGAGCAGGAGATCGCGCGAGAGGACCCGCTTAGGCCGTTGCAGGAAGCAGGCCAGAAGATCGAACTCCGCCGACGTGAGATCGACCGCGCTTGCGTCCGCGCTCGTGACGCTGCGGGCGTCGAGGTCGGCCACCAGGGCGCCGAATGCTAAGCGACGTGCGTTGGACGGCGTCGGCTCGCCCTCGGTCCGGCGCAACACAGCGCGGATGCGCGCGAGCAGTTCGCGCGGATTGAACGGCTTCGGCAGATAGTCGTCGGCACCGATTTCGAGCCCGACGATACGATCGACATCGTCGGCTTTGGCGGTGAGCATCAGGATGGGCGTGCCGCCTTGCGCGCGCAGGCGGCGGCAAATCGACAGCCCGTCCTCGCCGGGCAGCATCAGATCGAGCACGATCAGGTCGGGCCGCATCTTGGCGAGCGCGCGGTCCATTGCTGGGGCGTCCTCGGCGCAGACCGTGACATAGCCTTCGCGCGCGAGGAAATCGGCGAGCAGCGAGCGGATATCGCGATCGTCCTCGACGATCATGATGGTGCGTTCGGACATGCGCCGGCACTGTAAGGCGCCGGCGGGTGCGGGCAACCGCACGCTTTCCCCGGAAGCGTTCCTGCAACAAAACGTTACAAATCCCCGCGAGCCTGAAATTCGTCAGCAAAGGGCGGCCGCGAAAGTCTCCTCCAACGATGTTGCTGCGGCTTGCGCGGCACACCACGAAGGAGGAGCCGATGAAGCTCAAGACGATATCCGCTTCGCTCGCCGTGCTGATCAGTGTCGGCGCGGTTTCCCAGGCCGATGCCTGGACCCGCAGCGGCACGGTCACGACCGCGCGGGGAACCTACACCGGCAGTGCGTCGGGTGGCTGTGCCGGCGGCACCTGTTCGCGCACTCGTTCCGTCACGGGGCCGTACGGCAACACGGTCTCGCGCTCCGGCAGTGTCAGCCGCACGGGACCGTATCGCTATAGCTATTCGCGCACGACGACCGGGCCAAACGGCAACAGCGTCATGCGCAGCGGCTCGGTCGCGACCTACCCCTATTGGGCCCGCTACTGATCCATGGCGGTCCCACGCGGCCGCCGGACCGATTCTTCGCCCCCAACGCTTCGGTCCGGCGCGCCGCATTCTTCCCTTCGACCATCGAATGAGAGGCCATCCATGCGCAAACTCTTTTGCGGCGTCGCCATTGCCGCCAGCACCATGTTCTCCGTTTCCGCCGCGCAGGCGTTCCCCGCGGCGGCGCAACCGCAAAGCGCGGATGCTGTCGTTATTCAGGTGCGCAATGGCTGCGGTGTCGGCTGGCATCGCGGACCGTGGGGCGTCTGCCACCCGAACGGCAGACCCTATGTGTATGGCCCCTATGTTGGCTATGCGCCGCCCCCGTATCCCGGCCGCTGCTGGTGGGTCGAGACCGCGTGGGGACCTCGCCGCGTCTGCGCGCGGTGATGCCAGCGCACCGGCTGGCATTCACCGAACCATCCCATCCCTGAGAGAGAATGACATGCAACGAAACCTTGCGGTGCAGGCGGCATCGACAATCCATGCCGGGCATTTGACCCGGCGGATCCGCATCATGCTGCTGAGCGCGCTGGTCATGGCAATCATGACCGGCGGCGCGGCGCAGGCGCAATCCGGCGCCGAGCCGAATGCGCGGGTGCGGCAGGCCTGTAAAGCCGACGTGTATGCGCTCTGCGCGGGTGTGATGCCAGGCGGCGGACGCATCAAGCAATGCATGCTCGAAAAGCGCGATCAGCTTTCCGAAGGATGCCGAAGCGCCTTGGTTGCCGCGCGGAATGCGCCCGGCAAATAAGCGTTTGCCGCGTTAGCGATTAGTGGGACGTCGCGGTCGGGCGCTGGTCGGTGGCGCCTTTGTCGGTCCAGTCCGGTGGCAGGCCGATGCCTTCTCCGATCAGGCCGGCAACGCCGGGATGCCTGCCGAAGGCTGCACAAGCCGGATATTTAGGCGCGCCACCAAGCAACATGCCGATCCGTTCGAAGGAGGGTGCGGATGGCAGTCCGCCGAAGGGCGTCTCTCCAGTCACCATGAGTTTGCTGAAGTCGGCGCCGAACTCCGCCGCAAGGCCGTAGGCGTCACCTTCTTCGGAGACGCGTCCCGAGCCGAGAAATGCGTTGGCGCCACGGCCCCAGATCATAGCCGCTTTCTGCTGCCCTTCAGGATTGCGCGCTTCGGCTTCGAGCGACAGACTGCCCAATCCGATCGGAATACGAGGGACCGGAACGGGCACGCCGGGCAGGACGACGGATTTCGCCACCGACGCGCCTTTGGACAGGCCGGCCGCGACGGGGTCGGTCGCTTTGATATGGGTGACGACCGCGTGAACGGTGAGATCGGCCGGCGCCCATGCGCTGACCACCTGGAAGCGCTCGCTCAATCCCGTGCACAGCGATCTGTCGACGGCATTCGTCACGAGGCTGCGCTGGTGCGGCGTGAAGGGCGTTGCGCCGGCTGGGTCGGAAAATGAGGTCGGAATAATTTTGACGGTCTTGGCCGCCAGCACGTCGTCCTTGTTCACCTTCAGAAGAGAGCGCGTGAGTATGCCGTCCGACGGCTTCAGGTCGTCATAGGATTGGAGCGATCCGGCGCGATCCAACGGCGCGCTCGCGCAGCCTCCTACAAGAGCGCTGAGCAATATCGCTGCCGACCAACGCAAACGCGCCGTCGAGGGTTCGGAGGCGACGCCTGAAGCAAGACGGCGCCGTCGAGCAGCCGATCTGGCAATCCTGATATTCTGCAAACGCCGTCTCCCGTATTCTACGGGTACATAGAATAATACCTCGTGGCTGATTTGTGGCGTGTTTGCGTCGCTATCCACGCACTGTGGACGTCGAATATCGGAAGCCCGGCGGCCCCACTCGCTTTGAATCGGCGGTGCGCCTCAATGCACGGACGTCTTGTCCCAAAGATCGGCGTGATAATCCGCGCCATATCCCGTCTTTTGGTGAGCTCCTTTTAGATCGAGATACTGAGCGTTGTCTTTGTCGGCCGAATATTTCGACCACGCGGCTTCGACGTATTTGCCGTCGACGGGCGCGCTCGGCATGCCGGTGCGGGCAAACGACGTCCAATAGTCGATCATCAGATCGGACAGCTTGTTCTGTTCAGCATTGAGCGTTTGTTCTGAGCCCCGTGCGCCCCGAAAGCCGGGGAAGAGATAGAGCAGCTCGGCCGTGTGATAGGCCCGCATCGGGAAGCTCATCGGCGGGTAATAAGAGGGAACGGTGCGGTCGCGGAACTCATAGACATAGACCGGCACATATTTGGACCATTCCCGCGCGAGCATGCGCGCCGTGCTGACTTTGGCTCCTTGCGCAACGTCGATGACAGCGAGACTGGGGCTCGCGTATTTATCGAGCGGATAGGCGGCTTCGATTGCAGCCTTATTCCCTGAACCGTAGGTGAGGACATATTTGGCGTAGCCGTCTGCGGTCATCGGTTTGCTGCCTCTGACCTCGCTCATGAAGAAAGACTGCTCGTCCTGGACAAGCCCGGTCATGATGGGGACGCGGTTGAAGTTGCCGGACTCGTATGAGGTGACCGCCGGCTGGGTGATGATCGTCCCATCCACGGAAGGATACTCGGTAACGTATTTCAGGATCGGGTCTTGAAACTTGATCACGTCCGCGACCGAGAGCTTCCGCAGGCAGTCGGCGGTCTGATTTTCGCAGCCCGCCTTCTTGGCGAATTCCTCGCCGGCGTGCAGCGCCGTTTCGGGCGAGGTGATCTTGATGCGCGTTCCGCTTTGATTGATGACGCGATGAAATAGCCCCTTTGCGGTGGGCGAAGCTAAATTCGCCATCACGCTGGTGCCGCCGCCGGATTGGCCGAAGAGGGTGACGTTTCCCGGGTCGCCGCCGAACGCCGCGATGTTCCGGTTGACCCAGCGAAGCGCCGCCTGCTGGTCCATGATTCCGTAATTCGCGTAGGGATGACCTTCCGCGTTGATGGCCGGGTGCGAAAGGAAACCGAGCGCGCCGACGCGATAGTTGAAGGTGACGACGATGACATTGCCGCGCTTTGCAAGCTTGCTTCCGTCGTAGTCGTCGCTCTCGCCGCTGAAGAGACCGCCGCCGTAAAACCAGACCATGACGGGCAGCTTCGCCCGGGCCGTCACGTCGGCCTTGGGCGTGAAGACGTTCAAGTAGAGACAGTCCTCCGTGTCGCTCGGCATGGTGAAGATGCCGCGGTCCATCTGAGCGCAGTGGTTCGCGAACTTCGATGCGTCGCGAACGCCCGTCCAAGGGTCGACTTCGGCAGGAGGCATCCAGCGCAGCTTGCCGACCGGCGGCGCGGCGAAGGGGATGCCCAGAAACTGTCCGCCGTCGTTGACGACCTTGCCGCGCAGCGTACCGTTCTCCACGCGGATCACCGGGGCTTGCTGAGCGGAGGCGTTGCTAAGGGCGGCGCCCGTGGCCAACGTAAGGACGGCGGCGGCAGCTCTCATGCCGCGCAAGACGATTGATTTCGGCACGCTGTTTCCTCCCGGCTTTCTTATGACGAAGCGGTCTCGTCATACTGTATTACAATCCGACGGTCCGCACCAAGTGGGTGACGCAGGCGAGCGCGCGGCTTCATCCGTGCCGGGGAGGCGGCGCGGGCGGTTCGGCTGAAGCTCAAAGCAACGATCAGGGTGGGAGGGCGAAGCGGAAGTCGGCGAGAGCCGTGCGGCGCGCTGGCGGCGGCAGCCGCAAGCGCTTTCACCGTGGATGACGGCTCCCGCGTCCTAGGGCTGCGGCGCGGCTCTCGAGGCGGCACGCGGCAAGGTATCGGGGGAAACGGACTCTAAGGAGCGGTCGGTGTCTGTCGGTTTGAAACGAAATGGCTCCCGAGGCTGGGATCGAACCAGCGACCATTCGATTAACAGTCGAATGCTCTACCGCTGAGCTACTCGGGAACAGGCGCTTGCGCCGTTTCGGTGGCGCCTAATAACAAAGCTCATCCACTTTGCAAAGCCCGGATGACAACCTGCCCGCACTGAAAATTTGGGAGGAATTCCCGCGGGCGCAAGTCGTTTGGTGAGGCAGATTCCACGGAAGAAGGCTGGCCCACCAACCCCAGCCCATACGAGATGGGTGAGGGTTGGAGGCCACGGCCGGAATCGAACCGGCGTGCACGGATTTGCAGTCCGCTGCGTCACCACTCCGCCACGTGGCCCCGAAAAGATGCGTTCGCCGTCGCGGGCGGCCGCTCCCCTTCGTCCTCAGCCTATATAGGAGACAGCGCGGCTCCACAACGCTACTTCTCTTGCCTTTTCCAAGACCTTGCCCCAGAAAAGTCGCGCATCGTTAACCGGCTCGAGAACGCAGATGACCGATTTCTCCACGGCGCGCCGTCATATGGTCGATGGCCAGGTTCGGACTTCGGATGTGACCGATCTGCGCATTCTGCAGGCGATGCAGGACGTGCCGCGGGAGCGATTCGTCCCGGCATCGGCGGCCGGTCTGGCCTATCTCGACCTCGATCTACCGCTGGGGCGGGGTGGCCGCTGCCTGCTTCGGCCCATGGTCTTGAGCAAGCTTCTGCAGGCCGCCGAAATCGGCGCTGCCGACCGGGTGCTCGACGTCGGTTGCGCCACGGGCTACGCGGCGGCGATTCTCGCGCGATTCGTGCCTGAGGTCGTGGCGCTCGAGGATGACGCTGGATTCGCCGAGACCGCGCGCGCGGCGCTCGGCTCGCAAGCGAATGTCAAAGTCGTGACCGGTCCGCTGGCCCAAGGCTGGGCCCAGGGCGCGCCTTATGACGTGATTTTGCTAGAGGGCTCGGCCGACGTGGCGCCGGAAGCGCTTTGCCGGCAGCTCAAGGACGGCGGACGACTCGTATTCGTCCTAGGGTCCGGCCCCGACGCCAAAGCGGTCATTTACCGCCGTAGCGGCGATGAGATCGGGTACCGTTCGCTCTTCGACGCCGCAGCGCCTCTGCTGCCCGGATTTGCCAAAGCCACGGAATTCGCCTTTTGAGCCAAGGGTCGGCCTGATCTAGTTCCAAACGTGGCCGAAAAGTCCCAGCGGGTCGGCTTTCTGTGGGCGGATCGGCGGCTAGGGGTTTCAACGCACCGTCCGGCCGCCTATTGTTCCAGCACTTTGATATGGCGCAATGCAATCGATCGGGGCGATTGCGTGCAAGGTTAGGTATTGCATGGCGTTCCTTAATCGTAGCTTGTGGATGGGGGGTGTTGCGGGGACGGCGCTAATGTGCGCGCTAGCTCCGCTCTCGACGGTTCCGGCCCTGGCGGAGACGCTCGATTCGGCCCTCATTCTTGCTTACCAGAACAATCCGAGTCTCAATTCACAGCGAGCGGGTGTACGTGCCACGGACGAAAACGTGCCACAGGCGCTCGCCGGCTATCGGCCCCGTATCACCGTCACGGCGGCCGGCGGCGAACAGTCGAGTTCGTCGACGAGCAAGTCACCTTCGACCGTCTCGCCGAATCTGCCGTCCACCTATGCGACACTGAGCGGCTACAATTCGCCGGTGTCGGTCGGCGCGACGATCACCCAGACGATATTCAACGGGTTCCAGACGGCTAACCGCACGCGCCAAGCCGAGGCGCAGGTGCTGTCTGCGCGCGCCACATTGTATGCGAGCACGCAGACTGTGCTGCTGAACGCCGTCACGGCCTACATGAACGTGCTGCGTGACGGCGCCATTCTCGATCTGCAGAAGCGCAACGTCGAAGTGCTGCAGGAGCAACTGCGGCAGACGCGTGACCGCTTCAATGTCGGTGAGGTGACGCGAACCGACGTCGCGCAGGCTGAATCGAGCCTCGCTACCGGCCGCTCGCAGGTGCTGGTCGCACAGGCGAACTACACGGCTTCGGTCGCGACTTATCGCCAGGTCATCGGCGTTCAGCCTAACAAGCTATCGGCCGGTACGCCCGTCGATCGCTTCTCACCGGGCACCGTCGATCAGGCGGTTTCGCTCGGCACGGGCAGCCATCCGTCCATCGCGGCCGCGCAATACAACGTCGATGTCGCGCTGCAGGCCGTGAAGGTCGCGGAGGGCGCCCTCTATCCGACCTTGTCGGTGCAGGGTTCGTTCCAGAAGAATTGGCTGAGCCAGCAATCTCTCTCGATCATGGAGAGTTACAACGCGTCGGTGCTCGGCACGCTCAGCGTGCCGATCTATCAAGGCGGCGCCGAGTATTCGGCGATTCGTCAGGCGAAGGAGACGCTCGGTCAGCGCCGGCTCGATCTCGACACGACGCGCGATTCGGTGCGGCA
>Ga0164243_10016119_pt1 | contig 10270 bp, 7 predicted proteins | sample OricompcompostOP_FD_108781 | JGI IMG/M metagenome (GOLD analysis project Ga0164243, IMG submission 108781) | Organic Plus compost microbial communities from Emeryville, California, USA - Original compost - Organic plus compost (OP) | ecosystem: Engineered > Solid waste > Mixed feedstock >... | reverse complement strand
GACTACCACGTCAGTGATGTCGAGTTCGTCGCCGCGTTCGACGTCGACGCCAAGAAGGTCGGATTCGACCTGGCCGAGGCGACGCAGAACAGCGAGAACAACACCATCAAGATCGCCGACGTCCCGCCGCTGGGCATCACGGTGCAGCGCGGTCACACGCTGGACGGCCTGGGCAAGTACTACCTGGAGACCATCGACGAGTCCGACGCGGCTCCCGTCGACGTCGTCCAGGTGCTCAAGGACACGCAGGCCGACGTCCTCGTCTCCTACCTTCCGGTGGGTTCGGAGGAGGCTGACAAGTTCTACGCCCAGTGCGCCATCGACGCGGGCGTCGCGTTCGTCAACGCACTACCGGTGTTCATCGCGTCCGATCCCGAGTGGGCCAAGAAGTTCGAGGACGCCGGCGTCCCGATCATCGGCGACGACATCAAGAGCCAGGTCGGCGCCACCATCACGCACCGCGTGCTGGCCAAACTGTTCGAGGACCGCGGTGTCGCGCTGGACCGCACGTACCAACTGAACGTCGGCGGCAACATGGACTTCAAGAACATGCTCGAGCGTGAGCGCCTGGAGTCCAAGAAGGTGTCCAAGACCCAGGCGGTCACGTCGAACCTGCACGGTTCGCTGGCCGGCAAGGTCGACGACAAGAACGTGCACATCGGCCCGTCGGACTACGTCGCGTGGCTCGACGACCGTAAATGGGCGTACGTGCGCCTCGAGGGCCGCGCATTCGGCGATGTGCCGTTGAACCTGGAGTACAAGCTCGAGGTGTGGGATTCGCCCAACTCGGCCGGCATCATCATCGATGCGATCCGCGCTGCCAAGATCGCCAAGGATCGCGGCATCGGCGGTGCCCTGCTGAGCGCCTCGTCCTATCTGATGAAGTCGCCGCCCGAGCAGCGCCCCGATGATCTGGGCCGCGCCAAGCTCGAGGCCTTCATCGAAGGCACCGAGGAGCGCTGAATCCTCGCCTGGTCGCCAGTACGGAGGCCGACGTGCGGTAGGCGCCGGTGAGGCACAGTGCTCGTTCGAGCCTGTGACGCCACCGGCGCCTACCCGCTCCCTCGTCCCTAGGTCGCTGGCGACCGGGACAGCGCGCCCAGCACTCTGCGGAAACCGTCGATCATGGCGTCGACCGCTTCCTCGCGCGGCAGACCGAGGTCGTCGATCATGACGCTCCACACCGGCCACGACGCGGCCGCGTACAGATCGCGGTAACCGGGCGGTTCGGCCCCGTCGCGCGGTCCGAGCTCGGGAGAGAAGGTATGTTCCAGATCGGACAACAACCGCTCGACGTGCTGGCGTCGCGACATGCGCAACGCCACCGAGAACGGTTCGCCCAGCGCAGCAGACCGGGCAGCCGGCGCCATGTTCTCGAGCCGAACGGCGCGCCGCTCGCAGAACGTCACGATCCGCTCGTCCAGCGGCAACGTCGGATCGACCGGTGTCCACCAGGTCAGATCCAGTTCCAGCCAACGCTGCACCGACGCGCTCAGCAACGATTCGAGATCGTTGAAGTTCGACCACAGCGCACGGATCGACACACCCGCACGGTCGGCCACGCTCTGGGCGGTCGGCTTCAGCACACCTTCACTGACCAACTCGGTATGCGCATCGACGATCGCCCGACGAGTCCGCTCCCCGCGAGCGACCCTGCCGTCCACGTGTCCCGACACGCCCCACCTCCGTGATTCGATCATCGGTGATCCGATCGGATCACCCTAACGCGCAGCGGCCCACGCGAGGAGCGCTTCGGTGGCCTGTTCGGTCGTCAACGGACCTCGGTCCATGCGCAGGTCGAGCAGGAACCGGTACGCCTCACCCACTTCGCGGCCGGGACCGATGCCCAGGATCTGCATGATCTGCGTTCCGTCCAGATCGGGTCGGATCGCCGCCAACTCCTCTTGCGCGGCCAGGGCCTCGATGCGTTCCTCGAGGCCGTCGTACGTGCGTTGCAGTCGTGCGGCCTTGCGCGCATTGCGGGTCGTGCAGTCGGCCCGCGTCAACACGTGCAGATGAAGCAACTGATCACCTGCGTCGCGGACGTAGCGGCGGACCGCCGCATCGGTCCATTCCCCCGATCCGTATCCGTGGAACCGCAGGTGCAGTTCGATCAGCTTGCTGACCTGGTCGATCACGTCATTGCTGTAGCGCAGCGCCTTGAGCCGTTTGCGGGCCAGCTTCGCACCGACGACGTCATGGTGGTGGAACGTGACCGCTCCGCCGTCGACGAACCGTCGGGTCTTGGGCTTGCCGATGTCGTGCAGGAGCGCCGCGAGTCGGTTCACCAGGTCCGGTCCGCCGCCGGGCAGCCGGTCCTCGAGCGCGATCGCCTGCTCCAGCACCGTCAGGGAGTGCTCGTAGACGTCCTTGTGGCGGTGGTGCTCATCGCGTTCCAGGATCAGCGCGGGCAGCTCGGGCAGCATCCGTTCGGCCAGTCCGGTGTCGACCAGGAGCCGCAGACCCGCGACCGGATGGTCCGACAGCAGCATCTTGTCCAACTCGGTCCGGACACGTTCGGCCGACACGATCTCGATGCGTTCGGCCATCGCGTTCATGGCGTCGCGGACGTCGTCGGCGACCGTGAAGTCCAACTGTGCCGCGAACCGGGCGGCCCGCATCATGCGCAACGGATCATCGCTGAACGACTGTTCGGCCGTGACCGGAGTGCGCAGACGTTGCGCCGCGATGTCGTCCAACCCCCCGAACAGATCGATGAACTCGCGCGACGGCAACCGGATCGCCATCGCGTTGACCGCGAAGTCGCGGCGGGACAGATCGCCCTCGATGGTGTCCCCGAACGTCACATCGGGCTTGCGCGACGACGCGTCGTAGGCATCGCTGCGGTACGTCGTGATCTCCAGGTCGTGGCCGTCGTGGCGCAGCCCGATCGTGCCGAACTCGCGGCCCATGTCCCACGTCGCCTCGGCCCACGGCTGCACGATCCGCTCGATCTCATCGGGGTGCGCCGACGTCGTGAAGTCCCAGTCGGTTCCGGGCCGGCCCAACACCGCATCGCGGACCGGGCCGCCCACGACGGCCAACTCGTGTCCGGCGTCGGCGAACGCGCGACCCAGATCGTCCAGGAACCGCACCTGATCCAGCGCCCGGTCGATCCTGGCGCGCTGTTGGACCGACAGCGACGGCGACGGGCGGGACTGAGCAGGCACAAGAACACACTCTACGAGACACCGACGCATGAGAACCCCGCGCTCGGCGCCGGTAGCATCGTCGAAGTGACCGGACGTCGATGCAGGGGCCTGCGTGGTGTGCTGGCGGCGTTGCTGATCGCCGCCGTCGCGCCACTCCTGGCGACGGCGTCCCCGGCGCAGGCGGCCGGTTCGTCGGGGCTGTCGGTCGTCATCACGAGGCTGACACCGTCGGTCCTGGGCACCAAGGGCACCGTCGAACTGTCGGGGCGGGTGACCAACACCGGCCGGCAGACGTGGACCAAGGTTCAGGCGTATCTGCTGATCCGTCCGTCACCGTTCATCGACCGCAAGACCCTCAAAGGTGAGGCCGAGGTCGACAACGGATTCGCCGGCACCCGCATCGTCGAGACCGGCAGATTCGCCGAACTCGGCACGGTCGAGCCCGGGGCGTCGATCCCCTTCACCTTGTCGATCCCCGTCAAGGAACTGCCCATCACGGGCGCCGACGGTGTGTACCCGATCGGCGTCCAACTGCTGGGGACCGACTCCGACGGTGAACGTGGCAACTCGGCCATCGCCCGCGCCACGACATTCCTGCCGCGGATGAGCGGCGATCATCCGATCGCCACGTCGACCGTCGTGTGGTCGCTGCTGATGCCGAAGGCCCGTGCGGCCGACGGACGCATCGTCGATGTCGATGATCTGCTGGAATCGCTCGCGCCCGGTGGCCAGTTGCGCAATCTCCTCGACACCATCATCGGATCACCGCAACAGGGTCGGGGCGTTCTGCTCGACCCGGCGCTCGTGGTCGCGGCCGACGATCTGGCGGACGGCCGGGCGGCCGGGCGGAAGCTGACCGAAGACGAGACGGCGGCGGCGACCCGCTTCCGTGATGATCTGGTGACGGTCGGTTCGTCGCCGTCGACCTGGATCGTCGACTACGACCGCACCGACGTCCTGGCCCTCGAATCCGATGCCGCCTCACGGCGACGACTGTTCGGCGCGGTCGAGCGCGCGACCGACGCGGTCGTCGACGAGTTCGGGCTGTCGCGCAACCGGGTCTCCTGGCCGACCGCCGACGGAGTCTCATCGGGTCTGCTACGTACGATCCGAGAACGCGGTGACGATCCGGTCGTGGTCAGTTCGGCCTCACTGCCACAGTGGTCGCCCGAGGACGGCGTCCTCGTCGGTCACCGCACGTCGGGAGGCGACCTTCCGCTCCTGGTCGACGACGACATCACCGACCGAGTGCCCGGCGCAGCGACCGTGGGGACGCTGCGGCAGCGTGCCGTCGCCGACGCGGCTCTGGTGTCCCTGGCCGGCGGGGAACGTCGCGAGTCGCTCACGCTCATCGGCCCGACGTTCGATCCCGGTGTCGGGGCGACGTGGGACACGATCTCGGGATCATTCGTGAACTCCCAGCCGTTGTCCGCACTGAGCCGCGCCGGCAGCTACGACGGGTCGATCGCCGCTCCCACGGCCAAACCCATCTCGGCCACGCAGGTCGCAGCCGCCGACGAGGCGGTCCGGACCGCCGACGTCCTGTCCACGGCCGCGATCGACAGCCAGGAACTCGACGACCAGCTGGCCCGCAGCGTCGCCGACGTGCTGGGGGTCCGCTGGCGCTCGGACCGTGCGGCCGGACAGACCGCGGCTCTGTCGGCGGCCCGGCGGGTGGCAGCCGATCTGTCGTCCATCACCGTCATGGCACCGCCGGAGGTGACCCTCTCCAGTTCGGAGGGCGGCTTCCCCATCACCATCACGAACGGGTCCGACACGACGGTCCGTGTCGGCCTGCGCATGGACTCCAGCAATCCGGCGCTGCGCTTCCCGGACCAGGAGCCGGTCGAGATCGCTGCCGGTGAACGTCGCACCGTGACGGTCGACGTCGATCTCAAAGAACAGAACACCACGACCGTGACGGCCCACCTGGTGACCCCCGACGGCCGCACGTTCGGCTCGTCCGATGAGTTCATCGTGCGATCCAGCCGCGTGGGTGTCGTGCTGTGGGCGACGATGGGGGCCGCGGCGATCTTCGTGGTCTTCGCGCTGGTCAGACGCTTCGGCCGCGGCTCTCGTGAAACGTCACCGGCGGGTGAACCCGATGAGTGACGATTCGAGTCACCTCGCCCGCGCCAGCGCCTGGATGGCGCTCGGCACGATCGTTTCGCGACTGACCGGCTTCATCCGCCTCGGCCTGCTCGTCATGGTCATCGGCAAGTCGCTGGACGCCGACCTGTTCGACACCGCCAACACGATCCCCAACGCGCTGTACATCCTGGTCGCCGGCGGCATCTTCAACGTCGTGCTCGTCCCGCAACTGGTGCGTGCCATGAAGGAGCACGACGACGGTGGGGACGCCTACGCCAACCGCGTCATCACGCTGGGGCTCATCGTCCTGACCGTCGCCACCGCGATCCTGATGATCGCGACACCGTGGCTGATGCATCTGGTGTTCGACGGATCGCTGTTCACCGAGCGCTTCGACCACCAGCACGACTCGGCGCGGCTGCTGATGTGGCTGTGCATGCCGCAGGTGCTGTTCTACGGCGCGTTCGTGCTGGTGGGTCAGGTACTCAACGCCCGGCACCGGTTCGGCCCCATGATGTGGGCGCCGATCGTCAACAATGTCGTCGCCTGTGCTGTCCTGGTGCTGTACGCCGTCCTGTTCGGCACATCGGATGCCGCCGACGGATTCACGACCGCGGAGGCGTGGCTCCTGGGCGCGGGGTCGACGTTCGCCATCGCGTTGCAGACGTTCGTGCTCATCCCGTATCTGCGGTCGGCCGGTTTCCACTACCGCGCGCGGTTCGACTTCCGCGGCGTCGGACTCGGCCACACGTTGCGTCTGGGCTGGTGGACCCTGTGCTTCATCGTGGCCAATCAGATCGCGCTGATCGTGGTCTACCGGCTGGGCACGGGCGCCACCCTCGAAGGCGAGGCACGCGGGGTCGCAGCGGCCGGGGCGACCGTCTATTCGTTCGGCTTCCTGGTCAGTCAGGTGCCGCACGGTGTCATCACCGTCTCGTTGGCCACCGCGATCATGCCGACACTCTCCGCGCTGGCCGCACAACGCGACTACGAGCGGTTCCGCGTCGAGTTGGGTCGTACGATCCGTATCGCTCTGGTCATCGTGGTGCCGCTGGCCGTGGCCTGCGCATGTCTCGGCGTCCACCTGGCCACCGTCGCGGGCATTGCCGGCGCTCTGGAGGGCAACACCGCACTGATCGGTCACACGATCCAGGCGTTCTCGGTCGCGATGGTCGCGTTCACGGTGCACTATCTGATGCTGCGTGGCTTCTACGCCGACGAGGACACCCGCACACCGTTCTTCGTGCAGGTCGTGATCGCAGTGGTCAACATCGTCGCGGGCGTCGCGTTCGCGCATCTGGTCGAACCGTCCAGCGTCGCTCCGGCCCTGGCGTTGTCGTTCGGTCTGGCGTATCTGGTCGGATCGGCGCTGTCCACGACGCTGCTCAGCCGGTCGGTCGGTCCGGTCATCGACCGCGAGATGCTCGTCTTCGCCGCCAGGCTCGTCGTGGCGTCCGCGGTCGCCGCGGGGGTGATGCTCGGCGCCGCTGCCGGCCTCGAATCGCTCGGCCTGGATGCTGACCGTGCCTCAGGCGGTCTGCCCATCGCGATCATCGCGGGCGGACTCGGTCTCGTCGCGTACCTGGGGGCCGCCCGCCTGTTGCGGATGGATCAGATCGGCTATCTGATCGACACCCTCAGATCCCGGAACTGACGCCACCGCGTCGGGACGCCGGTGCGGACCGCTCACGCACTACGCTTGCACCAGGCAGCAAGGAGGCGAGACATGGGCGACCGGCGGCTGCTGGCGTCCGGCGACGTGCTCGCCGAGCGGTACGAACTGCAGGACCTCGTCACCGAGCGCCTCGGGTCCACCACGTGGCGCGCGCACGACCGTGTCCTGAACCGCAATGTGGGCCTGGAACTGCTGCCCAGCCCGGATCCGCGGTCCGAACACTTCCTCCAGGCGGCACGCGACTCCACCGCCGTGACCGACCCCCGTTTCCTGCGGGTCCTGGACCTGATCGAGGACGAACAGAATCACCATCTGATCATCCGCGAGTGGGCGCGCGCCTTCCCGCTGGACCAGGTGCTCCAGCAGTCTCCGCTACCGAATCGCCGCGCGGCCACGGTCGTCGCCGAGGTGGCCGAAGCGTTGGCGCACGCCCACGAGTACGGCGTGTTCCACCGCCGCCTGACCCCGCATCAGGTACTGCTGAAGCAGTCCGGGGCGGTGCGCATCGTGGGCTTGGGCGTCGCGACGGCCCTGGCGCCGGCCGATCATCAGGACTCCGCCTCGGATCTGCAGGCCTATGAACGTGCGGACGTCGAATCGCTCGGCAAGCTGTTGTATGCGTGTCTGACCAGCCGCTGGCCGGGCGGTTCGGTCGACGGGCTGCGCGCCGCACCCACCGAGCACGGCCGCCTGCTCCGCCCGCGCCAGGTGCGCGCCGGAGTGTCCCGTGACGTCGACACCGTGTGCGACCGCGTGCTCGGCCGACCGCCGCGGCACCACGAACGACCACTCACGACGGCCGGCGATATCGCCCGCGCGGTGCGCATGACCGGCGAGGACCACGACCTGGTCGACGATCAGCCGAGCCTGGTCGGCCTGTCGTCGCCGGATCTGCTGCGCCTCGACCCCGTCATCGTGCCCGCAGGACCCCCGCCCGGACTTGAGCCGCCCCGTCGGCGGCCCAAGGCATTCGAACCCGCTCCCCCCACGACGCTGGAACGCGCGGTCGAGCGGGGCAAGCAGGCCACCAAGGGCGACCGGGCACTCGTGCTGGTCGGTGTCCTCGGCGCGCTGCTCGTCCTGGTCGTCCTGGGTTTCCTGGTGGCCCGGTCGATGGGCGACGAAGGCGAACCGGTCATCGACGAATCGGCTCCTGTGCGCACACTGCCGATCCGCGCGGTGGCCGACTTCGACCCACAGGGCAGCGATCGTGAGGAGAATCCGGACGACGCCGAGTTGGCGGTCGACGGTGACGTCAGCACCGGTTGGCAGACGTCGCGCTATCTGGGCCGTCCCGATCTGGGCGGGCTGAAGGACGGTGTCGGGCTGGTCGTCGATCTGGGCGGCATCCGAGATCTGTCGGCCATCAGGATCCAACTGACAGGTCAGCCGACGGATCTGTCGATCTACGTCGCGGCCGAGGACGTGACCCGCGCACCGCGCACCTTGCGTGGTCTCAAGCGGGTCGCGGTCATCGACGATGCCGCCACCGACGCCACCGTGACGCTGACCGGCGATGTGCTGACCCAGTACGTGGTCGTCTGGCTGCGATCCCTGCCCGCGACCGAGGACGGCTCAGCGTACCGGGGTCAGATCGACGAGCTCACGATCCGCGGACGTTCTTGACGGTACGGCGTCACGGAACAGGAATAGGCACGACCTAGACTGCGTTGTCACCCGTACCACCAGTCGTCGAGGAGAGTCATGTCGGACGTGCGCAACCTGATCATCATCGGATCGGGTCCGTCGGGGTACACCGCGGCCATCTACGCAGCCCGCGCGAATCTGGCTCCGTTGGTGTTCGAGGGCTCGGTCACCGCGGGCGGCGCCCTGATGAACACCACCGACGTCGAGAACTTTCCGGGCTGGCCGGACGGCATCATGGGTCCGGAACTGATGGACAAGTTGCGCGCGCAGGCCGAGCGGTTCGGCGCCGAACTGGTCGCAGACGACATCGTCGCGGTCGACCTGACCGGCGACGTCAAGAAGGTCACGCAGACCGACGGCACCGAGCACCTGGCCCACGCGGTCGTCCTGGCCACCGGCTCGGGATACCGCAAACTGGGCATCGACGGCGAGGACCGGCTGTCGGGCCACGGCGTCAGTTGGTGCGCGACGTGCGATGGCTTCTTCTTCCGTGAGCAGAACATCGTGGTGGTCGGCGGCGGCGACAGCGCCCTCGAGGAGGCCACGTTCCTGACCCGCTTCGCCAGCAAGGTCACATTGGTGCACCGCCGCGACGAGTTGCGCGCGTCCAAGATCATGCAGGATCGTGCGTTCGCCAACGACAAGTTGGAGTTCGCCTGGAACAGCGAGGTCGCCGAAATCGTCGGCGATGACAAACTCGAGGCTCTGATCCTGCGCGACACCGTCACCGGCGAGACCCGACGGCTCGATGCCACCGGCCTGTTCATCGCGATCGGCCACGACCCGCGCTCTGAGCTGCTGGTCGGTCAGGTCGACCTGGACGACGAGGGTTACGTCCTCGTGCAGACCGGATCCACCGCCACCAACCTGTCCGGCGTCTTCGCCGCGGGTGATCTGGTGGATCATACGTACCGGCAGGCCATCACGGCTGCCGGCACCGGATGCGCGGCCGCGCTCGACGCCGAACGCTATCTGGCCGACCGTGAGCACGCCGGAGCGCCGGAACCCGCCGCCGCACTGGTTGATTGACGATAAATCGACAAATCGATGAGGAGATAACTGATGGCTGATCTCGGTGTCGTCACCGATGACGACTTCCAGAGCAAGGTGCTCGAGGCCGACGGTCCCGTGCTGGTCGACTTCTGGGCTTCGTGGTGCGGGCCGTGCCGCCAGGTCTCCCCGATCCTCGAAGAGATCGCGGCCGAGAACCCCGACAAGATCACGGTGCTGAAGATGGACGCCGATGCCAATCCGGTCACGCCGGCCACCTACAAGGTGATCGGTCTGCCGACCATCAACCTGTACAGCAAGGGCGAGCTGGTCCGGTCCATCACCGGAGCCAAGCCCAAGTCGGTCATCCTCAACGAGTTGTCCGAGTACCTCGGCTGAACCCAATCATCGGTCGCCAGCCCGAGGAACGAGGGCGGGTAGGCGTCAGCGAGATTGCAGACTCAGGTGAGCACTGCACCTCGCCGGCGCCTACCCGCCCTGCTCGTTCGTCGCAGCGCTGGCGGCCGGTGCACATTTGTCGCTATATCGACAAATTTACTTATCCATCAAGCCGACGATGCGTTCCAGGTCCTCGAGGGTCGCGAATTCGATCATGACCTTGCCCTTGCTCCGGCCCAACTGGATGCGGACTCGCGTGTCATAGCGGTCTGAGAGACGGTCGGCGATCTCGGCGACGCGCGGCGAGGTCAGCGTC
>Ga0164243_10016117_pt1 | contig 10270 bp, 10 predicted proteins | sample OricompcompostOP_FD_108781 | JGI IMG/M metagenome (GOLD analysis project Ga0164243, IMG submission 108781) | Organic Plus compost microbial communities from Emeryville, California, USA - Original compost - Organic plus compost (OP) | ecosystem: Engineered > Solid waste > Mixed feedstock >... | reverse complement strand
CTTGCCTGGAGTCCCTGTGTCGGGCCGATCATGGCATCCGTCATCACGCTTGCCCTCAACCAGACTGTGACACTCGGGGCGGTGGCGGTCACGCTCGCCTTCTCCCTTGGGACAGCGATACCGATGGCCGCAGTCATGGCCGGAGGCAGGCGGATCGTTAAGCGGCTTTACTGGTTCCAGGCGAATGCCTCGACCATTCAGCGCGTGTTGGGGATCCTCCTGATCCTGACGGGCCTTTCCATCTTTGCCGGTTGGGATCGTGCGATCCAGGTCCAGCTTTTGACCTGGTTTCCCAATTGGGAGCAGGCGCTGACCGGCTGGGAGCCTCGGCCGGGTGGACTTTGAGCACGTGCGCGAAGCAGGCGCGTCGAAGAAAAACGTACTCTCCGCAGCAGTAAATTTGAAATAGCGCCGCTTTGAAATCTCTACTGCACCGGTAGTCTATTCATGCTTCCACTCCTGCTGAGGTCAGATCATGTCCAAATCCGCTATCGCCACTCTTTTCGTGACCAGTTTTCTGGTGCTCCCGGGCGCTATAATACCGGGCCCCGACGCATTTCTGGCCGCCCCCGCGGCCCATGCCGAGACGCAACGCTTCCCGATCATCGTATCCGCAGAGCAGGCGAAAAAGCTGATAGTGGGTGGCGCCAAGGTGATCGACGTCCGCTCGCCGGAAGCCTACGCCAAGGGCCACATCCCCGGAGCAATCAATCTGCCCTGGCAGCGCCTCAATGTCTCGGAAAGCGACGGCATCCGCAACGAGTTTGCAGGTGATGACGTCTTCGAGAAGGAACTCAGCGCTGCCGGCATCAGCTACGGCGACACGATCCTCATCTACGACACCACAGCGCTTCCGGGCCGCGCCTACGTCGCCTTCGAATATGCCGGCTTGGGCGATAAGACGCACGTGCTCGATGGTGGCGCCGCTGCTTGGACCGACGGATTTTCGACGGAGCCGGTTGAGGTTGCCGCCACCTCCTTCAAGCTTGAACGGAAGAACGATATCCGCGTCGACAAGAACTATGTCGCAAGCAAGGTGGGGGCGGACGGTTCCATCATCATCGACGGCCGTAACGAAGATGCTTACGCCGACGGCCACATACCCGGCGCGCAGGCCGTCCCTGCCTCAAGCCTGCTGACGAAGGAAGCGACGCTCCAGTCTGAGCCTGTGTTGACGGCGCTGCTGCAATCCAAAGGCATTACCCCCGATCGGGAAGTCGTGTCCTATTGCGGCAGCGGCGTGGCGGCTGCGAACAATTACCTGGCGCTGAAGAATCTCGGCTACACCAATGTCGTGCTCTACGATGCGAGCTGGGACGAATGGAGCCGTGATCCCCGCGCCGCTTAGCCGGTCTCGCTCGCCAATTACACCTTCGAGGATGGAGCAACGGCGGCGACGGCCGACGGCGCGCCGCAGTTCTTAAACGAGGCCGAGATCAAGGCGCTTGCGGACAATCCGGATGTGGTCATCGTGGATGTGCGCTCACCCTCGGATTATGCGGCTGGGCACATCCCCGGGGCCGTCAATGTGTTCTGGGATGCCACTTTCGATGAGGACCGCGTGCTGCTCCCGGCGGAAAAGCTGAAGGCGCTTTACGAACAGGCGGGCGTCTCTCCGGACAAGCGGGTCATTCTTTTCACCCGTGGCGGCCTGCAGCTTTCACACACCTACACCGTGCTGAACCTGCTTGGTTATCGCGACGTAGACTTCTTTACGGGCAAGTTCCAAGGCTGGGAAAACGGCGCTTTCAAACGCAGTTGACCCGAGGATGGGCCCGCATGCGCGGAGCATGCGGGCTCGTCATGTGAAAAGGACTTTCCATTCGGCATTACAGGAAATCCCTGCGCTTCGGCGTGAAGCTGTCCACCAGTCGGCCTGCCTCGACAGCCTTGACGCCATGGACCGTGTTTGACGGGACAATGAAGGAATCGCCCGCGGAGAGGATTGTCGTCCTATCCCCGATCGTTACCTCGAAGCGGCCTTCCGCCACGTAGCATGCCTGTACATGCGGATGGGAGTGAAGCGCGCCCACGCTGCCTTCCTCGAACGTGAATTCCACCAGCATCAGCTCATCTGTGTGGACGAGCACCCGGCGGCGGCTGCCGCCTCCGAGGTCAGTCCATTCGCCTTCGGCCCGCCTGGCAACGTGTTGCGTCATGAAAGTCTCCCAACTAGCTTCGACCCGCTGCGGTTTGGTCCTTCAGGCGTGTATTCCCGAGGATCCATGCCGGAACGTCAAGCGCCACCGGCGCTCCAAGGCCCTCCTATCTTGCGAGCCAACCGCCATCGACGGGGATCGTCGCGCCATGCATGTAGTCCGAGGCCGGCGCGAGCAGAAAGACAGCCGCATCGCCTATATCCTCCGGACGTCCCCAGCGCCCGGCCGGAATGCGGGCCAGGATCGCGGCGCTGCGATCTGCGTCGGCGCGCAGGGCCTCGGTATTGTTGGTCTCGATATATCCCGGCGCCACCGCATTCACATTGATGCCCTTGGCCGCCCACTCGCAGGCAAGCAGCCGCGTGATGCCGAGCACGCCGTGCTTGGAGGCCGTGTAGGAGGCGACGCGGATTCCGCCCTGGAATGAAAGCATCGACGCGATGTTGACGATCTTGCCCCGCCGGCCGCCGCCGATCAGTTTCTTGCCGAAGGCCTGGCTGAGCAGGAAGAGCGTCTTGAGGTTGATATCCATGACCTCGTCCCAATCGGCTTCGGTGAAGTCGATCGCGTCTGCGCGGCGGATGATGCCCGCATTGTTGACGAGGCCGTCGATCGGCCCGTGCTCTTCCCATGCCCGGGCGAACATGGCCCGCGTCGCAGAAGCGTCGGAAAGATCGCAGGAGATCGTCGTGAACCGTACCCCCTCGGCTTCGACACGTTTCGCCGTCTCCTCCATCGACGAACGGCCGACGCCGAGCACCGACCCTCCTGCGCGCGCCACCGCTACTGCAATTCCCTGGCCGATGCCGGTGTTCGCGCCAGTGATCATGATCCTCTGCCCCTCGAGACTGAAGGAGGACGTCATCGCATGGTCTCCAGCGGCACCGGATCTACATCCGTGTAGTCGACATTGTCGCCGGCCATGGCCCAGATAAAACTGTAATTCGCTGTCCCGCAGCCGGAATGGATGGACCATGGCGGCGAGATCACCGCTTCTTCATTGGCCATGATGATATGTCGCGTCTCGCTGGGCTCACCCATGAAGTGGAAGACGCGCGCGTTTTCCGGAAGGTCGAAATAAAGATAGGCTTCCATCCGCCGGTCGTGCACATGGGCTGGCATGGTGTTCCAGACCGAGCCGGTCGCAAGCGTCGTCATCCCCACGACCAACTGGCATGTCCGAGCGCCGTCGGGATGGATGAATTGGAATATGGAGCGCTCGTTCGACGTCCCCTGGCTACCCAGATCGAGGCGCTTGGCATCCCCTATGCGGATCAGTTTTGTAGGATGTTTCATATGCGCCGGGGCGCTGAGCAGATAAAATTTCGCCGGGTTGTTGCTGTTGTCCGAAGCGAATGTCACGTCGCTCCCCATCCCCACATAAAGCATATCCCGGGAGGAGAGGTGATGGCTCTCACTATCCGCCGCGATCTTGCCGGAACCTCCGATATTGACGGCGATGAGCTCGCGCCGATCCAGGAAGCCTTTCGTCCCGGCGGGCTTGATCGCCTCGAGCGTCAACGCCTCGCCGGCCGGCATGGCACCACCGACGATCATGCGGTCATAGAGCGTGTAGGTAAGGCTGATCCTGCCAGGTTGGAAAAGCCCGGAGACATGAAAATTGGCGCGCAGTTCCTCCGTCCCCATGCGTGCCGCCGCGAGCGGATCGATTGCGTGGCGGATTGAGTATTCCAGATGGGTGTCGCTCATCGCGATCTCCGCTTTTGATCTTGCTTCTGGTCATACTGCCGTGGGGTGATGCCACGGCCCGGGCGGTAGTCTGCCTGTTGACCGTTCAGGCGAGCGCGGTAGCGCTCTTGGCTGGCCGAAAGATGTTGGCGCATCGCCTGGCGGGCGGCGTCCGCATCGCCGGCGGAGATGGCCCTGAGGATGGCCAGATGCTCCACCTGAAGCTCTTCCTGATATTCGCGCGTCAGGAAGCTGTCGGCACCCCAAGGAGAGGTGACGTCGCAGGGTATGGCGCGCATGCCCAAGGCGTCCAGCACCTCGACATAAAAGGGATTATTGGTGGCCAAGGCGATGGCCCGGTGGAACTCGAAATCAGTCTTTCCCGTCGCTTCCCCCAGTTCCAGGAGGCGGTCGAACTCGAAAAAAGCCTCCTGGATGGCCGCTTCCTGAGCCCCGTTGCGACGCAGCGCGGCGAGGCCCGCACTTTCGATCTCCAATCCCATGCGCACCTCTATGACGTTCAGCGCATGCGAGATCTTGTGGTTGATTTCTGCGGTGATCAGGCTGAAGGCCAGGGCGGATCGTTCGCGTACGAACACACCTGCTCCCTGGCGCGACTCCACCAGCCCGTCGGCCGCCAACGTCGCGATCGCCTCGCGCACGACGGTCCGGCTTACGCCGAACAGATCGGTCAGCCGGTTCTCCGTCGGAAGCTTTTCTCCCGGACGGTAGGTGCCCGAGAGGATCTGCTCCTTCACCGCAGCAACGACACGTTCGGAAAGCTTGGGCTTCCGCTGCAACCGGATATCGGCGGACGGTTGGGTGGCCATTCCTTCTCCTATTTGAACACGCTCGGCAGCCAGAGCGAAATGGCCGGCACATAAGTCACGAGCCCGAGCACCACAATCCCTGCCAGATAGAAGGGCCAGATCGAGCGCATGGCCTGCCAGACGGTGATCTTGCCTACGGCGCAGGCCACGAACTGCACGGCTCCCACCGGCGGCGTATTGAGGCCGATCCCGTAATTGAGGATCATGACCACGCCGAAATGGACCGGATCGATGCCATAGGCCTGGACCACCGGCAGGAAGATGGGCGTGGTGATGATGATGGTCGGCCCCATATCCATGAAGGTGCCGAGAAAGAGCATGAGGACGTTGAGCAGGAGCAGGATCACGAACGGGTCCTGAGAAATGCCCGTCAGGAAGTCCGTGAGCTGTGCCGGTACCCGCAAGAATGCCATCAGCCAGGAGAAGGAGGCCGCTGTGCCGATGATGAGCAGCACCATGGCCGTGGTCCGCACCGCGCCGAGTGTCGCGTGGAGGAAATTGTGCCAGCTCATCGAGCGATAGATAAGAAGCGTCACCAGAAGCGCGTAGAAGACCGCGATGCAGGAACTTTCCGTCGCGGTGAAGACGCCGGACCGCACACCGCCAAAGATGATGGCGATGAGGAGCAGTCCCGGCAGCGAGTTGATCAGCAACCAGAGGACGCGTGAAAAGCCGGGAAAAGGTTCTACGGGATACCCTCGCCGGCGGGCGACGAAATAGGCGGTCACCATGAGGACCGCGGCGAACAGCAGGCCCGGAATGATCCCGGCAGTAAACAGGTCCGCGATGGAGATCTTTCCGCCCGCCGAGATCGAATAGATGATCATGTTGTGGGATGGCGGCAGGAGAAGCGCGATAAGCGCGGCCATCGATGTGACATTGACCGCATAGTCGACACCGTACCCGCGCTGCTTCATCTGCGGAATCATCAGGCCGCCGACGGCAGCCGCTTCGGCGACTGCCGAGCCCGAGATGCCGCCGAAGAGCGTGGAGGCGGCGATGTTCACCTGGCCGAGACCTCCGCGCATGTGCCCGACAAGCGATCCCGCGAAGGCGACGATCCGTTGCGCGATAGCGCCGCGCACCATCAGGTCGCCCGCATAGATGAAGAAGGGGATGGCGAGCAGCGTGAAGACATTCATGCCTGAATTCATCTGCTGAAACACCACCAGCGGCGGCAGGCCGAGATAGAGAACGCAGGCGAAGCTCGCGATGCCCAGGCAGAACGCGATCGGCGTTCCGATCAGCATCAGGAGCGTAAAGGTGCCAAAAAGAATCCAGCTTGCCATCAGACTTCCTTCACGTCAGCGACGGACGGAACTTCGTCCTGGTCATGGACATCCTGGTCGACATCCACGCCGGACCAGCGCAGAGCGATGCGTTCGGCCGAAAACAAGAGGATGAGCACTCCGCCGACGGCCAGGGGCAGATAGCGATAAGCGCCGGAGATGCCGAGGGCCGGCATCCGTTCATCCCACTGCAACACCATGAGTTGCCAGCCGTAATAGATCATGCCGATCGCAAAGCAGATCACCATCACGTCCGAGATGGTGCGCAGGATCTTCTTGCTCCCTTTCGGCAAGACATAGAGGAGAACGTCGAAGCCGAGATGGTAATTCTCTCGCACCCCTACCGCAGCGCCAAGAAAGATGAACCAGCTCATGATCAAGATGGCCGTGAGCTCGGTCCAGCTGTTGTTCCAGTTCAGGAAGAAACGGAGGATGACCTGCCAGAGGACAATCACCGACATGATCACCAGGCCTGCGCCTGCGATATAGAGCGCGGCATTCGAAACTGCGGAAAAGACCTTGGCTGCCTTTGGAAGCTCACGGCTTTCGCCGGCCGTGGGAGCTTCGCCGATGCTGAGCGGTTCAGACATTTCGCGTCTCCTGGTTCCGGGAAGATTGGGCCGGACCTAGTCCGGCCCGCCAGACCAGGCCTTAACCTTCCGTTTCCTGGATGCGCTTGACCAGGTCCTGAAGCTCCGGCGTGTTCACATACTTCTCGTAAACCGGCTTCATGGCGTCGATGAAAGGCTGTTTTTCGGGCGTCGTGATCTGCGATCCGGCTGCTTCGACTATCTTGCGCGATTCGGCTACGCGCGCGTCCCAGAGCTCCCATTGCCGCTCCATGGACTCGCGGGCCGCCTGCTTGAAGATCTCCTGGTCTTCCGGCGTGAGCTTGTCCCAGGAGACTTTGGACATGACGAAGACTTCCGGCACGATCGTATGTTCATCGAGAGAGAAATTCTTTGCCACTTCGAAGTGCTTGGCTGATTCATAGCTCGGGAAATTGTTCTCGGCGCCGTCGATGACGCCCGTCTCGATCGCCGAATAGACCTCGCCATAGGGCATCGGGGTCGCCGAGGCGCCAAGCGCGGCCACCATGTCGACGAACACGTCCGACTGGATGACGCGGAACTTCATGCCCTTCAGGTCTTCCAGCGAGTTGACCGGTTTCGTGGAATTGTAGAAGGAGCGCGCGCCGCCGTCGTAATAGGTGAGCAGCACAACTCCATGCTGCTCGAAGCCCTTCGCGATCTCATCGCCGATCGGCCCGCTCATCACATTGCGGGCGTGCTCGGGCGAGCGAAACAGGTAGGGCAGGGAAGGGATGAGCGTCGCTGGAACGAGACTGTTCCATGGTGCCATGGAAACGCGGTTGAGATCGATCACGCCCGAGCGGACCTGCTCTATGGTGTCCGCCTCCTGGCCGAGCTGGGCGGAATGGTAGACCTCCACCTCATAGCGGCCGTCGGTGCGCTCCTTGATGAGCTCGCCGAAATATTTCACCGCCTCGACGGTTGGATAGCCGTCGGGGTGGGTGTCGGATGAGCGCAGCACCGTCTGGGCGCTCGCCATTCCCGTGAGTATGAATGCCGCGACAGTCGCGGCGGAACCAAGTTTGGCAAAACGCAACATGATCTCCTCCCGTTTGCGTTAGGCGTTATTGCTCCTCAAAGCCGATACGCCTTCTTGGCGAGCGTATAGGCAAGCTCCCCGGCCAGCTCGAAGGCTTCCTCCTCCCTCAAGCGGTGTTCCGACACGAGCCGCGCCAGGAACGCGCAGTCCACGCGCCGTGCGATGTCGTGCCGTGCTGGAATGGACGGAAAGGCGCGGGTATCGTCGTTGAAGCCGACCGTGTTGTAGAAACCCGCCGTCTCTGTCGTGAGCTCGCGGAAACGGCGCATGCCCTCCGGGCTGTCATGGAACCACCAGGCCGGTCCCAGCTTCAGTGCGGGATAGACCCCGGCCAGAGGGGCCAGCTCCCGCGAATAGGTGCTCTCGTCGAGCGTGAAGAGGATGACGGTCAGCCCCGGCTCAAGCCCAATCGCGTCGAGCATCGGTTTGAGCGCTGTCACATAGTCGGTACGGGTTGGGACGTCGAAGCCCTTGTCGCGGCCGAAACGTGCCATCATAGCCGGTGAATGATTGCGCCGGGAGCCGGGATGGATCTGCAGGACAAGCCCGTCCTCCAGGCTCATCTTCGCCATCTCCGTCAGCATTTGCGCGCGGAAGCGTCCGCGCTCGGCGGGATCGGCCTTGCCCGTGCGTACGCGGTCGAAGAGGGCCGCCGCCTCCGACGTGCTGAGATTCTCCGTCGCCGCGTCGGGATGGCCATGATCGGACGAAGTGGCCCCAAACGTCTTGAAGAAGGCGCGGCGCTTGCGATGCGCGTCCAGATAGCCCTGCCAGCTGCCGGTATCCTCGCCGGTGAACTCGCCCGTTCGGTCGAGGTTCTTTGAAAATCCCTCGAAATCTGGATCGACCACCGCGTCCGGACGATAGGCGGTGACGACCCGGCCTTTCCAGCCGCTCTCCCTGATCTTTTTGTGCCAGGAGAGATCGTCCAGCGCGCCCTCGGTAGTGGCGATCACCTCGATGTTGAAGCGCTCGAAGAGAGCCCGCGGCCGGTAGGCCGGCTCGGCAAGCCGCTCTGATATTCGGTCGTAACTGGCGTCGGCAGTCGCGCCCGAAAGCGGCTCCTCGATCCCGAACAGTTCCGACAGCACGTAATCCATCCAGAGCCGCGTCGGCGTTCCGCGGAAGAGGTGAAAATTTTCCGCGAAGAGCCGCCAGATCCGCCGCCCGTCGGTTTCCACGGGCGTTCCGTCCAGCCTGGGAATGCCAAGCTGCTCAAGCCCGAACCCCTGGCTGAAGAGCATGCGGAAGATATAGTGATCAGGAACAATCAGGAGTTGCGCGGGATCGGGAAACGGCTCATCGAGTGCGTACCAGCGTGGGTCGGTATGCCCATGCGGGCTGATGATCGGCAGGCCCGCTACGGTTTCGTAGAGAGCGCGCGCCAACGACCGCACCGTAGGCTCGGCCGGAAAGAGCACATCACGATGGATGAGTGACATCATACCCGCCGCTCCTCCCTTCGGCCGGTTTTTTTCTTATCGCTAAGCGCGGTAAAGTTTCATGTCAACATACAAAATTCGCCAACTTGTATGATGAATTTGATTGCGTAGCCTGAGCCGCCATTGTAGTTGGAAGCCGGAGGTGTAGAGGCTCCAGGGGAGGAGGCTTTCGATGGGCCGCGAGCGGCTTTCCACGACAACCATGCGTCAGGCCAAGGGCTGCGCGCTGCCGAAATACGATGTTTCGGCGGTCGCGCCCGGCATCGTCCATCTCGGCGTCGGCGCATTCCACCGCGCTCACCAGGCCGTCTATGTCGACGATTGCCTCGCGGCCGGTGAGACGGGCTGGGGCATTGTCGGCGCCTCGCTCCGCAGCCCGGATACGCGCGATGCGCTCGCCCCGCAGCACGGGCTTTATACGCTCGCCGTGCAGGATGCGTCGGGCGAGAGGCTGCGCGTGATCGGCTCGCTGCGCCAGCTCCTCGTCGCGCCGGAAAATCCGGCGGCGCTGGTCGCGCGCATGGCGGATCCGTCGACGCGCATCGTCACGCTCACGGTCACCGAAAAAGCATATCTGCGCAACGCCGCCGGCGACCTCGACATTTCCAATCCGGACATCGCATCCGACATCGTCGATCTTTCAAACCCGCGCACGGTGCACGGCTTCCTTGTCGCAGCGCTTGCCGAACGCAGGCGGTCCGGCACCCCGCCTTTCACGGTGCTCTGCTGCGACAATCTTCCCGCGAATGGCGAGACGGTCCGCCGTCTGGTCTTGCAGTTCGCGCAGGCCGCCGATCCGGGCCTTGCCCCCTTCATCGAGGAGGAGGTCGCCTTCCCCTCCACCATGGTGGATCGCATCGTGCCAGCCACCACCGACGACGACCGGGCCCGCATCTCCGCCGCGATCGGTCTGGAGGATGCCTGGCCGGTGAAGACCGAGCCCTTCATGCAATGGGTGGTGGAAGACCATTTCACCCTCGGCCGGCTCGAATGGGAGCGGGCAGGCGTCACCATGGTCGGGGATGTGCGGCCGTTCGAGGACATGAAGCTTCGCCTCCTCAACGGCGCCCATTCGGGCCTCTCCTATCTCGGCCTGCTTTGTGGCCGCGAGAGTGTTTCCGAAGCCTTCACGGATCCTGCAATCCGCGGCTTCGTCGACCGGCTCTGGGCCGAGGCGATCCCCACTCTGCCGGAAGGGGCAGGCCTCGACCCACAAGCCTACACCGCCG
>Ga0164243_10016116_pt1 | contig 10272 bp, 10 predicted proteins | sample OricompcompostOP_FD_108781 | JGI IMG/M metagenome (GOLD analysis project Ga0164243, IMG submission 108781) | Organic Plus compost microbial communities from Emeryville, California, USA - Original compost - Organic plus compost (OP) | ecosystem: Engineered > Solid waste > Mixed feedstock >... | reverse complement strand
GGGCTCATCAAGCGGCGGGTGCTCGAGGAACTCGACACGATCGGCATCAGCGAGCGTGAGTTGCGCACGGGCGGGCTCAAGATCACCACCACGATCGACCCGCAGGTGCAGAACGCCGTGGTGCAGGCGGCCTGCCGGAAGAACAAGATCTACAAGTGCCCCAACGGCAAGCTCAACGGCGAGCCCGAGGACCTGATCGCATCCGTGGTCTCCATCGACCCGCAGACCGGCGGCGTCCGGGGCTACTACGGCGGGGACGACGCCGAGGGCTGGGACCTCGCGCAGGCAGGCCTGCAGACCGGGTCGTCGTTCAAGGTCTTCGCGCTGGTCGCCGCTCTCGAGCAGGACATCCCGCTGTCGAAGGTGTACAGCTCGGCTCCCTTCGAGGCCACCGGCGGTCTCGTCGTCGAGAACTCCGACGGCGAGAGCTGCGGTTCGTGCAACCTCGCGACCGCGATGAAGATGTCGCTGAACACCGTGTACTACCGCCTCATGATGGACCTCGAGAACGGCGCCCGCGACGTCGCCGACGCCGCGCATCGCGCGGGTGTGGCCGAGTCCTTCGGCAACATCGAGAAGACCCTGCAGGAGCCGAACGGCGAACCCGAGGGCGGTGTCGTGCTGGGGCAGTACCAGTCCCGCGTCATCGACATGGCCTCGGCGTACGCGACGCTCGCCGCGTCGGGCGTCTATCACGAGCCGTACTTCGTGCAGAAGGTCGTCGACGCGAAGGGTGACGTGCTCTTCGAGCGCAAGCCCGAGGGCAAGCGGGTCTTCCCGGCGAAGGTCGCCGACAACGTGACCGCCGCGCTTCAGCCGATCCCGGCCTACTCGAATGGCAACTCGCTGTACGACTCGACGCTCGGAGCGCGCCCGGCGGCCGCCAAGACCGGCACGGTCCAGCTCGGTGACACCGGCCAGAACAAGGACGCCTGGATGGTCGGGTACACCCCGCAGCTGTCGACCGCTGTCTGGGTCGGCACCAACGACGGCACTGCGCTGAAGAACTACAACGGCGCCTCGATCTACGGCTCCGGTCTTCCCGCGTCGATCTGGAAGGCGGCCATGGACGCCGCGCTCGAGGGCAAGGAGATCAAGCAGTTCCCCGAGCCCGAGGAGGTCGGCGGCGTGGCCGGTGTCCCGTACGAAGCGCCCGCGACGACCTACGCACCGGCCCCGTCGACCCGCGATCGCGGTCCGTCGTTGCCGACGTTCGACATCCCCGACCAGGGCGGTGACGGCAACCTGACCCTGGCGCCGGGCGTCACCATCCCGATCCCGGGAGCCCCGCGGGGCGGCGGTAACGGCGGTGGCGGTAATGGCGGCGGTGCCGGTGGTGGCGCCGGCGGAGGAACCGGTGGAGGAACCGGTGGCGGCGCCGGCGGTGGTGCCGGTGGCGGAACCGGTGGCGGTGCTGATGGTGGTGCCGGTGGCGGAACCGGTGGCGGTGCCGGCGGTGGTGCGGGCGGCGGAGGAGTCCCTGAACCGCCGATCGGCTGACCAGGACACCTCGGCTGACGCCGAACTCGCCTGGGACAGCCCGGTACCTCGCGCACCCGACACCCGCGTCGACTCCGAGCGTGTGCTTCCCACGCGCACCGATCCCCTCGTCCGTGAGGCGAGTTCGGTGGTGGGCGGACCGGTCGGCGCACATGCGGTCATCGGCCGCAGCCGTCATCTCACGCCCCTGCGCGTGCTGTTCGCGCTCGCACTCTGCGGGTTGATGCTGGGTTGGTTCGGAAAGGCGAGCTGTCTGCAACAGACCCCGGTCGCCGACAGCGCGGCGGAGGCAGGCGCCTCGATGCGTCTGGACTGGGACGATCAACGGCAGTTCACCAACCTCTGCTACAGCGACGTCATCAGCCTCTACGGCGCGGAACGGCTGAACATCGGCGCGCTGCCCTACCGGGACTACTGGTTCCAGGAGGACTCCGACGGCGAGACCATCAAGCGGTACATGGAGTACCCGGTGCTGACCGGGATGTTCATGTACGGCGCTGCACAGCTTTCGCGAGGGTGGGTCTGGGCCACCGAGAACTGGGGAGTGCCGGGCGCCCTGGACGTGGTGCTGTTCTTCACGATCGTCGCGCTCGGCCTGACGCTGTTCTGGCTGGTCACGATCTGGGCGACCGCGCTCACGGCGCGAACCCGGATGTGGACGGTGTGGCTGGCGGCCCTGTCACCGCTGGTGTTCGTGCACGCGTTCACCAACTTCGACGCCATCGCCACCGCGGCGGTCGCCCTCTCGCTGCTGGCATGGTCCCGCGAGCGACCCTGGCTCGCCGGAATCTGCATCGGACTCGGCGCCGCGGCCAAGCTCTATCCCGCGCTGCTGCTCGTCGTGCTCGGCGCGCTGTGCCTGCGTAGCGGGCGGGTGCGCGAGTTCGGCGCCACCGCGGCGGCCGCCGCGGCCGCCTGGCTGCTGGTCAACCTGCCGATCCTCATTCCCTACCCCACCGGCTGGTGGGAGTTCTTCCGGTTCAACGCAGACCGTTCGGCCGACGCCGACACGATCTACCGGATCCTTGCCGACTCGCTCGGTTTCACATGGAACATCCACCATCTGAACGCGTTGTCGGTGGGCTTGACGGTGCTCGTCCTGGTGGCGGTCGCCGGGATCGGCGTGGGGGCCCCGCGCCGGCCCCGGGTGGCGCAGCTGGCGTTCCTCGCCGTCGCCGGATTCCTCCTCGTGAACAAGGTGTGGAGCCCCCAGTACTCGCTGTGGCTCGTGCCGCTCGCGGTGCTGGCGATTCCGCACACGCGGTTGTTGCTCACGTGGATGACCCTCGACGCGCTCATCTGGATTCCGCGCATGAGCCTCTTCCTCGACGCGGAGAGGCGGTGGCTGCCCGACCAGTGGTTCACCGTCGCGGTCGTCGTGCGGGGACTGATGGTGATCCTGCTGTGCGCGGTGGTGGTCTGGCAGATCTGGCACCCCGGAGACGACCTGGTGCGCCGCGGCAACGACGGTCGGCGGTACGACGACCCCGCCGGCGGTGTGTTGGATGCGGCGCCGGACCGCATGCGGATCAGTCTGGGGCGCAACCGGTCACGAGATCCCGAGCAGAGCCCGCCGGAGAGGGTCGCTGTCGCGGGGACCTGATCCCGCGCGCCGGCGCCCTCCCGATCTCGGAGAGATCCCGGTCCGACCGGAACCGATCCGGTCTCAGCCGCGTCCAAGGGACCATGAATCCCACCCAGCTCTCCGCCCCTGAAGATCTCTCCGACTGGTTGGCCGCCGGCGATCGTGCCGCCGAGTTGTCCGCCGAGTCCGTGGCCGTCGACGCGCAGTGGTGGTCGGAGGCCCTCGCCGAGTTCGATCTGCCGAATCCTCTGCTCGGCAACGAGATCGGACGCCGTGATCTCTTCGGCCTCGGGTCCGTCGCCGCGGATTCGCCCGACGACGCGATCGCGTTGCTGTGGAACGTGATCGCGTTCTGTCTCGGCCGGCGGAACTCCGACGGGCGCAAACGGATCGCCGCGGTCGCCGCCGACCGAAAGCGCATCGGTCGGCTCCTGCAGGAGGCGGCACTGGCGGCTCGGGAGGACCCGGGGGCCGCGTTCGCGATGCTGCGACCCGACAAGGGCGGCAACGTGATCGAGCGACTCGGGCCGGCCGGCTTCACCTGGTACCTGTACTTCGCCGGTGCGGGTGATCCGGAGCATCCGAGTCCCGTCCTCGAGACCAAGGTGGCGAGATCGCTACGGAGGGCCGGATGGAAAGGCCTCCGCGACTCCACCTGGACCGCCGCCGATTACGTGGTCTACTCCAAGCTCGTCGACCGGTGGCGCATCGAACTCGGTGTCGACCGCAACGACGTCGTCGTCAACGGGCTCTTCGCGATCACCCCGCCGACCGGCTGGGACCATCCGTGGCAGGCCTGGGAACGCCAGACCTGGGAGAAGGCGAACTGGGTGCGTGGTCCGTTGTCCACCGACGACCTGCGCACCGTCCACCGCTGGTTGCGGACCTTCTCGGCACTGGCACCGAGATCGGCCGAGGCGCAGTCGGAGTTCCGGGATCTGGGGAAGAAGATCAACGCGGCCCTCGACGGCGAGCCGGGCGAGATCCACGACGGGTTCGACGACGAGCACGTCTACGGCGGCCACCTCGGCCGACGGTTCTGAGGGTTCGACCGGACGCCGGGTGGGTATCGTCCGGACATGAGTGAGGCAGACACGAGTGGGCCGGGCGAGAACATCGCGGACAGCACCGCCGAGGCGGTCGGCAAGGTGGGGGAGGCACTCGAGTACGTCGAACGTGCTCGCGGGCACCTGTACAGCTTCCACCAGCTCATCGGGCATGCCGACCTGCTCCTCGGCGAGGCCGTCGACGCTCTGCGGGAGGACGGGCACGAGGAGATCGCCGAGACCCTGCAGACAGAGATGGTCGGCCGCAATGTGCTCGACGGGCGCTGGACCTTCCAGATCATGGAGGAGTTCGACGACACCTATTGGCAGCCGTTCCGGGAGCACACCGACCGCATCCGCAACGAGCTGACCGACGGTGTCCGGCACCTCCACGAGGCGAGGATGAAGGAGAGCCGCCGTACCCACGGCCATCCGGACCACACCAAGGAGCCGCCGGGCAAGGGCTCCTCCGACTCAGGCGGACATCCGCTGTAGGAGAGCCTCTTTCGCGGCGGGCCACTCGTCGTCGGTCATGGCGTAGAGCGCGGTGGTCCGCCAGCCGTCACCGAAGCGCCGGTGCTTGCGGAGCAGCCCCTCGAAGCGCGCGCCGAGCTTCTCGATCGCGGCGCGCGACCGCGCGTTGAGCTCATGCGTGTGCCACGTGATGCGAACGGCCCCGCACTCCTCGAAGGCATGGCGCATGAGCAGGTACTTGGCGGTCGGATTGACGACGGTGCCCTGCACATCGTCGGCATAGAACGTGTAGCCGATGCAGACGCTGAGGTTGGCGGGGTCGATCTCGTAGAAGCTCGTCGAGCCGACGACCCTCCCGTCGAGGTTGTCGACGACCGCGAAGGCCACTCGCGACTCCGGGTCGGCGAGCGCGGTCTCGACATACCGGCGCGCGGAGGGGAGGTCGACCGGGACATTCGGCGACCACCGGAACCGAGCCGGGTCACCGACGACGGTGGCGAGTTCCGCGGCGTCGTCGAGGGTGAAGGCGCGCAACGTCACACGCTCGCCGACGAGGGGACCGCGCCCCAGCCACGAACTCATGTCAGGCTCTCCCCGTGAATGTCGGTGGGGCGGTGGTGGCTTCGACGCGGTTCGCGTCGATGGGGCGCCGCAACCTCGAGGCCAGCGGCTCGCGTAGCGAGGTGCGCGCCAACGTCGCGATCAGGTAGACCAGCAACGCCGCGTGCACCCACACCGAGCCCGCGACGCCGGTCAGGATCCACCACGGGAGCGGATCGCCTGCGTCGCGGATCGGGAACAGACGGAAGATCGTCAGGTCCAGCGCCACGTCGGTGGCCAGATAGATCACGATCACCTGCCAGCGGACCCTCATCAGCACGAAGAAGGGCAGCAGCCACAGCGTGTACTGAGGAGAATGCACCTTGTGGAACAGCATGAACCCGGCGAGCATCGCGCCGCTCACGCCGATCCAGGGGAAGATCCCGTCCCGCTTGTACACGCGCCATCCGAGATACATGGCCACCGCGAACGATGCCAGGACCAGCAGCGGGGACAGCACACCCACCAGTGAGTGATAGGTGTCGGTGGTCCCGGTGAGATAGCGCAGGCCCCAGTACCAGATCGAATTCGTGTCGACGTCGGCCTTGCGCCGTCCCTGGAACGACAGCGCCGCCTTCCACCCCTCGAAGCCGAGCACCATGAACGGCAACTGGATCGCCACGACGGTCAGCACCGCCGTTCCGGCCACCCAGGCTGCACCGGCCCAGTCCAAGCCGCGCCGCGCGGCGTCCCGCACGTCGACGGCACCGCCGGTGAGGACGTAGGCCGCCAGCGGCAGCACGAAGATCCCGGGATAGAGCTTGAGGCAGAACCCGATCGAGAGCAGGACCGCGGCGAGGATCGCGCTGGTGCGGAGTCCGAGTCGCCGGCGGCCGGTGTCGGGGTCGGCGGAGGCGCCCCATGCCATCACCGCGATCGCCCCGACCGCGGTCGCGACCACCGGCAACTCCCAGTTGTGGAAGGAGTACAACACCAGCGGTGGCGTGGCCGCCCACAACAGCGCCCACCACCGGACCATCAGCGCGAGCATGACGGTGATCGCGAACCCGAACGGCGCGAGCAGGAGCGCCGACTGCGTGAAGAACGCGGTGTCGGTGTGGGCCCCGATCGCGCCGAGGTACATGAACAGGCCGGACAGCACCGGGTATTCGACGACGCCGCCGAACAGGGTCCCGTCGGGATTGATCCCGCCGTGGATGTACGGGAAGACGTGGTTGTTGATGTCGCGGCCGAGCCACAGGTACATCAGGTCGGAGTAGCAGGGGATGAGTCCGCCGTCGCCGGCCGGCCAGTTGCGGCTGCGGCCCTGCGCGTCGAAGGGGGCGCCGCCGCAGGCGACCTTGGCCTGGTAACTCCAGAACATCGTGGCGGCGGTCGCCAGCAGCGACACCAGCACGATCACCGCGGACTCGCCGCGACCCGACAGACGACCGATGCGCCGAGACGGGGTGGTCAGCGGCTCCGACATGGCCAACAGAGTAGGTCGTCGCGCTGCGCGGCGCGCAAGCCGCACCCGCCTGCACGCCCTGGTGACGACTGACCTGCGGTTTCGGAGAATATGCCCTGGTCATGTATCTTTGACAGGTTGCCGACGCAGGCGACCCTCCTGCCACGGACAGTCCGTGGCCGACCTAGCCCATAGGAGGTGATGTGGTCTTATGCGTCACTACGAACTGATGGTCATCCTCGATCCGAATCTGGACGAGCGCACCGTCGCACCCTCTCTCGATACCTTTCTCAACGTTGTCCGCCAGGACGGCGGCAAGGTGGATGCTGTCGACATCTGGGGCAAGCGCCGTCTTGCTTACGAGATCGCCAAGCACAGCGAGGGCATCTACGCCGTCATCGACATCAGCGCCGAGCCCGCCACGGTCAGCGAGCTCGATCGTCAGCTGAAGCTGAACGAGTCGGTTCTGCGCACCAAGGTCCTGCGGAAGTAGTCCACAGGGTTTCTGGAACGTCTGAAGACGTCGGTACCGGGTTCTAGGGTTGTCCTCGAATCCGGTGCATGTCGATCAGCGAGTGCCCACCAACGACCCAAGGGGAAACACACATGGCAGGCGACACGGTCATCACCGTCATCGGCAATCTGACCGCCGATCCGGAACTGCGGTTCACTCCGTCCGGGGCAGCGGTTGCCAACTTCACGGTGGCTTCCACTCCTCGCACGTTCGATCGTCAGACCAACGAGTGGAAGGACGGCGAAGCGCTGTTCCTCCGCTGCAACATCTGGCGTGACGCCGCGGAGAACGTGACCGAGAGCCTGACCAAGGGAACCCGGGTCATCGTGCAGGGACGCCTCAAGCAGCGGTCTTACGAGACCAAGGAAGGCGAACGCCGCACGGTGGTGGAACTCGAGGTCGACGAGATCGGCCCCTCACTGCGTTATGCCACCGCCAAGGTCAATCGTGCCTCGCGCGGCGGTGGTGGCGGTGGATTCGGATCGGGCGGCGGCAGCCGCGGCGGTTCGGGTCAGCCGGTGGCCGACGATCCCTGGGGCAGCGCACCTGCCAGCACCGCCGGATCGTTCGGCGGCGGGGACGACGAACCACCTTTCTGAACACTCTTGGGTTCACGCACGAAAGTGCCTGAGCCCGAAGGCAAGACTGGAGCAATACACACATGGCAAAGGCAAAGGCCAGCCGGAAGCCTCGCGTCGAGAAGGTCACCAAGACCAAGGCGTGCAGCTTCTGCAAGGACAAGAAGGCCGTCATCGACTACAAGGACACCGCGCTTCTGCGTCGCTTCCTGTCCGACCGCGGCAAGATCCGTTCGCGCCGCGTCACCGGCAACTGCGTGCAGCACCAGCGTGACATCGCGGTGGCCGTGAAGAACTCGCGTGAGGTGGCCCTGCTGCCCTTCACCTCGACCAGCCGATAAGCGGAAAGGATCAGTTGACATGAAGCTCATCCTCACCGCCGCCGTGGAGAACCTCGGCGAAGCCGGCGACATCGTCGTGGTCAAGGACGGCTACGGCCGCAACTACCTGCTGCCCCGCGGCCTGGCCATCAAGGCCACCCGTGGTGCCGAGAAGCAGGTCGAGGGCATCCGCCGGGCGCAGGAGGCCCGCGAGGTCCGCGGTCTCGAGCACGCCAACGAGCTGAAGCAGGCCATCGAGGGCCTGGAGAAGATCTCGCTGGACGTCAAGACCCACGACTCGGGCAAGCTGTTCGGCTCGGTGACCGCAGCAGACGTCGCCGGTGCCATCAAGTCGGCCGGCGGCCCCGTCGTCGACAAGCGCAACGTCGTCCTGCCCAAGGGACACATCAAGTCCACCGGCAGCTACCCGGTCACCGTCAACCTGCACCCGCAGGTCGCCGCGACCGTTCAGCTGGACGTCGTCGCCGCGAGCTGACGCACCGCATCTGACGCAACAGGGCCGGGTGGAAGAGATTCCACCCGGCCCTGCTGCATGTCCGGAGTCCTTCTGCGCGGGTCTACTTCGGTGCCGGGGGAGAGGCGGGCAGCTGATTCCAGTACTGGAGCCTCGGCGGCAGGTAGCGCGGTGCCGGGTTCGGGCTGTGGGCGACGGCGCTGGTGCCCGGTCCCAGGGTGTCCCAGGACGGGAAGAAGAACTTGTGCCACGCAGGCGTGAAGATCAGCGCCCGCGCGCCGGTGCGGCAGGCGACGACGTCGGGGCGTGGGACGGTGCACGTGACCCCGGCGATCGTGACGCGCTTGCCGACCCCGAGTACCGGAGGCCGGAAGCCGGCACGCGACCCCCAGTGGTAGGTGTCGTCGGGCATCACCCACCAGGGGCCCTGTTGGTCGCCGGCGATCGCGGCTCCCGACGCCCCGCGCGGAGCGGTCGCCGGATGCCCCTTGCAACTGACGTAGCGGTAGCCCTGACCGATCTGGCACATCCACCGACCGGCGGTGAAGAACGATCGGCCGTTGTCGGCGTAGGCGAGCGACCGATAGGTCGTGGGATCGACGGGTTGGTAACGGGCGAGATCGAACTCGACCGGGAGAGTCGGTCCGGCCGGTGCGGCTACCGCCGGCGGTGCCCCGATCGCCACTCCGCCCGCCGCCACGAGTGCAGCGAGCGCGCCGACCGTTCTGCGGATGATCCGGCTTCGCAACCCCAACCTCGACACGTCGGCAATTGCATCACATTGCCGGTGTCCGCGTCTGCGATCCGGCGACAAATCGACGGCCAGGGCCAGGGGTCGCGGCGCGCGGACCAGTGGTAATGAGAGTCACTCAAAGAGTTCACCGAATGATCCACCACAGAGGGTGGTGGGAGCGGACGCAACACGCCCAAGGTGCGACGCGCCGATGAGCGGCAAAGAGTTTTCAGTTTCTTGATTGTGGAAACATCTCAGGCCCCTGACCTGGGAGTTCAGTGTTGTACACACCTGAATTCCCAAGGTTTTCCACAACGGCTGCACAAACGCTCCCCCGTCCACTCACACCCCGTCCACAAGTCCTCCCCAGATTCATCAACAGGTGGGTTTGAGTCGACGCCACCGACCCCCTAGTGTCACGCGACAGCGTCTCCGTTCGTCCGGAGCACGACGCCGTCGGTGGATGTCGGTGCGACCGGATAGGAAAGAGACAGACATGCACGAGGTCGACACCGGGGACTCGCGAGGTGGCCAGCCGGGGCCGACACCACAGAGGTCGTGTCCGTCCCTGTGTAGGGGATGGATCGAGCGTTGCGAGAGGTTAGACACGCGTGGCTGTTGTGGATGACCGCGGGCACGGTCCCGCCGCTGGTGACCGGAACAAGAGGAAGGGCCGCGACGGCGACGTCCTCCCGGCCGAGGACTTCGGTCGTCAGCCCCCGCAGGATCTCGCCGCCGAGCAGTCGGTGCTCGGCGGCATGCTGCTGTCCAAGGACGCCATCGCCGACGTCGTCGAGAAGATCCGCACCCAGGACTTCTACCGTCCGGCGCATCAGGCCATCTTCGAGGCGATCCTCAATCTCTACAGCAAGGGCGAGCCCGCCGACGCCGTCACCGTGGCCGCCGAACTCGAGCGGGCCGGCGAGCTCAAGCGCGTGGGCGGTGCTCCCTATCTGCACACCCTGATCTCCACGGTCCCGACGGCGGCCAATGCCGGCTTCTACGCCGAGATCGTCGCGGAGAAGGCGATCCTGCGCCG
>Ga0164243_10016114_pt1 | contig 10273 bp, 7 predicted proteins | sample OricompcompostOP_FD_108781 | JGI IMG/M metagenome (GOLD analysis project Ga0164243, IMG submission 108781) | Organic Plus compost microbial communities from Emeryville, California, USA - Original compost - Organic plus compost (OP) | ecosystem: Engineered > Solid waste > Mixed feedstock >... | reverse complement strand
CGATGAGCAGCGTGCCGGAGGCCTGCGCGACGGGCACGGTGCCCCAGCGCCGGCCCCAGGCCATCGCCGCGACCCGCTCGTCGACGAGCACGACGACGTCGTGGCCGTGGGCGCGCAGGCCGAGGGCGAGCCCCCAGGCACGCATGCCCGGCGCGGCCACGGGCAGGCCCATGCCGGGGACGACGTCGTTGGCGAGGACGGCTACCTTCACGTCACATCTCCCTCTGCCGCAGGGACGTGAAGCGCAGCACCACGCCGCGGGTCATCCGGTCGCCGGTCCAGCGGACCGACTGCATCTCCTCGAGGTGGACCAGGTGTCCGGTGGCCTCGTGGACCTCCTCGACCAGCTGGCCGATGCTCGGGTTGGGCCGGCCGTCCTCGGTGTCGACGACGTGCGCGAGCACGACGAGCGCCCCACCGGGCGAGAGCACGTCGTGGGCGGTCGCGAGCATCGTGAGCCGCTCCTCGGTGGTCTGGCCGCCGTCGCGGAACGCCACGAGCGCGGCGCCCGGCGAGACCCGGGGGAAGCCGTCGGGCCCGGGCCGGTCGACCATGTCGGCGCCGTACACCTCCGCGCGCAGGGTGCGGGCCAGGCGCAGGTGCCAGTGCCGGGTCTCGCCCAGCAGGGCGACCCGGCGCGGCATCCCGATCGGCTGGTCGTCACGGTCGTAGCTGACCAGGCCGTCGTGGACCTGCTTCTCGGCCATCGAGTAGCGCTGCTGCAGGCGGGCCTTCTCGACGACCAGCCGCTCGATGGTCTCCGCGTCGGCGAGGTGGGCCTCGAGCGCCTGCTGCCAGCCGCCCGTGCCGTCGACCCAGACCTCGTCGGGCAGGTCGTAGTCGCCGAGCAGCTCGCGCTGGCCCGGCCGGGTCGCGATGATCCGGTCGGCCGGGCCCATCCACGACAGCAGCGGCTCGCCGAGCAGGCCCTCGAGGTGCTCGGACTCGTGGTCGTCGGGCAGCACCACCACGAACGGGATGTTCCGGCGGTTGGCGAGCATGGGGTAGTGGAAGCTGACCGGGTCGACGAGCACGAGCACGTCGGCCGCCTTGAGCAGCGCGATCAGCTCGAGGCGTGGCGTGGTCCAGGCGTCCCGGCCCCCCGGCCAGGCGCCCGGCTTGCGCCCGGTCCAGACGAAGGCGCTCTGTGGTCGCATCACCGATCCGTGCCGTACCGCTCGCACATGGTGCGGAAGCCGGCGAACCGGCGCAGCGCCGGGGAGAGCGGCGTGCTGTCGAGGCGGCGCACCAGCCAGCGGACGTCGTCGTACGCCTGCTGGTTGCGGCGGGCGATCTCGTCATCGGCCCGGGGGCCGGACTTGGGGCCGGGCTTGCCCTTGCCCTTCGTGCCCTTCGGGTTGCGCTGGCCGGCCTCGGCGGCCTCGACCCGGGCGCGCAGGTGGGTCACCTCGTAGCGCAGCAGCTCGTTCTCCATGAGCAGGGCACTGGTCTCGTCGGGTGAGACCTGGTCGAGTGGCTGCATCAGGATGCGGTCCTTTCTGCGAGAGCCTCCAGAGCTGCCCAGGTCTCCTCCACCCGCCGCTTGACGACGGGCGAGTGCACCCGCTGGGGGGCCTCCCGGTTGCTGGTGACGTTCGGGTCGAAGACGGTCGTGGTCTCGACCGGGTCGAGGTCGAGGCCGAGGCGCTCGTTGACCCGGGCGACCACGGGGTAGTCCTGCGAGAGGGCGGTGAAGGGCAGCACGAGGCAGTCGTCCTCGTGGCGTCGGGCGAAGGCGACCAGCGCGCGGTTGTAGGAGTCCCAGATCTTCAGGCCGTGGTCGGGCTCGGCGAAGAACCGGCGGTTGGTGCGCTGGTTGACGCCCTTGAGCAGCTCGGCGGCCTGGCGGGACTCCATGGAGCGTACGCACTCGCCGGGGTCGCGGTAGACGATGACGACCTTGGCGTCGGGCATGACGTACTTCCAGGCGCCCATGAACAGGCACACCCGCGGGTCCTTGAACCCCCAGGTGGCGTGGTCGCGGTCGCGCCGCTGCACGAAGCGGCGCATCCGGGCCCAGTGGTCGCGGCCGATGTGGAACGGGAACGGGATGTCCCACTGCCAGTCGAAGCCGTGGCGGTTGAGGATGTCGCGGTGCAGCTGGAGCACCTCGTTGTCCTCGAAGTGGCCGTAGGGGTTCGAGGGCCGCGCGCCCAGCAGGTCGTCGCCGACGAAGAGTCCCGCACTGTGCAGCAGCTGGGTCAGCAGCGACGTGCCGCTGCGGTGGAATCCAGCGATGATGAGCTGCACGGGTCTCCTTCGTCGGATCTGGCTGGGCGCTGGATGTCGGCGCGATGTCGAGCGTGACTGTAGCAATCGGCGGGGTCGCTCCGATGCGCCCCTCCTGGGGCCTCCCCGATCAGTCGCGGGCGTCGCGGAGCTCGGCGGCGACCTCGACCAGGCGGCGCGCGCGGGCGGTGAAGGAGTGCTCGCGGCGTACGACCTCGGCGACCCGGCGGCGCTCGGCGTCGTCGCCGAAGACCGGGTCGGGGTCGGTGAGCGTGGCCAGCGCGACGAGGTCGTCGCGGGTGCGGTAGACCTGCACGAGCGGCCCGAAGACGTCGTCGAGCCCGGGCACGTCGTCGGTGACCACCCGGGCGCCGCTGGCCGCCGCGTCGAAGAGCCGGTTGGAGAGGAACCCCTCGCGGCGCATGTCGTCGAAGTGGTCGTTGAGCACCACCCGGGCCGAGCGGTAGACCGCGCTGAGCTCGTGGTTGTCGATCCGGTAGCCCGCCACCAGTGCGGGGTCGAGGAAGACGTGCCAGCCGCGACCGTAGACGGTCAGGTCGAGTCCGGACTCCACCGCGTCGCGCACGATCGTGCGGTAGACGCCCCGGGTGTTGCCGACGAAGAGCACGCCGGCCCCCGTGTCCGGCTCGGCGCTGTCGGGCGTGAACCGGTCGGCGTCGGTGGCCTGCAGCATCGGCTCGACCGGCACGCCCCACCGCTCCGCGGCGCGCTCGGCCCACACCGTCGAGGCGGCCAGCACCCGGTCGTACGCCCGGACCTCCTCGCCGGTCACCGTGTCGGGGTAGGAGATCACCCAGGCCAGCACGGTGCGCGGGCCGCCCGCGCGGGGTTGGTACGCCTCGGGCCCGCGGATGACGAGCGCGACGTCGTCGTGGGTGCCACTGGCGCGGTGCCAGGCCGGGCGGTGGTCGACCACGACGTGCGCCCCGAGCCGCCGCAGCTCGCGCGCCAGGGAGCGGGCGAAGTGGGTGTCGCCCCACACCTCCCCCACCGGTCCGCTGGGGGCGGGGTTCTTGATCGCCCACCGCACCGGCGGCGTCTGGCTGCCGGGCGGGCCGACCCAGCGCAGCGCCGGCCGTCCGGCCGCATCCCGCCCCCTGACGGCGAAGCCGCACGCCGCCCAGAGGCGCTCGTCGTCGGGCGTCAGGCCGGGCTCGGCATCGGGCACCGCCGGCACGCTCGGCAGCGCGTCGCGCACGACGACGACCGAGCCGGGCACCACCCGGAGCGCCGCGCCGGTGCGCGCACGGAGCGCCCGGCTGAGTGCCAGGTCGTCGGCGGGGCGACCGGCGAGCACGGCGTCCGCGTCGGCGCGGCGCAGGGCCAGGACCGCGCTGCGTGCGCCGCCGAACGGCTCACCGGCCACGCGGGCGTCCTCCACCGGGAAGCCGTCGAGCAGGTCGTACGCCGCCCCCTCCTCGGGGACGACCAGGCCCGCGCTGCGCACGGTGCCGTCGGGACGGAGCAGCAGGGCCTGGGCGGCGGCCACGCCGTCGTCGGCGAGCGCCGTGACCAGCGGCGGCAGCCACCCGTCGGCCGGCCGGGTGCCGGCGTCGACCAGGACGACGCTCGCCCCGGTCGCGTGCTCCAGCGCCACCTCACGGGCTGCGGCCGGCGCGAGCGGCTCGGCGGCGCGGACCAGGCGGACCTGCGGATGCCGGGTGAGGGAGGCCAGCGAGAGCCTGGTCAGCGGCGGCGTGGCGTTGTCGAGCACCACGATCTCCGCAGCCTCCGACGCGGCGCCGACCGTGGTGTCCGCGAGCAGACGCCGCACCGTGGTCAGCGGGCCGACCGCGTCGTCGGCCACCAGGAGAACCGAGACGTCGCGGCGGCCGGCCTCGCCACCCACCACCGTGGTGCCCGGCTCGGCGGCGACGGCCAGCGCGTCGGCGTACGCCGCGACGACCCACTCCTCGAGGCGCTCCCCCGCCGGCAGCCAGTCGTTGGGGGTCAGGCCCGCGGCCGCGCCGGTCTCGACGTAGTGCCCGACGGGCCCGGCCGGGTGCTCGAGCGACCCGGGCGCCTGCTGGAGGTAGTGGTCGCGGTCGAAGAGCGGGTGCGGCGAGCGGGCGAACACCCGGCGGCGGAGGTAGAGGGTCAGCGGGTCGCCGTCGCCGAGCTCGGCGAGCCGCTGCGGGCTCCAGCGGGCCCGCACGGCCGCCGGGTCGAAGAGCGGGTGCGGCGAGCGGCCCTCCCGGTGACCGGTGGTGAGGTAGTCGCGGACGGCGGCCTCGCGGTCGAAGCGTCGGCCCACCTGGCGGGCGTACCACTCCTCGTCGAAGAGCACCGACCCCAGCAGGAGCTCCTCGTCGGCCGACGCGGCGCCGCTCCCCCCGGCATCGTCCCTCTGGGAGCGGCGCCCCCGCAGTCGGTCGAAGAGGCCCACGTCAGCCGAGCAGCGCGTCGACGAACGCCTCGGCGCTGAACGGCGCCAGGTCGTCGGGCCCCTCGCCGAGGCCGACGAGCTTGACGGGCACGCCGAGCTCGCGCTGGACCTGCACCACGATGCCGCCCTTGGCCGACCCGTCGAGCTTGGTGAGGACGATGCCGGTGACGTCGACGACCTCGCTGAAGACGCGTGCCTGGATGAGGCCGTTCTGGCCGGTGGTGGCGTCGAGCACGAGCAGCACCTCGGTGACGGGCGCCTGCTTCTCGATGACCCGCTTCACCTTGCCGAGCTCGTCCATCAGCCCGGCCTTGTTCTGCAGCCGGCCCGCGGTGTCGACCACGACGGTGTCGACGCCGCTGTCGACGCCCTCCTTGACCGCGTCGAAGGCGACGCTGGCGGGGTCGCTGCCCTCGGGGCCGCGCACCACCTCGACGCCGACCCGCTCGCCCCAGGTGGAGAGCTGCTCGACGGCGGCGGCACGGAAGGTGTCGGCCGCGCCCAGCACGATCGACCTGTCCTCGGCGACCAGGATCCGGGCGAGCTTGCCGACCGTGGTGGTCTTGCCGGCGCCGTTGACGCCGACGACGAGCACGACACCCGGCTTCCCGCCCTCACCGCTGACCTGCAGGCGGCGGTCGAGGTCAGGGTCGACGAGCTTGACCAGCTCGTCACGCAGCACCTGCTTGGGGTCGCCGGCGGCCGCGCCCTCCACCCGGAGGCGGGTACGCAGCGCCTCGACCAGCTCCTGGGTCGGTGCGACGCCGATGTCGGCCATGAGGAGGGTGTCCTCGATGTCCTCCCAGGTGTCCTCGTCGAGGCGGTCGCGGCTCAGCAGCGCGAGCAGGCCGCGGCCGAGCGCGCCCTGCGAGCCGGCGAGCCGCTGGCGCAGCCGCACCAGGCGGGACGCCGTGCCCTCGGGCTTCTCGAGCGCGGGGGCCGGCGGCTCCTCGACGGTCGGCTCGGGGGCGACGTCGGGCTCGGCGACGGCGGTGTCGCCGGGCTCGGCCTCCTCGGTGGGCCTCGGCGGGGCGATCACCGGCCCGGGCGCGCCCTCACCCTCGGTCGGTGGTGCGACCTTGCCGCGGCGGGCCACCAGCCCGACGGTGGTGCCCACGAGGACGAGCGCCAGCACGGCGATCGCGACGACGGTGACGATCAGGTCCATGCCCGTATCTTTGCATCGCGGCCGTGGCCGGCGGGCAGCGGCCGCGGGGCCGGGTCAGCGGCGGGTCAGCGCCGGGAGTCGGTCTCGTCGCGGATGGTCGGCACGGAGCGCACCGCCCGCGTCATCAGCCGCCCGATCCACGAGGCACCCGGGACGGGCGCCCCGCGGTGCGGGTAGGCGGCGTACGTCAGCACGAGGACGGCCACGACGACGACGACAACCATCACGATCAGGATCGGCACCACGTCGGCCACCCTGCCAGGTACGCCGGCCGCGACCAAGCACCCACACGGTGACCCCGGCCACCGCCCGGCGGCTCAGGCCGGCTCGGCCTCGCGGAGGCGCTGGCTGATCACCGTGGAGACGCCGTCACCGCGCATGGTGACGCCGTACAGCGCGTCGCCGACCTCCATGGTGCGCTTCTGGTGGGTGATGACGAGCAGCTGGGAGCTCTCGCGCAGCTCCTCGTAGATCTCCAGCAGCCGGCCGAGGTTGGTGTCGTCGAGGGCGGCCTCGACCTCGTCGAGGATGTAGAACGGGCTCGGCCGCGCCTTGAACAGCGAGACCAGGAACGCCACCGCCACCAGCGACCGCTCGCCGCCGGAGAGCAGCGAGAGCCGCTTGACCTTCTTGCCCGGTGGGCGGGCCTCGACCTCGATGCCCGTGGTGAGCATGTCGGAGGGGTCGGTGAGCACCAGCCTGCCCTCGCCGCCCGGGAAGAGCCGCTTGAAGACGTGGTCGAAGGCGTCCCGCACGTCGGCCCACGCCTCGGTGAAGACCTGCTCGACCCGGGCGTCGACCTCGCGGACGATGTCGAGGAGGTCCTTGCGGGTGCGCTTGAGGTCCTCGAGCTGCTCGGTGAGGAACTGGTGGCGCTCCTCCATCGCGGCGAACTCCTCGAGCGCCAGCGGGTTGACCCGGCCCAGCTGCGAGAGGGCGCGCTCGGCGGCCTTGAGCCGCTTGGTCTGCTCGGCGCGGTCGTACGCCACCGGCTCGACCTCGCTGCCGTCGTCGGCCGGCGGCTGCGGCACGGGCTGGTCGGGCCCGTAGTCGCGCACCAGCGCGACCGGGTCGAGACCGACCTCGGCCAGGGCCTTCTCCTCGAGCTGCTCGATGCGCATCCGGTGCTGGGCGCGGGCCAGCTCGTCGCGGTGCTGGGTGCTCACCAGCTCGTCGTGGGCGCGGGTGAGGTCGCGCAGGGTGGCCCGCACGCCCATCAGCTCGGTCTCGCGGCCGCGGCGGGACTCCTCGATGGCGGCTCGTGCCCGGGCGGCCTCCTCGACCGAGCGCTCGAGCCGGGTCAGCGCCCAGGCCGCGGCCGCCTCGACGGCCGCGGCCACCTCGCCCTCGCGCCGGAGCCGCTCGCGGCGGGCCGCGGCCCGCGCGCGGGTCTCCCGCTCCTTCGCCGCCGCCCGCAGCAGGGAGTCCGCCCGGCCGTGGACCGCGCGGGCGCGCTCCTCGGCAGTACGCAGCGCGAGCCGGGCGTCCATCTCCGCCTGCCGGGCGGCCCGGGCCTGCTCGGCCAGCTCCTCGCGGGCGCCGGTGTCGGGCTCCTCGACCGGGGCGTCCTCGGCCGCGGCGAGCCGCTCCTCGAGCTCGGCGAGCCCGGCGGCGGCCTTCTCCTTGGAGGCGTACGCCTGCTCGATCGCCTGCGCGAGCCGCTCGGCCTCGCCCTTGGCCGCACGGGCCTGGGCGCCGTACTGGCCCAGCTCCTCGGCGACCGCCGCCAGGGTCGCGTCGCTCTCGTGCAGCTTGGCCAGGGCGACGTCGACCCGCTTCTGCGCCTCGAGCCGCTCGGCCTCGAGCCGGCTGGTCTCGAACGTGAGCCGCTCCCCCGCCGCGACCGCCTCGGCGAGCTGACCGGCCGCCTCGTCGACGGCCGCCTGCACCTCGATCAGGCTCGGCTGGCTCGAGGAGCCGCCGGCCGCCAGGTGGGTGCCGAGGAGGTCGCCCTCGCGGGTCACGGCGGTCAGCCCGGGGTGGGCGGCCACCAGATCGCGCGCCGCGGCGAGGTCGTCGACCACGGCCAGACGGTCGAGCAGCCGGGTCACGGCGGGGCGGATCTCGTCGGGGCACTCGACCACGTCGACGGCGTACGCCGCCCCCGGCACCCCGTCGAGCGCGGGCCACGTCTCGCGGTCGGTGGCGTGCGCGCCGCCCAGCAGCATCGCGGCCCGGCCGAGGTCGTCGGTCTTGAGCAGCTCGATGGCGCCCAGCGCGGCCCCGGCGTCGGCGACCGCCACGGCGTCGGCGGCGGCCCCCAGCCCGGCCGCGACCGCGGTCTCGTACCCGGCGCGCACCGTGAGCAGGGCGGCCACCGAGCCGAGCAGGCCCTCGACCCGCTCGTCGGCCGCGGCGGCCAGCAGGGCACCGGCGCCGTCCTTGCGGGTCAGGCCGAGCTCGAGGGCCTCCTTGCGGGCGGCGAGCCCGGCCCGGTCGCGGTCGGCCTGAGCGGCCTCCGCACGCAGCTTGGCGAGCCGCTCCTCGATCTCCTCCAGCGCCAGGCTGGCGGCCTCGTGCTCGGCGTCGAGGCCCTCCTCGCCGGCGTCGAGGCCGGCGACCTTGGTCTCCAGCGCGGTGAAGTCGCGCTGCGCGCGCTCGGCACGGGCCAGCGCGTCCTCGCGGGCGGCCGTGAGCCGGCCGACCTCGTCGTCGGCCGCTGTCACTCGGGAGCGCAGCGCGTTGACCTGACCGTGCAGGCGCGCCAGCCCCTCGCGGCGGTCGGCGGCCGCGCGGTGCAGGGCGGCGACCCGGCGGTCCTCCTCGGCGGCGGCGTCCTCGGCGGCCTTGCGGGCGGCGACCGCCTCGTCGAGGGCGGCGCGAAGCTCGGCGACCTCGGCCTCGCTGGCCTGCTCCTGCTCCCGCACGCGCGCGGCCTCGGCCTCCATCTGCTCGGGATCACGCCCGGGCGCGGGCTCGCTCTCCTGGCCGCTGGCGGCGTTGCGGCGGCGCTCGGCGGCCAGCGACTGGGTGCCGCGCAGCCGCTCGCGCAGCCCGCTCAGCCCGAACCACGTCTCCTGGGCGGCCGAGAGCGCCGGCAGGTCGTCGCGCAGCGCGGCCTCGAGCGCGGCCTCGGACTCGCGGGCCGCGGCGAGGTCACGCTCGACCTGCGCCTGCCGCTCCTTGAGCGCCGACTCGTCGGCCTGCTCCTGCTCGAGCGTGCGCTGGGCCTGCACCAGGTCGTCGGCGAGCAGCCGGGCCCTGGCGTCGCGTACGTCGGCCTGCACCGTCTGGGCCCGACGGGCGACCTCGGCCTGCCGGCCCAGCGGCTTGAGCTGGCGCCGGATCTCGGTGAGGAGGTCCTGCAGCCGGTCGAGGTTGGCCTGCGTGGAGTCGAGCTTGCGGAGGGCCTTCTCCTTGCGCTTGCGGTGCTTGAGCACGCCGGCGGCCTCCTCGATGAAGCCGCGGCGGTCCTCGGGGGTGGCGTGCAGGATCGAGTCGAGCTGGCCCTGGCCGACGATGACGTGCATCTCGCGCCCGATGCCGGAGTCGCTGAGCAGCTCCTGCACGTCGAGCAGCCGGCAGGTCTGGCCGTTGATGGCGTACTCCGACCCGCCGTTGCGGAACATGGTGCGGCTGATCGTCACCTCGGTGTACTCGATCGGCAGCGCGCCGTCGGTGTTGTCGATGGTGAGCGCGACCTCGGCCCGGCCCAGCGGGGCGCGGCCGGAGGTGCCGGCGAAGATGACGTCCTCCATCTTGCCGCCGCGCAGCGACTTGGCGCCCTGCTCGCCCATCACCCAGGCGAGCGCGTCGACGACGTTGGACTTGCCCGAGCCGTTGGGGCCGACGATGCAGGTGATGCCGGGCTCGAGCCGCAGCGTGGTCGCGGACGCGAAGGACTTGAACCCCTTCAGGGTCAGGCTCTTCAGGTACACGCGGGCTCCCTCTCGGACGGGCTGGTCAGGGCGTCGGGGGAAGCGACCGCCCCAGGTTACCTGCCGCTTCCCTCCGCGCGTGGTACGCCGAGCCCGGCGCGGGTCGTCAGCCCGCGGCGAGCACCTCGGCCACCGTGGTGACCTCGACCAGCGGGGCGTAGAGCGCCATCGCGTCGAGCGCCCGCTGGTGGTCGGCGTCGCTCGCGCCGGCGCAGGCGTCGGCGACCACGCGCACGCGGACGCCGGCATCGGCCGCGGCCAGCGCGGTCGACAGCACGCAGCAGTCGGTGGAGACCCCGGCGAGCACCAGGTCGCGCGAGCCGTCGACGGCCTCCTCGAGCGCCGGCCCCCACTTGCCGAACCGCGGCTCGGTGACCACCGGGGCCTCCCCGGCGTCGAGGGTGAGGTCGTAGAGCGGGTCGTCGGCCGGCACGAGGGCGAACGGCCACTCGGCGAAGTACGTCAGCCACGCACCGGTGGGCTGTGCGGGCGCGACGTAGCGGGTGAAGACGGTGCGGCCGGCGAACGCGGGCAGGAGGCGACGTACGCCGGCCTCGGCCGCCTCGTAGCCGGGCGAGGCCCACGGGCTGT
>Ga0164243_10016111_pt1 | contig 10274 bp, 8 predicted proteins | sample OricompcompostOP_FD_108781 | JGI IMG/M metagenome (GOLD analysis project Ga0164243, IMG submission 108781) | Organic Plus compost microbial communities from Emeryville, California, USA - Original compost - Organic plus compost (OP) | ecosystem: Engineered > Solid waste > Mixed feedstock >... | reverse complement strand
CGGCGCCGACCTGTTCCGCCGCCTCGCCGACCGCGCCGACGTGGTCATCGAGAACTTCCGGCCCGGGACGCTCGAGCGGTGGGGCCTCGCCCCCGACGTGCTCCGGGAACGCAACCCGGGCCTCGTCGTCGCCCGCGTCACCGGGTTCGGCCAGTTCGGCCCGTACGCGTCGCGGCCCGGCTTCGGCACGCTCGCCGAGTCGATGAGCGGGTTCGCCGCGATCACCGGCGAGCCCGACGGGCCACCGACCCTGCCGCCGTTCGGCCTGGCCGACGGCGTCAGCGCGATCGCGACCGCGACGGCCGTCCTCATGGCCCTCTACCACCGCGACGCGCGCGGCGGCGCCGGCCAGGACGTCGACCTGGCCATCATCGAGCCGCTGGTCACCCTGCTCGGCCCGCAGGCCACCGTCTTCGACCAGTTGGGCGAGGTCGCCCGCCGCACCGGAAACCGGTCTGTCAACAACGCTCCCCGCAACACCTACCGGACCGCCGACGGGCGCTGGGTCGCGATCTCCACCTCGGCGCAGTCGGTCGCGGAACGCGTACTCACGCTGGTTGGTCATCCTGAGGTGATCGCCGAGCCCTGGTTCGCCTCCGGGGCGAGCCGGGCCGAACACGCCGACGAGCTCGACGGATACGTCGCCGCCTGGATCGCCGAGCGCGACCTCGACGAGGTCGTCACCGAGTTCGAGAAGGCGCAGGCCGCCGTCGCACCCATCTACGACATACGCGGCGTGCTCGCCGACCCGCAATACCAGGCCCTGGACACGATCACCACGGTCGACGATCCCGACCTCGGCCCGCTGCGGATGCAGAACGTGCTGTTCCGGCTCTCCGGCACGCCCGGCGCGATCCAGTGGACCGGGCGCGCCAAGGGCGCCGACAACGACGAAATCTACGGGCAACTGCTCGGGCTGACCGCCCAGGACCGCGCCCGGCTCAGTGAGGAGAACGTGATTTGAGCCCGTTGGCAGAGGCGATAGCGGGGATCCGCGTCGTGGACCTCGCACAGCCCATGCAGACCGGCATGCCGCAGTCGCCCAACCACCCGCCGTTCCGCATGGTGCTGGAGCGGCGGCACGGTGACCTGTACCGCAGCGACGGCAGCTCCGCCGCCAACGAGCTGATCATCACCGGCGGCCACGTCGGCACCCACGTCGACGCGCTCGCCCACGTCTCCGGCGGCGGCCAGGTCCACGGCGGCGCCGAGGCGGCGGGCCTGCAGTCCCACCGCGGGTTCGCCCGGATGGGCATCGACGAGTTCCCGCCGTACGTCGGCCGGGCCGTGCTGCTCGACGTGACCGCCGTACACGGCGTCGACGTGCTGCCCGCCGGCTACGAGGTGACCGTCGACGACCTGGAACGCGCCCTCGCCACCACGGGCACCGACCTGCGGGCCGGCGACGCCGTCCTGATCGGCACCGGCTGGTCGCGCCGCTGGGCCGAGCACGAGGCGTTCATCGGCGCGCGCGACGGAGTGCCGGGCCCCGGCGAGGCGGCCGGCCGATGGCTGGCACGGCACCGCCCCGCGGTCGTCGGCGGCGAGACCATCGCGTTCGAACACCTGCCGCCCGGACGCGGCCACGCGTTGCTGCCCGTACACGCGGTCATGCTCGTCGAGTCGGGCATCAACATCGTCGAGACGATGCGGCTGTTCCCGCTGCTCGACGCCGGCGTCGCCGAGTTCGTGCTGGTCCTCAACCCGCTCCCGATCGTCGGCGCCACCGGCTCGCCGGTGCGGCCGCTGGCCCTGCTGTCATGAGCGAGCCGACGGCCGTCCAGCGGCTGGCCGACTTCGCCGTGGACTGCCGCAAGTCGATTCCCGACGCGGTCGCCGCCGACGCCGCCTGCCGGATCCTGGACGTGGTCGGCAACGCGTACGCCGCCACCGCCCTTACACGCGCGGACGAGCCGCACAACGCGGTGCTCCGGGTGCTGACCCGTCGCGGCGGCCCGCCCGAGGCCGACGTCATCGGCTCGCCGGTCCGGCTGCCGGTGTCGGCGGCCGCGCTGGTCAACGGCACGCTGGCCCACGCGCTCGACTTCGACGACACCCACCTGCCGTCGGTGTTGCACCCGAGCTCGTCCGTCGTGCCGGCGGCCCTCGCCACGGCACAGGCGCGCGCGGTCCCCGGCCCGCAGTTGCTCGCGGCCGTGGCCGCCGGGATCGAGGTGTGCAACCGGCTCGGCATGGCGTCGTACTCGCCGGCCATGCGCAACTCGGTCTTCTTCGAGAAGGGCTTCCACGCGACGTCGATCTGCGGCACGGTGGGCGCCGCCGCGGCCGCCGCGATGCTGGCCGGCGCCGACCGCGACCAGGTCGCCTCCGCCATGGGAATCGCCGCGAGCATGGGCGCCGGCCTCATCGAGGCCAACCGGACAGGCGGCAGCGTCAAGCGCATCCACTGTGGATGGGCGGCGCACGCCGGCGTCGAGGCGGCCGAGTTCGCGGTCGAGGGCATCACCGGGCCGCCGACCGTGTTGGAGGGGCGCTTCGGCTTCCTGCGGGCATACCTCGACGAAGACTACGACCTGGCGGCCCTCGTGGAGGGCCTGGGCCGGCGGTGGGAGCTGCTGCGAACGGTCTACAAGCCGTACCCCTGCAACCATTTCACCCACCCGGGCATCGACTGCGCGCTGGCGCTGCGAGCCGCGGGCCTGCGCGCGGCCGACGTGGCCCACGCCGAACTGGGCGTCGCGGCGGCCACGGTGCGGACGATCGGCGAGCCGCGCGCCGACAAGGTGAAGCCGCGCACGGCGTACCACGCGAAGTTCTCGGGCCCGTACACGGTGGCGAGCGCGCTCCTGGGCCGGGGCGGCGCACTCGGCGTCGACCTGTCCGACTTCACCGAGCAGGCGTTCGGAGACCCGGAGCGTTTCGCGCTGGCGGAGAAGATCGCGGTGGTGGCCGACGAGGTCTGTTCGGAGGAGTTCCCCCGGTCGTTCTCGGCGGTGCTGCGGGTGCACACGATCGACGGCCAAACCCTGGAGCACCGCGTCCACAGCTCACGCGGCGGCCCGGAAGCGCCACTGACCTTCGCCGAGCTACGCCGCAAGTTCGACATGAACGTGGCAACAGTGATGCCCCCGACCCACGGCAACCTGATCGCGGAACGCATCCGGGCTCTGCCGGAGAGCGCGACGGTCGAGGGCCTGCTGACCCTGCCGGTCCACCCATGAGCTTCGGACAACCGGTCGCCACGACTCGTCAACGCTGATCGGGCGGTGCGGGATCCAGCGGTCTGCGTAGGATGCAGAGTGCGTTGAGGTCCGGAGGCGTACGCGACCTGGCGTAGCGGGCGATCTCGTCCGCGCTCGTTTCGGCGTCGTCCAGACGGCGCTGGTGGCTGTGTCTTTGCCACCTCAGGAGATCCCACACCGTGGCGCGGACGGTCGCGTCCGCGTCGCTGTTCATGGCGTCGTCCAGGGCGGTCCACGCGTTGTCGCTGACTGCCGGCAACCGCAGCAGCGACTCTCCGGCCCGGGCACGCCGTTCCGGCGACGGATCGTCAACGAGGGCGGCGATCAGTTCCATTTCCTCCAAGGGGAGCCGTTCACCGAACCAGCCGACATCGTATCCGCCAACAGTTTCGTCCAGCCATCGCTCGTACCAGGCTAGGAAGTCCGTATCCTCGACCACGTACGGGCCTACCGGTCCTTCGTAGTCCAAGTTCAGCAACCGGCCTTGCGCCGGTCCCGTCACGACCAACCGGGTGACGAGGGAGCAACCATGGTCGGCGATTCCGAGCGTGCCCCGTAGGAACATCCGATCAGGTCCCGGCGGGTCCTCGTGCCGCCGCTCCCAATCGTCGAGGTAACGCGGCCCAGGCAGATATGGACTGGGCCGCGCCAGGTGGCCTGATCGGCCACGTGTGCAGCACGAGGTGTCGAGCCGTGACAGTTGGTAGCCAGGCCCGGCACCGCCGTCGCCCAACTCGGTGACGAACAGCCGATATGCCCGGGGAAGCGGCACCTCGTGTCGCTCCTCGAACTCGGCCACGATGGTGTCGGACAAGGGCGCCCCGAGCTTGAACCGGTGCACTTCTACGCCGAAAGCCCTTGGCGGTACGGGCATCGCCCGCGCCGCCGCGAGCTTGTCCGCGATCCGCCCCAACCGAACATGATCGCCGTCATCCACCGGCCCAGCCTACGGATGGAACATAGGATGACCTCCAGAAACCGAGCCGCAGCCTTGCCACCCGTAGCTACCTGGCGCGGAACCGCCACTCCGGCCGTCACGGCATAGGCAGGGCCGGCCCCCACCGCAGCCGAAGAGCAGCGACCGTCAGCCTACTGAACGCGCCAGCGGAACGCGGCGTAGCCGGCCAGGAACGCGGTGGTCGCGATCTCGAGGACGGAGAAGTACGCGTAGTGCAGCGTCAGCCCGCTGCCGACGAGTAGCGACGCCGTCTGGGCGATCGTCATCACGCTGCCCGCGGCGACGGTCGCCCAGCGGGCCACCGGCCAGGGCGCGATGCGCGACACGAGCGTCATCCCGATCGGGATCGTCATGAGCACGGCCGAGCCGAGCAGGAAGCCCTGGGTGACCTCGATCGATCCCGCGCGCCCGTCGAGCAGTTCGCCGAGGTGGGGCGCGTAGTAGAAGCCGAGGACGTCGCAGTAGAGGTAGCACAGGATCGCGAACAGCCACAGCGCCGAGACGAGGCGGCGTGGGCTGGTTCGCGGCGCCGCGTGGTGGGCCGCGGACGCGGGATCGAGGGTCGGGGCCGGGGTGTCCATGGTTGCCTCCTTCGACGTTTCTTACACTGTAAAGTAGAACCTTACGGCGTAAGATCGCCTTGAGGCAAGGAGGCGGATGTCGACAGTGCGATCCCGGGAGCCGCTCACTCGCGAGCGCATCGTCAACGCCGCGATCACGGTCGCCGACGCCGAGGGAATCGCGGCCGTCACGATGCGCCGCCTGGGCACGACGCTCGATCGCGAGGCGATGGCGCTCTATTACCACATCCCGAGCAAGGACGCGCTGCTCGTCGCGCTCATCGACGACCTTCTGGGAAGGCTCGTGCGCGAGTCCGTCGGCATCGACCACGACGACTGGCGCGACACCGTCCGGGCGCGCTGCCTCGCCGCGCGCGCGCTCATGCTCCGCCACCCTTGGGCACCCGGCCTCATCGCCGCCCAGCAAGAGACCCCTGTCGCGGCGTGGCCCGTCTACGAACTGCTGGTCGCGACGCTCACCGCCGCGGGCTTCGACGACGACTTGTCCCACCGCGCCATCCACTCGCTCGGGTCGATGCTGTTCGGCTTCACGAGCGAGTTGTTCCAGCCCGCCGCGACAGCGCCCGAGCCGGAGCCCGACGCGGCGGCGATGCGGGCGATGGCGGAGCACATGCCGAACCTGTCCCGGATGGCGGCGACCGTCGCGCACGACGCCGACGGCGCGCTGTCGATGTGTGACACGCAGGCCGAGTTCGACTTCACCCTCGGCCTGCTGCTCGACGGTCTCGAAAACGCGCGCACCCGTCGTGTTACGGCGTCGCGGCCAGGGTCAGGATGACGATCCCGTTCGGCAGCGCTTCGGAGCCTGCGAGGGTGAACGCTCCCGACGTACCCGTGCGATAGATCAGGTCGTCTGGGGTGCCGGTGCCGAGGATGAAGGGGTGCACCCACAGGCGAAGCTCGTCGAGGAGTCCTTCGGCCATGAGCGCGCGTGACAGGGGACCGAACCCGTATTGCACGATGTCCGCGCCGGGCTCCTGCTTCAAGGCGGTGAGCGCGCCGATCGGGTCGTCGTCGATCACGATCGTGTTGTTCCAGCGAGGGTTGGTGAGGGTCGACGACACGACGTATTTTGGTAGGGCGTTCATGCGGTCGCTGAGGGCGTCGCCAGAGCTCGCGGACCACACCGGTGCGAAGAGGTCGTAGGTGTGGCGGCCCATCAGCACGGCGTCGCACCGCTCGAGGAGCTCCGTCTGGACGACCCGCCCGGCGTCGTCGAAGCCTCCCAGCGAAGGCCAGTCCTGCGGGTTCTGGATGACGCCGTCGAGGGTGATGTAAGTGGAGTTGATGATCTTACGCATGGCTGTTCTCTTTCCCTGAGGTTCGACGGTCAGCGCCGGGCGATGACGGGGTGGGGGATCGCGCGGTACGCGGCGATCGAGGTCGTCGCGAGCCAGGCCCAGGTGACGAGCACGGTGACCCAGATGAGTCCGACGCCGCCGGGACGTGTGGACAGCGCTCCGCCGGCCAGGAACGCCACGACGATGACGACAGCCGCGATCCTCGACCACGTGGCTCCCCGCGGTCGGTGCCGGCCGAGCCAGGAGGCGGCGATGATCGCGGCGACGGCGACGCTGACGAACCCGAAACCACCGAACACGAGGTGGAGTACGCCCGCGGCGGTGAACTCTCCGCCGCCGGCGCCCGGTGGGAAGTCCTCGGTCGCGTCGGGTGGGAAGACCGCGCTGAGCACGAGGCATGCCCCGTAAAAGCCGACCAGCACACCGGCCGCGCGCGGCCACTCAGGAGTGCGCAGCAGCCCGATCGCGGCGACGATCGACATCACGCCGGACAGGACGAGGTTGAGCCACTGCAGCCAGCCGAGCTCGCCGAGTAGCAGCAGGCTCAGTGCGTCACGGGTCAGGTCGAAACCCGGCCGGGTCGCGGCGAGGATGAGGCCGAACAAGAGATAGAAGGGGCCGGCGACGACTCCCCATCCGAGCATCGAACGGGTGACCGCCGCGCCACGGTCGAAGCCGGACACGGTCTGCGTTGCTGCTGCCATCTCATTCTCCAATGGGCTTTGGACGACGCCGTCGGTCGAGTTGGTTCGATCCTGCTGACTGTCGACCGCAACGGCATCCGTGCCCACCACCTATCCACCACCTACCGCGTCCGCGGACCAGCAGTCGGTCTCCTCAGGACCTGGGGCTCTGTGTGCCCGACTCGGTTTCGTGGAGGAGGCGGCGGGTGCAGGCGGCTTCGAAGCGGGCGCCGATCCGTTCCCACCCGGCGAGGGACTCCCGCAACGCGTCCGGATCGCGGTGGTAGCGCCCACGGGCCCTCATAAGACAGGCGCTGGCCCAGCCGTTCTCCACCGCGAGGCCGGCCGCGGCTTCCAGGTATCGGCGGGCGTCGGGCAGGCCGGCGACGACGGCGAGTTCGGCCGCGGCCGCTTGAGCGAAGACCCGGTAGCGGTGTCCAGGTGAGTCGTCTGAGAAGGGTACGTCGACGATTGCCGATGCGTTGGTCACGTCGCCGGTGTGGACCGCGATCCGGGCGTCGGCGAAGGCGGCCGATGATGCCGTACGGAGCCGGTGGGCGTTGTGGGGTCCGGCGAGGTCGCTCATCCGCTGGCGCCAGCGCCGGTAGCCGGCCTGGTCACCGGTCAGACCGCGGGCGAGGGCGGCGGTGGCCGCCGAGAACCACAGCCAGCCGGCGGTGGGCCGGCCGGCGGTCAGCCATGCCTGCCACATCGCGTCGGCGAGGCGGATGGCCTCGTCGAACTCTCCGACGAGTACGAGCGGTGGCACGAGCATCCTGCCTATGCCGAGCGGTTCGGCGGCCACCTGGTCGGCTGCGGCGGCCCGCCCGATGGCTATCGCCGCCGGGAAGTCGCCGGCCGCCATGGCGTAGAGCGACGTCAACTGGTGAGCGGAGTGGACGGTCCGGCCGTTCTGCGGATCGTTGCGGTCGAGTGTGTCCAGCAGCGGCAGCCCGTCGCGGGTCAGGTCGTAGGCGCGCCGCATCTGGGCCTGTGTCTCGTACACGGACGCGACGGTGTCGATCGCGGCCAGGATGAGCACCGGATCCCCGGCGGCCCGCGCGGTGGCGAGGGCCCGCTCTGCGAGCGGCAGGTCGTACCTTCCCCGGTCAGCGGTCCACGACGCGGTGATACTGGTCGCGGCTGTGAGGAGTGGGTTGTCCGGGCTGGCCGCGGCGGCCGCCTCCTCGTGAAGTTCGCGCAGCCGCTCGGCGGGAACCTCGACCGCGATACTCGAGCGGAACCGGGTGGCGTAGCTGATCGCATCGGTGAGCGCCATTGCCCGCAGGTCGTCCTCACCGGCCTCGCCGGCCTTCTCGGCGGCCGCGATCATCAGCTCGATCGCCAGGTCGGTCCGGAAGATGGCGGCGGCACAGGCCGCGGCGGAGCGCAGGTCCGCGGCGGCGTCGGCTGCCGTTGGGGCAAGCCCGACGGCCTCCCGGTGGCGATCGACCGACTCCTGCCTGAGCCGGCGGGCGTAGGCGAGGTGTCCGAGGCTCCGGGCCAGCCGGTGCGCGGTCGGCTCGGGCCCCGGCGGCAGTTCGCGCAGCGCGGCCCGGAGGTCGTCCACGACGCCGTCGAACGCGTCTTGCCATTCGGCGTCGAGCCGGTCCTCCAGCGCGGCGGCCACGGTCTGCGCCCAGTGCAGGTGCCGGCGGCGGACAGCTGCCTGCTCGCCGGCGGCAGCCAACTGCTGGAGGGCATAGCCGCGGACCGTGTCCAGCAACCGCCACCGGGGAGCGTGACGCAAGTAGGCGACGAGGTTCTTGTCCACCAGACGGCCCAGCAGGTCGGCGATGACCGTGGCGTCACCGGCGTCGGCGACCGTGGCGGCCGACGCGAGATCGAACGGGCCGGCGAAGACCGCGAGCCGCCGGAACAGCGTCCGCTCGGGCTCGTCCAGCAGTTGGTGACTCCAGTCGATGACGGCGTGCAGCGAGCGGTGCCGCCGGTCAGGGTTGCGGCCGCCGGCAAGCACCCGCACCATGTCGTCGAGCGCGGTCAGCAGGCCGTCGCCCCCGAGCGCCGGGGCGCGGGCCGCGGCAAGCTCGATCGCCAGCGGCATGCCGTCCAGCCGGGCACAGATCTGCGCGACCGTGGCCGCCTCGGCGACGAACCTGGAATCGACGGCGGCGGCGCGGTCCTGGAAGAGCGCCACGGCGTCGTCCAGCAGAGGCAGCGGATCGACCGGCATGGTGTGCTCGCCCGGCAGCCGCAGCCGCTCGCGGCTGGTGGCCACGACCACCGTGGCCGGACAGTCCGCGAGGATCCGGGGGACCAGCTTGGCCACGTCGTCGAGGACGTGCTCGCAGCTGTCCAACACCAGCAGGGCCGGATGGCCGGCCAGGTGGTCGACGATCGCGTCGAGCAGTGGCTGCTGCGGCGCCGGTGAGACACCCAGGACCGCCGCGACCGCCGTGTTGACGAAGTCGCGGCGCACCGGTACGAGGTCGACGAACCCACCCCGGTTGCCGAACGCCGGCGCCACCTCCTCGGCGACCGCCGTCGCCAGCCGTGACTTGCCCACTCCGCCGGGACCGAGCAGCGTTACCAGCCGGCCGCTCTTGACGGCGGTGCGGACCAGATCCCGCTCCATGACCCGGCCGACGAAACTCGTGTACGGCCTCGGCAGACCGGCGAGCGCCTGCTGTATGTCACCGGCCTCGCGACCGGCGAGTGCGGCCAGCTCTCGCCGGTCGCCGACGCCGTGCTTGCGCAGCAGCGCGGAGACGTGATGCTCAACGGTGCGAACGGAAATATGCAGCCGATGCGCGATCTGTGCGTTCGACAGCCGTTCCGAGAGCAACGCAAGAACCTGCGCCTCACGCTCGGTAACCGGCCCCGTCACCGCCCCATGATCTCCGGTCACCTGACCCACGGCAACCAGCGGTCACCTCTCGGCGCGGTTCGGATCAGAGGGCGCAAGATCACAACCAATGGGTTGTCCGCCCAGGTCAGACTGGGTGGAGCCGAGGGGACTCGAACCCCTGACCCCCACACTGCCAGTGTGGTGCGCTACCAGCTGCGCCACGGCCCCAAAGCGCACCCGGTGGCCCGGGCACTCGCGCAATATTACACATGCACCACCCCGAGGGCATCTTCCGGGTGGGTGGTCAGTTGAGGGCCACGTCCGCCGGGAAGTGGGCAACCGCCGACAGGATGCCGCCCTGGCGGCGTAACACCATCGGCCACAGGTCGTCGGGGCGGTCTACGAAGGCGTCGCCCGGCAGGGCGTCGAAGACGAACCACGAGCCGCTGGCGATCTCGTCTTCCAGCTGGCCGGGGGACCATCCGGAATATCCCGCGAAGACCCGGATGCAGGTCAGCTTCTCGCGCAGCGCGTCCGGGTCGATCGAGAGGTCGAGGGTGCCGATCGAGCCTGACACCGGGTGGAAGCCGCGCATCCGTGGGCGTTGGGCGCGCATCCTCGCCAGGCAGATCGCCGACTCCGGCTGGACCGGGCCGCCCTCGAAGAGGACTGCCGGGTCGCGGGCCAGGGTGCCCCAGTTGCCCAGGACCTCCGAGACCGGGACCTCCGTCGCGCGGTT
>Ga0164243_10016109_pt1 | contig 10275 bp, 11 predicted proteins | sample OricompcompostOP_FD_108781 | JGI IMG/M metagenome (GOLD analysis project Ga0164243, IMG submission 108781) | Organic Plus compost microbial communities from Emeryville, California, USA - Original compost - Organic plus compost (OP) | ecosystem: Engineered > Solid waste > Mixed feedstock >... | reverse complement strand
CGACGTCTCGACCGGTGCCGTGCTCCCGGGAGCCGTGCTGTCCGCTGTCGGCTGGCAAGTGCTGCAATGGGCCGGCGGCTGGTTCATCAGTACCAGGCTGCAGTCGGCGAGCAGCACCTACGGCACGTTCGCGATCGTCATCGGCCTGCTGACCTGGTTCTTCCTGCTCGGCCAGCTCGTGCTGATCGCCGCCGAGCTCAACGTGGTACGGGCCCGCCGGCTCTGGCCGCGCAGCCTCGCCGGCCCGCCCAGCACCGACGCCGACCGCCGGGCGTACCGGGGGTACGCGGCGATGCAGCGGCTCGCCCCCGGCGTACGGATCGAGGTCCACTTCGACCAACCGGCGCCGTGAGCGTCGCCGCGCGACCGCACCGCCGGTACGGTCGGGGTATGTCGATCGACTTCCCGACGCTGGCCGAGCGGATCGTCACGGCGATGCTGGACCCGATGACGGCGCACTACGCCGGCGCGCACGTGGCAGACGACGACCTGATGGACTTCTCCGCCTCCGCGGTCGAGGCACGGGCGGCGATGCTGCGCGACGCCTCCCATGCACTGTCCGAAGTGGACAGTGAGGAGTTGGAGGCGGAGGAGCAGGTCGACCACGCCATGCTCAGCGCCGCCGTCGACGCCCGGCTGTTCGAGCTGACTGAGACCGCCGAGTACCGGTGGAACCCGCTGCTGCACAACCCCGGCCCGCTGCTGGACGTGCTGATCTCGCGCGAGTTCGCGCCGCCCGAGCAGCGGCTCGCGCACCTGGTCAACCGGCTCGCCGCGGTACCGGACGCGCTCGCCACCGCCCGCGCCGTGCTCGCCGACTGCCCGGAGCTGCACGTGCGTACCGCCATCGGGCAGTTCGCCGGCGTCGCGGGCCTGATCCGTACCCGGGTGGATGACCTCGCCGCCGCCGTGCCGTCGGCCGCCGACCGGCTCGAACCCGCCCGTACCGGTGCGCTCGACGCGCTCGCCGAGTTCGACGGCTGGCTGCGCCGGCAGGCCGAGACCGCCGACCGCGACCCGCGGCTCGGTCGGCGGCTGTGGGAGGCGAAGCTCTGGCACACCCTCGACACCCCGCTCACCGCCGCCGAACTCGACCGCCGCGCCTGGGCCAACCTGGCCGAGACCGCCGCGCAGATGCGCGCCGTCGCGGCCCGGATCGTGGGCGGGCCGGAAACCGACGCGACCGTACGGGCGGCCCTCGCCGAGGCCGGCGACCGGCGCCCCGATCCGGCCGAGATCGTCGCCACCGCGCGCGCCGACTTCGCCGACGCCACCTCGTTCGTCGACCAGTTCGAGCTGGTGACCACGCTGCCCGACGAGCCCTGCCGGGTCGCCGAGATGCCCGAGTACGAGCGGGGCGTCGCCGCCGCCTACTGCGACGCACCCGGCCCGATGGAGCAGCCCGGGCTGCCCACCCTGCTCGCGATCTCCCCGCCGCCGGCGAGCTGGTCGGCCGACCGGATCGAGTCGTTCTACCGCGAGTACAACGACGACATGCTGCGCAACCTGATCGTGCACGAGGGCATGCCTGGCCACTACCTGCAGCTCGCGCACGCCCGTCGGTTCGGCGGCGCCACCCCGGTACGCGCCGTGTTCAGCTCCGGCACGTTCATCGAGGGCTGGGCCGTGTACGCCGAGCGGCTACTGGCCGAGCACGGTTTCGGAGGCCCCCGGGTACGGCTGCAGCAGCTCAAGATGCAGCTCCGCGCCACCCTCAACGCGATCCTCGACCAGGCCGTACATTGCGACGGCCTCAGCGAGAAGGACGCGCTCGCGCTGTTGACGACGCACGGCTTCCAGGAGGAGGGGGAGGCGGCCGGCAAGTGGCAGCGGTCGCTGCTCACGTCGGGCCAGCTCTCCACGTACTTCGTCGGGTACACCGAGGTGTCCGACGTCGCCGCCGCCCGGCCCCCGGACACCGACCTGCGCGGCTGGCACGACGAGATGCTCGCGCACGGCTCCCCGTCGCCGCATCACCTCCGCGACCTCCTCACCCGCGGCGTCCCCGGTTGAGCGTGGAAATGCCCCGTGCGCGGCGGGCGGACGGGGCATGGGGTTGGCTTGGACGACTCTGGCCAAAAGACCGCTGCTCAGGGTTCGATCTCCCGCACGGTGGCGATGAAGGTCTGCCAGGCCCTGGAGCCGACCGTGAGCTGTGGGCCGTCAGGATCCTTCGAGTCACGCACGGCCACCGAGCTGCCGAGATCCATGACTTCCAGACAGTTTCCGCTGGCGTTGCTTCGGTTGCTCTTTCGCCAGCCGGGCACAGTCGGTCTCCCTAGCGGCATTCCGGCCTCCCTGCGTGGTCGTCCGCCGGTGCTCCGGCACGCCTTGTGAGCGCAGACCAGATCACCGGACGAGTCCCGAGAAGGACACGATACCGGTAACGGCCAGGGAATCCGATCTAGCTCACCCTGGGTTGTTGTCACCTCCGATGTCCGCGGCGATCCTGTTCATCAGTTCGACCGATTCGGACTCTTCCATCGCAAGATCGAAAAGCCCGGCATAGATCCTGCGGTACATCCCCGCGATCTCGTCGTTGTCGCGCAACGTGACGTCGCGCGGCGCGGCATCGAACTGCACGACGGGCGGATCGGCGGGATCGGCGAACTCGAGAATCTCGAACGGCCCGTTCATGCCCGGGTGACCGCCGGTGCCGAACGGGATGACCCGGATCATCACGTTGTCCAGCTGAGCGACCTCGGCGATGCTGGTGATCTGGTCGCTCATCACCTCCGGACCGCCCACCACGCGATGCAGCGACGCCTCGTCGATCACCACGTTCAGCTGGGGCGGATCGTCCCGGTCGAGAACATGTTCCTTGCGGGCCATGCGCAGCTCGACCAGGCGATCGATGGTCGTCTCGTCCAGTTCCGTCGAGGCAGCGGTCTCGAACACCTCACGCGCGTAGTCCTCGGTCTGCAGCAGCCCGGGAAGAATCAGTGAGCAGTAGTAGTTGAGCGTGGCCGCGTCGTTCTCGTACCCGAGGAAGTCGAAGTACTCGCCGGACGGCACGACGTCACGAAACGCGTTCCACCATGCGGACTGCTGCCTCGCCGACCGGGCCAGCTCGATGAAGTAACTCCGGCGCTCGTCGTCGCCCACTCCGTACAGGTCGAGCAACGCCTTCAGGTCGTTGGTGGAGATGCCGACCTGGCCGGCTTCCAACCGAATGATCTTGGACAGGGACCAGTCCATCTTCTTGGCCACCTCGGCCTGGCTCTTGCGAGCCCGCTCACGCTCCTGGCGCAGTTCGGTACGGAGGCGGCGCCGGACGAGTGGGCGCTGGCCAGCGGGCATCGCTACTCCCCGATGAGTAGACGGCGGCAAGGTGCTAGGTGGCATCCGGCCTCACCGCGAGGCGGTCACTGCTGAGTGCATGCTATCCCTTCGACAGGTAGCGGGCCGCACTGGCTGGGCGATCCGTACGCCGATGTTTCAACTGGTGAGACGGTCGGCCTGCTTGGCGCGGAGGATGGCGAACCGGATCGCGTTGAAGGTCCGCTCGTCGGGACGCCACAGCAGCTGGACGGTGTGCCCGCGGTACTGCGCCCACAACTCGTACGGGCGGGGACGCAGGCGCCGGATGATCAGCGCCGCGGCGCCGAGCGCGAGCACGCCCACCGCGCTCAACCCGATGCCGACGGTCCAGGCGGCGGTCTGCAGGGTGCAGCTGCCGGGCAGGACGAACAGCACCGCGAGCAGCGCGCAGATCCTGCCGGCCGGGCTGGCCTCGCCGCGGACGATGCGCAGTCCGTGCAGCTCGCTCAGCTCGTACCGCTGGGCATCGACGACCAGCTCGTGGCTGGTGACCAGGACGCCGGCGTCGTCGTAGTAGGTGGTCATCGCGGCCACCCCCGCCGCGCGTCGGCCGCTGCGTGCGTCCTTGTGGGACTACGAAACGGCACGGTGATGGGGGTAACATCCATGACAGCTCTCCGTTCCGGTCAGGCGACGGTGGTGAGCTTCGAGGGCGGTCCCGGCGGCATCCGGTGGCCGCCCTCTCCCGTTGTCTGGCTGTCTTGGCTCTGTGTATTTGTGGCGTCCGGCCGCGTGCCCCCCTGCGACCGAACTTCGGCGTTGACCTCGTTGTCGCCCCCGACGTCCGAGGATCCCCTCGCGTCCGAGTATCCCCCGACCGTCCGCAAAAGGGAACCCCTCAGGGTGCCAGGTGGCAGATTGTCGTACGCATCGGGCTTGGCGGCAGACTGCGGATCCGCCCCCTGCTGTTCAGCACATCGCTGCGGGCAGGACGATGAGCGGCAGAAAGCCCGCGGCACCGAGTCGGATCTTGGACAGTCGGCGCCGGTGCGACGCTGCGTGGTCAGTTCGCCGGCTTGTCCAGCCGTACCCCCGGCATCGGGCCGAACGGATGCCCCACCACCCGCGGCCGGTACCGGATCAGCGTCTCCTCGATGCGGTACCCGTCGACCGTGCCCCGGAACAGCGCCGGCACCCCCGCGTCGGTCAGGCAGCCGGTGAACCCGCCCGTGCGTACGCACCGGGCCGGCTGGCCGGCGATCGTGCGCCGGTCCACGTGCACGCTGCTGCCCGGGCGTTCCGCCGCGGCGCGGACCAGGCCAATGATGCGCTGTGCGGTGACGAACCGGTACGCGCTCGCCGCACGCACGGCGGCCTCGTCCGGCGGCTGCTGGTAGTCGTCGGCGGGCCGGTGGCCACGGGTACAGGTCGTGGCCGTGCACCGGATCACCCACAGCACCGTGCGGATGTACCGGCCGGAGTCGAAGTCGTACCCGATGCGGTGCGGGTCGCCCTGTTGCGCGAACACCGCGCGGCTGCCGTCGGACAGCCGGTAGTCGGCCGTGTACGAGTCGTCCTGGCCGTGGTCGAGCTGGGCGGCGAGGCCGTTGACCGCGGCCGACCGGGTACCGAACCGGTCCAGCGAACCGGTCGAGCAGCCGGCCAGCAGCAGCGCCGCCAGGACCGGTACCAGGACGAGAAGGCGGCGCGGGGCGGCGTGCACGGGCATGGCGACAAGATTCCCGCGTCCGGCCCGCCCGGCGCAAACCGGGTACCGCGTACCGGGCGCCGGCGCCGGCCGGGCCACACCGGAACGCACGCCGGGCGGCGGGCAGTGGGGCAAATCGGGACGGCCGGCGAGCCGGTTCCGGGCGCCGCGGTACCGCTGGCTACGCTCGCGGGGAGGAGTCGGCCCGGTCCGCCGGGGCGGCGGACGACACCGCAGCGTGGCGGCTGGCGAGACATCCCGGCGGTGCCGCGGAGGCGCGGCCCGGGTCGGTGCGACACAGGAGAGCGAGGCTACGTGGCAACCATCGAGGGCATCGTCGCGCGCGAGATCCTCGACTCGCGGGGTAACCCGACGGTCGAGGTCGAGGTTGGTCTGGACGACGGAGTGGTGGCCCGGGCGGCGGTCCCGTCCGGCGCCTCGACCGGCCAGTTCGAGGCGGTGGAGCTGCGCGACGGGGACAAGTCCCGGTTCGGCGGCAAGGGTGTCGAGCACGCCGTGTCGAACGTGACCGAGGTGATCGCGCGTGAGCTGCTCGGCCACGAGGTATCCGAGCAGCGGCTGGTCGACCAGGTGATGCTGGACCTGGACGGCACGCCGAACAAGAGCAAGCTGGGCGCGAACGCGATCCTCGGCGTGTCGCTCGCCGTGGCCCGGGCCGCGGCCGACTCGGTGGGGCTGCCGCTGTTCCGGTACCTGGGCGGGCCGAACGCACACCTGCTGCCGGTGCCGATGATGAACATCCTGAACGGCGGCGCGCACGCCGACTCCAATGTGGACATTCAGGAGTTCATGATCGCGCCGGTCGGTGCGGCCAGCTTCCGGGAGGCGGTGCGCTGGGGTTCGGAGACGTACCAGTCGCTGAAGAGCGTGCTGAAGTCCCGGTCGCTGTCCACCGGGCTGGGTGACGAGGGCGGCTTCGCGCCGGACCTGCCGTCCAACCGGGACGCGCTGGACCTGATCACCGAGGCGATCGAGAAGGCCGGCTTCACGCCCGGCCGGGACATCGCGTTCGCGATCGACGCCGCGGCGACCGAGTTCTACCGCGACGGCGCGTACCAGTTCGAGGGCGCGGCGAAGAGCGCCGAGCAGCTGTCCGAGTACTACGCGGAGCTGCTCGGGGCGTACCCGATCGTGTCGCTGGAGGACCCGCTGGCCGAGGAGGACTGGGCCGGCTGGGAGCACCTGACCGCCGAGGTCGGTGGCCGGGTGCAGCTCGTCGGCGACGACCTGTTCGTGACGAACCCGGAGCGCATCGCGCGCGGCATCAACTCCGGCGCGGCCAACGCGGTACTGATCAAGGTGAACCAGATCGGTTCGCTGTCCGAGACGTTCGACGCGGTGACGCTGTCGCACAACAACGGGTACCGGACGATGATGAGTCACCGGTCCGGCGAGACCGAGGACACCACCATCTCCGACCTGGTCGTGGCGATGGGCTGCGGGCAGATCAAGTCGGGTGCCCCGGCGCGTACCGACCGGACGGCGAAGTACAACCAGCTGCTGCGGATCGAGGAGGAGCTGGACGACGCGGCGCGGTACGCCGGCACGGACGCGTTCCCGCGGTTCAGCCACTGATCTGGGGGGACAGCGATGGCGCAGCGCGGCCGGTCCGGTACCGGCAACCGTCCCGGTCGACGGCCCGGCCGTGGTACGGCCGGCCGCGCGGCGCCGTCCCGCCGGGGCGGGCAGTCCACGGCGCGTCCGGGTGCCCGGCGCACCGGCGCGACCCGTACCCGGGCGCCCCGGCCCGGCGGTCGGTTCACCGGGCGGGCGGTGGTGCTGGCGCTGGTGTTCGTGGCGCTGATCCTGGCGTACGCGTACCCGGTGCGTACCTACCTGCGGCAGCGCGCCGAGATCGCCGAACTGACCGACCACCAGCAGGCGCAGCGCGAGCGCATCGCGAAGCTGCGCAGCGAGCGGAACAAGTGGGACGACCCGGAGTACGTGGAGGCGCAGGCGCGGCGCCGGCTCCGGATGGTGCGGCCCGGCGACAAGGTGTACGCCGTGTACGGCGACCCGAAACGCAACGGCGACAAGGATTCCAGCGACCGCCGGGTGGCCAAGCACGGCCCCTGGTACAGCAAGGTCTGGTCCAGCGTGCAGGGCGCCGACGGATGACCGACACCAGCGCAACGGAGCCGGGCCCGCCGGTACGCGAGCCGGTCACGCCGGCCGCCGAGCGGGCGATGTCCGCGCAGCTCGGCCGGCCGCTGCGGGGTGCGGAGGCGGTCGCGCACCGGTGCCCGTGCGGCAATCCGGACGTGGTCGAGACGAGCCCGCGGCTGCCGGACGGCACGCCGTTTCCCACCCTGTACTACCTGACCTGCCCGCGGGCCGCGGCCGAGGTGAGCCGGCTGGAGTCGGCCGGGCTGATGCGGGAGATGACCGCGCGGCTGGCGGATGATCCGGAGCTGGCCCGGCGGTACCGGCAGGCACACGAGGACTACCTGCGCCGCCGGGCCGAGCTGGCGGACGTGCCCGAGATCGCCGGGGTGTCCGCCGGCGGGATGCCCACCCGGGTCAAGTGCCTGCACGTACACGTGGCGCACGCGCTCGCCGCCGGGCCGGGCGTGAACCCGTTCGGGGACGAGGCGCTGGCGTCGATGGCGCCGTGGTGGCAGGACGGACCATGCGTGGGGGACGACGATGAGTGAGCGGGTCGCGGCCGTCGACTGCGGTACCAACTCGATCCGGCTGCTGGTCGCCGACCGGGACGGCGGCCGGCTGACCGACCTGGTCCGGCGGATGGAGATCGTCCGGCTCGGCGAGGGCGTCGACGCGACCGGAATGCTTGCGCCGCAAGCGATCGAGCGGACCAGGGTGGCGCTGACCGACTACGCCGGGCAGATCCGCGAGCTGGGTGCCGAGAAGGTACGCATGGTCGCCACCTCGGCCAGCCGGGACGCCGGGAACGCGGCGGACTTCCGCGCCATGGTGCTGGACGTACTCGGTGCCGAGCCGGAGGTGATCCCCGGGGACGAGGAGGCGGCGCTGTCGTACGCCGGGGCCGTCGAGGGGCTGCCGGCCGAGCTTGCCCCGCCGTACCTGGTGGTGGACATCGGCGGCGGGTCCACCGAGTTCGTGCTCGGGGACGGCCACGCCGAGCACGCGATCAGCGTGGACATCGGCTGCGTCCGGATGACCGAACGGTACCTGCACACCGACCCGCCGACCGACGCCGAGATCACCGCCGCGCAGGCGCACGTCACCGAGGTGGTGGACCGGGCGCTCGCCGCGGTGTCCGGCGCGCGCACCGGCACCCTGATCGGCCTCGCCGGTACGGTCACCACCGTCGCCGGCATCGCCCTCGGCCTGGCCGAGTACGACTCGACCCGGATCCACCACGCCCGCGTCGACGCCGACCAGGTGGCCCGGATCAGCGCGGAGCTGCTGAGCCAGACCCGGGAGCAGCGGAGCGCGATCGGGGTGATGCACCCGGGCCGGGTGGACGTGGTCGGGGCCGGTGCGCTGATCCTGCGTACCGTCCTGGACCGGGCCGGCTGCGACCGGCTCATCGCGTCCGAGCACGACATCCTCGACGGCATCGCCCTGTCGCTGTGACCCGGGTGGTACGCACCGAGTCCGGCTGCCACGTGGCACCCGGCACCGGCTTCCCCGGCGACGTGGCGGACGCGGCGACCCCGGTGGCAACGGACCCGGCGCAGGTGCGGGAGCTGGCGGCCGGCTCGCCGGACCTGACCGTACTGGCGGCGCGCAGTTCGGTGTGCCGGGCGTGCGAGCGGCTGGTGGCCTGGCGGGAGCGGGTCGCCGCGGAACGGCGGGCCGCGTTCGCCGACCAGACGTACTGGGGGCGTCCGGTGCCGAGCTTCGGCGCCACCGACGCGCGGATCCTGGTGCTGGGTCTGGCGCCGGCCGCGCACGGCGCGAACCGTACCGGTCGGATGTTCACCGGGGACCGCTCCGGCGAGGTGCTGTACGCGGCGCTGCACCGGGCCGGCCTCGCCAGCGCACCGGCCAGCGTCGCCGCGGACGACGGGCTGACCCTGTGGGCGACGCGGATCTGCGCCCCGGTCCGCTGCGCGCCGCCGGACAACAAGCCCACCACCACCGAACGCGACACCTGCCGGTACTGGCTGGACCGGGAGCTGGCGCTGCTGCGCGGCACGGTACGGGTGGTGGTGGCGCTCGGCCAGTTCGCCTGGGCCGCGTACTGGCGGTCGGCCGGCGCGCTGGGGGAGCCGGTGCCGCGGCCGCGTCCCGCGTTCGGCCACGGCGCGGAATATGTCGGAGATGCCGTAACGTTGCTGGGCTGTTACCACGTGAGCCAGCAGAACACCTTCACGGGGCGGCTCACGCCGGGCATGCTGGACGACGTGCTGGGCCGGGCCCGGGTGCTCGCCGGCGTCTGACGTCCGACCCGCGGAGACGGGGGGCGCGGTGCGTCGAGCGTTGCGGTACTGGCCGGTCGCGGTGATCGTGCTGCTGCTCGCCGTCGCGGCGCTCGGCGCGAACGCCCGCGGCCCCCGCGTGACGCAGGTGGCGCCGCCGCGGATCGTACCGACCGGTACGCAGCCGCAGCAGGCGCGGCCGACGCCGAGCTTCGTGTCCCGCCCGCCGCAGCCGCACGGCGGTACCTCCGACTGGATCGTCGTGGTGGTCATCGCCGCGCTGTGTGCGGTGGTGTACGGCGCGGTCCTGCTGTACCTGATGCTCGCCCTGCGCAACGGCCTGGTGTTGCGGCGTCGCCGTCGGCCCGAGCCGGAACCGGAGCCCGAACCGCCGGAGGCGCCGACCTCGGAGCAGGTACGGGCGGCGATGGCGGCGAGCCGGGCCGCGCTGATCACCGGCGACGACCCGCGCGCGGCGGTGATCGCCTGCTGGTTGACGCTGGAGGATCTCGCCGCCCGCGGCGGGATCGCGCGCGAGACCTCGGACACCGCCACCGATCTGGTCGCCCGGATGCTCGGCGGTACCGAGTTGACCGAGCCGGCCACGCGGGCGTTGCGTGCGCTGGCCGAGAGGTACCGGTCCGCCCGGTACGCCCCGGCCCCGGTCACCGAGGCCGACCGGGACGCCGCCCGCGCCGCGCTGGACCGCCTCGCCGCCGAGCTGACCGTACGAGACGCCGCCCCCGCGGAGGAGCGATGAGTGAGCGTCAGCGAGCGAATCATGGGTGTCGCGTGTCGTGCCTCATCGGTGTTCCGGCGGAGGAGGAACGCCGATGAGTTTCTCGTACGGGCAGCTGATGGCGACGGGGAAGCGGGAACCGTTGCGCAAGCCGTACCGGCCGGTGGCGGTGTCGCCCGGCTGGGTCGTCGGCATGG
>Ga0164243_10016108_pt1 | contig 10275 bp, 8 predicted proteins | sample OricompcompostOP_FD_108781 | JGI IMG/M metagenome (GOLD analysis project Ga0164243, IMG submission 108781) | Organic Plus compost microbial communities from Emeryville, California, USA - Original compost - Organic plus compost (OP) | ecosystem: Engineered > Solid waste > Mixed feedstock >... | reverse complement strand
GATCACATTTCCCACACCAGCCGGTGCGACCAGGCGACGGGCATGGCCGTCGCCGGCTCAAGAACCTTGCGATAAGCCTCGCTCGCCGGCGGATCGCCGATCTCGGCGGCGTGGATACCGCCGGTCATGAACAGGCAATCGATTCCGAACGTATTGGCACCCGCGACATCGGTGATCATCGAATCCCCGATGGCCAGAACCCGCGCTTTCGGCGTGACCTCGCCACGAACCTTCATCGCCACCCGCAGTGCCTGCTCGTACACGACGGGGAACGGCTTGCCGATATGGACGACATGCCCGCCATATTCCTCGTACACATCCGCAAGCGCGCCCGCGCACCAGATGAGCTTGCCGCCCTTCTCCACGACACGGTCGGGATTGGCGCAGACGAGATCGATATTGCGCGCGGCCAGCGCCTTCAGCGCCTCGCGGTAATCGTCCGGCGTCTCGACATCGTCGTCGTCAAGACCCGTCACGACGACGATCGGCGCGTCCGCCGCCGGGACAAGGTCGAGGCCCTCGAACAGATCGAGATCACGGTCCGGGCCGATATGATGGAGGCGCCTCACGCCGCGGCGGTCGAGCTCCATGCGCGTCACATCGCCGGAGGTTACGATGCCGTCATAGGCCGCGCGCGGAACGCCCATGCGGTCGAGGATCGCCATCACCGCGACGCCCGGGCGCGGCGCATTGGACAGCAGAACGACCGTGCCGCCGCCCTCCCGGAACTTCGCCAGCGCGGCATGGGCCATCGGCCAGGCGGCGACGCCATTGTGAAGCACGCCCCACACATCGCAGAAAATCACATCATATCGGGGAGCGAGGCTGGAAAGCCCGGCGCCGGGCGGCAGGGAGAAGGTTTCGGTCATCGCCGCGCCGGGGTGCCGCAACGCAACCGCCGCGTCAAGCTGGCCATCAGGCGCGGCGGGCGATCGAGCGGAACGGGCGAGGCTGCGGCGCGGCGGGACGGTCGGGCAGCACCGGCGGAACGGACGAGACAGGCGCAGCCGGCTGTCCGTCACCGTTGAAGATTTCGGGGCGCACGGGCCGCGGCTGGCCGAACACGGCGCCGATGGCCGCGCGCACATCCATGTCGAGCAGATCGGCGACCCGGGTTTCGTTGTCGGCGTTCTCGGCGATCAGCAGGATGCCGTGACGGCGCAGCAGAGCCGGCATGTCGGCAGGATGGATCGCGGCGTTGCGCGACCGGTCGGGATCGAGCAGGATTTCGGAGGGCATCCGCACGAAGCGCACGCCCAGCTGATGCAGCGCGGCGGCATCGAAATCGGTGTCGCGCACACCCGTCAGGGCGAAACGGAAGCCGCGCTCGCTGAGGCCCGCCAGAATCTCCGCCTCGATCGTGCCGAAGCTGTAGAACGCGTCCGGCGTGAAGCCGATCACGAGATGGGTCGCCAGATCCGTATTGGCGTCGAGGCGGCGCGCGATCTCGGTGCTGAAATTCGACGCGGTCATGGTCTCCGCCTCGAGGATGACCATGAGGCTGACATCGCGCTGGCGCGCCTTCAGACGGCGCGCGACGCGCAGCGCTCGGTCGAGGACGAAGGTGTCGAGGGCGGGCTGAAGACCGGCGAGGCGCGCGTCGATGACGAAATCGGACGGCGGAAGGAGAGTGTCGTGCTCGCGCAGGAACGGCACGGCCACATATTGCACCACCCGCCGCTGCGGCAGGGCGGCGACCGGCTGAAGATGAAGCTCGATGCCCTCGTTCTCGATCGCGCGGCGGATGAAATTGGCCCGCCCCGGATCGGCTGAGGCACGCGGCGCGGCCGGTTGCGGCGGCGCGACCGCCGGGCCGGCGGCCATCGCCGGGGCGGAGAAAGACCAATCGGCCGTGGCGGCATCGTAATGCGCCGGTCCCGGATGGATCGGCGCCTGCATCGCCGGGGCGTGCATCTGGGGCGCAGGCGCGGGAGCATGATGCATGGCCTGCGGCGGATAGGCGTCGGGCAACGGGCTCGCGGCGATGGCCCAGGCGGCCTGACGGGCCGGCAGATCGTGCAGCGCATGTTCGTGCGCCTCGACCTGCTCGGCGAGGGCGCGCACCAGCGAGCCGAGTTCGGCGAGCTCCTTTTCCAGAGGAGCGGTGGTGCGGCGGGTCAGTTCCTGCGTGGCCGTATCGAGGCGCTGGACGCGGGGTTCGAGCGAAAGCACCCGCTCGGCGACCATGCCGATCCGCTCCTCCAGCTCGAAAAAGCGCAGATTGGCCGGACGCGAATCGCCCGAACGCTGGACGAGCCAGTTGACCAGCGCAATGAGCCCGACGCCGGCAAGCCCGCCGCCCAGCGCGAGCGGCAACTGCAGGCCAAGCCCCATCACGAGGATGACCGCGACGGACGCCACGATCACCGTCATGCAGAACGCTATGAAAATCGCACCCGGCTTCAGCATGAACCGCCGCTAAACTTAATCGGGCAACTATGTGCAGATTCGCGGCGCCGGAACCATGAGTCCCGGAAGCTGCCCACAATGCAGGCAGCCTGTTCCATCCCGCGATCCGATTGCGGCGTGTGGCCCCCGCCCCCGCAATTGTCCCGGCAAGATTAGCGGCTCGCAGGTCCCGCGCAACGGAGCTTTGACCTTTCGTTTACCGTGTTTGGGGAAAATTCGACGCCGAAGGACGGTTCAGGCGGCGCCGGACGGAGGCGGGGGACGGCGCCCGCGCAGGGGAGACGAAGCGGACATGGTGTTTCTGGCAAGCGCGTTCGGACCCGCACGCGTGCGCATCCTCGTCGCCGATACGGACGCGATCCTTGCCCGGAACATCGCCGCCGCCCTCGCCGCCGGGCTTCTCAACGCCGAGGTCGAAATCGCCGACAGCCTGGAGAGCGCCGAAACGCGCCTGCGGGGTTCCCGCTTCTCGGCCATGATCGCGGGAACCTCCCTCGGCGCCGACGCTCCGCAGAGGCTGCGCGCCCTGATGCGCGGCCCGCTTCTGATGATCGGCGCCGGGGCCATGGCCGAGGGCGTCGAGGCGCGTCTGAACGGCGCCGACGATTTCCTGGTCGCGCCCTTCGCCCCGCAGGCTCTTGTCGACCGGCTGCTTCAGCGGCTGGCGGAGAAAACCGCCGAACCCGCGTCTGCCGAACCTGCACCGCGGCACTTCGGCCGGTTCATAGGCTCCTCGCCCGCCATGCAGCGTGTGTACGGCCAGATCGAGCGGATCGCGGCTTCCAAAGCGCCGGTCTTCATCACGGGCGAAAGCGGAACCGGCAAGGACCTGGCGGCCGAAACCATCCATACACGAAGCCACCGGCCGGGCGCCTTCGTCGCCCTGCGCTGCGGCACCCTCCCGGCCGAGCAGATCGAAGCCGAGATGGTGGAGGCGGCCGAAGCGGCCGAGGGCGGCACGCTCTTCCTCGACGAGGTCTGCGCGCTCGATCCCGCGGCGCAGGCAAGACTGCTGCATTTCGTACAGACGGGCGAGATGCGGGGCTCCGGGGCGGCCGGCACGAAAAAGACCGATGTGCGCATCGTCTGCGCGACGATCCGCGATCCGAAGGCGGAAGTTCTGGCCGGACACCTGCGCGAGGACCTGTTCTACCGTCTGCATGTCCTGTCGCTGGAAATGCCGCCGCTGCGCGCCCGGGGCGAGGACGCGCTGCTGCTGGCCTGCGCCTTCCTGGCCCGCGCCTCGGACGAGGAGGGTCGCGCCTTCCGCGGGTTCGATGCGCTCGCGCGCCTTCTGATCGCCTCCCATGCCTGGCCCGGCAATGTGCGCGAACTCGAAGCGGCGATCCGCCGCGTCGTCGTGCTCCATTCCGGCGGCATGGTCACCGCCGACATGATGCCGGAGGACATCGCCGCGGCGGTGCTCCGCCAGCCGCACCGGGACCAGACCGGCCCGTCCGTACCGGACATCGGCATCGAGGCGCCCCGCCCGGCCGAATCGTCCGGAACGCAGACTCCCCAGATCCTGCCGATGTGGGTGCAGCAGGAGCGCATCATCGAAGAGGCGCTCGCGGCCTTCGGCGGCAATATCGCCCGCGCGGCCGCGGCGCTGGAGATCAATCCCTCGACGATCTACCGCCGCCGCCAGGGCGCCGGCCGCAAGACCGGCGCGGGCTAGCCACGGCCGACAGGCGGATCAGTCCGCCTTGCGGAAAAGATAAAGCCCCGTGGCAAAGCCGATGGCGCAGACGGCGATGAGATAATGCGCCGGCGCCAGCGGCGATGTGCGCATCATCAGCGTCACCAGCATGGGCGTTACGCCGCCGAGCACGGCATAGGCCACGTTGTAGGAGAACGAGACGCCCGAGAAGCGGACCTTGGGCGGGAACGCCTTCACCATGACATAAGGCACGCCGCCGATGAGGCCGGTCGCAAGGCCGAGCAGCGAATACATCGGCAGCAGCAGTTCCGGATGCGTGAACATCAGCGTGTAGAAAGCATAGCTGATGACGCCGAGCGCCACGCTCGCCACAGTGAAGAACCAGCCCGATCCCACCCGGTCGATGATCGCGCCCGACAGGACACAGCCGATCGACAGGAACAGGGTCGCCGCCGAATTGGCCTCAAGCGCCTCAAGCGGCGTGAAGCCATACTGCTTCTGCAGGAAGGTCGGCGTCATCAGGATGGCGACGACGATGGCCGCCGAGAGCAGCCAGGTCAGCAGCATGGAAATGACGATGCCGCCCTTGTGGTCGCGGATCACCGATTTCAGCGGCAATTCCTCGGCCAGCGCCTTCCTGGCCTGAAGCTCGGCGAAGACCGGCGTCTCCTCGAGCCAGCGGCGCAGATAGACCGAGACGAAGCCGAACACGCCGCCGAGGATGAAGGGAATGCGCCAGGCGAAATCGTGGATCTCGGGCTGCGAATAGACCGAATTGATCGCAGTCGCGACCAGCGAGCCGAGCAGGATGCCCGACGTGATGCCGCAGGTCAGGATTCCGCAGGCATAGCCGATATGGCGCTCCGGCACATGCTCGGCGACGAAGGTCCACGAGCCGGGCAGTTCGCCGCCGATCGCCGCGCCCTGCGCCACGCGGAACAGAAGAAGCAGGATCGGCGCCACGAGGCCGATGCTCTCATAGACCGGCAGAAGCCCCATGCCGATGGTCGAGACCGCCATCAGGAAGATGGACAGCGTGAACATGCGCTTGCGGCCGAGCATGTCGCCGAAATGGGCGATGATGATCCCGCCGAGCGGACGGGCGAGATAACCGGCCGCGAAAATGGCGAAGGCCTGGAACTGGACCAGCCAGTCCGGCACGCCGGGCGGGAAGAACAGCTGGCCGAGGACCGCGACGAAATAGACAAAGATGATGAAGTCGTAGAATTCCAGCGCCCCGCCCAGCGCGGCGAGGCCGAGGGTACGATAATCGCTGCGGACCAGCGGCCGCACCGTGGAAACGCTCAGATCGGTCATTGGTGAAAATGTCCTTGGCCCAGAGGGGCCCGCGGGCTCATACGCCCAAAAATCGGGCGGGAAAATGGTCCAAAAGGCCAAAAGATCGTCATGGCGTCTCACTGGCCCCGTTTCAGCATATAGACGCCGGTCAGCAGGCCGACGGCACAGACAAGGATGAGGTAATAGGCAGGCGCGAGCGGATCGCTGCGCATCATCAGCGTCACGAACATCGGGGTCAGGCCGCCGAGCGTCGCGTAGGACAGGTTGTAGGAGAACGACACGCCCGAGAAGCGCACGGCCGGAGGAAAGCTCTTCACCAGCACATAGGGCACCGCCCCGACCACGCCGAGCGCGAAGCCGAACAGCCCGTAGAGCGGCACGAGGAGATCCGGCCGGGTGAACAGGCTCGTGTAGAAAAGCCAGGTCACGCCCGCAAGGACGGCGCTGCCGATGACGAAGAAACGGCCGGCGCCGATCCGGTCGATCAGGAGCCCGGCCGCGATGCAGCCGACGGCGAGGGCTATGGTGGCGACGGAATTGGCCTCGAGCGAGGCGACCGGGGCGAAGCCGTAGACCTTCTGCAGGAAGGTCGGCGTCATCAGCACCGCGACCACGATCCCCGCCGAGAGCAGCCAGGTCAGCGCCACGGAGACGACGATCGCGGGCATATGGCGGCGGATCACTGTTTTCAGCGGCAGCTCCCGGGCGAGCGCCTTCCTCTCCTTCATTTCCGCGAAGACCGGCGTCTCCTCCAGCCAGCGGCGCAGATAGACCGAGACGAAGCCGAACACGCCGCCGAGGATGAAAGGCAGACGCCAGGCGAAATCGTGGATCTCGGCGGCGCTGTAGCGGCTGTTGACCCAGGTCGCGACGACCGAGCCGAGAAGGATGCCAACCGTCAGCCCGCAGGTCAGCGTACCGCAGGCGAAGCCGACCTTCCGTTCCGGCACGTGTTCGGCGACGAAGGTCCAGGCGCCGGGAATCTCCCCGCCGATGGCGGCGCCCTGCAGGATGCGCAGCAGCAGAAGCAGGACCGGCGCGGCGACGCCGATGCTCTCATAGACCGGCAGAAGCCCCATGCCGATGGTCGAGAGCGACATCAGGAAGATGGACAAGGTGAACATCTTCTTGCGGCCGAGCAGATCGCCGAAATGCGCCATCACCACCCCGCCGAGCGGGCGCACGAGATAGCCGGCCGCGAAAATCGCGAAGGTCTGGAACTGGACGAGCCAGTCCGGCACGCCGGGCGGAAAGAACAGCGCGCCGAGCACTGTGACGAAATAGACGAAGATGATGAAATCGTAGAATTCGAGCGCCCCGCCGAGGGCGGCAAGGCCGAGCGTGCGATAATCGGCGCCGCCGAGCCGGCGCGCCGCGGGAATACTGATCTCGCTCATCCTGATCCTTGGGCGTTCTTCCGGTTTTTTCTTCTTCCGGGGCGCTGGCTCATACGCCCATCGAGGCGACAAGGGAATGGGTCAAAGGGTGAGTTGTTTCTGGATGCCCCGGCTCAGGGCCGGGTATGACGGAGGGGACGCCGGGCGGAGGGAACCCCCGGCTTGGTGCATATCCTCCGGGATAGGGGCCTTGCCCGCCTGCCCGGCGCGCTGTACCAACCGCGCCATGTCCTCCAAAGAAAAGCCTTCAAAAGAGAGCAGCCGCCTCAAAGCGCGCCTTGCCCGCGGCTTCGTCGACCGCGGCCCGGCGGAGCTCGCCGCCACGCGCCAGATGGTTGAGACCATCCGCAGGACCTACGAGCTGTGGGGCTTCGAGGCGCTGGAGACGCCGTTCATCGAATACACCGACGCGCTCGGCAAATTCCTGCCCGATCAGGACCGCCCGAACGAGGGCGTATTCTCCTTCCAGGACGACGACGAACAGTGGTTGAGCCTGCGCTACGACCTGACGGCGCCGCTGGCCCGCTACGCCGCCGAGAACTGGGACCGGATCGCCAAGCCCTTCCGTACGTATCGCTTCGGCCCGGTCTTCCGCAACGAGAAGCCCGGCCCCGGCCGCTTCCGCCAGTTCCTGCAGTTCGACGCCGACACGGTGGGCGCGGCGAGCGTTTTGGCCGATGCGGAGATGTGCATGATGGCCGCCGACACGCTGGAGGCGCTCGGCATTGAACGCGGTCAGTACGTCATCAAGGTCAACAACCGCAAAGTGCTCGACGGCGTGATGGAGGCCATCGGCCTCGGCGGCGGGGAGAACGCGGGCAAACGCCTGACCGTGCTGCGCGCCATCGACAAGCTCGACCGGCTCGGGGTCGAGGGCGTGAAACTCCTGCTCGGCCCGGGACGTAAGGACGAGAGCGGCGATTTCACGAAAGGCGCGGGGCTGGATGCCTCCGCCTCCGGAAAGATCATCGCCTTCGTCTCGGCGAAGGCCGACAGCGCACGGACAACCATCGCAAATCTCGCGGAACTCGTCGCCGGCACCGCCGGCGAAGAGGGCGCGGCGGAACTCGGCGAGATTGCGTCCGTGATCGGGGCGAGCGGCTATGCCGACCGCGTCGTCATCGACCCCTCCGTCGTCCGCGGGCTCGAATATTACACCGGCCCGGTCTACGAGGCGGAACTGACCTTCGAGGTGAAGGACGAGGACGGGCGGCCGATCCGCTTCGGCTCGGTGGGCGGCGGCGGGCGTTACGACGGGCTCGTGGCGCGCTTTCGCGGCGAGGCGGCGCCCGCGACCGGCTTCTCGATCGGCGTCTCGCGCCTTCAGGCCGCGCTTCAGGCGCTCGGCAAGGGCGCGGCGGAACCGGCCGGCCCGGTCGTCGTGCTCGTCATGGACAAGGAGCGCACGGCGGACTATCTCGCGCTTGCACGTACACTCCGCGAAGCGGGCATTGCCGCCGAAATCTATCTCGGCTCATCGGGCATGAACGCGCAGATGAAATATGCCGACCGCCGCCGCGCGCCGGTCGCCGTCATCCAGGGCTCCAATGAAAAGGAGGCCGGGGAAGTGACGGTGAAGGATCTCGTTCTCGGCAAGGAAATGTCGAAGAAGATCGAGGACCGCGCGGCCTGGACGGAAGAGCGGCCCGGACAGGTGACGGTGAAGGAAGCCGACCTCGTCGAGACCGTGCGCGCGATGATCGCGCGGCAGCGGGACTGAGCGATGGCGGGCGAGACGGATCTTGCCCGTCTTCTCGCAACGCTGCATCCCGCGCTCGACGGGACCGTGTACGGCTTCGCAACGCTGCCGCCGGGGATCGAACCTCCCTCCACCCTGCCGCTGCTCGCCCTTTTCCGGGAAGACGAAGGCCTCAGCCTCATCGCGCCCGTACAGGCGCTCGCGGCACTCGGCATCGCGCATGACGGCGGCTGGGCGCGCATCACGCTGACCGTGCATTCCGCGCTCGCGGCCGTGGGCCTGACGGCCGCCGTCTCCCGCGCGCTGACGGAAGCGGGCATCAGCGCAAATGTGGTCGCGGCCTATCACCACGACCATGTGTTCGTGCCCTGGCCCCGGCGCGAGGAGGCGCTGGCGGCCCTTGAGACGCTGAGCCGGAGCTGAGCTTCGGGAACGGCTCAGGGATTCCGGGACCGGCTTCGCCGCGCCGAAAGCGGCGGCACGAAGGACCGGCCGAGCCTGGCCGGAACGAGCGCGCCGTCCGGGCCGAAGCGGAAGACAAGACGGTGCTGCGCCAGCTTGCGCGCCAGGAGCCAGGAAACCAGCGCGCCGAGCGCGCAGCCCCCGATGACGTCCGAAGGGTAATGCGCGCCGGTGGCGAGGCGCGCGAAGGCGATCCAGAAACCGGCCGCCAGCAGCGCAACGCGCAGGCGCGGCATCAGCAGCGCGACCGCCATCACGAAAGCCATGATCGTCGTCGTGTGCCCCGACGGAAAACTCGCCCAGCTCGCCGACCCCGAAAACGGATCGAAGGCCAGAACGCCGACATCGGCGAACTGGCTCGGACGGGCGCGGCCGATCGCCTGTTTCAGGAAGGCCGCGAGCATGCCCGCGAAACCGACCGAGGCAAAGACATAGAACGCCGTCGCCACCCGCAGCCAGTGATGGCGGCAGATGCGCGGACAGGCTTCACGCAGATCGCGGACAAGGCTCAGCACGACGAAAAGGGCGGAACCGTAGAGAATCCAGCCTCCTTTGCCGATCTCGTTGAAGAAACGGAACATCGGCATCAGAAATTGCGGCACCGAGGCGCGCCAGTCGGTCAGATGCGGATCGAGCACGAGAACGGTCAGGCCGATCACGGTCGCGAAAGCCACGATCGCATTGATCACGCGGCAGGCGTCGTAAGGGATGAGATGGAAGCGGCGGTCGCGGCTGCGCGTGCGCAGGAAAGAATGGGCGGTGACGGCATTGCGGACGACATGTCCCGAACAGATGCGGATGCCGTCCGCCAGCGCCGCGGCCGCCTGCCCCGCCGTCGCGCGCAGTGAAAGCGGCGTGTCCCAGACGCCATCGCTCATGCCAGCCCCCGTCAGCTCAGCCTGACCACCCTTCTAGATGCACGGGGATTGTTACATCTGCGTGATAGAGTGTCGCCGAGGTGCCTATGGCGCCGGATTCTTGTGAAGCTGGTGGATTTCGGCGATCCGCGCCTCGATCTCGGGCGTGATCGTCACTTCATGGGAGGCGATGTCGGTCTTCAGCTGCTCCATGCTCGTCGCGCCGATGATGTTCGAGGTGACGAAGGGGCGCGAAGTGACGAAAGCGAGCGCAAGCTGCGCCGGATCGAGCCCGACCTCCCGCGCGAGCGCCACATATTTGCGGATGGCGTCCTCGGCGCCCGGCTTCTCGTAACGCTGGCCACGGTTGAAGAGCGTCGAACGCGCGCCCGGCGGACGCGCGCCGCCGAGATATTTGCCGGTCAGATAGCCCTGCGCGAGCGGCGAATAGGCGAGAAGCCCCACCTGCTCGCGCTCATGGAACTCGGCGAG
>Ga0164243_10016107_pt1 | contig 10275 bp, 7 predicted proteins | sample OricompcompostOP_FD_108781 | JGI IMG/M metagenome (GOLD analysis project Ga0164243, IMG submission 108781) | Organic Plus compost microbial communities from Emeryville, California, USA - Original compost - Organic plus compost (OP) | ecosystem: Engineered > Solid waste > Mixed feedstock >... | reverse complement strand
GGAGCAGCTTGTTCTGCGGAGGGGCTGCCATGGGGCTAGAACGGTTCCTGTTCGACGCTCTGCTCGACCTTGGGCACGAAGCTCTCCGCGCGGTTGAGGTCGTCGAAGCTCAGGTTGGAGCGGGGGAGGATGTAGAAGGCCTGGGGCTTCTGGATGCGGCCCTCGACGGTGAGCGCGTCCAGGCGGATGACCTTGCGCGGCGCGGGCTTCTTCGCGGGCTCGCCCCGGGGGGCCGTGGCCTGGGGCGCCGGCGTGGACGGCTTGGCGTCCTGCGCGAGCGAGGGCGCGGCGGCGAGCAGCACGAGGAGGGCGAGGGCGGAGCGCATGGTGGCGGTTCAGTTCGGAGCGCCGTCCAGCTTACCCGACCCGACGGGCGAGGGGGCTGGTGGGGCGTCGGGGCCGGGGGCCTGGGGCTGGGACGCCGGGGCCTGGGGCGTGGTTCCCGTGGACCCGGAGGGCGCCGTGTCCGGGAGTGGGGTGGGCGTGGGGGGCCTGGCGGCGTCGGGGGGCTGTTTCGCCTGTTCCTGCTCGGCCTTCTGCTGTTCGGCGGCCTTGCGCAGCTGGTCCTTCCGCTCGCGCTCGCGGCGGCGCTCCTCGCGGTCGATGCTCTTGCGCGCGTCCTTCACGTACTGGGGGATGCGCTCGTCGCGGCCGCCCTTGCCCTCGTATTGCTCGAAGAAGGCGATGGCCGTCTTGTAGCGCTCGATGGGGTCCAGTCCCGGCGGCTCCACGTCGAGGTAGAGGATGGCCAGGTTGAAGAGCGGGTCGGCGGAGGCGGGGCGCAGCGTGAGCACCTGTTCGTACTCCGCCTTGGCGCGGGCGAAGTCGCCGATGCCGCGGTAGGCGTTGCCCAGGTTGAGGCGCGCGTCGGCGAAGTCCGGCGCGGCGCGCACGGCGGCCTCCAGCTCCGTGACGGCGGCGGGGTAGTCCTGCGCCTCGTTGAGCAGCGCGCCGAAGTTGTTGCGGGCCTCGGCGAAGTCGGGGCGCAGCGTGGTGGCCCGCTTGAGCTCCTCGAGGGCCTGGGGCCTCGCGTCCAGCGCGACGTAGACGAGGCCGAGCGCGTTGTGCGTGGCCGCGTCGTCGGGGGCGATGTCGCGCGCGTTCTCCAGCACCATGCGCGCCAGCTCGTGCTTGCCCTCGCGGTAGTACACCTGCGCGAGGACCTGCATGGCGCGCACGTGGTGCTCGTCGGCCCTGAGCGCCCGCTTGGCCTCGGTGGCGGCGGCGTCCAGCTTCTTCTGCTGGAGGAGCGTCAGGGCGAGCGTCGTGCGCGGCGTCACCGCGTCCGGCTTCGCGTCGAGCACGGCGCGCAGCTCCGCCTCGAGGGCGGCCGCGCGGTTCGTCCGGCCATACAGCCGCGCCAGACAGTCCCATGCCGCCGCCTGCTCCGGCGCGAGCGTCAGGGCCTGACGGTACGAGCGCTCGGCCTCCGCGTGCCGGCCCTGGCGCTCCTGGACGATGCCCAGGTTGGTCCACGCGGCGTCGAGCGTGGGGTGCGCGTCGACCAGGGCGCGCAGCGCGGCCTCCGCCGCGGCCAGCTCGCCCGCGCGGGCAATCTCCACCGCGTGCGCGAAGTCCTCGTTCGCGCTCCGGGAGGGCGGGGGCGGCGGTGGGGGCGGCTCTGCCTTGGTCGCGACGGCGTCGGCCGGAGGGGGCGTCGGAGCGTCCGCGCGAGGCTGCGGCGCGGAGGCACAGGCGGACAGCCAGAGCAGCGCGGCGGCGAGGCCGGAGGCTCGCGTGGCGTGGCCGCCGGGCGAGAGCGGCTTCGGCGCCAGGGCGGCGGCGGAGGCAGGGGCTCGCGGTGAGATGCCGGCTGCGTGGACGTTCGTGTCTCCGTGGCGCACCGTGCTGAGCGAGGTTCGCGGTGAGCCACTCATGGCGGAGCGCGGCGTCTCTCTCGACGTATCGGTGACACCCGAGGCTGTTCGCGGTGAGCCACTCATGGCGGAGCGCGGCGTCTCTCTCGACGTATCGGTGACACCCGAGGCTGTTCGCGGTGAGTCGCTCGTGGCGGAGAGCGGCGTCCCCTTCGACGTGTCGGCGACACCCGAGGCCGTTCGCGGCGCGTCGCTCAAGGCGGAGCGCGGCGTCCCCGCCTCGGGGGCGGTGATACCCGGGGTTCGCGGCGCGCGGCTCACGGCTTGTCTCCTCCGGAGAGGCGCTTTTCGTCGCGCGGGGAGGGGGAGGGCGGGGCGCTCGGGCCACCCACGAGTCCATCCGGGTAGAGGCCCTCGGCGGCGAGCGCCTGCTTGGGCTCCTTGAGCACCGGGTACTCCTTGGGACGGAAGCGGTTGAGGGCCTCCAGCGTGCGCCGGGTCCACTCGTTGGAGACGCGGTTCTTGCGCGCCTCGGCCAGGGCGATGGCATAGCTCTCCACCGCCGCGTCCTCCAGCTCCGCCGTGTTCTGCGCGAGCAGGTCCTGGTACGTCACCACCGCGTCCTCGCCCAGGCGCTTCACGTCGGGCGGCACCGGCGTCTCGATGATGGTGTTCGCGAAGCGCTCCAGCGCGTACCCGGAGCGATAGGCCGCCGCGAGCGACCACTCGAGCTGCTTGTACGGATAGACGCGCGCGTAGGCGTCCTTCACCGCCTTCACCGCCGCGCGCTTCGCCGCGAAGCTGCGCACCAGCGCGGGACCCCAGCCCCCAATCTTCAGCTTGTCGAACCTGCGCAGCTCCGCCTCGGCCAGCTGGAAGCGCCCATACGCCGCCGCGTTCGCCGCCAGGGGGTGCGTGTCCGGCTTGAGCTTGCGCCGGTCGAACTCCGTCGCGGCCTGCGTGTAGGCCCGCGTGGCCTCCTTCTCGTTGCCCAGCTTCTGGTGCGCGTCACCCATGCGGCGGTGCGCGTCCAGCACGCGCTCCAACTGGCTGGGCTTGTTGGCGTACTTGCGCACGAAGTCCTGGAGCGCCCGCACCTCGCCGCGCGGGTCGCCCTGTTTCTCCAGCAGGAGGGCCGCGTGGTACTGGTTCTTCGGCGCATCCTCCGCGCCGGGAAACAGCTCCGCGTAGCGCATGTACGCCGCGGCGGCCTCCGCGTACCGCTGCTGGCCCTCCAGCAGCCGCGCCGTGTTGAAGAGCGCCGCCTCCCGGTCCTTCGAGGCCGGGTAGTCCTTCACCAGCTTCTGGTAGTTGGTGACGGCCTTGTCGAAGTCGTAGGACTTCTCCGCGTTCACCGCCACGCGGAACAGGGCCGCGTCCGCCAGGGGCGACCTGGGGTACTCGCGGAAGATGCGCTCATACAGCTTGAGCGCGGAGTCGAACCGGCGCGTGTTCTCGTGGGCGACGGCCGCGTTGTTGAGCGCCTTGTCCGCGAACTCGTGACGCGGGGCCTCGTCCACGAGCTGGATGTACTTGCGCGCCGCCTCGTCGTACTTGCCCTCGGCCATGAGCTGGTCGGCCAGCTTGAAGCGGCCCGCCAGCTTGAAGCCCATGAGCTGCTGGTGCAGCTCGCTCGACGGCTCGATGACCTGCGAGTTGGCGGCCAGCCGCGCGCTGACCTCCTCGACGCTGCGCCAGTCCTTGTCGACGAGGAACGTCTCGACGGTGAGGTTGGTGGCGTAGCGGGCCACCTCGCTTCGGGGCCAGGTCTGGATGATGCGCTCGAAGCGCGCGCGCGCCTCGGGCAGGTCGTCGTGCGCGTAGTACAGCTCCGCGGCCTTGTAGGCGATGCCCGGGGCCTTCGGGTCCTTCGGCAGCAGGGCCACGTACCGGTCCGACGCGGACACCAGCTTCTGCTCGGTGGCCGTGAGCGGCACGGGGCGGGGCGCGGCGCCCTCGGGTCGCTCCGAGGAGCGCAGCGGCTTGAGGTCCGGCGCGGCGCCCTTCTGGATGTCGAGCGCGAGCTGCTGCTGCCACGCGAGCACCGCGCTGTGCGCCGCGTCGTCGCGGTGCTTCGCGCTCACGCCCGTGTCGCGCACCTCCTCGTAGCCCCGGGCCGCCTCGGCGAACTGGAAGGAGAAGTAGAGGCACTCCGCGTGGTAGAAGCGCATCTCGCCCGCGCTCTTGCTGCGCGGGAAGCGCTCCAGGTACGTGCCGTAGGCGCGCGCGGCGGTGGCGAAGGCGACGTTGGCCTGCTCGAACTTGCCCTCCTTCTTGAACACCAGGGCCTGCTGGTGATGGAAGGTGGCGCTGCCGTAGAGGCTCTTCTCCACCAGCGCGTTGGCCTGGGAGAGCGCGTCCGGGTCACCCTTGTTCTTCTCGTACCAGGCGGTGCCCGGCTGGTAGAGGGCGGCGAGCTTCTCGGACTCGACGAAGGAGTCCATCAGCTTGCGGTCGCGCTCGAAGGCCTGGGCGATGCGCTGCTGCACCCGGGGCGCGTCGGGGGAGAGCGGGTCCTTCTGGAGGACCCGCCGGTAGGCCTCCACGGCGGCGGTGTGGTTGGCCTGGTCGAAGTACACGTCGCCCAGGCGCCGGTAGATGTCCGCCTCGTAGGGGCGCGCCCCTCGCTGGGCGAAGAGCGACTCGGCGCGGGCGATGCCGCCCCAGCTCTCGTCGGCGAGCGAGATGGCCACGTACTGGAGCGCCTCGGTGCGCAGGTCGCCGCCCGCCTCCGCCTCGCCTCGGGCCACGCGCTGGGCCTCGTAGAAGTCCACCAGCGTGAGGAAGGCGCCCACCGCCTCGTCGAAGCGGTCCATGCGGTAGTACGTCCACCCGAGCTTGTAGAGCGCCTTGTCGTAGAGCGGGTGGAGCGTGTCGCGAGAGGCCGCCTCGAAGGCCTGCGCGGCCTGGGGCAGCGCCTTGGGGTCGGAGTAGTTCTCGAACCAGTACTCGCCGATGCGCACCCAGGCCTCGGTGGCGAAGCGGCTGCGCGGGTACTTCCCGATGAGCTGCTGGTAGGCGACGAAGCTCTCGTCGACCTGCTCCTGCTCCTCCAGGCAGTAGCCCAGCAGGTACATGGCGCCGTCGTTGAGCCGGTAGTCGGGGTAGTCCTTCAAGAGCCGGCGGTAGAGCGCGATGGAGTCCGAGTAGTCCTTGCGCGGCTCCACGGGGAAGGCCGAGTCCGGGTTCTTGTCGTGCGCGTCCAGCCGGTCGCGATAGTCCTTCATCGCCAGCTGGTGCTCGTCCTGGGAGCGCTCGTAGTACAGCTCCGCCAGGCGGAACATCACGTCCGGCGTGTAGCGCGGCTCGCTGGGGTAGCGGCGCAGGAACTCCTCGAAGCGGACGATGGCCTCCACCCGCTGCTTGCGCTCCTGGGCCTCCAGGTCCCGGATGACCTTCTCGTACGCGGAGGACAGCGAGTCGCGCTTCTGCTCGTACTTGTGCTCCATGAGCAGCTGCACCTCGCGGCTGTACTCCCGCGACTCCTCCTCGTACGTCCTCAGCGCCCGGCTGACGTCCTGGAGCAGCTCCTCCTCCTCCGGCGAGCGGCCCAGGCCCTCCAGATAGCCGCGTCCGCGAGGCTTGGCGTCGTCGGCGCCGTCGGCTTGGGGAGGCGGGGCCCCGGGCGCGGCGTCCGTCGCCTGGGCGGCGGCGGGCACCGAGGCCACGCAGAGCAGCACGGCGAGGAGGCGGCGCATCAGCGGCCCTCCTCCGAGAGGACGTCGCGGAAGTCCGCGTCCAGCGCGCGCAGGGCGTCCGCCTTCTGCGACGACACGTTCTGGATGGCCTGCGTCTTGTCCTGCTTCTGAGTGAAGGCCACGTCCACCACGCCCACGTCCGCCTTCAGCACCAGGTCGTAGAACTGGTCGCGCACATGGCGCACGCTGTCCTGGGCGATGCGGCCCACCAGGAGCCGCGCGTCGGCGGAGGCGGTGCGCACGTCCGCGTCGTAGCGCTCCAGCAGCCGCTGCTCCGCGAGCACCTTCTCCCGGATGAGCCGACCGCGCGTCGCCACCCGGGTCCGCAGGCCCTCGCGCGCGTCGGAGACGCGGGCCTTCAGCGCGTCGCTCCGCGCCTGGAGGGCATGGGCTCGCGCCACCAGCCGCGCGGCGTCGGAGACCTGGCGGCCCTCGGCGTCGGCCAGCACGGCGTGCTCGGCCTTCAGCGCCTCCGCGTACTGGCCCCTCAGCGCCTGCTCGCCGGCGAGCGTGTTGGCGGCGCTGTGACGCTCGTCCGCCAGCCGCGCGCGGGTGCGGTCCAGCTCCACCTTCAGGTCGGTCAGCGTCTGCACCTCGGCCTGCAGCTGGACGAGGTACTCCTGCTCCTCGTCCGGGGGCGTGTGGCGCAGCAGGCGGGTGTCGTCCACCCACTTGCGCACCGACGCGGCGATGGCCTGCAGGCCTTGAATCTCCGTGCCCAGGCGGAAGGCCTCGCGGTCCAGCCGGTCCACGCGCGCGTGCATGCGCGCCAGCCGCTCCTGCAGGGCCTGGGTGGTGGTGGGCAGCGCGAGGAAGCGCTCGCGCAGCGACTCACGCTGCTGGCGCAGGTGCTGGAGGAAGTCCTTCTCGCCCTGGCTGAGCACCTGGGTGAGCGCCAGCTCCTCCACGCGCAGCCGGTCCTCCTCGGCGCGGATGAGCGCCGTCTCCACCGCGTCCGCGCGGGTGAGACCCTCCTGCAGCTCCGGGAAGGTCTCCAGGCCCCGGGCGTCCAGCGCGCGGAGGATGCGGTCCGCCAGCTCTCGCGCCTCGCTCGTGCCCTCGCGCCCGTGGTCGAGGTCGGCCACCAGCTTCCGCGCGTCGACGACCTCGCGCCGCGCCGCCGCGTACCTGCGCGCCAGCGGAGGCAGCAGCGTCCGCACGTCGGGGACGTCGTCCGCCCGGCCCAGGAGCCGGTCGAAGTACGCGGACGCCTCCGGCTTCGAGCGCAGCAGCGCGTCCACCTTCTCCCGCTCCGGGCGGAAGGTGCCGATGACCTCGTTGTACGTGGCGATGGCCTCGTCGTACTTCTTGAGCCGCTGGAGCAGGTTGCCCTGGAGCAGCCGGGCCTGCGGCGCGAGCTGCGAGTCCGGCGACACCATCAACAGGATGTCGATGGCGTTCTTCGCCTCCTGGTAGGCGCCCTTGCGCACCTGCGTCCAGGCAATCTCGTAGAGCGACTCCGGGAAGGACTCGCTCTCCTGCGGCACCTGGCCATACCAGTCCAGCGCCTCGTCGTAGCGGCCCAGCTCGTAGGACAGGCGCCCCAGCGCCATCAGCGACAGCTCGCGGATGCGACGCGCCTCGACCACGCGCGCGGCGGAGAGCGGCGGCGTGGAGGCTCCATCCTCCGAGGACTCGGGCGTCGTGACGAGCTGCTGGAACTGGAAGAGCGCGAGCGGCATCTCCCCGGCCTGCATCGACAGCACGCCCAGGTGGTACGCGGCCTGGAGCCGGTAGGGCCCATCGGGCTGCTGGGCCAGGGGCGTGAAGGCGGCGCGCGCGTGGAGGATGCGCTCCGAGGGCGCCAGGTCCGTGCGCCGGAAGAGCCACTTCGCGTAGGTGTACTGGACCTCCGGCGGGAACGCGCCGCCCGACAGCGCGCGGGCCTGCTCCAGGTAGCGCTCGATGCCGTCGAACTGGTTCAGCTTCCCCGCGATGACCAGGTAGCGCGACAGCGCGTCCCGGTGGCGGGGCGTGGTGGCGGGCAGGGCGAGCAGCTCGCGCAGGTACAGCCGCGCGCCGATGTAGTTGCGCTGCTGGAACAGCGCGTCCGCCAGGAAGTAGAGCGCGTCCGCGTAGCGCGGATGCTTCGCGAACGGCGGGTCGCTCACCAGGTCGTAGAGGAGCGTCGACGCCGCGCCCCAGTTGCCCAGGAGGTATTGGATCTCCGCGTCGGAGTAGCGGCGCGCGCGCGCGTCCGCGTCGTCGCGCTCGGGGCGCTGGCTGTACGAGCGCTCGACGTCGACGAGCGTCGCCTCGGCCACGCCGAGCTTCGCCTCCACGGCGGCGAGCTCCTGCTCGAGCTGCTGGGGCGAGGGCGGGGGCGGCGCGGCGGGCGCCGGAGCCTCCGCGAGGGCGGGGGAGGCGCCCGACAGGGCCAGGGTGAGGGCGAGGGCGCGAAGCGACGGGCTCACCGGCGGGCCTCTACCGCGCTTCAGGGGGGATGGTGGCCTGGGTGTCCGGCGCCGCCTCGGGGTCGATGCGCGGGGCCGACTCGCGCGACAGCTCGATGTCGTAGCGCACCGCGGGCCGGTCCTTCATGTCCGTGGTGATGCCGCCCTGCTCGTAGCCCACCACCTGCACGGTGGACACCTTCCCGGGCTCCGCGTTGAAGGTGTAGCTGGACTGCACCTTGAACTTGTAGCCCTCGATGTAGCTGAACACGCCGGAGCCGTTGCCGCGATACACCAGCCGCACCGCGAGCTGGTGCTGCCCCGGGACGATGCGGCCGTTGAAGACCTCGAACTGCTCGCGCCTGGCCAGCTCTCCCTGCAGGTCGAGCTGCGTGAAGATGGGCGCGCCGTCCAGCGCGTACGTCACCGACTCCAGCACGAAGGAGCCGCCCATCTCGTTCCTGTGGACGATGAGCGCGCGGGCGCCGGTGGTGACGTCGCCACCGAGCACCGTCTCCTGGAGCAGCAGCAGCCGCGCCTTGGAGCGGTAGATGCGCTCCTTCAGGTCGACGACGTTCTCCTCCAGCGTCTTCACGCGGGTGTTGAACGCCTCGTCGGCGGTGCTGGGGGCGGCGGCCGGAGCGGCCGAGACGGGGGCGGGCGCCGCGGAGGCCTTGGCGGGCTCTTGCGCGTGCGCCACCGCGCAGAGGGCGGCGCTGGTCAGCGCGAGGAAGCGGAGGGTGGCGGCTGCGACTCGCACGGGGCAACCTCAGGAGGCGGACGGCCGGGTCCGTCGGAAGCAGGTTGTAACACCCTTCACCGAGGGGCGTCTTCCGACCCTCGGTGTGGGCGCGCCCGCCTGCCCGGATGCCGCGTCAGCCACCCTTCTTGAGCTCGGTGAGCACCAGCTTCGCCACGGCCTTGAGCGTGTCGAACACGCCCACGCCGGTGGGCGCCACCGCCTGGTACTCGGGGATGTTGCGCGGGTTGAGGGCCTTGCGCATCTCCTCGACCGTCACCGCGTTGGGCAGGTCCCGCTTGTTGTACTGGATGACGTACGGAATCTTGTTCAGGTCGTAGCCCTGCTCGGCCAGGTTCACACGGAGGTTCTCGATGGACTCCATGTTCGCCTCCATGCGCTCGATCTGGCTGTCGGCCACGAAGACGACGCCGTCGACACCCTTGAGGATGAGCTTGCGGCTGGCGTCGTAGAACACCTGGCCGGGCACCGTGTAGAGGTGGAAGCGCGTCTTGAAGCCGCGGATCTCTCCGAGCGACAGCGGCAGGAAGTCGAAGAAGAGCGTGCGGTCGGTCTCCGTGGAGAGCGAGATGAGCTTGCCCTTCGTCTCCGCCGCCGTCTTGTTGTAGATGTACTGGAGGTTGGTCGTCTTCCCGCAGAGTCCCGGCCCGTAATAGACAATCTTGCAGTTGATTTCGCGGGATGAGTAGTTGATGAAGGACATGGCTTCCCGGGTTACTCGCTGAAGAGGTTGTCGATATCGTCGTCGGAGATCTCGGCGAAGGGCGACCCGGCACCCGGGCTGTCCGTCTTCTTCACCAGGCTCTCGAAGATCTTCGTGAGCTCGTCGCTGGCCTTCTTGATGCGAAGGCGGACGAGGCCGAGGCTGGTGCGGTTGTCGAAGATGACGACCAGCACGACCCGGCTGCCGACAATGGTCATGTAGAGCGAGTCCTTGGCCCCTTCGTGGAACTGGTTGGGGAACTCGTTCTCTCCGATCAACTTCGCCAGGCCCCCCATCGCGGCCACGTTGCCGGCCGTCAGCGAGGCGAGCGAGGTGGTGTCGATGTTCTGCGTCTGGCCCGCGGAGGAGATGAGCTGCCCGTTCTTGTCGACGAGGAAGACCACCTTCGCGTTCGCGTCCTTGGTGAGCCGGTCGCAAACGGCGTTGATCTTGGTGAACTCCTCTTCGTACATCACCAGTTGCGTGCCCATGGGCGTATGCGCTCCTCAGCGTTCGCTCGCCCCGCTCACGGCGGCACTCCGTTGTTTCTGGAGTGAATCCCGGAGGTTAGACGAGGCGCTACCGACCGTGAGGATGCTTAGCAAACGCCTTCCACTCCAGCAAGAAGCCATCCGCTCCGGAGGGCGGATCGCGGCCTGTTCCCACGCGCCGCGGGCAGGCGGCATCTCCCCGGGCCGTCGTCAAGCGTCTCGGAGGGCTTCCCGGGTCCCCTGTTGACGCTGGTTTGGGGGTGTAGGCGGCTTTCTCTATACTCCGCCGGGCTTTGACGCCCCCATCCTCCCTCGTCCCCATCCTGGCGCGTCTGGTGCCATTGCTGTTGGTGCTGCTCTGCCCCCGGCCCGTGCTGGCCGAGGAGGTGCTGGAGCGCGCCTCGTTGCGCCTT
>Ga0164243_10016106_pt1 | contig 10276 bp, 7 predicted proteins | sample OricompcompostOP_FD_108781 | JGI IMG/M metagenome (GOLD analysis project Ga0164243, IMG submission 108781) | Organic Plus compost microbial communities from Emeryville, California, USA - Original compost - Organic plus compost (OP) | ecosystem: Engineered > Solid waste > Mixed feedstock >... | reverse complement strand
GGCGATCTCGGGGAACCGCAGGCTCAGCCAGGGCAGCACGAACAGCTCGTCCCAGAACACATGTCCCCGGTACGCCTCGCCGTGCAGGCCACGTGCGGGCACGCCGACGTCGAGGTCGGCGGTGTGCGGTGACAAGGTCTGCAGCAGATGGAAGGTGTTCAGGCGGATGTCCCGCTGGATGCGTGGGCCCGGCACGTCCAGCCGGGCCCGTTCCCACAGGTCACGCCAGGCGATCTCGTGCTGTTCGAGCAGGTCGCCGAACCCCGGCGCGAGTTCGGCCCGCCGCAGCGCGGCCGAGGTGGCATCGGCGACGGCGAGATCGCGCGACGTGGTGAGCGCCACCGTCTTGACGACCGTGACCGGGTGGCCGCGTTCCAGCCGCAGCACGCGTGTCTCCGCGATGTGGTCGTCGTGCCGCTCGATCTCGGGCTCATCCGCGCTGCCGGGAGAAGTGCCGACCCGTGCGGCCAGGGCGACCTCGATGCCGGAGGATCGGGTCCGCGCGCGCAGCCATGTCAGGGGCTCACGGGTCCCCGTCGCGTGCCGCGTCAGATGGTCGCCGCGGAGTTCGCGGTAGCGGGCCACTCCCCTGTTGGCCACGCGCCCGTCCAGGCCGGAGCGTACGCGGAGAGGACCCGACCAGTTCTCGGCCGTGAAGGTCGTCTCCAGGCCGGCCAGGCAGGGGTCGGCCATGGAGACCAGCCGGCGCTGCCGCAGCGACGTGATCCGGCCCTCGGGGTCGCGCCAACGAATCAGCCGGTGCAGGACGGCGTGGCGCATGTCCAGCTCCTGCCGATATCGGAGCAGGTCGGCCGTGCCGGGCGAGAACCACGCGGAGCCGGGTGTCGCGAAGGTCAGCGGCAGCCAGTTCGGCAGATTGACCATGTCCTCGTGGGTCAGTTCGTGGCCGGCGATGATCGAGGTGAGCCGGTCGTAGCATCCGGCGACGTACGTCCCCGGGTAGTGGACGGCGTCGGCCTCGGCTTCGGGCGCCGCGCCTCGCGTGGCGAATCGGCCGTTGCCCAGCGTGCACAGCGCCTCGCGCAGCCCCTCGTGAGCCGGATCGAACCCCTCGTACGTCAGCGACCACGGATTCAACGCAGCTCCCCCTCGGACCTGCCCCGGTCGATCCGATTCCTGGCTCCGTACCCACGGAGCGTGGTGATTCCACGCGGGGGCGCGCCGGGACGTTCGTCCGCAGGCGGGAGACGAAGTCCCCTACCTCACCCGGCCGCGCGAGGCGAAGGGTGGGAAGGACTGTCGTAGTCGACATTCGGCGAGGTGAGCCATGTCGCGGTTGGTCAGATGGTTCGCCGAGCTGGGCCGTACGGACGTCGGCCTGGTGGGCGGCAAGAACGCGGGCCTGGGGGAACTGACGCGCAACCTGGCCCGGTCGGGGGTTCGCGTGCCGGAGGGCTTCGCCCTCACCGCGGAGGCGTACCGCCGGTTCATCGAGGTGAACGGGCTCGACGAGGTGATCGCGGAGGAGATCGGCCGCCTGCACCGAGGGGCCGCCCTGCCGGACGTCGGCCGTGCGATACGGGAGGCGATCCTGGCGGCCGAGCTTCCTGCGGAGGTCATCGAGGCCGTCGAGCAGGCGTACGGTGAGCTGGCCGATCGACTGGCGACCATCGACCCGGACGTCGCGGTCCGCAGCAGCGCGACCGCGGAAGACCTGCCGGAGGCCAGTTTCGCCGGGCAACTGGAGAGCTTTCTCAACATCAGCGGTGCGCCGGCGCTGCTCGGCGCCTGTCTTCGCTGCTACGCGTCCCTGTTCACCGACCGGGCGATCAGCTACCGGGAGGACCACGGGTTCGGTCACCTGGACGTCGCCCTGTCGGTCGGGGTGCAGCGCATGGTCCGCTCCGACCTGGGCGCGGCCGGGGTGATGTTCTCGATCGACACCGAGACCGGGTTCCCCCGGTCGGTGCTGATCGACGCCTCCTGGGGGCTCGGCGAGACGGTGGTCGGCGGCAGGGTGGATCCCGACGAGTATGTGGTCTTCAAGCCGCTGCTCGGCGACCCCGGCCTGTGCCCGATCGTGTCGAAGGTCCGCGGCCGCAAGGAACGCAAGGTCGTCTACGACGCGATGGGAGGAACCCGCCAGCTCGAGACGTCCGAGGACGAGGCGGTCCGGTACGCGCTGGACGAGGAGGAGATCCTGCTGCTGGCCCGGTGGGCCGTCGCGGTGGAGGACCACTACGGCACCCCGATGGACATGGAATGGGCCAAGGACGGCAGGACCGGCGAGATCTTCCTGGTCCAGGCCCGCCCGGAGACCGTCCATCGGCGCCGGGAGGCGTCGCTGCTGCGCACGTACCGCATCCGCGACGCCGGTGGACCACCGGCCGAGCCGCTGGTGAAGGGGCTGGCCGTCGGAGACGCGATAGCGGCGGGGCCGGTGTGCAACCTGAGCAGCCCGGCGGAGATCGACCGCTTCGTGGACGGATCGGTGCTCGTCACGAAGATCACCGACCCCGACTGGGAGCCGATCATGAAACGGGCCGCGGCGATCGTCACCGACCACGGCGGCCGCACCTCTCACGCCGCCATCGTCAGCCGGGAGCTCGGCGTCCCCGCGATCATCGGCACCGGCGACGCGACCGCTCGTCTGCGCGACGGCATGACGGTGACCGTCTCCTGCGCGCAGGGCGACGAAGGCTTCGTCTACGCGGGCCTGCGCGACTACGAGGACGAGGAGATCAGCCTGGACGACATCCCGGCGACCAGGACCAGGGTCATGCTCAACCTGGCCGACCCCGCCGCGGCCTTCCGCTGGTGGCGGCTGCCCGCCGACGGCGTCGGCCTGGCCCGGATGGAGTTCATCGTCAACAACCACGTCAAGATCCACCCGATGGCCCTGGTGCACCCTGAGCGTGCCGACGAGGACGACCGCCGCAGGATCGCCGAGCTCACCCGGGGCTACGACGACCTGACCGGCTACTTCGTCGAAAGGCTGGCCCACGGCATCGCCCGTATCGCCGCCTCCCGCTGGCCCGACCCGGTGATCGTACGGATGAGCGACTTCAAGACCAACGAGTACGCCCGGCTCGTCGGCGGGCGGCGGTTCGAGCCCCACGAGGAGAACCCGATGCTCGGGTGGCGCGGGGCCAGCCGCTACTACACGGAGGGATACCGGGAGGGCTTCGCCCTCGAATGCCAAGCCATCCGCAGGGTGCGCGAGCGGATCGGGCTCACCAACGTCATCGTGATGATCCCGTTCTGCCGTACGGTCGAGGAGGCCGACCGGGTCCTGGGGGTCATGGCCGAAGAGAAGCTGCGGCGGGGCCGAGACGGCCTGGAGGTCTACGTCATGGCCGAGATCCCGGCGAACGTCATCCTGGCGGAGGAGTTCGCCGACCGCTTCGACGGGTTCTCCATCGGCAGCAACGACCTCACCCAGCTCACCCTCGGGGTCGACCGGGACTCCGCCGAGCTGGCGCATCTGTTCGACGAACGCGATCCCGCCATCACCCGCAGCATCGAGCACCTGATCTCGGCGGCACACGCGAAAGGACGCAAGGTCGGGCTCTGCGGGCAACGTCCCAGCGACGACCCGGACTTCGCCCGGTTCCTGGTCGAGGCGGGCATCGATTCGATCTCCGTCGCACCCGACAGCTTCTTGTCGGTGAAGGAGAACGTCGCCGCGGCCGAACACGCACAGGAGCGCCGGGAACCCGCCTCGGCGGGCCGCGGAACGCGGCCGTGGCCGCCGGCCTGAGTCACGGTCGCCCTTTGCCGGATCCGGACCAACCCTGGGCGCTTTGCGAGGTTCCGCTCGTGCACGGGGGTAGCACCGTCAGGAGGGTCCCGCACGCCGTCGCGACGGCGGCGGCTGGGCGAAGGCACACCGAGGGGGGCGCATGAGAACCCGAGGTCTGGTCTGCTGGAGAGCCTGTCTCACGACTGCCGGAGTCGTCGCCTTTCTCACGGCGGGGGCCGGGAGCGCGACGGCGGCCGTCGCTCCCCACGGGGACGATCTGGACCCGTCGACGCGTACCAACGTCACGAACGCGATGCAGGGCGAGGCGCTGGCGCACGTGACCTACCGCGCCTATGCCAAGCAGGCGGACCGGGAGAACCTGCCCGGCGTCGCGGCACTCTACCGGCGCACCGCCGACACGGAACTGCGGGAACACTTCACCGAGCAGGCGAAGCTGATCGGCATGGTCGGCGACAACGCGGCCAATCTCCGCGACAGCGCGGGCGGCGAGGCCTATGAGGCGACGACGATGTACAAGGCGTTCGCCGCGCAGGCCACCGCGGACGGCGATCAGGAGGCCGCCAAGCGCTTCTCCGAGATCGGCCAGGACGAGGCCGATCACCGCGAGAAGTTCCTCCAGGCGGAAAGGGCCGTGACCGACCGGTCGTCCGAGGCGACGATCCCTACCGACGTGCAGGCCAAGCCGGTGAAGATCCAGGCCGGCCCGCCCAAGGTCTCCTCATCCCGGACGCTGGACAACCTGCGTACGGCGATGAAGGGCGAGGCCTTCGCCTACGCCAAATACACCCTGTACGGCGACAAGGCACAGAAGACCGGACAAGCTCGGCTCGCCACGCTGTTCCACCGGACGGCCGCCGTCGAGCGCACCGAGCACTTCGCCGAGCAGGCGAACCTCGCCGGCGCGGTCCGCGACACCGGAACAAACCTGTGCGAGACGATCAAGGGAGAGGCACACGAGGGGACGCAGATGTACCCCGACTACGCCCGCCGCGCCTCGGCGGCCGGCGACACCGAAGCGGCGAAGGTGCTCAGCGACACCGCCAAAGACGAGCTGAAGCACGCGCAGGCCTTCTCCCGCGCGGTGTCCAGGCTCGGCAAGCAGTGCCCCACACCGAGCTGACCGATCACGGTGCCCCACTCAGGGGCAAGACGGGCACAACCGCTGTGAGAGCCCTACCTGCCGATCGTCGGACGGGGTGGCGCCATGGCAGAGCCGATCGTCGTCGGCGTCGACGGATCGACGCCCTCGCTTCAGGCCGCCGTCTGGGCTGCTCGGGAAGCCGAGCTGCGCGGCGCGCCGCTGCGCCTCGTGTACGCGACACTGCGCTGGCCCTCCTACGTGCCGCTCGTGCCGCAGCCGGCGCGCTGGAGAGCCGACGCCGAGGCGGCCGCGCGAGCCGTGCTCGACCAGGCGATGATCCACGCCCGGGCGGGCAGGTCGCGTCTGGCCGTGTCGGCCGAGATCGTCGACGGCGGAGCCGAGCAGGCGCTCATCGCGGCGGCGGAGGGGGCTCAGCTGCTCGTCGTGGGATGCCGCGGCCGTGGCGGGTTCGCCGAGCTGCTCCTGGGGTCGGTGAGCAGCTGCGTCACCGCCCAGGCCCCCTGTCCCGTGGCCGTCGTCAGGCAGCCGAAAGGCACTGACCGCGGGGAGATCGCGGTCGGCGTCACCGGGCGTCCCGACCAGGAACCCGTCCTGGACTTCGCCTTCCGCGAGGCCGCGCTGCGGCATGCCCGCCTGCGTGTCGTACACGCCTGGACGCAACCGGTCGCGACGGAGCCGGGCGACATGCTGCCGCCGGTCTACGACGTGGACGCCATCGGGGCGGAGGAGGCGCGCCTGCTCGCGGAGAGCATCGCCGGACGGCGGGAGCGTTTCCCCGACGTGACGCTCACCGAACACGTCGTGCGGGAGCACCCCGCCAAAGCCCTGATCGACGTCTCCAGGGAGACCGACCTGGTCGTCATCGGCGCCCGTACGGGATTGTCCGCCTGGCTGGGCCTGGGCTCCACCGCTCACGCCGTGATCCACCACGCGTACGCGCCCGTGGTCGTGGTCCGGCCACGCTCCGTAGATGTCTCGCCGACGGCGTAGCGTGGAGGAGACGCGTCCGAGGGCACCCATTGGGGGCAAAGGAGGGTCGCCCATGGAAACCGTCGTCATTCGATCGCTGGAACCGCTGATCGCCGAGTTGCGGGCGCGGGGGTTCGCCGTGGTGGCGCCGACCGCTCGCGACAAGGTCATCCGGATGGGCGAGATCGCCTCCCAGAGCGAGCTGCCCAGGGGGTGCGGAGACGAGCAGGAGCCCGGCCGCTATCGGCTGCGCGAGGGCGACGACGAGATGCTGTTCGGCTTCGCCGCGAGTCCCGACTCCGCCAAGCGCTACACGCAGCCGCCCAGCCGCACCCTGTTCCGCATGCGGGGCGAGAGCATCGAGGAGCCCGAGGCGGAGGTGCCCCGCGTCGCCCTGCTGGGCGTACGCGCCTGCGACCTGGCCGCGCTGGCCGTGCAGGACCGGGTGTTCCTCGGGGGCAGGCATCCCGACCCCGGCTATCGGAGGCGGCGGGAGGCGCTGTTCGTCGTCGCGGTGAACTGTGCCGTGCCCGGAGGGACGTGCTTCTGCGTCTCCATGGGCACCGGCCCGAAGGCGACCGCCGGCTATGACCTGGCGCTGACCGAGCTCGCCGGACCGCACCGGTTCGTGGCCGAGCCCGGCAGCGCGTACGGCGCGGAGATCCTCGGGGCGCTCCCCCGCGTCCCGGCCGCGGACGCCGATCTCGACGCGGCCGAGGAGGTCTCCCGTACGGCCGCCGAGCGCATGGGACGGCGGGTCGACACCGAGGGGATCAAGGAGCGGGTGGCCGGCGCCCACGACTCGCCGCGCTGGCAGCAGGTCGCCTCCCGCTGCCTCACCTGCGCCAACTGCACCATGGTCTGCCCCACCTGCTTCTGCACCACGGTGGAAGACAGCACCGATCTCGCCGAAGGCGCGGCCGAGCGGATCGAACGCTGGGACTCCTGCTTCACGCTCGGGTTCACCGAGGTCGGCGGCGCGCCGGTGCGGGGGTCGGGGGCCGCGCGTTATCGGCAGTGGCTGACGCACAAGTTCTCCACCTGGTTCGACCAGTTCGGCACCTCGGGCTGCGTGGGCTGCGGCCGGTGCATCACCTGGTGTCCCGTGGGGATCGACGTCACCGAGGAACTGGCCAACCTGCCATGACCGCCGAGACGCGCCGTCCGATGACGCCGGAGCTCTACCGGGTGCGCTCGCGGCGGGCCGACCGGGTGGACACGGTCACGCTCCAGCTCGTGCCCGTGCACGGCGAATGCCCGCCGTGCCGGCCCGGGCAGTTCACCATGCTGTACGCCCCGGGGGTCGGCGAGGTCCCGATGTCGATCAGCGGCCGGGCCCGTTCGGGGGGATATGTCCACACGATCCGCGCGGTCGGCGCGGTCAGCGGCGCGTTGTGCGGCAAGCGGCCCGGGGACGTGGTCGGGGTGCGCGGGCCGTACGGCACCTGGTGGGACATCCCGGCCGCCGCCGGGATGGACGTGGTCGTCGTCGCGGGCGGGCTGGGCCTGGCGCCGCTGCGCCCCCTGGTGCGGGAGCTGATCCGCCACCGCTCGCGCTACGGACGCGTCAGCGTGATCGCGGGGACCCGTACGCCCTCGACCCTCGTCTACGGGCGGGAGCTGGCGCGCTGGCACGGCCAGGGCGTCGACGTCCAGGTGACCGTGGATCACCCCGATCACGCCTGGAAGGGGCCGGTCGGCCTGGTCACCCGGCTCCTCGACCGCATCGTCTTCGAGCCGCGGCGCACGTACGCCTTCGCGTGCGGCCCGGAGACGATGATGCGGGCCACGGCCGGCGACCTGGTGGCGCGCGGGGTGGCGGCTCGCCGGGTGGAGCTGTCGCTGGAGCGGAACATGAAATGCGGTCTCGGCTGGTGCGGGCACTGCCAGCTCGGCCCGCTGTTCGTCTGCCTGGACGGCCCGGTGCTGAGCTACGAGCGGGCGGCGCGCCTGCTGGCCGTGGAGGAGCTGTGATGGGCGCGCCCAGACGAGCATCCCGGCGGTCATCGGCGGACGGGCCGGGCGGCGCGCGGCCGCGGCTGGCGGTGTGGAAGTTCGCCTCGTGCGACGGGTGCCAGCTCACCCTGCTCGACTGCGAGGAGGAGCTGCTGTCGGTGGCCGCCCGGGTGGAGATCGCCTACTTCCTGGAGGCGTCCAGCGCTCCCGGCCCGGGCCCGTACGACCTGTCGCTGGTGGAGGGGTCGATCACCACGCCCGACGACCTGGAGCGGATCAGGCACGTGCGCCGGGTGTCGAAGCGCCTGGTCACCATCGGGGCCTGTGCCACGGCCGGGGGGATCCAGGCGCTGCGCGACTTCGCCGACGTGCGGGAGTTCCTGTCGGTCGTGTACGCCCGGCCGGACTACATCGCGACGCTGGACCGTTCGACGCCGATCTCGGCCCATGTGCCGGTGGACTTCGAGCTGCGCGGCTGCCCCATCGACAGGCGGCAACTGCTGGAGGTCGTCTCGGCGTTCCTCGCCGGGCGGCGCCCGGTCGTGCCGCCCAACAGCGTCTGCGTGGAGTGCAAGGCCCGCGGCAACGCCTGCGTCATGGTCGCCCACGGCACGCCCTGCCTCGGCCCGGTCACCCAGGCCGGGTGCGGGGCGCTGTGCCCGGCGTTCAACCGGGGGTGCTACGGCTGCTTCGGCCCCATGGAGAGCCCCAACGTGCGCGCCCTCAACCGGCAGTTGCGGGAGCTGGGCATGAGCACGCCCGAGCTGGTGCGGGTCTACCGGACCTTCAACGCCGCCGAGGAGCCCTTCCGGCAGGCGGCCGAGGAGGCCGACCCGGAGCTGCGCGACCACGAGAAGACACCGGGAGAAGACCGGTGACCCACAAGACGGTCAAGGTCGGGGGCCTGACCCGGGTGGAGGGGGAAGGCGCTCTGCTCGTACGCGCCCGCGACGGGCGCATCGAGGACCTGGAGCTGCGGATCTACGAGCCGCCGAGGTTCTTCGAGGCGCTGCTGCGCGGCCGGTCCCACACCGAGCCGCCCGACATCACCGCCCGGATCTGCGGCATCTGCCCGGTGGCCTACCAGATGAGCGCATGCCAGGCCATCGAGGCCGCCTGCGGGGTCGAGGTCACCGGCCCGCTGCGCGACCTGCGGCTGTTGCTGTACTACGGCGAATGGATCGAGTCGCACACGCTGCACGTGTATCTGCTGCACGCGCCCGACTTCCTCGGCTACGACAGCGGCATCGCGATGGCGGCCGACCACCGCGACCTGGTCCAGCGGGGGCTGGCGCTGAAGAAGGCCGGCAACGACCTGGTGGCGGCCGTCGGCGGCAGGCCCATCCACCCGGTGAACGTCCGCGTCGGCGGCTTCTATCGGGTGCCCACCCGCCGCGAACTGGCCCCCGTCGCCGAACGGCTGCGCCGCGCCCGCGAGATCGCCCTCGAAACCGTCTCCTGGGTCGCCGGCTTCGACTTCCCCGAGGTCGAACACGACTACCGCTTCCTGGCGCTGCGTCACCCCGGCGAGTACGCGATCCTCTCGGGGGATGTGGTGACCAGCGACGGCGGGAGCTTCGCCGTACGGGATTGGCCCGAGCACGTGACCGAGGAGCAGGTGCCGCACTCGACGGCGCTGCACGCCCGGCTCGACGGCTCCCCCGGTTATCTCGTCGGGCCGATGGCCCGCTACAGCCTCAACTCCGCCCAGTTGTCGCCGCTCGCGCGGGAGGCGGCCGCGGCGGCGGGCCTCGGGCCGGTCTGCCGCAATCCGTTCCGCAGCATCGTCGTGCGGGCGGTGGAGATCGTGCACGCCTACGACGAGGCCCTGCGGCTCATCGACGACCTGGCCGAGCCCGGCGCGCCGTACGTGCCGGTGGAGCCCCGCGCGGCCACCGGCCACGGCGCCTCGGAGGCGCCGCGCGGCACGCTCTATCACCGCTATCGCATCGACGCCGACGGGGTGATCCGCGAGGCCGACATCGTGCCCCCGACCTCGCAGAACCAGGCGCGCATCGAGGCGGATCTACGGCACCTGATCGAGCCCCGGCTCGACCTGCCCGAGGAGGAGCTGGCCACGCTGTGCGAACGGGCCATCCGCAACCACGATCCCTGCATCTCCTGTTCGGCGCACTTCCTCGACCTCCATGTCGACGCCCGGTGACATCGTGGTGATCGGCCTCGGCGGGGACGGCCGGGGCGACGACGCCGCCGGTCTGGAGGTCGTACGGCGGCTGCGCGGCTCGGTCCCGCCGTCCGTCGTGCTCGTGGAGAGCGCCGCGGACCCCGCGCAGCTTGTCGAGGCCTGGACCGGCGCCCGCCTGACCGTCGTGATCGACGCCGTCTCCTCGGGTGCGCCGCCGGGTGCGGTGCATCGACCGGCCGGCGTCGAGGGCGGGCCGTCCTGGCATGGCAGCTCCCACTCCTTCGGCCTGGCCGACGCCGTAGAGCTCGGCCGTGCGCTCGGCCGCCTGCCCGCGCGGCTCGTCGTCATCGGCATCGAAGGTGCGGACTTCACGATCGGC
>Ga0164243_10016105_pt1 | contig 10277 bp, 11 predicted proteins | sample OricompcompostOP_FD_108781 | JGI IMG/M metagenome (GOLD analysis project Ga0164243, IMG submission 108781) | Organic Plus compost microbial communities from Emeryville, California, USA - Original compost - Organic plus compost (OP) | ecosystem: Engineered > Solid waste > Mixed feedstock >... | reverse complement strand
GGGTTCGGCACCATCAACAACCACACCATCGAACACCGCGAGGTAGGAATCGGCCTCGCCTGGAACGGTGAGAACCTGGTCAATTTCGGCCGGGATTGGCGCAAGCAGCTCATCCAGCGGGTCACGTGAAACCGACCGCCCCCGGCTCTTCCGGGGCGGTCGTTTCGTGCGTTGTCCACCCGAATTTGGAGCAGCTGACCGAGGCGAACTGCCCGGTCGCGGTGTTCTCGTCGACGACCTCGCCGTCCCGGACGATGCGCCAGCCAACATCGCCGGAGTCGCCGCTCATGCAGCTGCCAACGCGGCCTACTTCCGGCCGACCGCCGCCCAGCAGACCGCCTTCTCGGGGTGCTGGTCGGCGGTCACCGGCACGTCCGGGCGCCATTCCGGGGTGTAGGTGATGCCGGGATCGACCAGCTCGAGCCCGGTGAACAGCTCGGCGAACTCCGCGCGGTCGCGGGCGACGAATCCCGGGTTCTGGGTGTCCTTGTACGAGTCGATGAACTCCAGCGTCTGGGTGCGCACCGGCTCGGGAACGCCGTCGACCGTGGCGTGGCTGATGGCGATGAGGCTGCCGGGCGGCAGCGCGTCCCGGAACCGGGCGACCAGCGCGCCGGGCTCGTCGGCGTCGGGCAGGAAGTGCAGCAGCGCGACCATGAGCACGCACACCGGCCGGTCGAAGTCGAGCAGCTTCTCGGCCGCCGGCAGGATGGTCTCGGGGTTGCGCACGTCGCCGTGCACCACGTGCGCGTTCTCGTCGCCGTCGAGGACCACCTCGGCCTGCGCGACCGCGACGGGCTCGTTGTCGGCGTAGACGGTGCGCGGGTTCGGCAGGTGCTGGGCGGCGATCTCGTGGACCGCGCCGCTGACGGGCAGGCCGCACCCGACGTCGAGGAACTGCGCGATGCCTTCGGACTCGGCCGCGTAGCGCACGGCCTGGCGCAGGAAGGTGCGGTTCCACCGGGCGACGTCGGTGACGTGCGGCAGCAGCTGCTTGGCCTGCTGGACGAACTCGCGGTCGACGGCGAAGTTGTGCGACCCGCCGAGGTAGGCGTCGTAGACGCGGGCGGCCGACGGCCGGGTGGTGTCGACGTCCGGCGGCACCCAGCTGGTGGCCGTTCGGTCCCCGTTCAGGTGATCATCGCTCACGGTGCGGATCATGCCACTGCCGGTGCACCGGGTCGAGACCAGGACGGGTCACTGCCGGTGCGGCAAGCGGGCTTCGACGGCGGAGGCGCGCTCGGCCACCGCGCCCGCGGGAACGTCGACGAGCGCGAAGCCGTGGGCGCGGTAGACCGCTTCGTGCGCGGTTTCGAACTCCAGCGCGTCCTCGTAGCTGATCCGCCGGGCCGCGGTCGGTTCAATGAAGCCCAGCGGCCGGAGGAAGAACGCGGTCTTCTCGAAGTGGCGGTCCGCGAGCTGGACCGCGTCGAGCAGTGCTGTGGACACGGGCCGGCCCAGGTAGCGGGCGAGGGCGAGCGCGCACCACGGTGAGCGGTCGTGGAGGCAGACGCCGACTCCGGTCGCCGCGGCCTCCCGCAACCGCTCTTGCTGCAGCGCGACGACTTTCTCCGCGAACACCGGATCCCGCCACGGTTCGCGGACGCCGCGCTCCTGCTCGCGCGCGATCACGTCGGTCGCGGCCTCGTCGACCGCGGGCCAGCCGCGCCGCTGAAGCTCCCGGAGCACGGTCGTCTTCCCGGATCCCGGTGCGCCGGTGAGGACGTAGTGCTCCACCGCTGTTCCTCCTGGGGTTTCCTCCTGGGGTTCGTCGTGCTGGACTCGATGGATTTCCGGGCGGTTCGCGACCAGATGTTCCGTTTCGCCGCGAGCGGGGATGCGGCTGTGCCACTCTTCGAGCTGAGCCGCTGATCGGCTCGCGCGTCGGCGCCGAGGGGAGGCGCCGGAAGCACCAACGCGCTGGCACAAGTGGAAATCGGGAGAACAGATGCCGCACGCGCTGCGCAGGACCGGAGTGTTGTTCGGAGCAACTCTGTTGGCCGCGGGAGCCGCGGTCGGCACGACCGCCGCCGCACCGGCCGCCTCCGGGGAGGCTGCTCCGACCGTCACCCAGACCATCGTCGCGGACAACGTCCGCATGCACGCGACCCCGGACCCGGCGTCGCCGACGCTCATGGAGCTCAACCGGGGCGCGGTCATCGACGACCACTGCTTCGTCCGGATCAACGACGGGCTCTTCATGGAGTCGGTGACCTTCCAGAACACCTCGGGCTGGGTCAGCAACGAGTACGTGTCGAACCACGGCAACCCCGGGCAGGAGTGCCCGTCGTGATCGACGGCTGACGGGGCGTGAAGCAGAGCCAGCCCCGGGCCGGCACTCGGCCAGCTCTCCGGCGAACACCGCGGGAGCTGGCCGAACCCGGTCCGCGCGGCGGTGTCAGAGCTGCACGCCGCGCGTGAGCGCCCCGTCGACGAGCAGGTTCGTGCCGGTGGTGAAGCTGGCGGCGGGGCTGGCGAGGAACGCGGTGGCGCGGGCGACCTCCTCGGGCCGGGCCATGCGCCCGGTCGGGTTGAGCGAGAGCGCGTGCTCGAAGAACTCGGGCCGGTCCCGTTCGGCGTTGCCCCACACGCCGCCCTCGAAGTACACGTTGCCGGGCGAGATCGAGTTGGCGCGGATCCCCTTGTCCGCCAACTGGTTCGCCAACCCCTGGGTGTAGTGCACGACCGCGGCCTTGATGCTGCCGTACGGCCCGGCGGCGAAGTCGACCTCGCGGCCGGAGACGCTGGAGATCGTCACGATCGACGGCGCCGAGCTGCGCTCCAGGTGCGGCAGCGCGGCCCGGACGAGCCGCACGGTGCCCATGAGGTCGACCTCGAAGCTGGCCTGCCAGTTGCTCTCCTGGTCGGGGATGGCCAGCGCGCTCACGTTGGCCACCACCACGTCGACTCCGCCGAGCTCGGCGGCGCTCTCGTCGGCCCAGCGCTGCACCGCGTCCCCGTCGGTCACGTCGACGGCCCGGCCGAGGACGCGGTGCCCGTACGACGACAGCGACTCGGCGCGGGCGGTCACGTCGGATTCGGTGCGGGCGCAGAACGCGACCGCCGCGCCCTCGTCGACGAGGGTGTCGACGATGGCCCGGCCGATGCCCCTGGTGCCGCCGGTGACGAGGGCGCGGAGACCGTTCAGTTGCAGATCCATGGGTTCGCTCCCGTTCAGCTGATCGCGGCGGCCTGCTCGCGCAGCCGCCGGTGCGCCCCGCCGAACGCCTCGGACCGGGGCAGCAGCGCCTTGGGCACCTTGGTGGCGGCGCTGTAGTTGGCGTCGCAGACGTTGGCCAGCGGGGCCAGGCCGATTTGCGTGAGCAGCTGGTAGGCGTCCAGGTGGTCGAGCCCGTGGAGCTCGCCGAGCCACCGGACCATCTCGACCTGGCCGGCCCGCCACGCGTCCTCCAGCGGCCGGCCGGAGCCGACGACCACGAGCGCGTCGTCGGTCTCGATGCGCGGCCAGGTCGGCGCGGCGCCCTTGAGGAGATCGACGAGCAGCGTCACGTGCATGGCGCCTTCGACGGCGGTGCCGCACGCCTCGCCTTCGCCCTGCCGGTAGTGCCCGTCGCCGACGGAGAACAGCGCGCCGTCCACGTTGACGCCGAGGTAGCAGGTGGCGCCGGCGCGCATCTCGGGCGTGTCCATGTTGCCGCCGAACTTGTCCGGCACGAGCGCCGAGCGCGCTTCCAGGGCCGCGGGTGCGACGCCGACGGTGCCCAGCATCGGCTCCACGGGCAGCTGCCAGCGGTGGTCGGTGGCGTGCGCCGCGAACTCGACGGTGCCGCGGGCGCTGTCGACGTGGTAGATCCAGGTCCGCTCGTCGAGCGGGCCGTGCAGCGTGGCGGTGCGGTCGGTGCCGGTCAGCCCGCCGAAGAACGGGATCGTCGAGGAGGCGCCCCAGCTGCGGGCGGGGGTGAGGTCGACGAGGTGCAGCGCGAGGGCGTCGCCGGGTTCGGCGCCTTCGACGTGGAACGGGCCGGTCTGCGGGTTGACGAACGGCATGGCCAGGTTCTCGCTGGCCTTGTCGGCGGTGCTGCGCAGCCGCCCGGCGAAGGCGTCCTCGGTCCACAGCCGCAGCAGCGATCCGGGCCGCACCCGGCGCAGCGGGGGCGCGCCGCCGAAGGTCCAGGCGTACTGCTCCGGAGATGGGGCGAACTCGACCTCGTCCACGGGCCCTCCCTGGTCCGACCAGGTCTTTGGGCCGGTCCGCGCTGATCGGGTCCGTGCCGACCTGGTGCCCACATCAAAACGCGCCGGGCGCCGCGGGACAAGACGCGAACTCCTATCATGATCGCGCCCGCCCCCGGACCAGGAGCGCTGCATGACCGAGCCGACCGCGCCCGCCGACCTGGACTTCAGCCGGCCGACCATCGCCCGCGCCTACGACCGCCTGCTCGGCGGCAAGGACAACTTCGAGGCCGACCGGCAGCTGGCCGACCACGCGATCCAGCACATCCCCGGGCTGCAGGAGTCGGCCCTGGAAAACCGCGAGGTGCTCGTGCGCGGGGTGCGGCACCTGGCCGGCGAGCTGGGCGTGGACCAGTTCCTCGACCTGGGCAGCGGCCTGCCCACGGTGCAGAACACGCACGAGGTGGCCCAGGCCGCCAACCCGGACGCCCGCGTCGTCTACGTCGACATCGACCCGATGGTGCTGGTGCAGGGGCGCGCGATCCTGGACGAGAACCACCGCACCAACGTCATCACCGGTGACGTGCGCGAGCCGGACGGCGTGCTCGGCGACCCGGGCGTGCGCGACTTCCTCGACTTCGACCGGCCCGTCGTGGTCATGCTCGTCGGCATGCTGCACTACCTGTCACCGGAGGTCGCCGACGCCGTCGTGTCCCGCTACCGCGACGCGCTCGCCCCCGGCAGCTACCTGTTCCTCAGGTCGCTGGTGAACACCGGGCTTCCGGCGCAGGAGGAGCTGGCGCGGATCACCCGCGAGAACCTGGAGGAGGGCTGGGCCCGCGCTCCGGAGGACATCGAGCACCACTTCGGCGACTTCGAGCTGATCGATCCGGGCGTGGTCTACACGGCGCTGTGGCGCCCGGACGAGCCGGTCGACGCGAACAACCTCACCGCGGGCCAGCAGCTCGGCATGGCCGGGTTGGGGCGCAAGAAGGCGTAGGGCTTCGGCTTTCCGCGGCGGCGGTGCGGAACTTCCGGCGAACGTCCGGTGCGGACTCCGGTGGGCGATCCTGCCGGACGTCACTGTCCACAGTGGTTCGCCGGTTCGCTGGGTGCCGGTGGTGCTCCGCCCGCTCGGCTGTTCGCGCCGGGTCGGCAGCCCGCTGATCGCGCGCGCGGTCCTCACCGGGAGCCGCGTTCGAAGGCGGTGACCACCGCGAGGAATGCTGACCCGCACGGCTCGATTCCCGGAGCGGTCGACCGCGCTCGCCTCGAACGGGGCCCGAGCAGTCGTCTCGTGAGCAGCCCCGTCGCGAGCAGCCGTGTCGTGAGCAGTTGGGTCGCGAAGCGGGCGTCCCGCGCTACGCCAGCATCGAGGCGTCCAGCATCGAGGTGTCCAGCGTTCAGGAGTCCTGCGGCCAGGGCGGCAGCGAACCAGCCTGCGACATCTGCTGCGTCCCGTACTGCTGCCCGGGCTGGACCTGCTGCTGCGGTCCGGACGGCGGGTAGGCCACCTGCTGCGTCCCCGGCTGCGCGTACGTGACCTGCTGCTGCGGGCCCGACTGCGGATAGGCGACCTGCTGCGTCCCGGGCTGCTGTGCTGGTTGCTGGGCTGGCTGCTGGGCCGGCTGCTGCGTCGCTTGTTGGCCGGGCCCGAGCTGGTGCGGACCGCTCTGCTGCGCACCGGCCCCGTTCTGGGGTCCGGCATCGACGCCGGGGATGTTCTGGGTCGGCGGCCCGCCGCCGGACGCGCCGGAGGTCGACAGGCTCGTGCTGATGGTGCGCTGCAGCCGCCGGTGCGCGTTGTCGAGCTCCTGGCGGGTGCCGGTGACCTGGCGCGCCAGCGCGTCGTTCTCCGAGACCCCTTCGGTCTCCACGGTCCGCAGCAGCACCCCGATGTGCGCGTTGAGGCGCTGGTGGACCTGGGCGAAGGTGCTCATCTCGTGCTGGGTCTCCAGCGCCGGCTGGGTCCGGGCGAGCGTCTTGACCAGTGTGTCCTGCCACCGCTGGCACGCCTGCCGGTAGTGGCGGTCCGCGGACAGGCGGTAGTGCGGGGCGACGCGCGGGTCGAGGGCGATGCGGATGAGCTCCTTGCCGCTGTCGACGAGCTCGCGCGAGGCGGTGGTCAGCGCGTAGGCCCACTCCCACTGCTCGGCCTGGGCGGTTTCGCGCTTCTCCTGGCGGGCTTCCTCGAGCTGGCCGGAGGCCAGCTTGACCTGCTCCCAGGCGCGTTCGGAGTGCTCGCGCGAGCTCTTCGAGGACTCGGTGGCCTGCGCGGCGTGCTGTTCGACGGTGCTGAGCAGTTCGCGCGCCCTGCCGGCGTGCTCCAGCGCCTCCCGAGCCTGGGTGCGCGCCCGCGCGGCGAGCCAGGCCGCCACTGCGACGGCGAGCACCGCCACTCCCGCGGCGATGAGCCCCACCAGTTCCACCGTCTGCATGAGCCAGACTTTGACACACACAGCAACCAAAGCGGGACAAGGACAGGCCCAGGTGAGTGAGATCTCACTTGATAGGGTTGAATGCTACGCACGCAGAGAGAGCATTCGGCTGCGCGGCAGCGAGTGCTGCTCCGGGTGGAGCAGTCGTTTTGGAATTCGGGCGGTGGTCGCCGGGCGCCGCCGGACCGCCTCGGCGCGACCGCCCTTTCGAGTGGATCACCAGGCTTCGCCGGAGCCGGGGGCGGCAGCGCGAGGAGTCCTGGCCGCGCTTCGGGGCGAACGGGGCGCGGCTGCACGCGAAGTCGCGCTGAACGAGCAGCGACGATCAGGTTGCTGCGCGGTTTCCGGCAGATGGCCACAGGGGACACTCGGATGCTTCTGTCCATTGTGCTCATACGTGCACGGATGACCATACATACAGAGACTTTCACATTCGTGAGCAACCTCTCCGGGGTGATCTTGCGGGAGGTCAGCGGGGTTGTCGTGCGCCACTCGGCCGGGGGCGCGGTCGCCCATCATCGCGGTGTGAGCGGATTTTCCCTGGCACGCGCGGCGATCCGGACAAGTGGATCTCGGGACTCCGGTTGTTGGGTCCTGTCCATTTTGTCCGGTCCGGGCGCGTTGCCCTGGTAACCTGGCGGCATGGCAACGACATCGCGCCCGCAGGGTCCGGGCGAGGGGGAACGCTCCGACTCCCGCCGCAACCGGTTGCGGCTCGTGGAGGCGGCGCGTGCGGTCGTCGCCGAGCGGGGGCTCGACGTGGCCGGCTCGGAGATCGCCGGCCGCGCCGAGGTCGGCATCGGCACGCTCTACCGCCGCTTCGGCTCGAAGGAAGCGCTCGTGCAGGCCGCCATGGCCGAGGTCGTCGGCGAGGTGCTCGCCGCGGCCCGCGAGGCGCTGGACGAGCCCGATCCGGCGGCCGGCCTGGCCGGGTTCATGACCACCTTCGCGCGGGTCCAGCACGAGCACCGCGGCATGGCCGACCTCGTCCGCGCCGAACCCGGCCAGCGGCCCGACGCCTTCGCCGAGCACGCCGCGGAGCTGCGGCTGGTCGCCGAACGGCTCGTCGACCGGGCGCGCGCGGCCGGGTCGGTGCGGGCCGATCTGAGCTGGCGCGACGTCGTCGTGCTCTGCCAGGCGGCCGGTTCGTGCGGGCAGTGCCTGGACGTGCGGCCCGACGGGCAGCAGTGGCGGCGGACGCTGGCCGTGATGCTGGCCGGCCTGCGGCCCGACGTCCGGGATCCGCTGCCCGAGATCTCCGCGGCGTCCCGGCGGGGGGACGAGGTCGTCCGCTGACGCACCCGGGGCAGCGTTCTCCGCGCTCCGGTCGAACGCCGGGTGCGTCCCGTCGGCGGATCTTCGCGCGCACGCCTTCGGGAACCGGGGGCTGCGCCCCTACCATCCCGCCATGGGTGATGATCATTCCCGCGTTCCGCCGACGGTCGACACCACCAGGCCGAGCATCGCCCGCACCTACGACGCGTGCCTGGACGGCAAGGACAACTTCGAGGTGGACCGCGCGGTCCTGGACCAGGTGCTCGAGGTGATGCCCGGGTTCGCCGGCATGGCGCGGACGAACCGGAACTGGCTGATCAGGGCGGTGCACTGGTTGGCGCACGAGGCCGGCATCGACCAGTTCCTCGACGTCGGCTCCGGACTGCCCACCGCGGAGAACACGCACGAGGCGGCGCAGCGGGTGCGGCCGGGCGCGACCGTCGTCTACGTCGACAACGATCCGGCCTGCGAGGCGTTCGGCAAGGCGCTGCTGGAGGAGAACGACCGCACGCACTTCGTCGAAGCCGACCTCACCAGGCCCGCGGAGCTGCTGGGCCACCCCGAGGTGACCCGGCGGATCGACTTCTCCCGCCCGCTGGCGCTGATCCAGTGCAGCACGCTGCACCACGTGCCGGACGAGCGGCGGCCCGCGGAGATCGTGGACGAGTACCGCGCGGCGCTGCCGCCGGGCTCGTACCTGGCGCTGGCGCACGCCTTCGACCCGGGCGACGACGGCTACTTCACCCGGCTGTGCCGCGACATCGAGCGGAGCTTCCGCGACAGCGGCTTCGGCAGCGTCACCTACCGGCCGCGGGCGGAGCTGGCCCGGTTCTTCGGCGACTTCGACCTCGTCGAGCCCGGCATCGAGCTGCTCGTGAACTGGTGGCCGCCCGGCCCGCGGCTGCGCCCGCTCGAGGACGGCGACCACCTCATGGCCGGCGGTGTGGCCCGCAAGCCCTGAGGCGCGGGCCCAGGGGGTCGCCAGCCGCGGGTTTCCAGCGGGCTGCTAGCCGAGGTGAGCCAGCGCGGTTCGGACCGAACTCCGGCAAGAGTGCCAGCTCCGCGAGGGCGACTCGCTCGGTGCTGCCGGTGCAGTGCGCCGCGAACCCGGGAGAACAGCGGGAATCCCGGTGAACGACCCGCCGAGGGCCCGCATCGCGGGCGAGGGCGGAAGCCCGCTCAGCGCGGCGCCCCGCGGCGGGTCGCGTAGCCGACCGCGAGCCGGTGCAGCGTCTTTGATGGCGGAATCCGGTGGCCCGCGCGCGTGTGCGGGCTGTAGCGGGCTTCGCCGCTGCTGACGCGGAGCCAGCCGGTGTGCCGGCGCTGGTGCTGGCCGAGGACGTGGCGGGTGAACGAGTGCGCGGTGAGCGCCGCGCGCCGGTTGCCGTCCGGGAGGCCGCTCGGCACGTCCAGCGACATCCCCGCCGGGTTGGTGCCGCCGACGCCGACCGGGACCACCACCGGCCGCCGGTCCGAGTCCACCCAGCCGAGCAGCACGTGGGGCAGCTCGGCGGCTCGTCCGGCCGCGGCGCGGTGATCGATCCGCGGTCCCGTGCCCTGCGCCGGTGGGCGCTGGCTGGCCGGTGCCGTCGCGGGCGGTGCTGCGCCGCGGACCACCGGAGCGCCGCGGCAGGCCAGGTCGGGCCAGGCGGTGATCCGCTCGACCGACACCCGGATCTCGACGCGCGTGCTGTAGGCCCGCAGCCACCACTTCCACAGCTCGCTGCTCGGGCGCGGACCGTCGAACTGGTCCCAGAGCAGGCCGAGCCGGTCGGGGTAGTCGGGGACCGGTTCGCTCAGCGTGGCGGTGCCCTGCACGAGCACGTGCTCCGGGCGGTTGCTGGAGCTGTGGCGCCGGGTGTGGAAGGACAGGGCCACGTTGGGGTCGGCGCGGATCCGGTCGAGCTTGCGCGGCATGCCGACCGAGCTGTTCACCGCGATCGTGCCGAAGTCGCGGTCGCGCTGGGCGAAGTTGGTGACCGGAACGCAGGCGACCCCGCCGGCCGGGGTGGTGCAGGCCAGCGCGACGACCTGGTCCCCGGCGAAGATCTCGTCGAGCCGGTCCGGCCAGCCGAGCACCATCGCCGCCTCCCCCTGCTGGTTGCGCGTGGTCCTCCGGACTTTAGGACAGCACGGAACCACGTCAAGGGCGGATCCGGCACCGTTCGGCGGCGGTGCTGCTGGAGCACCGCCGCGGGGTTCGGGAAGGGTCTCGCGCCGACGGCGGTTCCCGCGGCGCAGGACGTGCCGCGCACCCGCGTCGGAGTGCAGCGCTAACGCCAGCTCTCGGAGGACGGTATGCCGCCCTGGTGACCGGAGCCGGCGGGGATCACCGTCGCTTGGCCGGTGCAGTCGGGCCCGGTGAAGGCCGTCCAGGTCTGGTTGTCGTAGTTCGCGGCCTCCTCCGCGATGAATCCGAAGTTCTCGCAG
>Ga0164243_10016104_pt1 | contig 10277 bp, 11 predicted proteins | sample OricompcompostOP_FD_108781 | JGI IMG/M metagenome (GOLD analysis project Ga0164243, IMG submission 108781) | Organic Plus compost microbial communities from Emeryville, California, USA - Original compost - Organic plus compost (OP) | ecosystem: Engineered > Solid waste > Mixed feedstock >... | reverse complement strand
TTTGGATGCTGGGCCGTCCCGGGCTCCGCGCATGCGGACCACGTCAATGTGACGGGTCAAAGCCAGAAAATGCAAGGAGGAGGCTCGCCCGCTCCCGGGAATCCCGCAGAAGGCAAGAAGCCTTTGCTACCGGGAGATCAGCCTGCGAAGGAGGGAACGCACCAGGGCAGCCAGGTGCGCAACACCGATCCGCAGAACATGATGGACAAAAAGCAGGGACAATCCCAATAGCGCGGCTCAGATCGCGGAATTATTTTGCGGGTGCAGACAACTCTGACTTGCCGGTGCTCTGCCGTGCATCATCATCTGAAGCACCGTTCTTCATCCCTCGTTCTTTTGGGCGGCCGGCGCTGGCGGGATCTGATCCCTTTTCGCCGCTACTCGCGCCATTGGAACTGAATGGAGGTGCGGGCGAAAGCTTGCTGGTCCCGGTTGTGGTGCCGCCGATTGTCGAACCGGCGGGAGCGGAACTGACGGCAACGGGGCAGATCGCGGAAACGGCTGCAATGAGAGCGGCGGCGATGTTGTTCGTTTTCATAGCCCTCCATCCTGAGCTTTTTCGGTCAATGGCTTTTGCGAACTCCGGTTCCAGCGCCGCGTTTCGGAAGCCGAGATGAAACGCCCGAAATGTGCTTAGCCTTGGAACTTCGCCAAAGAAGCTCCAATGCCGAATATGCGACAAGCAGTAGAAACGCGAGCGGGCCGACGGCATGGATCATTTGCTGTATGTCATGCTCGATGAGACGTAAAATGGCGGATGTTGCTGGCTCGAGATTCATCGGAAATCATCCCACGCTGCGTCGTTCATCTTCCGCTTTGGCACGGATGTCCAACGCATCGGGCTGTAAGACTGTTTCGTCGGATCAGATTGGACTAAAAAATCTCAATGATCCGCATAGCGATCATTAAATGTGTGCCTGGGCCGCAACCAAAATGCGTCCTCCGGGTATGACGCTGGCAGTCAAGGAAAATGGAAGGATCAAAATCCATGGCAGGAAGCAACTTTCGAGACGACCCGAAGAAGGCCTCTGAAGCAGGGAAGAAGGGCGGCCAGCATTCTCACGGCGGCGGCCAGCAGAACCAGAGCCATGAGGGAAGCGGTCAGCAGAGCGGCAGCTCATCCTCGGGCCAACGCGGAGGAACGCACGAGCAGCACGTAGAAGCGGGCAAGCAAAGCCACAAGAATCGGTGAGTATCGATAGGAGCGGTCGCCGGGAGGATTGCTCCGACCGGGCGTTCGCGGCGCCTTTTATCGAATGCCTCCGGCAAAAAGTAGAGCGCCGGATCGTTTCCGGCGCTCAATAATTATTATTCAATTCAGCGAGCGGTGCTAAGCCGCTTTTCTATTCAAGCGCGATTCTGCCAGCGACGTCAGCTTGGCATCCGTTGCCTTTTCTTCCTCAAGGTTCTGGCGCAGCAGGTTTGCGCAGTCTTTGCGTCCCATCTGCTCAGCCCAGGCAATCAACGTGCCGTAGCGCGTGATTTCATAGTGCTCCACCGCTTGGCCGGCAGCGATGAGCGCGGCATCGAGCACATTCTTGTCTGCAACTTCGCCTGCGACGTCGTCTGCTTCCTCTATGATGCCGTCAATGGCCGGGCAGGTAACACCCTTTACGTCGACCCCATGCAGCTCGAAGACCTTTTCCAGGCGCTGCACCTGATTCTGGGTTTCCTTGAAGTGCTTCTCGAACCCCTGTTTCAATGTGGGATCGGTCGCTTTGTCGATCATTGTCGGCAAAGCTTTGAGGATCTGATTTTCGGCATAATAAATGTCTCTCAGGGTGTGGACGAAAAGATCGTCGAACGTCTTTATGTCTCGTGTAAAAAGACCCATTTTTTCACCTTTCTTTGGCTGCGGGCGGCACATCTGCTCGTTGGACGAACGCTGCCGAGAGAGACGGGTTCCGAGGGGTTTTCGCGCGACGCCACGTTTTCTTCAGCCGAAGACACTGTTGAGACTTGGTAGAATTTCGCCTCGGGTTCTAAGCCATCAGTGGTATGTTTTTCCCGTCACATCATTACCGGCGCCGACGGGCTTCGATTCCGGAGAATTTGCCTGCCTCAGGAAAATGCTGAGGATCAGGTAAAATCCCATCGCAAAGAATTCCGCTTCCCATGTTTGCATCACCGAAAACCAAAAAGCGCTCGACCAGAAATACTCTGATGTCGTCATTTCACTGAGATGCCGAAGGAGCCGTTGTTCATTGTTGCTCCAGCTTCCGAACACAACGTGGAGTGCAAAAAAGAGGAGAAAAGTCCCGATGAACGCCAACGAAAGCGAATTGCAATAGAGCCAGCCTGAAAAGCTTTCTTGCCGCCGCAAATTGAAATGAAGTTCATAAGCTGGAGGCCTGTCCGATTCTCGGGAATGCGCTGCCCCTCTCTGCCGGAGGACGGTTCCGAACACGATAAGGACGGTCAACTGCAAAATGGCTGCCTGGCAATTGCTGAAGACGCCATCCAGGAATGTGCCCGACGCCAAAAACGACGAGTAGGGAAGCGTACCGAGGCCGGCTGCTTCGCGATCGCCGTTGTAAGACATAAATCCAGCGACGCTTTGCGCGACGAGGGCGCACAGAAAAAGAACCCCAAAGGCAATAGATAGTCCATTGTCCCGCGGGATCGAATTCGGCGTGTTTGGCATCTCCCGATCCGCTACTGGAATCGCATCGCGGACTACGTTCGTACGTGCGCCAATGTTCCCCGATCCCGCTGGCCCCGTAAGTCGTCAGGGCATCCAAGAGGACTTTTCCTCAGGGCGTGGCGGGCATCACCTGCGTCTCGGGCCAGTTGGGGTATTCAGCTGCGGCCCAGCTGACTGCCAGGACAGCCGCCAAGATCATGAGGACGGCTAAATAGGTCGGGCGATTGCTCCTGATCCGCAGTGGTTTTTTTTGTGGTGGTTGGCAAGGCTGAGGGTGCGAACCTTCTTTCATCGCAACAGTCCTAAAAATCTTTCTTTCCGCTCCTAAGCGCTGACGACGTGTTCCACGTTTTTTGTCGATTAACCCGCCGTATCGAGCCCGCTGTGCGGCTTTTCATCTCGCCCTCCGGTATCCGGATGAGGCGCCGCGGTTTCATGCTTTTGTGCGATTTGGTATCGTCAGTATGGAACCTTTCTCCGTCTTTGGCGTTCCAGCGCGCCGCAATGGGAACTGTCGTGTCGTGCTGAGTAACAAGTCACTTATAGATCGTGCCCGCAAATTTGCGTTGACCGCTCACGGCGAGCAACAACGTCAAGGGAATGGCGTACTCTGTGCGGGGCATCTCGACGCCGTGGCGCTTCTCCTCGAGCGGAGCGGCATTTCGGGACCCGAGATTGTCGCAGGTGCATATCTCCATGATATCATCCAAGACACATCGACGACCTATCAAGATATTATCAAAAACTTTGGAACGGAAATCTGTCAACTGGTCTATTGGCTGACCGATGATGAGAATGAAGACAGGAAAACGCGATCTCTTCTTTCGGCATGGCGTCTGGCGCGTGCACCGTGGAACGCCAAGCTGATCAAACTTGCCGACATCATCGACACGAGTTCATCTCTCAGGCGGCATGACGATGCGGATTTCGCGAAGATTTTTCTCGATGAGAATCGCCAGATTTTGCGGCTGATGGTCGAATCGGAAGGCGCAAAACTCATGCGTATCAAGCTGTTCCAACAAGCTGTGGCGCTTACCGACACGGCCCAGGGGTAGCTGCGCCTAAGTCACGAGTGGCTGTCGGGCATCTTGATGAGGCGGGACCATCTCGATCATTCATTCGGCTGCAATCGCGTGCGTCGCATCGGTTATGAGTCTCTACAAAAGTGAACGGCTTTACATTTCGTCGCTGCAACTTTCCGAGACTCCTGCCGTTGCCAATCCAGGTCGGCGTTTAGGCCGAAACAGCAACGAAAAGGAAATGCGATGAGGAAACAGATCGGAGCGTTGGCGGCCATAGCCGCAGCGTTGTCGTTTGCGGTCATGGTTCCGACCGCTGACGCGCGCTCGGGCGGTGGAGGCGGCGGGTTTGCAGGAGGCCACGGCGGCGGGATGGGAGGCCATATGGGTGGCGGCCACATCGGGGGCGGTCACTTCGGGGGCGGTCATATGGGTCATATGGGAGGCCACTTCGCTGGCCATTACGGCGGATATCGCGGGCACGGCGGTCGTGGACATTGGCGCGGTGGCGGATGGTATGGCTACGGCTGGGGACCGGGTATTTACTTCGGCGATCCGTACTATGACGATTATTACGATGATTATTATGACTACTGTTATTGGCGGCATGGTCGCCGGTATTGTCGTTACTGAAGCTTAATGAGCCTCGGGGAGATCCCGGGGCTCTTTTAGTTGCGAACGCAGGAACGCTTACGTTTGAGACGGGCCGCAACGGCTACGCATGACCTCCAACTCTCTTTGCGGGGGATCGGGCTTGTCGACGGCGGGTTGCCTCGCGCCTTTGATCGACCCAGTCCATCAAGGGCGTCGATGCGATCCCGTGGAGAATGATCGACATCAGAACGACAAGGCACGCGATAGCTGCAATCCGCGGCGCGTCAGGAAATTGAGCCCGGCTCATCGCAAATGCCAAGTAATAAAACGTGCCTAGCCCGCGAATTCCGAAAAACGCGATGATCCACCGTGCCGCCGGGGGAATGGGATCGCCAATAAGGCTGATTCCGGCGGACGCCGTACGCAAGAGCAATAAAATCATAACGGCCGCTACAATATCAATTCCGGTGAGCGGCCGGAGAAGGTCCGTTCCGAGCCCGGCTCCGAATATCATCAGGACCGCTACCATCAACACGCGCTCGACCTGCTCGGAGAATTCCGCCATCGCGCCATGGAAATCACTTGTGCGATCCGTGGAACGGAGCGTCACCGCCGAGATGAAGACGGCAAGAAAGCCGTTGCCTTGCAGAAGCTGCGCCGCGCCATAACAGATAAAAGCGACGCCGAGCGCCACCAATCCGTCTCCGGTTCGCGAAAGCTTGAGTCGTGGGATCTTGAAGGTCAGCCATCCGAACAGACGGCCGCTGACGAAGCCTACCGCTGCGCCACAGGCGAGTGCCCAAAGGACATCGTCCAACAGCCAAGCCGACCAAACGGAAGTCCATTGCCGGGAAACCAGCTCGATCGCCAACAAAACGAATGGGAAGGCCAATCCGTCGTTCAGGCCTGCCTCAGCCGTCAGGTGAAACCGAACCTCTCCTCCGTCCGGCTCGTTAGGCGGGTTCTCTTGTACGTCCGCGGCAAGGACAGGATCGGTCGGCGCCAAGGTCGCTCCAAGCAACAGCGCAGCCGAAAAAGGGAGAGCAAGCACAACGTATCCAACTAACGTAATCATGGCGATCGTCAACGGCATGGCGATCGCGAGCAGCCGCCATACGGTTTGCCACTTTCGCCATGAAAACGGCCGTTCGATCCGCAGCCCGGCGCCCATCAGCGCAACAATTATGATGATCTCGCTCACGTGCTCGAGGTCGGCCAGATCGAAATCGTGGGACCGAAGGGTGCTCGGCGGAAAAAGTAGAGCAAACCCGTATCCTGCTGCGACTGCGACGATCGGAAGGGAAAGCGGCAGCTTGCGCAACACGAGCGGAAGCCAGGCGGTAAGGATGATCAGAAAGCCGCCGACGATTGCTAAAACGGAGGGGACATAGAGGTTGTGCACCTCAATCCAATCGAAAATCCTCTTCTTGGTTCCGTGGCTAGACAGGCGCACAGGACGCAATCGATCTTTGTTTCAGGATTTACGTCCCTGACGGAAAGGTTTTGCGGCTCATGTCAGATCGAGCACGACCGGGCTCCGCAGGCGGGCCGGGATACGTCTGAGATCATAGGAAAGTGATGCGCTTTTGTTGCGCCAACTCAGAGCGGCAAGCCTGGTGACGATAAGTTTCAGGGCTTCCACGGTTATCCATTCGCCGGCGCACCGGTGACCGATCGCGTGATCGCCGCCTCCTTGCTGGACCACGAACGACTCAAAAGCATTCCTGCCGATGAAGCGATCAGGAATGAACGCATTCGCGTTTCTCCAGATGCGCTCGTCGTGGTGGACGCCATAGACGTCAAGCAGCGTCAATGTCTCTTTCGGGATGACGTATTCCGTCCATTCGACATTCCGGCAGGTTCTTGCGCCGAGGAAAGGGGTGAATGGACAATAGCGCCGGAGTTCATGAACGAAGCTCTCAAGAAATGCCGGATCTTCCAGTGTCCGGCGGTAATCTGGGTTCTCGATCAGCAATGCGGCCGCCAGTTCAGCGAAGTAGGGAACAGCCATAATGGGACGAATTGCATTCAGCATCTCGACCGCGGCGACATTTACATCGAGCGGCCGCCCGTCGGCGTCCCTTTGACGTGCGATGACCTGTAAGGCAGAGAACTGCGGTGGCGCGAGAAACCCGCGCCGGACGTTCAATATCAAGTCTGCAGCCCACCGCTCCCGGCGTTGACGCGCAAATCGACCTCGCCAATGCCGCGGGCCGACAGCGCCAAACGAGTCGACCATTGCGAAGAGATCGTCACAGAGTTCGCTGCCCATTTCGGTTGTCGGGATTCCAGCGAACTCGGAGGCTGCGCCGCAAAGTATCGGACACAGCGCCTGAAAAATGCCGACATGTCGGTCGTGCCTCCAGCTCACAATGCCGGCGTTCCAGTAGCGTTCTAAGATCGCTCTGAAAGCAGCGGTCCGAGGCGGCCCTAGAACTTCGAGGAACGTTGCCTTGCGACATCGTTGTTCATCGCCGTCCAAGCTGTGGATGCCGCCGTCGCCGAGCAAAGTGCGTCTGATGCGTCGCGGCAGGACGCCCTCGCGCTTGAACAGCGCAGTATCGAAAAAAGGACCGACCGCCTCGGGACCACCGATGAAGACGGCCTTTTGAAGGAGGAGGCGGCAGGAAAACGCATCTGCGGCCAGCTGCGCTCGGCGGTTCGAGGCGAAGCAATAGCCCTCGAGACAAAGCGAGAGCGTACTTTCGACGGCACGGAGCCGGGGCGGTTCTCGCATCGACCTGAGCATGTTTCATCCTGCGAAGCGGCTTTTCCGGAACCTTCCGTATGACGCGAGGGTTCCGGCGCGCGTCGCGTTCGCTGGTCATCGCGTGGGCGGGTGAGGTCTCGGTTCTCCGGGATCGTCGATGGGAATAGGGGAAGGCTGAGGAGGCTTGTCGGGTTCGGGCGGCGGCGAAGGTAGCTCGCCCGGTTCCGGACTTGGGAAGGGAATCGTCGGAGGGTCGTTGCCGTTTTCCATGAGCCTCTAAGCATCGGCGAGCAAACCGAGTTCCATCGACGTGAGCTTTTACGGCATTCTTCGCCCGCGTTTTCGGTTTCAGCAACGCCCGGAACTTCGCAACACCGGAAAGGTTTGGCTCTCGACGTGGACGCGGGAGTTTGGATTTGGAAAACGATCGCCAGGCTCGAGATTCCGAGCAAAATACGAACTGTAGTCGCCGATTGTTCATGGCGGGAACAGCTGTTGCCGCTTCAATGCCTTTTGTCTCCGGCTCGAGCGCCGCAACTGCCATGCATAAAATGCCGAAGGGCATTGATGAACCGGAGGCTGTGACGCTCAACATTAATAAGAAAGATTACCGACTGGCTGTCGATGCGCGAACGACGCTGCTCGATGCCATTCGCGATCATGCAGGCATGACGGGCACCAAAAAGGGATGCGATCACGGCCAGTGCGGAGCCTGCACGGTCCATATCGAGGGACGTCGCATTCTCTCGTGCATGACGCTCGCGGTCATGGCCGAAGGGCAGAAAGTCACAACGATAGAAGGCCTCGCGGGGCCCGCCGGAGCGCTACATCCGGTTCAACAGGCCTTCATCGATAACGATGCATTTCAATGCGGGTACTGCACGCCGGGACAGATCATGTCGGCGGTGGCGTGCATCGCTGAGGGGCATGCCGCAAGCGACGATGACATCCGGGAATATATGAGCGGTAATCTCTGCCGCTGCGCAGCCTATCCGAATATCGTTGCTGCTGTAAAACAAGCCAAGACCGAGATGGAACGGACCTGATGCAGCCTTTTTCTTTTCGTCGGGCGAACGATCCCATAGACGCGGTTGACGCGGTCGCTGTGCAAGGGGCCAGTTCCCAATTCATCGCCGGCGGCACCAACATGCTCGATTACATGAAGCTGAACGTGCTGCGGCCCGATCGCCTGGTCGATATCAACGCGCTTGCGCAAGGCGTGCATGGGCGGATCGAGGTCAATGACAACGGCCTTAGGCTCGGCGCACTTGTTCGTATGGCAGAGGCACAGGACCATCGGGCGATCAAACGCGACTTCCCCGTCATCGCGGAAAGCCTGATGCTGGCGGCCAGCCAACAGATCCGCAACATGGCGAGTCTCGGCGGCAATATTCTGCAGAAGACGCGCTGCGAATATTTCCGGGAAATTTCCTGGCCCTGCAACAAACGCAATCCAGGTGCTGGCTGCGCGGCCTTCGAGGGCATGAATCGCGAGCACGCGATACTCGGCGGCGGACCGGCCTGCATCGCGACGTATCACGGCGATTTCGCCCAGGCTCTCATCGCGCTCGACGCAACCGTGGAGACGCTCGGGCGCCGAGGGCGACGAAAACTTCCATTCGCTGAACTTCATCGGTTGCCTGGCGAAACACCCAATATCGAAACGACGCTCGATCCGGACGAACTCATTACATTTATCGACGTTCCGGCGGGACCGCATACGCGCCGCTCGCGCTATCTTAAGATCCGAGATCGCCAGTCCTATCAGTTCGCGCTCGCGTCAGTTGCGGTCGCATTGAATCTCGATGGCGATACGGTCCGGGATGCGCGCCTTGCACTCGGCGGTGTCGCGACTGTGCCTTGGCGTGCGCGCGAAGCTGAGGAGAGCTTGCGCGGCAAGGCACTTGATGAAGAAACAGCGCAGAAGGCCGCCGACATCGCGTTCGCCGATGCCAAACCGCGCACGCACAACGCTTTCAAAATTCCTCTCGGGAAGGCGACGGTCGTCCGCGCGCTTCTCGAAGCGAAAGACATGAGGGTCTGAGATGCCAGTTGCCGCTCCGCCGCCCCGGAAGAATCAGGGTCAACCTGCAGCGCGCATCGATGGGCGATTGAAAGTTACCGGCGAAGCGCCCTATTCGGCCGACATCTCGCTCAATAATCTCGCGTTCGGCGTTCTCGTCACGAGTCCGATCTCGCGCGGCACCGTCACCGACATTGACTTTTCTCAGGCGAAGGCTGCGCCGGGCGTTCTTGACGTCGTCAGCTACGGAGATATGGCGGGGGTCAAGACGCCCGCTTATGGAAACTCCACATCCACGTCGCTGGCTCCTCTGGACGAGAAGCGCATCATACACGACGGGCAGATCATGGCGCTCGTCGTCGGCGATACCTTCGAGGCCGCGTCGCGAGGCGCAGAGCTGGTTCGCGCGCGCTATTCCGAGGATCCGGCAAGCGCGACGATCGAATCCGAGGGGACACAAACGATTTCCGCCGCGGGTGCCAGTCCGATGTATCCGGAAGATCTGAAGGCGGGCGATTTTGAGACAGCTTTCGCCGGTGCGGCGGTCAAAATCGACGCCGAGTACGCGACCGCATCTGAAACGCACAATCCGATCGAGCTCTTTTCGACAACTTGCGTTTGGAGGGATGATCAACTCACCGTCTATGAGCCCACGCAGAACGTTTATGGGTTCAAAGCCGCTATTGCCAAGCAATTACAGATCGACCTTGACAAGGTTCGGGTCGTCAGCCCCTACGTGGGCGGCGGCTTTGGCTCCAAGGGGCCGATGACTCCACGGACCGCGATTGTTGCGGTGGCGGCTCGCCGCCTCAATCGACCTGTGCGATGCGTTGTCAATCGGATGCAGGGTTTCACGACGGCAACGTATCGCGCCGAGACGCGCCACCGAATCCGGCTCGGCGCTACGCGCGACGGTAAATTCATAGCATTCAGCCACGACGGCAAAGAGCTGACCTCGCGCATCGACAACTACGTCGTCGGCGGCGTCGATACGACGACGCGAATGTATGCCTACGGCGCGGTGAGCAGCAAAGTTCAGCTCGTCAAGGCGGATCGACAGACGCCGGGCTATATGCGTTCGCCACCCGAGACGCCCTATATGTTTCCGCTCGAAAGCGCGATCGATGAGCTTGCCTATCAGCTCGATATGGACCCAGTCGAGTTGCGGCGATTGAACGATACAAAAACCGATCCGGTGTCCGGCAAGCCATTCACGAGCCGTTCGCTTATGGCGTGCTACGACGAAGCATCGAATGCGTTCGGATGGTCGAGGCGAAATTCAAAACC
>Ga0164243_10016101_pt1 | contig 10280 bp, 3 predicted proteins | sample OricompcompostOP_FD_108781 | JGI IMG/M metagenome (GOLD analysis project Ga0164243, IMG submission 108781) | Organic Plus compost microbial communities from Emeryville, California, USA - Original compost - Organic plus compost (OP) | ecosystem: Engineered > Solid waste > Mixed feedstock >... | reverse complement strand
TGTACGCCTCCGCCCGCGGTGTCTACGAGCTCCGGCTCAACGGTGAGCGGGTCGGCGACAGCGAGCTGGCGCCCGGTTGGACGGCGTACGACAAGCGCATCGACTACCAGACCTACGACGTCACCGACCAGGTCCGGGCCGGTGAGAACGTGCTGGGTGCGGAGGTCGCCGCCGGCTGGTACTCCGGCAAGGTCGCCATGTTCGGCACCGACGTCTACGGCGCCGACAACTCCGTGATCGCCGAGATGGTGGTCGAGTACGCCGACGGCACCAGCACAGTGGTGACCACCGACGAGGGCTGGCGCACCACGGACGGGCCGACCCGCGAGGCCGACCTGCTCGACGGCGAGGCGTACGACGCCCGGGTGGCCGCCGAGGTCGAGGGCTGGGACGAGCCCGGCTTCGACGACGACGGGTGGGAGCCGGTGGTCGTGCGCGACGAGCCGACCGACGTGCTGGAGCCACAGACCGCGGTCGACGTCCGGGTCACCGAGGAGCTCGACGGCGCCGAGCGGATCGACTCGCCCACCGAGGGCACCTACCTTTACGACCTCGGCCAGAACATGGTCGGTCACGTCCGGGTGACGTTGCAGGGCGAGCCCGGCCAGACCGTGCGCATCCGGCACGGCGAGGTGCTCAACCCCGACGGCACCCTCTACACGGCCAACCTCCGCACGGCGAAGGCCACCGACTACTACACCTTCGCGACCGACCAGCCCGAGACCTTCGAGCCGTCGTTCACCTTCCACGGGTTCCGGTGCGTCGAGATCTCCGGCGTCGACGAGCCGCCGGCCGCCGAGGACCTCACCGGCGTCGTGGTCGGCACCGACGGCGACCTGGTGAGCACCCTCGACACCAGCTCCGACCTGGTCGACCAGCTGCACCGCAACATCGTGTGGGGCATGCGTGGCAACTTCCTCTCCGTCCCGACCGACACCCCGGCCCGTGACGAGCGGATGGGCTGGACAGGAGACATCAACGTCTTCGCCCGCACCGCGGTCTACAACATGGACGCCCAGTCGTTCCTCACCAAGTGGCTCCAGGACCTGCGAGACACCCAGCGCGCCGACGGCGCACTCCCCGGGGTGGCGCCGGTCGTGCCCGGCCGCTTCGACGGCGGCTACGAGTCGGCAGGCTGGATGGATGCCGGCGTGCACGTGCCCTGGACGCTGTGGCAGGCGTACGGCGACACCGAGGTGATCCGCGAGAACTACGACATGATGCGGCGGTACGTCGACTTCCTGGCAGCCGACTCCACCGACCACATCCGGTCGGCGGGCGGATACCTGGACTGGCTCAACCTCGACGACCCCACGCCGGCCGACGTGCTCGACACGGCCTTCGTCGCGAAGAGCACGCGTGAGCTGGCTCAGATGGCGGCGGGGATCGGTCGCGACGCCGACGCGGCGGCGTACACCGAGCGCTACCAGGCGATTCGGGCGGCGTACCAGCGCGCCTTCATCGCGGACGACGGCACGGTGAAGGGGGACAGCCAGACGGCGTACATCCTCACCTTGACCAACGACCTGGCACCGGCACGGTTGCGCGGCGCGGTGGTCGACCAGTTCGTGGAGACCCTCGAGCGGCGCGACTACCACCTCTCGACCGGCTTCCTCGGCGTCGACGGCCTCCTGCCGGCGCTCACCCGGGCGGGCCGCACGGACATCGCCTACCGGCTGCTGCAGCACGAGGACTACCCCTCGTGGGGGTACGAGATCGGCCACGGTGCGACCACGGTCTGGGAGCGCTGGAACTCCATCAACCCCGACGGCTCGTTCAACGACGTCGGCATGAACTCCTTCAACCACTACGCCTACGGCGCGGTGGGCGAGTGGATGTACGGCACCATGGCCGGGGTCTCGGCCGCCGAGCCGGGCTACCGCAAGGTGCTCATCGCGCCGCAGCCCGGCGAGGGGATCGACCACGCCGACTTCACCCACGAGACGCCGTACGGTGAGGTTCGCAGCGCGTGGAGCACCGAGGACGGGCCGATGACCCTCTCGGCCAGCGTGCCGGCGAACACCACCGCGGAGGTGCGACTGCCCGCGGCGAGCCGTTGGGCGGTCACCGAGAGCGGGGTGCCGGTCGAGGACGTCGAGGGTGTCGAGGTGCTCTCCGCTGGCGACGGTGAGGTGGTGCTTGCCGTGGGCTCGGGCGACTACGAGCTCGCCGTCGACCCGACCCTGGGCCACCTCGGTGACGCACGGGCGGCAGCCGGCGAGCTGGTCGACCGGGTCGCCGGTCTCAGGGCGCCGGGGCACCCCGCCGTACGCCAGTGGACTGACCGGGTCGCGGACGCCACGTCCGCGGCCTGGGACGCCGCGGTCGGCGATGACGTCGAGACGGCCGCTGAGCAGGCCCACCTCGCGCTCGCCCGGGTGGGCGACGTACGCCGCTGGGTCGAGCGCCAGGTTGCGCAGGGCCGGCTGACCCCGGCTCAGACCGGGCCGGTGGTGTCGTTGCTCGACGTCCTCCAGCGGCGCCTCTCCGAGGCCTCGAAGGAGCTGCTGGGCGTGGCTGTCACCGTCGACACCCCGGCACGCGAGTGGGTGCCCGGCTCGACGGTGCCGGTGGAGGTGGCTGTGACGAACGCCGGAAGCCGGACGCTCGACGACCTCTCCACAGAGCTCGACCTGCCCGACGGGTGGTCTCTCGACCCGGTGGGCGAGCCGGTCGACGCGGTCGCTCCGGGTGAGACGGCGCGGCTGGCGTACACGCTCACCGTGCCGGAGTCCGCGGCACCAGGCTCGGTGACGCTCGCAGGCACGGTGCGCTACCAGGTGCGGGGTGGTGTCTCGACGCTGCCGATCGGGGTCACCGTGACGGTCGCCGCTCCGGTGGCGGTCGGTGCGGTGGCGGTGCGGCCGACGCCGGTCGCGCCGGGCGAGGAGGTCGGTGTCGACGTCGCGCTCACCAACCGCACCGACCGCGAGGCGGTGGGCGAGCTGACCGTGGTGACGCCAGCCGGTTGGCTGGCGCCGGCGCCGGTGACGTACCGGCTCGGTGGCGGCGCGACCCGGACCTTCAGGGTCGAGGCGGTGGTGCCGCAGACCGTGGCGGCGGGTGATGTCACGCTCGTCGTCCGGATCGGCGCGACCGCCGCGGAGGAGGGGGCCGCGACGGCACGAGTGCGGATCGAGACGCCGCCGCCCGACGCGAGCGACCACGTCGACCAGGCCTCGGAGGCGGCGCACCGCCTCACCGCGTCGGAGCACTCCGGCACGAGCGTGGAGGCGGGGCTCACCCGCCGCTACACGCACGCTCAGTACCCCGGCGGCTGGTTCGAGGTCGACCTGGCCGTGCCCTCGAGCGGACCGTTCGTGCTCCGGATGGTCGAGACGTTCGACGGCGCCAAGCGTAAGACGTACGACGTGCTGGTCGACGGCGAGGTCGTCCACGCCGTCGACGTAGCCCGGACCGAGAGTGGTGAAGGCGTGCTCACGCACCAGGTGCTCGTGGAGCCCTCGGCGGCGACGGCGGACGGAAGCGTGCGGCTGCGGCTCCAGGACTCCGGCGCCGACTACGACCCGTCGGTCGCCGACGTCTGGGTGGTGCCGGTGGGCTGACGGACCGGACACGAGACGGGGCGCCCTGCTCGGCAGGGCGCCCCGTCGTCGTCCGGCGTACGCCGGGCTCAGTCGTTCAGCTGGGCGTTCACGTGGGCGATGCAGTCGCCCTGGCTCTTGTAGCCGGGGTTGGTGAAGGTGGCCCAGCCGCCGTGCTTGCAGGCGTCCTTGGTGCCGAGCACGACGACCTGGAGCGGCTGCGCGTCGGGGTGGCCGGCCCGCGGGCGGTCCTGGTTCTCGCCCAGGCTCTCCCAGCGGAGCAGGTCGCGCCGGTCGTCGCCGGGCGTCGGCAGCAGCTGCCGGGCGTGGAACGAGCCGGCGTCACCGGAGTCGTCGTTGAGGTTGACCTGCATCTCGGCGCCGCCCTCGGTGGGGTAGGGGTGGACGTAGTCGGAGCGCAGCTCGCTCACCGACGCCGGCACGGTCGGCGGCGAGGCCACCTCCTCGATCGGCTGCAGGGTCTGGCCGTCGATGACGAACGTACGCGCCTCGCCGCCGCAGGTGACGTCGAGGCGGAGGTTGCCGTCCTCGGTCAGCTCGGGCGCCCAGTAGACCTCGACCTGGAAGGTGAGCGTGCCGCCCTGGGAGAAGTCCCACGCCCCGGTCCAGTCGCTCAGCTGCACCTGCTGCCAGCCGTCCTCGGAGTCGTCGGGACGAGCGACGTAGACCTGGGTGTTCCCCTCCTCGTCGTACTTGTGGTACGCCACCACCGGCTGCCCGGCGGCGTCGAAGCCGACCTGGACGTTGTTGTTGATCACGCCGCCGTCGACGGGCACCGGGTCGACCGCGTCGGACTCGGCCCGCGTGATCGGCAGCTCCAGCGCCTCGCCGCGGCTCGACTCCCAGTGGGTGAGGTCCGACGTCCGGGCGTACGACACCGTGTTGGAGGTCGAGGCGACCGGGCTCTCCCGCCACACCCAGACCATGTGGTACTTCCCGTCGGGGCCGAGCCGCGGCTTGGCGGCGTACGCGTTGCGCTCGCCCTCGCCGTCGAGCACCGGCGTCTCCAGGAGCGCCGACCAGGTGTCGGTGGCCTCGTCGTAGGCGTTGTAGATGTCGACGCCGTTGCCGCTGCTGCCCTCGCGGTAGCGGAAGACGAGGGTGCCGTCGCTGAGCTCGAGGAAGACGGGGTAGGTCACCGAGCGCTCGAGCTGCGGGTTGGCCATCGACGGCACCCGCTGGAGCGTGGTGACGTCACCGGGCGTGGTGGTGCGCCAGTAGCGCAGCACGTTGTTGTGCATGTTGCCGGCCACGTGGAGGTTGCCCTCGCGGTCGGTCTCGATGGTGACGTAGTTGTGGCTGTCCCAGCCGATCGCCGTGTCGAGCCGCTGGATGGTCCACTCGCCGGAGTCCAGGGTGCGGTGGGCGACGGTGAGCCGCTTGTCGGCGTCGTAGTAGGCGGCGTACTGGTGCTGGCCGTCGGTCAGCAGCGCCTGACCGACGTAGTGGCCCGCCCAGGTGTCGTCGATCGTGACGGTGTCGAGCACGGCCTCCTTCGGCGCCGCGCTGCTGTCGGCCGGTGGCACGACGCCGCAGTCGAGCGGCTGCCCGTTGGGCTCGGCGTACGCCGCCCCGCTGGTGCCGAGACCGGGGACGGCCAGGATGCCGGCGACGGCGAGGGTGGCGAGGCCCGCTGCCGCGGCCCGGCGGTGGGAGGTGCTGCGGCGGGAGCTGCGCAGGCGCGGGAGCGGTCGGGGGATGGGTCGCATGGTCGGGCTCCTCGAGAAGTGGGGACTCTGTGGAACGTTTCAACCATGTGACGGCAGTCACCCACAAGGCGGGTGTCCGCATCCGGTCACGGGTGAGCGAGGGCCGGTGACCCTCGATTTTTGCCGAGGTGACGGCTCGGGTACATTTCTCGGCGGTGACGTGTCCGAGCGGCCGATGGTGCAGCACTCGAAATGCTGTGTAGGGAAACCTACCGTGGGTTCAAATCCCACCGTCACCGCAGACGATCCCGGGCCCCTCAGGGGTCCGGGATCTCGTCATTTCGGGGCTGGCGCGTGCGGCTGGCGCGCGATAGACTTCGAACACGTGTTCGATCCAGTCTCGGGGTGATCGCATGGGCGACCTGTCACCGCATCCCTACCTCGCCTGCCTGGACGAGATCGAGGCTTTGCTGAAGCAGGCGGGCGGCATGGAGCCGGTCTTCCTTCCCACCCCTCACAAGGCCGCCGCGTTGCAGCGCCTCTGTGCGCTGGGCGCGGAGCTCGACGCCCTGCGGCTGCGGGTCGCCGCCGTCGCGGGCGACGTGGCCGACGACGCCGGGGCCCGCGACGTGGCGTCGTGGCTGGCCGCCACGACACCGCTCGACCCCGCCCAGGCTCGGGCCGAGGTGCGCCTGGCCGAGGCGCTCGAGGAGCGGTACGCCGAGGTGGCCGACCGGTTGGCCCGGGGCGAGGTCTCGACCGCACAGGCGAGCGTGGTGTGCCGGGTGCTCGACGCCGTGCCCGATGACGTCACCGGGGCCGAGCGCGGGCGGGCCGAGGTGATCCTGGTCGACGCGGCGGTGGCCGGTGCGAGCGTGTCCGAGCTGCGCCGGCTCGGGCGCCGGGTGCTGGAGCTCGTCGACCCGGTGCGCTTCGAGGAGAGCGAGGCGCGGCGGCTGGCGGCCGAGGAGCGGGCAGCCCAGCAGCGGGTCAGCCTGCAGCTGCGAGACCGCGGTGACGGCACCACTGCGGTCGACGCCGTGCTGCCCACGAGTGACGCGTTCAGGCTGCGGACCTACCTCGAGGCCTTCGCCCAGCCCCGCAAGCAGGAGGCCGCTCGGTCGGGCGCCCGGGTGCCGCGCGACCGGTTGCTGGGTCAGGCGTTCCAGGCGCTCCTGCGTCTGGTCGACCCCGGCGATCTGCCGCACCACGGTGGCGATGCCACCACGGTGATGGTGACGATGACGCTCGACCAGCTGCGGGCGGAGCTCGGTGTCGCAGGGCTGGGGTTCGAGGGTGAGCCGATCACGGCAGGGGAGGCCCGCCGACTGGCCTGCAACGCACTCATCGTGCCGGTCGTGCTCGGTGGCGGGTCCGAGGTGCTCGACGTGGGGCGGGCCGCGCGGCTGCACACGCCGATGCAGCGCAAGGCGATCCGGCTGCGCGACCGGGTGTGCCGGGTGGAGGGCTGCGACGTGCCGGCGACCTGGTGCGAGGTGCACCACCTCGAGCCGTGGTCGCGCGGTGGGCGCACCTCGGTCGACAACAGCGCCTTGCTGTGCGGGCGCCACCACCACCGTGCCCACCGGCCCGACCAACGTGTCCGGGTGGGGCCGACCGGGGCCGTCACGTTCCACCGGCGTACGTAGCGGCTTCGCAGCTGGCCGACGCCGGCCGCGGCTCAGCCCACCAGCAGCAGGAGGCAGGCCAGCAGGGCGAGCAGGCCGAAGGCGAGTGCGGGTGCCAGGCGGGACGGTGGGGTACGCATCGCCGGACAGGAGCCGACCGGGACCGTCCTGATACATCGCGTCCACTTCCGCAAGACAGGCGTGGAACCGCCGGACGCGGGGCACGATGTCGCCCATGCGCACCTCCCCGAGGCTCGGGCTGCTCGCCCTGGCCGTCCCCGCCGTCCTGCCGCTGCTGGCCACCGCGACGGCGTACGCCACCCCGCAGCCGGCCCCCACCGCCGACACCGCCCAGCTTGCCTGCGCGCCCGGCTCCGGCGTCGACGACCGTGCCGACGTGCTCGACGACGCGCGGGTCGAGGAGGCGATCGCGAGCGGGTTCGGCGACGACATCGTCGTCCGTGTGCTCGCCCTGCCGGCGCTGCCGGCGGGCCGCACCGACCTGGCGAGCGTGGTCGACGACGCCATGGTCGACTGCCAGGGCTGGGGCCAGTCCGGCGACCAGAGCGTGCTCGTGCTGGGCGTGAGCGTGCGAGAGGAGGAGTTCGCGGAGGTCTTCGCGGGGCCGTACGAGGACGTCTTCCAGGACGTCTACGACTCCGAGGAGGCGTACGACGCGATGGCGTCACGCTACGACTGGACCGAGTCGGTGGTCGCCGGCCTCGAGGTGTACGCCGAGACGTACGCCGACGGCCCCGAGGGCAAGCCGCTGCCCTGGTGGCTCGTCGGTGGTCCGGCGGGCGTGGCCGTGCTGGGCGCGGGGGCGTACGGCGGGCTCCGGCTGCGTCGTCACCGCAAGCGCACCGCCGCCGCCCGGGCGGAGCTCAGCGCCGCGACCGACGCGATGGCGCAGGCGTGGCTGGCGCTGGAGGAGGGCCAGGAGTACGTCGACGCCCGAGTCGCCGCGTTGCCGCAGGTCGACGACACCCGGGTGGCGGCCGTGCGGGCCACGCACGCGGAGGCGGTCGCCGCGCGGCAGCGGGCCACCACCGACTACCTGGCCATCACCGAGCGGCTGCCCGCGACCGCGATCGCCCGGCTCGACGTCGAGGAGGCGAGCCGTGAGGTCGCGCCGGTGCGGGCCGCGACGGAGGCGCTGACCGAGGCCAAGGCCACCCAGGACCGGGTCGAGGCCGAGGTGTCGGCGTTCGAGGCCCTTCGTGAGGCGCTGCCCGGCCGGGTTGCGGCCCTGCGAGCCCACGCGGACCAGGTCGAGCAGCTGCTCGCGGCGCGCCAGGCCGAGGGGTACCTCGTCGCCGGGCAGCAGCCGGCCCCTGCCGCCGCCCGGGTCGAGGCCGGGGAGGCGGAGGCGCTGGTCGACGACCTGCGGTTCGGTGACGCCGACCGGGTGCTGGCGGAGGCCGACGCGGAGCTGAGCGGTGTCGAGCAGTGGCTGCGCGGGCTCGACGACTTCCGCGCCGCCCTGGCGAAGGACCTGACCGCGCTGACCGCCCGCCTGCCCGTCCTCGACCGTGCGCTGGCCGACGGCGCCGCCAGCCTCGACGCGGTCGAGGAGCGCTTCGGCTCGGCCAACCTGGGAGACGCCCGTGAGGCCCTCGCCGCCGCGGAGGTCTCGCGCGCGCGGCTCGACGGCCGGGTCACGGTCATCGAGACCAACGCCTCGATGCAGCACCAGGAGTTCGCGTACGCCCGCGAGCAGCTCGACCAGGCGCACGCCGACGCGGATGCGGTGGCCGCCGCGGCCGCGGCACCGGCCGGGCTCGAGCAGCGCCTGGCCACCCTGGCCGCCGAGCTGCCGCTGACCGCCGAGCGGCTGCAGGCCGAGGCGCGCGGGGTCGCCGACCGGATGGCGGAGCAGCCGGGAGCGATGTCATACCTCACCGATCCGCCCGCCCCCGCCCAGCTTGCCGAGGAGGCCGCCGTGCTGGCCGAGCGCTCGCGCGAGCCGGGCGTGCGGTTGGCCGACGTCGAGGCGGAGGTCGGGGCACTCTCGGAGCGGGTCGAGGCCGCGCGGGCGACGGTGGAGCGGGCGGTCAGCGACCACGCGGCCGCCGAGCGCGACGTACGCACCGCCGAGGCCGCCATCGCCGAGGCGCGGCGCGAGGTGCTCGACCCCGACGCCGGCTCCGGCCCCCGCTCACAGCTCGAGGCGGCGGAGGCGCTCCTGCAGCAGGCGGCACAGGCGTCGTCGCTGCCGGACGTCTCCACGCTCGCCCGCCGGGCGGCCGGGCAGGCGCACGAGGCCGCTGCCGAGGCCCGCCGCGACGCACGGAGCGCCCAGGCGGCTCGCGACCGGCGTCGGCGCAGCTACTCGTCGAGCTCCGGCTCGTGGGGTGGCTTCTCCAGCTCGTCCCGGTCGTCGTGGTCGTCCCGGTCGTCGCGCTCGGGTGGCAGCTCGCGGCGGCGGTCGGGCGGCGGCTCGCGCAGCCGACGCAGCGGGGGCGGCTCGCGGCGGCGGTGACTCGCCGGGATGGCTCGGTGTTGCTCGGTGGTCGAGTAGCCGGGGCGAGCGCCAGCGAGGTCCGGCGTATCGAGACCAGGGCTGAGAGAGTCGCGTAGGCGTGCAGGTCGGGCCAGGTCGGTGTGCAGGACGGGCCGACTCGGTGTTCAGGTTGGGCCGACTCGGTGTTCAGGTTGGGCCGACTCGGTGTTCAGGACGGGCCGACTCGGCGTGCAGGACGGGCCGGGTCGGGTTACCAGCCGTACGTCGTCCGCACGGCCCGCCAGTACGCCTGGGTGCGGGCGGCGTTGTCGGCGGCCGTCGCGCGCAGTGAGGGCGGGAGGGCGACGCGGCAGGAGGCGCCGGCACAGTCCTTGGTGGCGCGCCAGACGCTGAGCAGGTCGGCCTCGGCACGGGCGTACGCCGGCTCGCCGGCCACGTTGTCCCACTGCCACGGGTCGCGCTGGAGGTCGTAGAGCTCGACGTCGCCGCCGGCGTAGCGGACGTAGGAGTACCGCGGGGTGCGGATGCCGATGGACAGGCGCGGGTCGCGGTGGGTGCGCGGGAAGTCGCGGTCGGCCGGGTCCGGGGTGCGAGCGGCGCCGGCGTCGAGCGCCGGGGTGCTCATCGCCTGCTCGGTGGGCACGGCGGTCAGCCAGCCGCGGTCGCGGCCCGCCATCACCGGCGCCATCGAGACGCCGTCGAGGCGGCGCGGCGCCCGGGCGTCGGCCCAGTCGAGGATGGTGGCGGTGAGGTCGACGATGGTCATCGGGTCGCTGCGCACCTGGGCGCCGCGGCCGCGCAGGCCCGGGCCGGTGGCGATCATCGGGACCCGCAGGACCGGCTCGTACGGCAGCGACTTGCCGCTGGGGCGGTGGTGCTCGCCCTGCCAGAAGCCGTTGTCGGAGGTGAAGACCAGGATGGTGTTGCGCCACTCGCCGGTGCGCTTGAGCGTACGCACGAGGCGGGCGATCCG
>Ga0164243_10016100_pt1 | contig 10280 bp, 6 predicted proteins | sample OricompcompostOP_FD_108781 | JGI IMG/M metagenome (GOLD analysis project Ga0164243, IMG submission 108781) | Organic Plus compost microbial communities from Emeryville, California, USA - Original compost - Organic plus compost (OP) | ecosystem: Engineered > Solid waste > Mixed feedstock >... | reverse complement strand
GTCCACGTCGAGCTGGCCCGCCGCACACCGGAGGCGGCCAGGTCGATCCCGTCGTCGTCGATCTCGGCGTTGGCCAGCGTCTCCGCCGAGCGGTCTTCGATCGTCGGCACGATCTTGCGGAACGCGGGGATCGCGATGCGGTGGAACTCGTCCAGCGGGGTCTCCCGCGCGAGCGCGCGCAGGTGGATCGACTCCCGCACGTCGGTGAGGAACGCGAGGTGGTCCGACCACAACTGGTCCAGGTGGAACAGCATGATCTCCCGGCAGACCTGCTCGGCCCGGTCCGCACCGACCCTGTCGACCAGCTCGTCGAACCGCTTGCCGCCGGACAGCTTCTCCATGGCCGCGGCGGTGGTCAGCAGCTCCTCGCGGTGGGTCAGCAGCTCCCGCCGCTGGTGCTCGATCAACCGCGTGTAGCGCCACGTGTTGCGGTGGATCTCCAGGTCGACACCCTCCGCGACGCGCTGCGCGTGGTCGATGTGCCGCTTGGCCGCGGGATCGGTGATCTCACCGGTCTCCTCGTCGGCGGCGATGCCCTCGGGCACATCCGGCACGTTCGAGGTGACCAGCTCGTCCTCCAGACTCGCGAAGAACACCGCGCTGCCCGGGTCGCCCTGGCGCCCCGACCGGCCGCGCAGCTGCCCGTCGAGACGGCTCGACGGGTATCGCGCCGTACCGATGACGTGCAGACCGCCCAGCTCCGCGACGCGCTCCCGGTCCCCGCCGTCGGCGCCGCCGAGCCGGATGTCGGTGCCGCGGCCCGCCATCTGGGTCGACACGGTGATCGCGCCGTGCTTGCCCGCCTCGGCGATGATCGCCGCCTCCTCGGCGTCGTTGCGCGCGTTCAGCACGACGCACGGCAACCCGGCCTTGGCGAGCTTGTCGGCCAGCTCCTCGGACTCGGCCACGTCCTGCGTCCCCACCAGGATCGGCCGCCCGGTCTCGTGCACCTCGCGGATCTCGGCCACGATCGCGCGTAGCTTGTGCGAGGGCGAGGCGAACACCCGGTCGTCGAGGTCCTCACGCACGTTCGGCTTGTTCGGCGGGATGACGGCCACTTCGAGCCGGTAGAACTCGCGCAGCTGCTCGGCCACCGCCACCGCGGTGCCGGTCATGCCCGCGACCTGCGGGTACCGGGCGATCAGGCCCTGCACGGTGATCGAGTCGAGGATCTCGCCGCGGTCGGTGGGCGCGACCTGCTCCTTCGCCTCCACCGCGGCCTGCAGCCCGTCCGGCCAGCGCTGCAGCTCGGCGACCCGGCCGCGGGAGGCGTTGATCAGGTGGACCTTGCCGTCCCGCACGAGGTAGTCGACGTCCCGGGTGAGCAGGGCGTGGGCGTGCAGCGCGACGTTGACCGTGGCCAGCCGGTCGGACCCGGACTCGCTGTAGAGGTCGATCCCGCCGAGCGCCTTCTCCACCACCGAGGCGCCCGCCGTGGTCAGCCACGCGTTGCGGCCGTCGGTGTCGGTTTCGTAGTGCAGGCCGAGCCGCAGCCTGCGCACCACGTTGGCGACCTCGGTGTCGGCGACCGCCTGGTCCACCGACCCGGCCAGCACCAGCGGCACCCGGGCCTCGTCCACCAGCACCGAGTCGGCCTCGTCGACGATCGCGACCTCGGGCTCGGGCTGCACCACGTCGTCGGCGCGGGTCACCAGGCGGTCGCGCAGCATGTCGAACCCGATCTCGCTGACCGCGCCGTAGGTGACCTCGGCGTCGTAGGCCGCGCGCCGCTCCTCGCGGGTGAGACTCGCGTCGACCCAGCCGACGGACACACCGAGCAGGTCGTACACCGGCTTCATCCACTCGCCGTCGCGGCGAGCCAGGTAGTCGTTGACGGAGATGACGTGCACCCGCTTGCCCTGCAACGCGTACCCCACCGCGGCCAGCGCACCGGACAGCGTCTTGCCCTCACCGGTCTGCATCTGCACGACGTGCCCGCTCAGCAGCCCCATCGTGCCGAGCAGCTGCACGTCGAACGCGCGCTCGTCCAGCGCCCGCCGCGCGGCCTCGCGACCCAGCGCGCACAGCTCGACCAGCTGCGGGTCGCCCAGCTCGGCCTCCAGGCGCAGCTTGCCCGCCCGCTCGGTCAGCTCGGCGTCGTCCAGCTCCACCAGCTCGGGTTCGAGCGCCTCGATGTCCGGCAGCAGGGACTCGTACCGGGACAGCTCGACGCTGCCCGGCCGCTCGATGAGCCGGCGAAGACGCTTGCCCATTCGGCTGATCAGTGCTGGCACCCGTGGTTCTCCTGTCCTGTTTCGCGCGCAACCCACCTGCCAACGAGGTGGCGGTGCACCTTGGTTCCCCCTCAGGATGGCACGATCACGGCGTGCGTCTCCTTCAGCGAGCCAGGTCCGCCGCCGTCCGTACCGCCGTCCTCGGCGCCTGTGTGCTGGTGCCGGTCGCGGCCTGCACCGCCTCGAACCCGCAGCAGGCGCCTGCACCGTCGCAGACCACCGAGTCCGCCGGTCCGGCCGGTGCCGTGCCCGCCGGTCTCGAGGAGTTCTACGCGCAGCCGTTGACCTGGGGTGAGTGTGCACCTTACGCGACTTCGGACGACATCAGATCCGCCTTCGGTGGGAAGGGCCTGCAGTGCGCCCGGCTCACCGTGCCGCTCGACTACGGCAAACCGGACGGCGACACCATCACCATCGGCGTGCTCCGGCACAAAGCCGGCGGCGACCGCATGGGCTCGCTCGTGATCAACCCGGGCGGCCCCGGCGCGTCCGGCATGTACACCGCCGCCGGGCTCGCCTCGCAGGTCGGGACCACCGAGCTCGGCAAGCGCTTCGACCTCGTCGGGTTCGACCCGCGCGGCATCGGCGCCAGCGAACCCGAGGTCACCTGCCTCACCGACGGCGAACGCGACCAGCAGCGCGCCGAGGACCTGGAAGCCGACGGCTCGCGCGCGGGCGTGGCCCGCCGGGACGCCGAGGCCAAGGACTTCGCCGCGAAGTGCGCCGAGCGCACCGAGTTCGGCACCGACATGCTCGCCAACCTCGGCACCCGCGACGTCGTCAAGGACATGGACGTGCTCCGGTCGGCGCTCGGCGAGGAGAAGCTGACCTACCTCGGCTACTCGTACGGCACCCGCATCGGCTACACCTACGCCGAGGCGTTCCCCGGCAACGTGCGTGCGATGGTGCTCGACGGCGCGCTCGACCCGGAACAGGACGAGGTCGAATCGCTGGTCGCGCAGGGCCAGGGCTTCGGCACCGCGTTCAACGACTTCGCCACCTGGTGCGCCGCCAAGCCCGACTGCGCGCTCGGGGCGAACCCGGGCGAGGCCACACGCGCGTTCCAGGACCTGGTGCGGCCGCTGATCGACAACCCGGTGCCGCTCGGCGACGGCCGCGTGCTCAGTTACGGCGACGCCACCCTCGGCGTCATCCAGGCGCTGTACTCGCAGCAGCTGTGGGAACCGCTCGACGCCGGGCTCAGGGAACTCGCGACCGGCCAGGGCGCCACGCTGATGGCGCTCGCCGACCAGTACAACGAGCGCGACTCCAGCGGCCACTACGCCAACACGCAGGACGCGTTCACCGCCGTCCGCTGCGTCGACGACCCGCCGGTCGCCGACCGCTCCAAGATCCTCGATGCGGAGAACCGCTACGACCAGGTGGCGCCCTTCCTCGACGACGGTCGGCCCAACGGCGCGGCGCTCGACCCGTGTGCGTTCTGGCCGGTGCGGCACACCTCCGAACCGCACCTGCCGAACGTTCAGGGCGTGCCGCCGGTGCTGGTCATCTCCACCACCAACGACCCGGCCACGCCGTACCAGGCGGGGGTGAACCTGGCGAAGGCGATGCAGGGCGCGCTGCTGACGTTCGAGGGCACACAGCACACCGTGTTCCTGCAGGGCGTCTCCTGCGTCGACGACATCGGCACGGCCTACCTCGTCGACGGCGAGCTCCCGGCGGAGGGAACGCGCTGTACCGGGGGGTGACCGGACTGGCACGATGTGCTGGATGCGTGTTCTCCGCCGCCGGACGCTGATCCTCGCGGGCCTGCTGGCCGGCGCGCTGACCGCGTGCACCGCCCAGCCCGCGCGACCTCCGGCGCCGCAACCGTCCCCGTCGCCGGTCGCGGACACGCACGCGCTCGACCGGTTCTACGAACAGCGCCTCGACTGGGGTGACTGCGCCGAGTACGCCGGCAGCCGGCGCAGCCAGGACGCGTTCGGCGCCCCCGGTGTCGAGTGCGCGCGCTTGCGGGTGCCGCTGGACTACGCGAACCCGCGCGGACCCGAGATCACCGTCGGGGTGTTGCGGCACAAGGCACTCGACCCGGCCAACCGGATCGGCTCGCTCGTGATGAACCCCGGCGGGCCGGGTGGTTCCGGGATGCAGGCCGCCGCGCGGCTGGTGCCCGCCGTGGCGAACAACGCCATCGGGTTGCGGTTCGACCTCGTCGGGTTCGACCCGCGCGGCGTCGGGGCGAGCATCCCCCGGGTGCGCTGCCTGACCGACGCCGAGCGCGACGCCGACCGGGCGGGCACCCCGGGCCTGGTCGACGCGGCGTGGACCTACGCCGCCCGCGACTTCGCCGCGAAGTGCGCCCAGCGCACCGAATACGGCGCGGCGATGCTCGCCAACATGGGCACCCGCGACGTCGTCCGCGACCTCGACGTGCTGCGGGCCGCGCTCGGGGAGGCGAAGCTGAGCTACCTCGGCTACTCCTACGGCACGCAGATCGGCTACAGCTACGCCGAAGCTTTCCCGGAGCGGGTCCGCGCGCTGCTTCTCGACGGCGCGATCGATCCGACCGCGAACGACCCGGACTCCCTCGTCGCGCAGGGCACCGGGTTCTCCCGCGCGTTCCACCGGTTCGCCACCGAGTGCGCCGCGCACGGCGAGTGCGCGCTGGGACCGGATCCCGGCACGGCGGAGGCCGAGTTCACGAACCTGGTGCAGCCGCTGATCACCGCACCCGTGCCCACCGGGGACGGGCGGGCGCTGTCCTACCGCGACGCGATCACCGGTGTGGTCGAGGCGATGTACTCGAGCCGCTCCTGGCCCGCGCTGAACGCCGCGCTCGGCGAGCTCCGCCGCGGCGACGGCACGGGACTGCTGCACCTCGCCGACGCCTACTACGAACGCGGCGCCGACGGGCGGTACTCGTCGCTGCAGGACGCCTACTACGCGGTGCGCTGCGTCGACAACCCGCGCGTGGCCGACCCGGCCGCGGTGCGGCAGCGGATGGTCGACGCGGCACCGTTCCTCGGCTGGGGACGCCCGGACCAGGGCGAACTCGACGTGTGCGCGGCGTGGCCGGTGCCCAGCACGTCCGAGCCACACCGGCCCTCGGTCACCACCGCGGCGCCACCGCTGGTCATTTCGACCACCGCCGACCCGGTCACCCCGTACCAGGCCGGGGTGAACCTCGCGAACACCTTCCACGGCGGTCTGCTCACCGTCGAGGGCACGCAGCACACCGCGTTCCTGCACGGCGACATGTGCGTCGACGTCGCGGGCCTGGCCTACCTGGTGGACGGCGAGCAGCCCGCACCGGGCACCCGCTGCCCGGCGTAGCGTCAGTCCTCGCTCGCGCCCACCGGGACGTTCTGGTCGGACAGCCCGAGCTCGAGCTGGATCGCACCCTCGTTCGGCTGCCGCGGCGGCACCTGGATCCACACGCGCACGAGGTTGCGCGGCTCGGACTTGGTCACCCAGAACTTGACGTCCACATCGGCCTGGATCCCCGGCACGACGCCGGCGATGACGTTCCGGGCGAGCTCACCGGTGACCCGGTAGGCCTGGACGCCGAGCACGTCCTCCTCGGTCTCGGTCTTCAGCGCGGTGGCCTCGGCGAGCAGCTTCGGCAGGCCGCGCTCCCGGTCGAGCATCCGCGTGGGCGTGTACTGCGCGGGGACCGCGGCGCGGGTCTGCTGCCCGTTCTTGTCCGTGAGGAACAGGGTGTCGCCGGCCAGCACGTAGTCCAGTTCGAACCGGTCGACCGAGGCCTGCACGTCCGCCTGCCCGATCGCGGTGCCGTGCGGCCCGCCGTCCTTGCTGGCCTGGCCCTTGACCTCGCGGATGTCGAGGCCGGGGATGGTGGAGCTGACGCTGAAGTCGAAGCGCACGCTGCGCACCCCGTCCAGGCTCGCGCCCGCGGCGTCGACGAGCGCGCGCCCCTCGGGCAGCGGCTCCTCCGGTGCGGGCGAGCAGGCGAACAGGGCCGTGGACAGGGCCAGTACCAGGGCCGAAACCAGGGCTGGGACACCGGCGGTGCGTCGGCGGAGCATGCGCCAACGGTAGCGATCAGCGACGGGAGAACGTTCGCCGGTAGGCCAGCGGTGCGACGCCGATCGCCGCGTTGAGGTGCTGCCGCAGCGACGCCGCGGTGCCCAGGCCGGACTCGGCCGCGACCCGGTCCACCGGCCAGTCCGTGGACTCCAGCAGGTGGCGGGCGCGCAACACCCGGTGGTGGATGAGCCACGCACGGGGTGACTGCCCGGTCTCGGCGCGGAAACGGCGGCTGAACGTGCGCACGCTCATGCCCGCGCGCCGCGCCAGCGCGGGCACGTCGAGCGGCTCGGCCAGGTGCTCCAGCGCCCAGTCGCGGGTGGTCGCGGTGCTGCCGTCGCCCTCGGGCAGCGGCTGCTCGATGAACTGCGACTGCCCGCCGTCGCGCCACGGCGGCACCACGCACAAGCGCGCGACGTGGTTGGCGATCGCACTGCCGTGGTCGCACCGCACGAGGTGCAGGCACAGGTCGACCCCCGCGGCGAGACCCGCTGAGGTCAGCACGTCGCCGTCGTCGACGAACAGCACGTTCTCGTCGAGCTCGACGTCCGGGTAGAGCCTGCGGAACCGCGGGGCGTGCGCCCAGTGCGTGGTGGCCCGCCTGCCGTCGAGCACGCCCGCCGCGGCGAGCACGAACGCACCGGTGCAGATCGACACCAGCCGCGCCGTGGGCGGGATCTTCGCCATCGCACCGGCCAGGTCCGGGGGCAGCACACCTTCGCGGAACGGGCCGGGCACGCGGGTACCGGGGATCACCACGGTGTCCGCGTCGGCCAGCGCTTCCGGCCCGTGCTCCAGGTGCGCGTCGTAGCCGTAGCTGATCCGCACCGGCCGGGCGTCGACCCCGCAGATGCGCACGTCGTAGAGGGGTTTGCCGTCCTTGCGAGCGTTGCCGAACACCATCGGCGGGATGTTCAGGTCGTACCCGACGACTTCGGGGATCGCGAGGACGGCGACGCGGTGCATGGCCGAATTCTTGCACATAATGACGCTTCGGCCACTCGTTTCCGGACTCGAGATCGGCGAGGGTGGTGCGGTGACAAGAACGAAGTCGCGCATCCACCCCGCCTGGCTCGTCGCGTTCGCGGCGTTCGTCGCACTGGTCGGAGCCGCCGGGTTCCGGTCCGCGCCGAGCGTGCTGATCGATCCGCTGCACGCGGAGTTCGGCTGGTCGACGGCCACGATCTCCACGGCGGTGTCGATCAACCTGTTGTTGTACGGCCTCACCGCCCCGTTCGCCGCCGCGCTGATGGAACGGCTCGGCATGCGCCGCGTGGTCATCGGTGCGCTGGTGCTGGTCGCGGCGGGCAGCGGCCTGACGGTGTTCATGACCGCCAGCTGGCAGCTGCTGCTGTGCTGGGGTGTGCTGGTCGGGCTGGGCACCGGCTCGATGGCGCTGGCGTTCGTCGCCACCGTCACCTCGCGGTGGTTCGCCAAGCACCGCGGCCTGGTCAGCGGGATCCTCACCGCGGCGAGCGCGGCGGGCCAGCTGGTGTTTCTGCCGCTGCTCGCGACGCTGGCCACGCACGACGGCTGGCGCACCGCGTCGCTGGTGATCACCTTCGCGGCACTGGCCGTCGTGCCGATCGTCCTGATCTTCCTGCGCGACCACCCGAGCGAGGTCGGGCAGACCGCCTACGGCGCGACCGAGCCCGAGGAGGCCCCGCCGTCGGACTCGGGTGCGGCGGTGCGTGCGCTGCGCGTGTTGCGCGAGGCGGCGCGGACCCGCACGTTCTGGCTGCTCGCCGGTGGGTTCGCGATCTGCGGCGCGTCGACGAACGGGCTGATCGGCACCCACTTCGTTCCCGCGGCGCACGAGCACGGCATGCCGGCGACCACCGCGGCCTCCCTGCTCGCGCTGGTCGGGATCTTCGACCTCGTCGGCACGGTCGCGTCCGGCTGGCTCACCGACCGCGTCAACCCGCGCGTCCTGCTCGGCGTCTACTACTTCCTCCGCGGTGGTTCCCTGATCCTGTTGCCCCACCTGTTCGCCCCGACCACCGAGCCGCCGATGTGGGCGTTCATCATCTTCTACGGCCTGGACTGGGTGGCCACGGTGCCGCCGACGGTGGCGCTGGCGCGCGAGCGGTTCGGGATGAGCGGGCCGATCGTGTTCGGCTGGGTGTTCGCCGCCCACATGATCGGCGCTTCGATCACCGCGGCGGGTGCGGGAGTCATCCACGACCAGCTCGGAAGTTACGACCTCGCGTGGTACCTGGCCGGCGGATTGTGCGCGTTCGCTGCGGTGATGTCCCTGCTCGTTCCCCCGGTGGTGGCAACCGGCGAACCACGAAACATGCCGTTAACACGTCGTGCGTAGGGTGCGGCCATGGATCGCCAGCAGGAGTTCGTGCTGCGCACGCTGGAAGAACGTGACATCCGGTTCGTCCGTCTGTGGTTCACCGACGTCCTGGGGTTCCTGAAGTCGGTGGCCGTTGCGCCCGCCGAACTCGAGGGAGCCTTCAGCGACGGGATCGGGTTCGACGGCTCGGCCATCGAGGGCTTTGCGCGCGTCTACGAATCGGACATGGTCGCCAAGCCCGACCCGTCGACCTTCCAGGTGCTGCCCTGGGAGACCCCCGAGGGCGGGCACTACTCGGCGCGGATGTTCTGCGACATCGCGATGCCGGACGGATCGCCCTCCTGGGCCGACCCCCGGCACGTGCTGCGGCGTCAGCTGTCGAAGGCGGGGGAGGCGGGGTTCACCTGCTACGTGCACCCCGAGATCGAGTTCTTCCTGCTGTCCACGTTGCCCGTGGACGGCTCCGAACCCGAGCCCGCCGACAACGGCGGGTACTTCGACCAGGCGAGCCACGCGACCGCGACGCACTTCCGCAGGCACGCGATCGAGGCGCTCGAGGCGATGGGCATCTCGGTGGAGTTCAGCCACCACGAGGGCGCGCCGGGCCAGCAGGAGATCGACCTGCGCTACGCCGACGCGCTCACGATGGCCGACAACGTGATGACCTTCCGGTACGTGGTGAAGGAGGTGGCGCTCACCCAGGGGGTGCGCGCGACCTTCATGCCGAAGCCGTTCACCGAGCAGCCCGGGTCGGGGATGCACACGCACGTGTCGCTGTTCGAGGGTGACCGCAACGCGTTCCACAACCCGGAGGACCCGTACGAGCTGTCCGACACCGGGAAGGCCTTCGTGGCCGGCCTGCTCCACCACGCGCGGGAGATCTCCGCGGTCACCAACCAGTGGGTGAACTCGTACAAGCGATTGATCAGCGGGGGAGAGGCGCCGACGACCGTGTCGTGGGGCCGGGCCAACCGCTCCGCGCTGGTGCGGGTGCCGAACTACTCACCGGGCAAGGCGTCCTCGCGCCGCGTCGAGATCCGCACGCTGGACTCGGCGTGCAACCCCTACCTGGCGTATTCGGTGATCATCGCGGCCGGGCTGAAGGGCATCGAGAAGGGCTACGAGCTGCCCCCGGCGTCCGAGGACAACATCTGGTCGATGAGCGATGCCGAGCGCAAGGCCGCCGGGTACGACCAGTTGCCGCAGAACCTTGGCGAGGCGCTCGTCGAGATGGAGCGGTCCGAGCTGTTGCCCGACGCTCTCGGCGAGCATGTGTACGACTTCTTCCTCCGGAACAAGCGGGCGGAGTGGGACGCCTACCGGCGGGCGGTCACGCCGTACGAGCTCCGGACCCTCCTCCCTGTGCTCTGACCAGGGGAAACACCCTTAAGTGACCCCCCTGTTTCAGGGGGGTTCCGGGGCGTGTAATCTTCTCTTCGTCGCCAGGGAGACCGGGCCGACGGGGAGGAAAAGCCCCGGCGGACGGAACCAGGGTCGGGCGGTTGACACCGCGAACCGAACCGGGTAAAGTTCTTGGTCGGCCCGCGGGTGGGTCGCCAACCACTACTACTAACCTAGTGGGGTTGCTGACGCCCTCCGCGAGCAAAACTAAAGCTTGAACGGAAGCTGATGCTTCGTGTTGTTTGAGAACTCAACAGTGTATTGATGAGCTAAAGCCAGTTTGATTAGCTAGAACCCTTTGTGGGTTCCTTTGAGGCTATTTTTGATAGCCGGGT
>Ga0164243_10016099_pt1 | contig 10280 bp, 6 predicted proteins | sample OricompcompostOP_FD_108781 | JGI IMG/M metagenome (GOLD analysis project Ga0164243, IMG submission 108781) | Organic Plus compost microbial communities from Emeryville, California, USA - Original compost - Organic plus compost (OP) | ecosystem: Engineered > Solid waste > Mixed feedstock >... | reverse complement strand
CGCCCCGCTCGGCGGCACCTCCATCACCGACCCGGTCGGGTGCTCGCGATCGTCGGGCACCCCGACCAGCAGCGTCGCCCCGGTGAACCGTACGGACCAGCCGAAATGCGCGTTCTCCCCGGGCGACCCCGGGACCCCGCTCATCGCCTGGTTCAGGTCGACCGCCTTGCCGCCGCCGGTGACCGGGATGATCTCCGCCGCGCCGTCCTGCCGGACGCGGCTGGTCTCGAGCGGCATGCCGACGGCCAGGCGTACGTGGCCCTTGAGGTCGGTGCCGAGGGCGACCGCGCGGCCGAACTGGTCGTCGTCCTCCACCGAGGTCGTGCTCCCGGACATGCCCTCCGTGATCACCCGGCTCCGGGCGAAGCTGCTCCCGTCGGACGTGATCAGCGTCACCGCGCCCGCCCGCGGGTGCCCGTTCACCTCCGCGCCGGGCACGCCCACGGCGAGGTAGTTCGTGCCGCCCTGCTCCACGTACGCCAGGGCGTACCCGATCCGGGCCCCCGCCTTCGGCGCGATCCCCAGGTCGGCCGGCATGAGCGAGATCGTGGCCGGGTTCGACCGCGCCACGTTGGTCAGCATGACCACCCGGCCCGCCTTCGGCCCCGGCTGCCGCGGCACGCCCGCGACCAGCTCGCGCAGCGTGGGGTCGGTGGGCTTGCCGGACAGCGCGCCGAACGCGACCGACCAGCCGTACATGCCGTCGGTCACCGCGCCGGAGACCGTACGCGGCTGGTCCTCGGCGAACTCCTTACGGACCTGCGGGGTGCCGTTCGGGGTGAACCACATGATGTACGCGGCCCCGGCGTCCTTCTTCCCGTCCCGGTCGGTGTACGGCGCGCCGATCACGACCGCGGCCAGGGCGTCGGCGCCCCGGCTGCCGGCGGCCAGCGAGAAGCCGAACAGGGAGCCGGTCTCGCTGCCGTTCCAGGCGTCCGGGGTGAGGATCGTGCCGGGCTTGCCGCGGCCGAGGCCGCGCGGCGAGCCGTAGATCACGTACACGGCGCCGACGCCGGGCTTGCCGTCCACCTGCCGCCACGGCGCGCTGACCAGCAGGTCCAGGCAGGGGTCGGCGTCGAGGTGCGCGGTCGCCACCGCCCATCCGAAGCCGTCGCCGGAGGACGCGCCAGGCCCGTCCGAAGTGGCCACGCCGGGGGAGTCCGCGGTCAGCGTCGTGGCGCCGCCGCTGCCGAGGCCGGCTTTGCCGCCGTACAGCACCCGTACGGCTCCGGCGGCCACCCGGTCGCCGTCGGTCGCGCTCGGGTCGCCGATCACCGCGTCGTCGTGGCCGTCGCCGTTGAAGTCGGCCTGCCCGGCGTTCCGCACGCCGCCGCAGCCGGCGGCGGGCGTCGGCACCGCGTGCGCCGGCGCGGCCAGGAACCCGGCGGCGAGGGCGCACACGGCGGCCAGCCGGGCGAGGCGGGTCACAGCCATGTCTTTACCCTCTTCGCGGCGCCGGGCTCGGTGGTGAACAGCCAGATGCACAGCGGGTCGGCGCCGCGGGGGACGTCGAAGAGCAGGTCGCCGGCGGTCCGGGCGCCGGTGGGGAGCTCGGTGTCGCCGGGCCTGAGGCCGTCCACGACGGCGGCCGGCGTGCGCTGGCCGCCGCCGGTGTCCAGCAGCTGGAGGCGGGTGGGGGAGAGCCGGACGGTCCGGTCGACGCCGGTGTCGCCGTTGTTGAACGCGATCAGCGGGATCAGGCAGAAGCGGCCCTTCGCGGTGCGGCCGCGGAAGGAGGTGGGCCCGCACCGCGGCCGTCCGAGGGTGAGGTCCGCGGGGCCGAGGCGGATGGGGCGGCCGACGTCGGTGGGGTGCGTGCGGCCCAGGGGGAGGGGCTGGAACGTGGTCGTGCCGGTGCCGGGCTTGAGGCGTAAGAACAGGTACGTGCCGGCGCCCGCCAGCAGTACGACGACGGCGAGGGCGGCGACCAGGAGGCGGGTCCGCCGGGATGTCGCCGGGGCGCCGGGGGCCGGCGCGGGGGTGACCTGCGGGCGGTCGGTGGTCTCCGGCGGTGGCCCGGACGGGACCGGCGCGGGCGGCGGTGCCACCGTGGCGTCCTGCGGGGGTACGGGCGACGCGGGCGGGGGCTGGCGGGGGGCGACGGTGGGGGCGTCGAAGGCGGCCACTTCGGGCGCCCAGGCGGAGGGGGCGGTCTCGGGTTCGTCGCCGCCCAGGTCCAGGCCGGCCCACGGGGACACGGGGGCGGCGGTCGACGGCGGGGCCTCGGGCCAGGCCCGCGCGGCGGGCGGGCGGTCGCCGTGGCGCTCGGCCTCGACGGTGCCGCCGCCGTTCGGCGGGGTCTCCTCCGGCGGGCCGGCGTCCGCGATCTCGGCCGCGGCGGGCGCCTGCCACTCCGTGGTGACGAGCTCGACGGCGGCCCGCTGCACGTTCTGGGAGCCGCCGCCGACCAGCGCCAGGAGGAGCTGGAGGGCCGTCGGCCGGTCGTTGGGCTCGCGGGACAGCGCCTGGGCGACGAGGTCGCGCAGCGGCGGCGCGACCGACCCGATGTCGGGCTCGCCGTGCAGGATGCGCCCGGCCATGGTGATCGCGTTGCCCCGGCCGTACGGATGCCGGCCGTTCCCGGCGTACGCGATCAGGCACCCCCACGAGAAGATGTCCGCGAACGTGCCGACCTGCCGGTTGAGTAACTGCTCCGGCGCGATCCAGCCGGGGCTGCCGACGACGAACCCGGTCGGCGTCGCCCCGGTCGTCATGTCCAGGGCCCGCGCGATGCCGAAGTCGATCACCCGCGGCCCGGACACCGAGAGGATCACGTTGGCCGGCTTGAGGTCCCGGTGCACCAGCCCGGCCGCGTGGATCGCCGCGAGCCCGGCCGCGACCCCGACGGCGACGCCGTGCAGCGTCCCCGGCCCGAGCGGGCCGTTCCGGGACACGTGCTGGTACAGCGTGTCCCCGTCGATGAACTCGGTCACCATGTACGGCCGGCCGCCGATGCGGCCCTGCCCCAGGACCTGCGCCGTGCAGAACGACGCGACCCGCTGCGCGTTCTGCACCTCGGTGGCGAAGCGGGCGTGGAACTCCGGGTCCCGCGCCAGCCCCTCGTGCACGATCTTGATGGCGACGAGCCGCCCGTCCTCGGCGCGGCCCAGGTGAACGGTGCCCATGCCGCCCTCGCCCAGGCGGCCGAGTACCTGGTAGGCGCCGATCTCCGGCGGGTCGCCGGGCTCGGGCGGGTCGACGTGCGGCGGGGTGGGGGGACTGCTCACCGGGGCTCCCTGCTGGTCCGCGGACGGCCACCCCCATCCTCCTGCAAACCCCGCCATGACGGCAGACCAGCGGGGCAGACTTTCCCGCCGGCCGCCTACAGCGCCGAGCCGAAGTCCATGGCCGCCGGGCTCGGCGGGGGGAGGACCTGCCGGTTCGCGCCGTTCGGCGCGGTGACGAGCACCGAGCCCGTCGGGCGTTCGCGGTCGTCCGGTATGCCCGTGAGCAGGGTGCCGCCGGTGAAGCGCACGGACCAGCCGAAGTGCGCGCTCTCGCCGGGCGCCCCGGGGACGCCGGGCATCGCCTGGTTCAGGTCGACTGCCTTGCCGCCGCCGGTGATCGGTACGAGCACGGCCGCGCCGTCGTGCCGGACCCGGCTGGTCTCGAACGGCATGCCGACGCCCAGCCGTACGTGGTTCGTCGCGTCCACGCCCAGCGCGACGGACCGGCCGAACTGGTCGCGGTCCTCGACGGCGGTGGTGCTGCCGTGCGTGCCCTCCGTGATCAGCTCCCGGCGGCGGAAGTCGCGGCCGTCGGACGCGAACAGCGCTACCGCCCCGGCGAACCTGTGGCCGTCCACCGTCGCGCCGGGCACGCCCGCGGCGAGGTAGTGCGTGCCGCCGGCCTCGGCGTAGGCCAGCGCGAACCCGATCCGCGCCGTGTCGCCCGCCGGTACGGCCAGGTCCGGGGGCCCGAGCGACATCACCGCGGACGGCCTGGGCCGGGCCACGTCGGCCAGCAGCACCAGCGCGCCCGGCTGCCGCTCGCGGTTCCGCGGCTCGCGCGGCGCGCCCACGGCGAGGTCCCGGCGCCCCGGGTCGCCGTACATCGACACCAGCGCCACCGACCAGCCGTACAGGCCGGCCGGCTTGGCGCCCTCGACCGTACGCGGCTGGTCCTCGAAGTACCGCTTGCGGTTCTGCGGGGTGCCGTCGCGGGTGAACCACATGACGTACGCGGCGCCGGCGTTGGGCGTGCCCGGACGGTCGGTGTACGGCGCGCCGATCGCGACCGAGGCCGGCTCGCCGCCGGACGCGTCGGAGCCGTCCAGGGAGTAGCCGAACAGGGAGTTCTCCGCGCTGGCGTTCCAGGCGTCCGGGGTGATGATGGTGCCGGCGCGGCCCTTGCCCAGGCCCCGCGGGGAGCCGTACACGACGTACACGGCGCCGACGTCGGTCTTGCCGCTCACCTCGCGCCACGGCGCGCCGATCACCACGTCCAGGCAGGGGTCGCGATCGATGTGCGCGGTGGCCACCGACCAGCCGAAGCCGTCACCCGAGGACGCCCCCGGCCCGGCCGAGGAGGCCACGCCCGGCGAGTCCGGGGTGAGCGTCGTGGCCCCGCCGCTCCCCGGGCCGCCGGGGCCGCCGTACAGCACCCGTACGGCGCCGGAGGCGACGCGGTCGCCGTCGGTGGCGTGCGGGTCGCCGACCACCGCGTCGTCGTACCCGTCCCCGTTGATGTCGGCCTTGCCGGCGCCCGGCGCGTTCTGGCAGCTGGACGCGGGCGTCGGGACGGCATTCGCGGCGGGCCCGGTCAGGCAGGCGGCGGTCAGGGCGAGCGCGGCGGCCAGGCGGAACGGGCGGGTCAAATCCATGCCCTCGTCTTCTTCGCGGCGTGCGGCTCGGTGGTGAACAGCCAGACGGACACCGGGTCGGCGCCGCGCGGCAGGTCGTACAGCAGGTTGCCGGCGACCTGGGCGCCGTCGGTCAGTTCGGTGTCGCCGGGGTGCAGGCCGTCGACGACCGCGACGGGCGTGCGCCGGCTGCCTCCGGAGTCCAGGAGGGGGAGGCGGAGCGGGGAGAGCCGTACGTCGCGGCCGCCGCCGTTGTCGCCGTTGTTGAACATGACCAGTGGGATCAGGCAGAACCGGCCCTTGGCCTGGCGGCCGCGGAACTCGCCCGGGCCGCAGCGGGGCCGGCCGATGGTGGTGTCGGCGGGGCCGAGGTGCATGGGCCGGCCGACGTCGGTGGGCTGCGAGCGGCCCAGCGGTACGGGCTGGAAGGCGGCCGCGCCGCCGGTCCGGGCCCGGAAGACGGCGTATCCGCCGCCGCCCAGCGCCAGTACGAGCACGGCCACCAGGGCGATGATCACGGGCGCGCGCCGCCGCTTAGGAGTGGGGGCGCCGGTGTCCGGCTGCGGGCGGACGTCGATCAGGCCGGTCACGTCGCGGTGCGGGTCGGACGGAGCGTTGCCCGCCGTGGTCCGGTCACTCGTTCGCGGATCCGTCGCGGCGTGCGGATCCGCGTCCGGGGGCGCGGGCGGGGCGCCGATCGCGTTCTGGGCGAGGTCGGCCAGGGGCGTGCCCGCGCCGGGTCCCCCCTGGGGCGGGGTGGTCGGGGTCGGCGTGCTCGCGGGCGGGGCCGGGGACGCCCCGTCGGCGGGCACGGGAGGCTGCCAGTCCGTCGAGAGCAGCTGCTCCGTGGCCCGCTCGACGCCCTGGGAGCCGCCGCCGACCAGCGCGAGCAGCAGCTCGGGGGCGGTCGGCCGGTCGCCGGGCTCGGCGGACAGCGCCCGGCGGATCAGCCCGAGCAGCGGCTCGGGGATACCGCCGAGCCGGGGTTCGGCGTGCAGGATGCGCGCGGCCATCGTGACGGCGTCGCCCCGCCCGTACGGATGCCGGCCGGTCCCCGCGTACCCGATCAGGCAGGCCCAGGAGAAGATGTCGGCGAACGTGCCGACCTGCCGGTTGAGCAGCTGCTCGGGCGCGATCCAGCCGGGGCTGCCCACGATGACCCCGGTCGGCGTGGCCTCCGAGGTGGCGTCAAGCGCGCGGGCGATGCCGAAGTCGATCACCCGCGGCCCGGACACCGACAGGATCACGTTGGCCGGCTTGAGGTCCCGGTGCACCAGCCCGGCCGAGTGGATGGCCGCGAGCCCGGCCGCGACCCCGACGGCGACGCCGTGCAGCGTCCCGGGCTCAAGCGCGCCGTCACGGGCGACGTGCTGGTGCAGCGTGTCGCCGTCGATGAACTCGGTGATCATGTACGGCCGGCCGGCGACCTCGCCCTGCCCGATGACGTGCGCGGTGCAGAACGACGCGACCCGCTGCGCACTCTCCACCTCACGGGCGAAGCGGACGCGGAACTCCTCGTCCCGCGCCAGCCCCTCGTGCACGATCTTGATGGCGGCGAGCCGCCCGTCGGCGGCCCGGCCCAGGTGGACCGTGCCCATGCCGCCCTCACCGAGGCGCCCGAGCACCTGGTACGCCCCGATCTCCGGGGGGTCGCCCGGCTCGGGCGGGTCGACGCGCGGCGGCAAGGGGGGACTGCTCACCGGTTACTCCTCAGCGTTCCGACAGCAGCTCTCCCAGCTGGTCCTCCACGTGCTCGCCCGCCACGAACAGCAGCTCGTCCCCGGCCTCCAGGGGGTCGTCCGACGTGGGGACCAGCACCCGGCCCTCGCGCAGGACGGCGACCAGCGCGGTGTCGTCGGGCCACGTGATGTCCCCGACGCGCCGCCCGACCAGCGCCGCGTCCTCGGGCAGGGTCAGCTCGACGAGGTTGGACTCGCTCTGCCGGAAGGTCATCAGCCGGACCAGGTCGCCGACGCTCACGGCCTCCTCGACGAGCGCCGACAGCAGCCGCGGCGTGGACACGGCGACGTCGATGCCCCACGAGTCGTTGAACAGCCACTCGTTCTTGGGGTGGTTGATCCGCGCCACGACGCGCGGCACCCCGTACTCGGTCTTGGCCAGCAGCGACACGACCAGGTTGACCTTGTCGTCGCCGGACGCCGCGATGACCACGTTGCAGCGCTCGAGCCCCGCGTCGTCCAGGGAGGTCAGCTCGCAGGCGTCGGCCAGCAGCCACTCCGCGCGCGGCACGCTCTCCACCTTGATGGCGCGCGGGTTCTTGTCGATCAGCAGGACCTCGTGCCCGTTCTCCAGCAGCTCCTGCGCGATGGACCGGCCGACCGCGCCGGCACCGGCGATGGTGACCCGCATCAGTGGTCCACCTCCTCTTCGGCGGCGCGCTCGGCGAACGCGTCACTGATCCGCGCCATCTCGTCCTCCCGCGCCATCACGTGGACGACGTCCCCTTCCTGGAGTACGGTCTCGCGGTTCGGGACGACCGCCTCACCGAGCCGGGTGAGGAATGCCACCCGGGTCTGCGCGGTGTCCTCCAGGCGCCCGACGCGCTCGCCGATCCACCGCCGGTCGGTGCCCACCTCGGCGAGGACCACGGCGCCGGTGGGGTCGCGCCACAGGGGTTCGGCGCCGTCGGGCAGCAGCCGGCGCAGCATCTGGTCGGCGGTCCACCGGACGGTGGCCACGGTCGGGATGCCCAGCCGCTGGTACACCTCGGCGCGCCGCGGGTCGTAGATGCGCGCGACGACGTTCTCGACGCCGAACGTCTCCCGGGCCACCCGCGCGGAGATGATGTTGGAGTTGTCGCCGCTGCTGACCGCCGCGAACGCCCCCGCGTGCTCGATACCGGCCTCGATCAGCACGTCGCGCTCGAACCCGAATCCGGTCACCCGGCGACCGCGGAACCCCGCCCGCAGGCGCCGGAACGCCTCGGAGCTCTGGTCGATGATGGCCACCGAATGTCCCATGTCTTCCAGGATGTGCGCGAGCGTGGAACCCACGCGGCCACATCCCATGATCACGATGTGCACTGCTGTCCTTCCCCGGCGGCCGGAGTTCCTTGAGGCCCGTACGTAGACGGCCAGAACTTACACGTCCTACCCGATGGGGTGCCTCCCAGCACGCTGGTATTACACCGGACGGGCCGACCCAATAGCATCCTCCCCGTGTCCAAAGTTCCGGACGTAGTCAAGAGGATGCTGGTCGGGCGTGCGCTGCGCAGCACGCAGCTCGGCGAGACCCTGCTGCCCAAGAAGCTGGCACTACCGGTCTTCGCCACCGACGCGATGTCATCCGTGGGCTACGCGACGCAGGAGATCCTGCTGGTCCTCGCGCTGGCCGGGTCCTTGTACTTCAACCAGTGGACGCCGGTGGCGGCGATCGCGGTCGGCGTGGTGATGCTGACCGTGGTGGCCTCGTACCGGCAGAACGTGCACGCGTATCCCAGTGGCGGCGGCGACTACGAGGTCGCCACCACCAACCTCGGGAGACGCGCGGGCGTGACGGTCGCGGCGGCGCTGATGTGCGACTACGTCCTGACGGTCGCGGTGTCGATGTCCTCCGGTGTGGACACGATGCTCTCCACGCCGGCGCTGAACGGGTTGCGCCCGTACAAGGTGGAGATCGTCATCGTGCTGATCGTGCTGATGACGGTGATCAACCTGCGCGGCGTACGGGAGTCCGGCAAGGCGCTGGCGCTGCCGGTGTACGCGTTCGTGGTGGGCATCTTCGGCATGGCGGCGTGGGCGGCGTACCGGGTGTTCATCTCCGGTGACCAGCTCGAGGCGGAGACCGCGCACGACACGATCGCCCCGGCGCAGACGTCGTTCGCCGGGCTGGCGATGCTGTTCCTGGTGCTGCGCGCGTTCGCGTCCGGGTGTACGGCGCTGACCGGCATCGAGGCGATCAGCAACGGCGTACCGGCGTTCAAGAAGCCGAAGAGCCGCAACGCCGCCACGACGCTGCTGCTGATGGGCGTGATCGCGCTCGGCATGTTCGGCACCACGACGGTGCTGGCGCTGTACACGAACGTGAAGATCACCGACCCGAGCACCGGCTCGACGCTGATGCACGACGGGAAGCCGGTCGGCGAGCAGGACACGGTGATCGCGCAGATCGCGCACGCGGTGTTCTCGAACTTCCCCGTCGGTGAGTATTACGTCACGACGCTGACGCTGGTCATCCTGGTGCTGGCGGCCAACACCGCGTTCAACGGGTTCCCGGTGCTCGGCTCGATCCTGGCGCGGGACGGCTTCCTGCCCCGGCAGCTGCACACGCGCGGCGACCGGCTGGCGTTCAGCAACGGCATCGTGCTGCTGGCGCTGTTCGCGGCGCTGCTGGTCATCGGGTTCCACGCGGACTCCACGCGGCTGATCCAGCTGTACATCGTCGGCGTGTTCGTGTCGTTCACCGTCAGCCAGCTCGGCATGATCCGGCACTGGAACCGGCATCTGCGCGAGGAGACCGACGCGGCGAAGCGGCGGCACATGATCCGCTCGCGGGCGATCAACGGCTTCGGGTTCTGCATGACCGGGCTGGTGCTGGTCGTCGTGATCATCACCAAGTTCAGCCACGGCGCGTGGATCACGCTGGTCGCGATGGCGGTCCTGTACGCGCTGATGGGCGCGATCCGGCGGCACTACGACCGGGTGCGCGAGGAGCTGCGGCCCAGCGACGACGAGGACATGGTGCTGCCGTCGCGCAACCACGCGATCGTGCTGGTCTCCAAGATCCACAAGCCGGCGCTGCGCGCGCTGGCGTACGCCAAGGCCACGCATCCGTCGACGCTTGAGGCGATCACCGTCGCGGTGGACCCGGACGAGGCGGCCGAGCTGCAGCGGCAGTGGGACGAGTACGACATCCAGGTGCCGCTGAAGATCCTCGACTCCCCGTACCGGGAGATCACCCGGCCGGTGCTCGAGTACGTGCGCGGCGTACGGCGGCACAGCCCGCGCGATGTGGTGACGGTGTTCATCCCCGAGTACGTCGTGGGCCACTGGTGGGAGCACATCCTGCACAACCAGAGCGCCCTGCGCCTGAAGGCCCGTCTCCTGTTCACCCCCGGCGTCATGGTCACCAGCGTCGCCTGGCAACTGGAGTCCGCCGAACGCCTCCGAGGCCGCCCCGAACGCCCCGCCCCCGGCAACATCCGCCGCCCCCCGGCCCCCAAACGCCCCGCCGGCACCGGAGCCAACCCCCGCAGCCCCTCCTGACCCACTCAAAGCCCCGCGACCCGCGCCCCCACCCCAGCGCGGGCCGGGCCGCGCCAGGCGATCCCGCCCTCCGGATGCAACGCCTCGCCCGCGAGCCCGCGCCCCCACCCCAGGCGTGCCGCACCCCGCGAGCCCGCGTCCCCCCGGGACAAAGGCCTCGCTTCGCGAGACTGATTTTTTGCGCGTGGGGTCGCCGTGCGTGGCGGGGGTTTGGATGCGAGGTGCGGCCAGGAGCGGGGCGGGCCTGTGCAGAT
>Ga0164243_10016098_pt1 | contig 10281 bp, 7 predicted proteins | sample OricompcompostOP_FD_108781 | JGI IMG/M metagenome (GOLD analysis project Ga0164243, IMG submission 108781) | Organic Plus compost microbial communities from Emeryville, California, USA - Original compost - Organic plus compost (OP) | ecosystem: Engineered > Solid waste > Mixed feedstock >... | reverse complement strand
TCGGGCCGGCAATGCCGCGCCTGATACCGCGCATGCGCCCTCCCTATTCGACCAATTGCACGGCGCCGCCGGCGGTCATCTGCACGGCACCGGTACCACCGCAAACATTCTTGAGATTGGCGTTGTTCTGCAGTTGCACGATGCGCGCGATCAACTGGCCGCAGACTGGCGTGTTGATCGTCGCGTTGTTGCTGAGCAGCAACGTCTGGTTCGGAAAATATATCGCGCCCGTGAGATTGATGATCGCATTGTTGCTGAAGGTCTGCGTCACCGATGACGATGCGGTGCGAATGCTAGCAAACGCAACGCCAGCGGTCGCGCCGGTGGTGGGCGCGGCGAGGTTCAAGGTGACGTTGTTGCCTATATTAATCGCATAATTGCCGTTGACCACGATGGTAACGCCGGACGTCGCATTCACGGTAACGCTGTTGCTGAGATTGAGACGGCTGTCGATGTAATAAACGCCGGCTGCGAAATTGAGTGTACCTCCGTTGGTGTAATTGAGACCGTTGCTGTAGCGGCCGGGCTGCAGATTGCAGGTAGTGCAGCCGGTCGGCTGCGTCCTCGACGTGGCACCGGAGGCGCTGAGCGTCAGCGACGCATATGGATCGCTGACGGCCGAGGCGCCGGACTTCGGATACGGCGACGTCTGGTAATAGAGATGAGCGTTGTTCGCGACCGAGTAGCGTCCGACCACCGACACGGGCCCATAGATCGCTGCGTTGTTGTCCAAGATCAGCGCTGTGCTGCTACGCGAATTGACGGCAACGCCGCAGGTCCTGCTCGCCACCACGCCGTTGTTGAGAATGCGCACCGTGGCCGATGCTGAAGTATCGAGGCCAAGGACGCAGAACTGACCACTGTCGCCCGGTATCGCCACCGCCCGCGCGCCGACATTGAACAACCCGCTTTGAAACAGGCTGACGAGACTCAAGGTTTGCGATTGGCTGACGACAACTTCGACCGCATTGGTGTTGGTCGTATAGTTGCCGGTGAGGGGCGGGTTGTTGACGGTAACGTTGACGCCGCCGACGCCGTTGACATAGCCGACCTCGGCGGTGGCGGCGCGCGCTTCCAGGCCGAAATCGGCCGGATAGCCGGCCTGTTTGGCCACCGCCGCGCTGAAAGCCGCCGCATCGGCCGCGGCCTGCATCTGGCGATGCTTGTAGATCACGAAGGTGATCTCGACACCGAGCGCCACCATGCCGAGGATGACCGTCGCGGCGAGCGCCAGTTGAATCGCCACGCTGCCGTCCTCGCGACGGCCGATACCGCGCCACACGGTAGGCCACAGACGCCGCATCGCCCGCGCTCAGCTCCGATTCCGTAAACCGATGCAGACGCTTATGCGCCAAAGGCGCAACCGCACGATTGACCTCCGTCAAACGCTCCATCCGCCGCGGCCGAAACGGCGCCGCCGCGCCACGGTCGCCGCCGGTAAAAAATGTGGAGCAATGGAAAAAATGTCGCCGGTAGTATGTCTGTGCTAGCGCATCCCGCGCATCCGCCTGAATAATCGCCGTCGACGTTTCCAAGGGGAGATACGGAAGCGGAGTAAGCGAGCTCCACGTCGACGGTGGCCGATTGTCACACGCGGCAGAAACCGCGAAAGCGCGAACCGACACGGTCTAAGGGAATGGCGTTCATCTCGCTTCGTTGCGTTTGGGGGAGCGGGGCATGTTTGGTGTGTCGCGTCGTATCGTTCGCGGGGGTGTTCGGCTTGCCGCCGTCCTGGCTCTGATGGCCAGCGCGCAAGCGGCCGAGACAGTGGCGCCGCGCGGCCGCGCTCAGGGGTCCGCGCTCATCACCGTCGAGGAAGCCGTCACGCGCCACGTGGCCGTGCCGCAAAACAAATCCCGCACCATCCGCTTCGAGCAGCCCTTCGCGCAGACGGTGATCGGCTCGCCGGAAATCGCCGATGTGCTCGCGCTTTCGGACAGGGTCATCTACATCCAGGCCAAGAAGATCGGCACCACCAACATCTCGGCGTTCGACGCCGACAAGCGGCTGATGGCCGTGCTGGACATCGAAGTCACGGTCGACACGGAAGCGCTCGCCGCGCAGATCCGCAACTCGACCGGCACCGGCGGCATCCGCGTCGCCTCGTCGAACGGCCAGATCGTGTTGACCGGCGAAGCGCGCGATGCGCTCAGCGCCGACCGCGCCATGCAGATCGCGCGCGCCACCACGCCCAACCTTGCCGTCGTCAATGCGATGCGCGTGGCGGCCTCGCAGCAGGTGATGCTGAAGGTGCGCTTCCTCGAGATCACCCGCACCGCCGAACGCGACCTCGGCGTCAACTGGTACGTCGCCAACGGCGCCGGCAACCGCGGCTTCAACACCGGCCTGGGCGTGCCGAGCCAGGTCGGGCAGAGCCCGGCCGCGACGCCCGGCGGCATCCCGCTGTTCCAGGCGTTGAGCACCTTCGCCAGCGGCACGAGCGCCGCGCCCTTCGGCGTCGCGCTGGCCAATCTCGTCAACTCCAACAGCGCCCGCGTCGACCTGATGATCTCCGCCATGGAGGAGAAGGGCCTCATCCGCCGCCTCGCCGAGCCGGACCTCGTGGCTCTGTCCGGCGACACCGCGGCGTTCCTCGCCGGCGGCGAAGTGCCGATCCCGGTGGTGCAGCCCTCGGCCGGCTCGACGCCGCTCATCACCGTCGAATACAAGCCGTTCGGCGTGCAACTCACCTTCATGCCGACCGTCACGACCGCCGGCATCATCAACCTGCGGCTCACCCCGTCGGTCAGCGAGCTCGACTACAACAATGCCGTGATCGTTTCCGGCTTCCGTATCCCGGCGCTGACCAAGCGCGAAGCGCGCACGACCATCGAATTGCGCGACGGCCAGAGCTTCGCCATCGCCGGCCTGCTGCAGAACGAAGGCCTGCGCAACCTGGCGCAGGTGCCGTGGGCCGGCTCGGTGCCGGTGCTCGGCGCGCTGTTCCGCTCGACCTCCTATCAGCAGAACGAGACCGACCTCGTCGTCATCGTCACGCCGCAACTGGTGCAGCCCGCGGCGCCCGGGCAACGGCTCGCGACGCCGATGGACGGCAGCTTGAGCGGCAACGATGTCGACCTGTTCCTGCTCGGCCAGAGCGAGGTGCGCAAGAAGCAGCCGGAGCCGATCGCGGTCGGCGCCTCGTTCCGTGGTCCGTCCGGCTACATCATGCCGGGGGATGCCAAGTGAGGACAGCCAAGTGAGGACAACCATGCGCAGGTCAGCGATAGGGATGCTCGGTGTCGGCCTCGCCCTCGGCTTGAGCGCGGGCGCGCAAGCCGGCGACGTCTTCCACTACGATTTCGCCGCGCCTTATCTGCAGCGCTCGGACAAGATCTTCGCCGGCGCCGGCGATGCGAAGGACGTGAACGCGGCCACCCATGTCATCGACCCGTGGCCGCGATACGTCGGCAACCGGCGCATTCCCGCCAACGGCGAGCGCATGGTCGGCGCGATCGAACGCTACCGCGACATCCGCCGCCTGCCGCTCGCGCCGCAACCGATCCTGCCGATCGAGATCAGCACCAGCGGCTTCTCCAGCAGCAACGCCAACCCGGGCGGCGGCGCCGGCGCGGCCGCGAGCACGACGACAGGGCGCTGATCGGGGTTCAGGGGGCGGACGTCGCAGGACGATATGAGGGCGCGAACACGGTCACCATTCAAGCGCGGCGTCGCTGCGCTCGTCGTCGCGCTTGCGCTCGCCGGCTGCCAGACCACGGGCCCCGAATTCATCACGCCCGAAACGCCGCTCGAGATCGAGCCATCGCCGCCGCCAGTGGCCGAGCCGATCGATTTCACGAACGTGTTGCCCACGGAGACTTTCCGCCTCGGCCTGCAGCACTTCAAGCGCGGCGAATACGGTCTCGCCGAGCGCTACTTCCGCGCAACCGTGGAGAAAGACCCGAGCAATGTCGAAGCATGGATCGGGCTCGCGGGCGCCTACGATCACATCCGCCGTTTCGAGCTCGCCGACCGCGCCTACGCGGCCGCCATCAACATTGCGGGTGAGACGGTGCAGATCCTCAACAACCAAAGCCAGTCCTACATGCTGCGCAGCGACTTCCGCACCGCGCGCACCAAGCTGCGCAAGGCGTTGCGCCTCGATCCCGGCAATCCGACCGTGATCAACAACATCCGCATCCTCGACGCCAACGATCCGGCGCTCGCGAAGCGACGCTAGCGGCCCGCTTTGGGGAAGGAACACCGCGCCCGTCATCCGGCACAACGCCTGTCATCCCGGGCGAGTGAAGCGAGACCCGGGATCCAGCATGCCGCAGCCTATCGATAGGGCACAGCGTACTGGATGCCCGCTTGCGCGGGCATGACAGGAGAATGTGCAATTCACGGCGCAGGCGAACGGCGCACAGGCTTCGTCGCCGTAATCTTGGCCGCCGCTTTCTTGTTCACCTTCTTCAGCGGCGGCGCCTCGGCGCGGCTGTTGCTGGCGACGCCGTTGCGGCGCGGCGCGGCGGGATTGCTGCCCGTCGGCGGCCCCAGCGACCGTTGCGCCGGCCCGGCGGCGGGCGCGACGGCAACGGGCTTGCCGGCGAGGCGATCGGCGATCCAAGGCTGATAGGCCGAGACACGCGTGTAGACGCCGTATTTGTTCGGCTGGCCGCAGCCCTCGCCCCAGCTCACGACGCCGGCCTGATAGAAACCGGTGCCGTTGTTGACCACCAGCGGCCCACCGGAGTCGCCCTGGCAGGAATCCTTGCCGCCGGCGCGAAAGCCAGCACACAACATTCCCTCGGTAATACTGCCGCCATAGGCGCCCGGCGCGTTGCAGGTCTCGTTCGACACGATCTCGACGCCGACACGGCGCAACACGTTCTGCACATCGCCGCCGTCGCCGGTCAGGCCCCAGCCGATCGCCGTCGCGTTCCGCCCGGGGCCGGCAAGACGCTCCGCCTCGGCGGCGGTGAGCAGCCGCACCGGTGCGATGGTGGCGCGCTGCGCCAGATGCAGCAGCGCGATGTCGTTCTCCTGCGTGGCCTCGTCGTACTTCTCGTGCACGACGATGCGGTCCACCGGATAGAGCCGGCCGCCGGACGACAACAGGTTGCTGCCGCCATAGACCTGGATGTTCGACGCCGTTTCGGGCTTGGCGCAATGCGCGGCCGTCAGCACCCAATCCGGCGCGATGAACGAGCCGCCGCAGAAGTGGCCGTCGCGCGGATTGGACCGGCGCACGCTGATCGAGGCCATGAACGGATAGGCGTTGGCCGGTGCCGGCTCGCCACCCATGATGCGTGGCTGCACCGCCAACACGCGCGTCTTGTTTTGCAGATATTGCAGCGCATCGCGCATCACGATCGGCGTGCCGTCCTCCGCGGCGGCGGTCTGCGGATAGAGCGAGCGCGGCCCGAGTTGCAGCGGCTGCGGCGGCGCGGCTGGCATGAGAGCCGAACGCGTTTGTGTCTGAACGGGCATAACGGCGCCGAGGCGCGGCACCGTCGGCGCCGTCAGCGGCAACGCTGGCGTCTGCGCCACCTGCGGCTTGATTTGCCGCGGCGGCTGCGGCTTGCCGGCGAGGCGATCCTGAATCCACGGATACACCGAAGCGACGCGGGTATAGACACCGAACTTGTTGGGCCGGACGCAGCCCTCGCCCCAGCTGACGATACCGGCCTGCACATAGCTGCCCTGCCCGTCGCCGACCATCAGCGGCGCCCCGCCGTCGCCCTGGCACGAGTCCTTGCCGCCCTCGGGAAAGCCGGCGCACATCATGCCGTCCTTGATGACACCGGCATAAGAGGCGATGCCATTGCAGGTCTGGTTGCTGAAGATCTGCGTCGAAAGACGCCGTAACGCGTTCTGCACCTCGGTGCCTTCTGAAGTCAGACCCCAGCCGACGACGGTGCCGATGGCGCCAGTCGGCGCCAGCCGCTCGACATTGGCTGGCGTCAGCAAAGGCATCGTTCTGCCCTTGAACGGCGTGGCGAGATGCAGCAGGGCAACGTCGTTCTCCAGCGAGTCGTCGTCGAATTTTTCATGGATGACAACGCGGTCCACTGCGTAGACCGTTCCGCCAGTCTCCAGATTGTTGCTGCCGCCATACACCTGAATCTGAGGCGCCGAGTCGGCATTGATGCAATGCGCGGCGGTCAGCACCCAGTTGGGCGCAATGAACGTGCCGCCGCAGAAATGGCCGGCGCGCGGCTCGACGCCTTTCAGGCCGACCGACGCGGCCCACGGGTCGACGCCGGCCGGCGCCAGCTCGCCGCCCATGATACGCGGCTTCACCGCAAGGAGGCGCGTGCCGATGGCAATACTCTGAATCGCATCGCGCATCGCCAGCGTGGTGTTGCTGTGGTTCGATTGGACGACCACCGGCGGATAGATCAGGCGCGGACCGAACTGCTGTTCGTACTGCGCATGGGCCGGCGCCGCCGCGACAGCGGCCATCGCCACCAGCGCGGCGGCGAGACCGCGCGCACTATTGCGCGGCCGTGCGTGCGCCGGTGACACCATTGATCCAATCCCGATACTTGGTGACATTGACGTAGACGCCCGGGTAGCGCCTCAGCGTGCAGCCCGCGCCCCAGCTGACGATGCCGACCAATGTCGGCACGCCGCGTTCGTCGTAGATGAAAGCTGGCCCGCCGCTGTCGCCCTGGCAGGAATCCGCGGCGCCAAGCCCGCCGCAGAACATCTTGTCGGTGACGGCGCCACCATAGGCTTCGTTGCACTTGGCGTTGCCGACCACCGGCACGATCGCCAGCAGCAGATTGCCGGAAATCGGGCTGCCGACGCTGAAGGACGCGCTGCCCCAGCCGACGATCAGCATGCGATCGCCGTCGCGAATACCAACCGCGGCCAGCGCATCGGAGGCGATGAGGGCCGGCGTACCCGGCAGCGGCTCGGCGAATTGCAGCAAAGCGAGATCGTTTTCCGGCACGCCCTGCGCCGTGATCCGATAGTCCGGATGAACAACGATACGGGCGACCGGCTTTGAGACGCCGTCTCGGTACAACACGTTGGTGCCGAACAAAACCTGCAACTGCGTGGGAGAAAGCGGCGCGATCTGCGTCCGGCTGTCCGTGCCGCTGGCTTCGGCGACGCAATGCGCCGCCGTCAGCACCCATGTCGGGGCGACAAGCACGCCGCCGCAGAAATGGCCGCGCTGCTGCGGCACGCCGGCGACGCCGATCGATACGACATTGTCCTGCGCGCGATCCGGCATCACGCTGGCCGTTCCCAGAAAGACCTGCTGTGGCTCACCCGCCTTAAGAGACTCGAGACGCTGCTGATAGAGCCGCTGCACATTGGGCAGCGAGCGCAGGATGCCGTCCTGGGTTTGCGCGCGCGCAGCCGGAACGAACGCGAACCAGATCGCCGCGGCCAACAAACCTTGCTTGACGGGGTGCATCATTTGCCGGGCCCACCATTGGCCGCAATGGCGCTTTTGATCCACGGCACGAAGTGCTGAACGTCGAGATAGGCGTTCATCTTGTCCACGGCAGGCGGACACACCGCCGGCCACGACACCATGCCGCCGAGGTAACGCTCTCCCCGCAGATCGCGCAGGATCATGGGCCCGCCGCCGAAACGGTAACAAACGTCATGATGCGCGGCGAGCGAGGACGCGCAGAACACACCGGCGCCTTTGAGCCTGGGGAAGTTGCCGGCGGAAAAGCAGGCGTCGCCGCGCACGGCGACCTGCAGCAGTTGCTGCACCTCGCCCTTTTGCCGCGACAGCAGTTCGAGGTTGGTGACGCCCCAGCCTACCACGTGGCCGATGTCGCCCCGCCGGGTGATCGGCGACGGGCCCTCCAGCTTGAGCGGCGGACCGAAGCTTTGGCCTTTGGTGTCGATCTTCAACAGCGCGATGTCGTTCTTCAGCGTGCGGGCATCGTATTGCGGATGCGGCACGATCTCGCTGACCGCGATCTTCGGCCCGGGAAGCGACAGCCGCGTCGTGTTGAAAAGCACGAAGACTTCCGGATCGACCGGCCAGCGGCGCACCCAGGTGAAGGTGCAATGCGCCGCGGTGACCACCCATTGCGGCGCGATCAACGTGCCAGCACAGACATAACCCTCCTGCGGCGGCCGCTGGTTTTCGACGATCGCCACCAGAAACGGAAAAGTGCGCTCCGGCACGACGTCGAGCAGTTGCTCCGGCGGCGCGCCTTCGTCTGGGCCGAGCGGCGTTGTGACACGGCCGTCGTGATTGTTGCCATTGTGATTGCGCGTGCCGTCCGGATTGGGCCGCAACGCCGAGTTCGGCGGAAACACCGACGGTGCTTTGAAGGTCTCGTTGAGGTTACGAATGATGTCTTCTTCGCGTGTGATCGCCCGCGCGCGCTCGGCCGTCGCGAGCAACGGCGCGAGAAGCGCGATCGTGAGCAGCGCGGGTTTCATCGCTGTCGCGTCCGCTTGCTGTTGACGGTCGCGCTGCGCCGGACGCGCTTCTCGGCGGTCGCGGCAGGTGCTGCTTCCGGCTGCGCGCTCGGAGCGGAAGTCGTGGTCTCTGGCGCAGCAGGCGGCGGCGCGCCGCTCGGCTGGGCACCGCCATTGGTGGCGATGGCGGCTTCGCTGATGCCTTTGTAACGAATCAGCTTGTAACCGTTCAGCTCGCTCGGCCGGTAGACGCGCTCGCACACGCCTTCGCATTGGAAGCGCGTCGAGGCTTCGAGGACGGTGAAGGCGGTGGCGGCCCCTTCGGCATAGCCCGTGAACAGGCGGATGTGGCGCTGCGGCCAGTCGAAGGCGTCGCCGGGCTTGAGCGCTTCGAGATTGTCGATATCGGCGGCGACATCGAGCAGGCCGGAAGTGCCGCGCTTCTCGATGCCCCAGACCCGCGACACGAAACCGGAGCAATCGACGCCGGCGGAGTCCGCGAAGACGCAGTAATTGTACTCCGCCTGCCGGCAGGTGCACATGTTGCCGGCGAGCGCGCCCCATTCGGAGCGGGTGCGGAAGGTCTGCGGCGTGTCGTCGCCGCCCCAGCGGTACGGCATCGGCCCGATGGTGGTGCCGATCATCTCGCGGGTGAAATGGCGCGGCCGCAGCCAGATATAGGAACTGCCCGGCGCACAACGGTTCTCTATGCCGGGGCGCTCGAAGTTCTCGCGCTGCATCACCCAGTTGACGGTGAGATAGGCGCGCGCGTTCTCCAGCACCTTGGCGCGCGCGATCGGCGGCGACGGCGGCACCACGACCTCGACATGATCGCTGCCGTCATTGAACGGCGTCGAGGTGTCGCCCTGCACCGTCGTGTCGACGGGAATTTCCCGCAGCTTGCGGGACAGGCTGCGCAACTCGCTGTCGTTGAGGCGGCGGCCGCCGCCGCGCGGCGGCGCGACGAAATCGTATTCGTCGATCCTGACGCCCTCGTCGGTCGGCCGCAGCACGCGGGCGCGGTCCGCGCCGGTGACGGCGACGATGTTACGCGGCACGAGCTCGAAGTTGTCGAGCGGCACATAGACGACACCGTTAAGGCGGCCCTCGCGGTCGAAGCGCTGCACGAACACGCGCACCGTGAGCGCCGGCTTGACGCTCGTGATCTCCTCGCTGACGACGAAGCGGTTGTCGCTTGTGCCGGGAGAGATTTCGTAGGCCTGCGCCAACTGGCCGCCGGCCAACGCGCGCACCGTGAGCGGATGCGTGCCGTTCTGCCGCTCGTCGTTGACGATCAGTTCCTGCGCCGAGCGCCGCTGCAGACGCCGGCGCCGGATTTCGGGATCCGAACCGTTGGGCGTGCTCTGCAGCACAGTCGTCGCCGCCGGATCGACGTTGCGTTGGATCGTGATCTGCGTGCGATGCGAAAAGTCGATCAGGCGGATCGCGGTCGGCTGGCCGATGATGTCCTCGGTGTCGAAGCCGCTTGGGAATTTGGCACGGCCGAGCACGTGGCCGTCGTCGTCGAAGAACACCAGCGTGCCGTCGAGCGAATCGCGCGCCGCCATCAGGCCGTCGCGAATCCACATGAACTGGCTCGGCACCTGGCCGATCTGCTCCGGCGCGGTGCGGATCATGTTGAGCGTCGAGGGAACCGGCACCGCCGACACAGGCGGGGGAATGCGCGGGCGCGTGGCCGGCGCTGCCGGCGCCTGTACCGCTGTCGGCATTGGCGCAGCGCGCGGCATTTGCGCGGGAGACGGCGGTCCCTGCGGCAGGGGCGGCGGATCGGCCTGATACGTTCGCGGCGCTGCCACCGGCTGGGGTTGTTCGAAGCGCGTGCCTGGGGCCGGCGATGTTTCCGCGGCGGGTTGCGCGGCTGACGCGGGCGACGTCCGCACCGGCGTCTTCGGCCTGGCCTCGCCGCGCACCGGCTTCTTG
>Ga0164243_10016096_pt1 | contig 10281 bp, 9 predicted proteins | sample OricompcompostOP_FD_108781 | JGI IMG/M metagenome (GOLD analysis project Ga0164243, IMG submission 108781) | Organic Plus compost microbial communities from Emeryville, California, USA - Original compost - Organic plus compost (OP) | ecosystem: Engineered > Solid waste > Mixed feedstock >... | reverse complement strand
GGCGAGGCGGTGGCCCAGCAGGTCGGCGAGGGCCGTGCCCTGGTCGGTGGGCACCTGCCGGAGCTCGGTCCCGCCGCCCGCCGCGACGACGCGCAGGGTGCCCATGAGCAGGCCGCCGGTCCACTGCACGGAGCTGATCCGGTCGTACGGGAACTCCTCCACGGTGCGCGTCAGCATGCCGTGGCCGTAGAGGACGAGGCGCCGGTCCGTCATGGCGAGGACGCCGGTGCCGCGGCCGCAGGCTCCCGTGGCGAGCGCCCGCACGGTCTCGCCCTCGCTCAGCACCTCGGGCAGCCGCCGTACCGCGTGCCGCACGCCGAGGGAGGCGACGCGGAAGGCCACGGCGTTGATCCGGGTCCGTACGCCGCCGCGCGGGGAGGGCCCGCGCCGGTGTCCCCTGTCAGCCATGGCGCCTCCAGCCGACCGGCCCCCCGGCTCCTCACCCGAGTGCACCATCCGGGGTCCGGCCGCGCATCTCCGTACGGCGGCCGGGCGGGGTGCGGCCGGTCAGCCGCGCAGCAGGCGCCGGGCCGTCAGGGCGAGGCTGATCTCGACCACGTCGACCGGGCGGGCCAGGGAGCGGCCGGTGAGCTGTTCGCAGCGGCGCAGCCGGTTCAGGACGGTGTTGCGGTGGCAGTACAGGCGCTCCCCGGCCCGCTGGGCGGAGCCGTCGCAGTCGAACCAGGCGGTCAGGGTGTCGAGGAGGACGTCCCGGTCGGCCGGGTCCAGGCGCAGCAGTGGGCCGAGCACCTGTTCGGTGAGGGCGGCGCCCAGCTCGGGGCAGGAGACCACGAGGGCCTCGGGGAGGTGCTCGGTGAGCCGGACGGTGCCGCCCTCCGGCGGGCAGATGCCGAGGGCCAGGTCGGCGAGGCGGCGGGCGTCGCCGACGGCGGCCAGCCCGTTCACCGTGCCGCCGACGCCGACGCGCCGCCCGGGCAGGCCGTCGGCGGTCAGGCCCAGCGCCTCCACGGGGTCGCGGCCGTCCGCGTCGTCCCCGTCGTCCCCCTCGTCGCCGACCAGGACGATGCCGTGGTCCACTTCCCCTCCTGAGTGCCAGTACACGCGCGCACCGGGCGGTACGGCGGTGGCGCGGACGTCCGCCGGCAGGTGCGGCCTGCCGCCCGCGACCGCGACGACCACGTAGCGGCCCTGCTCGGGCAGGCGCAGGCCCTCGGCGGTCTCCGGCAGGTCGGCGATGCGGCTCGTGCCGTCGAGGAGGGCGGCCGCGAGGAGCCGCACCCGGTTCTCGCGCCGCCAGGCGAGCTGCCGTTCGGTCTGCCGGTACGCCTCGGCGACGATGCCGCTGTGCTCGTCGACGAAGTCCCACACGTCGGTGGCGACGTGGACGAGGAGCCGGACGTCCTCGGGCGCCGAGCGGGAGGTCTCCTCCACGAGCCGCTGCCAGACCAGGGAGCCGCCGAGCCGGAACGCGTGCAGCAGGGCGTCCAGCGGGAGCCCCTGCTCGGCGCGGGTGACCCCGATCCGCCAGGTGCAGCGGTGCGCGGCGTCGCGGGTGCCGCGCGGGTCGAGCAGGGAGGTGACGCTGTGCCGCAGGGAGCGGTGGGCCTCCTCCCAGGTGGCGCCGTGGTCGTGGGCCAGCGCGGTGCGGTACGCGGGTTCCTGCTCGCCGAGGGCGGCCAGGAGCCGGTCGGTGAGCTCCGGGAGGTCGTCGAGCAGGACGCGGGCCGCCCGGTGCAGGACGCGCAGCGCGTCGGCGTCGATCAGCGACCGCAGGCGCGGGGCCCGCTGCCGCGGGACGGGCACCGGCCCGGTGCGGATCGTGGCGCGTGTGCGTACGGCAGGATGCATCGCGGTCCTCCCCCAGCCTCGGCTTCCCGGCAGGGCTCCGGCGCCGGGCCGGCTCAGCGGTGTCCGGCGGGGTGCGCTGCCCGTGCGGCGGTCGCCACCCGAATCGTCCTGCATCGAAGGATGGCATACCGTCCGGTCGGTCCCTAGGGGTGTGCAGCCGTATTCTTCGGCCGGGGCCCGTCGCGGCCGCCCGCGCGGGACCGGCCCGGCGTGGTTCACCGGTCCTCCTGGCCGACCATGAGCGCCAGTTCGATGCGGGAGCGGACGCCGAGCGCGGCGAAGACGTTGCGCAGGTGGTAGTCGACGGTGCGGGTGCTGACGGCGAGGCGCTGGGCCACCTCGCGGTTGGTGGCGCCCTCGGCCACATGGCGGGCGATACGCAGCTGCTGCGGGGTGAGCCGGGCCAGGCCCGCCGCCCGCTCGGTCCTGGACGCGGCGCCGTTGGCGCGCAGTTCGCCGCGCGTCTGCTCGGCCCAGGCGGCGGCGCCGCAGCGCTCGAACCCGACCAGTGCGGCCCCGAGCCGGGCGCGGGCCTCGCGCAGACGGCGGCGCCTGCGCAGCCAGCGGCCGTACAGCAGCTCGGTGCGGGCGCGCTCGAAGTCGCCGCCAGCCTCGTCGTGCAGGGCGAGCGCCCGCAGGTAGAGGGCGTCGGCACGGTCGCCGGGGGCGAGCAGGGCCCGGCAGCGGGCGAGCTGCGCCGGGGCGTGCGGGTCGGCGCCGAAGGCCGCCCACAGCGCGAGGTCGCCGACGACCGCCCGCGCGTCCTCCGGGTGCCCGGCGAGCACCGCGGCCTCCACGTGGCACGGCACGGCGAGCATCCACACGGCGAAGTGCCCGCGCCGGGCGCCGGGTCCGACGAGGGGCCCGAGCCGGTCGGCGGCGTCCAGGGGGCGGCCCCGGGCCAGGTCGGCGCGGGCCACGGCCCACTCGGCGAGGGTCGCCGCCTGGGCCAGGCCGTGCCGGCGGGCGATGGCGAGGGCGGTCGCCGCGTACCCCTCGACCGCGCCCGTGTCCCCCTCGATCGAGGCGGCCAGGGCCAGCATGGCGTGGTGGCTGGCCGCGGTGTTGCGGTGCCCGGCCGCCGCCGCGGCCCGTACGCCCTCCTCGGCGTGGGCGCGCGCCTGCTCGTGCCGGCCGGCCCGCAGTTCGCCGTAGGCGAGGTACTCCAGGGCGCGTGCCTCCGATGCCGCGCAGTCGGCGCCCCGGGCCGCGGCCAGGGCGCGGGCACCGGCGGCGCGGGCCTCCCTCAGGTCCCCGAGCAGCAGGGCCGCGGACGCCGCCCGCAGCAAGCGGTCGGGCCGGTCGTCCGCTCGGGCCCGGTCGAGCACCCGCCGCAGCGGGTCCATGGCCTGCTCCGGGCGCCGGGCCAGCAGGGCGCGCATGCCGTCGCGGTGGTCCCGCAGGAAGGCGTCGCGGGCCCACCTCGGCCCCGAGGGGGCGTCCGCCGGGTCGTCGCCGTCGAGGGTGCTCAGGCAGGCCGCGATGTCACCGGCCGCCCAGGCGGCCTCGGCCGCGGACATCCGGGCGGCCTCGGCCAGTTCGGGGGCGTCGGCGGCGAGCAGGGACGCGGCCAGCAGCAGGCTCTGCCGGGCGTCGTCCACCGGCCCGTCGTACAACTGCCGTCTGCCCCGGGCGAGTTCCAGGCGCCCTCGGTCGACCACGACCGACCCGGCGCCGTCCTCACGCGTCCGGCCCCGCCCCGGGGGAGCCGTCCGCGTGCTGCTCCTGTCTGTGGTCATTCCCGTGACGTTACGGGCGCGTAACGCGACACGGAAGGCCCCCGTCCGTACGGAGCCGGGCCGCACAGGCGGCGCCACCTGCGCTTCGGCGACGGAGGCCGGGTGGCGGGACTGTGCCGGCGCCCAGCCGTCCGCGCCGGGGGCCGTGCCCGGGCACAACGGGGGCGGTGGACGCCGTGCGCGCGTCCACCGCCCTGGTGCTGTGCGAGGTCAGGAGGTGTGGGGGCAGTTGCCCCGGTACTCCTCGATGGTCAGGCTCGGCCGGGGCAGCGGGCACAGGAACTGCTCGTAGCGGGTGTCGTTGTCGATGAACCGCTTGAGCCAGGAGATGCTGTACTTCGCGATCGTCGTGTTCGACGTGTTGGGCGTGAAGTGGGTCGCGCCGTTCAGCTCCAGGTACGCCCGGTCCAGGCTCGAGGACAGGGTGTTGTAGAACGGCTGGGCGTGGGTGGCGGCCGGGGCGATGGTGTCGCCGTCGGCGCCGAAGATCAGGGTCGGGGTGGTGATCTCCGGCCACGTCTTGTCGAGGTTCCACGGGGTCAGCGGGATCGCCGCCTGGAGCGACGGACGGGACTTGGCGGCCTCCAGGCTGCCGCCGCCGCCCATCGAGTGGCCCATCACACCGAGGCGGCTCGCGTCGACCCGTCCGCGCACCGAACTGCGCTGGGTCAGGTAGTCCAGCGCGGCCAGCAGCTGACGGCCCCGCGAGTCGGGCTGGTCGAGCGTGGTGTTCGTGTCGATGGTGAACACCACGAAGCCCTGCGAGGCGAGCCGCGGGCCCAGCCAGGCGATCGACGACTCGTACGCGGTGAAGCCGGGCGAGACGGCCACGGCGCCGAACGTGCCGTCGCTGGTCGACGTCGGGTAGTAGATGGTGCCGCCGCCGAATCCGGTGACCGCGAGCGAGGAGACGGACGTCTGCGACACGGCGTAGGGGCCGCGCAGCGCCTCGATGCTGGAGGTGGTCGGGGCCGGGCCGCGCTCGTACGGGTTGTCGGCGGCGTGGGCGCCCGGACCGCCGAGCGTACCGAGTCCGAGAAGCGCGGCGAGGGCCACGGCGGCGCCGGCCAGGCGTCCGGTCCGGCGCCTCGCGGGCGCGGTGCTGTGGGGGTGCAGCTGCACGGGTCGTCCTCTCTGTCATGGCGGGCGGTGGGCGCCGCGGGCACGCGGGACATGGGGAGTCGGCCGCGTGCCCGCGGCGGAGCTCGCCGTGGGCTGGCCGTGTCACTGTCGGGGACCGCCCGGCGCGCGCGGACCGGCAATGTCACCGGTCTCGTGACGCGCGGGACCCGCCGTGCGCCGTTTCGCTGCGCGGCGGCCTGGGAGCGGCCAAGCTGGGGGCGTGGAACCTCCGGCCGCAGGAGCACGGAGTCTCCGGCCGCAGGAGCAGAGAACCTTCGGCCGCCGGAGCAGGGAACGTCCGATCGCAGGAGCAGGGAGCCGCCGCATGTCACTCGCCCGTGTGCACAACTTCTCGGTCTCGCTCGACGGCTTCGCCACGGGCGAGGGACTCAGCCGCGAGGCACCGTTCGGGCACGCCGGGGAACGGCTGCACCAGTGGATGTTCGCCACCCGCTGGTGGCGCGAGAGGAGCGGCGAGAAGGGCGGGACCAGCGGCCCGGACGACGCGTTCGTCCGGCGCTTCGAGCCCGGGATCGGCGCGGAGATCATGGGCGCCGGCAAGTACGGCTATCCCGGCTGGCACGAGGACCCGGAGTGGAAGGGCTGGTGGGGGCCGAACCCGCCGTTCCACACCCCGACGTTCGTCCTCACCCGGCACACCCGGCCGCCGATCACCATGGAGGGCGGCACCACGTTCCACTTCCTCGACACCTCGCCGGCCGCCGCGCTGGAGACGGCACGCGAGGCCGCGGGCGGGCAGGACGTGCGGATCGGCGGGGGCGCCACCGTGATCCGGGACTTCCTCGCCGCCCGGCTGATCGACCATCTGCACGTTGTGGTCGTGCCGATCGTGCTGGGCCGGGGCGTCCGGCTCTGGGACGGGCTGGAGGCCCTGGAGCGGGACTACACCGTCGACACCGTCACCACGTCGAGCGGCGTCACCCATCTCACGTTCGACCGGACCGGCTGACGTCCCAGCCGACCGGCTGACGTCCGCCCGGACCGGCTGACGTGCGGCCGGGCCCCCTGACGCCCGGCCAGCCCCGCAGACGACCGGCCGGATCCGCAGACGCCCGACCGGACCCGCTGCGTGCGACCGGACCCCCCGACCTGCCACCGGCCCCCCTGACATCCGGCCGGACCCCTGACGTGCCACCGGGCCGGCTGCTCCCGCTCCGCCAAACCGGCCGTCGGCCCCTCCGGCACACGCACCCCTCCGGACACCCGCGTTCCCGCCGGTCACGCCCCGGACGGCCCCGGTGCAAGCGCCGCGTGTGCGGTGGCCCCGCCGGGGCATCCGCATGTCCGGGAGGTCTACATGAACACGAGTGCGATGGCGTCGGCCGGAGGGATGCGGGCCCGGCGGGCCGCGCGGGGTTCGGTCACGCGGGGGGCGGCACGGGCCGGGCTGGCCGCGCGAGGAGTGATCTATCTGCTGGTCGGGGCGCTGGCCCTGCAAGTCGCCTTCGGTGACACCGGGCAGCAGGCCGACCGCGGGGGCGCCCTGGCCGAGCTGTCGCAGCGGCCGTTCGGCGCGGTCCTGCTGTGGGCGCTGGGCATCGGGCTGGTCGGCATGGCGCTGTGGCGGCTGAGCGAGGCCGTGTTCGGTTCCCTCGGCGAGGACGGGCGCAGCCCGCGCAAGCGGCTGCTGGCGGCGGTGCGCTGCGGGTTCTACGTCTTCGTCGCCTACTCCGTGCTGTACTTCGCCGCCACCCGGCACCAGAGCGGCGGCGGGTCCAGCGACAAGCAGTCGCGGGACGTCACCGCCAGGGCGCTGGAGCTGCCCGCCGGCCAGTGGCTGGTCGCCGCCGCCGGGATCGGTGTCGTGGCCGCCGGCGTGTGGATCGGGGCGCGGGCCGTCCTGCGCAAGTACCACGACAAGCTCCAGCTGGGCCGGATGAGCCGCCGCACCCGGCGGCTGGTCGACATCGCCGGCGTGGCCGGCGGGGCGGCGCGCGGCCTGGTGTTCGCCGCGGCCGGCGTCTTCGCGGTCCGTGCCGCCGTCGAGTACGAGCCGGACAAGGCGAAGGGGATGGACGACACGCTGCGCAGCCTGGCCGACACGCCGCTCGGGCCGTGGCTGCTGGTGTGCGTGGCGGCGGGCCTGGTGCTGTTCGGGCTGTTCTCCTTCGCACTCGCCCGCTGGCGTCGTGTGTGAGCCGCGCCGCGCGGGAAACACGGGGCGAATGAGCGAATTCGAGATTCCGCAAGGCGACGGCCGGCCCGTGGACGTGTACCTGGACCTCCTGCGCATTCGGATGGACACGGAGGACTACCGCCTCCTGCGTCGCCTGGTGGAGCCCGTGCTCCAGGCGATCGAGGAGGAGCGCCTGTCCAGCCTCGACCTCGCGCTCGACTCCGGGGCCGACGACCTGCCCCAAGAGGTCCGTGAGGAGGCCGCCCTCGTGATCGCCACCGCGGTCACCGGCCGCATGGACAACGAGGTTGTCGAGATCGACGTCGACGAGACCGGTCCCGTTCGCATCGTCACCGACGCCACCACCGCTTCCGACCCGGAACGCCTCGGCGAGATCGCCGACTACATCAGGGAACGGCACAAGGAGACGGAGGAGCTGCGCGGCATCGCCGAGGTCAGCGGGCTCTCCACCGACTTCTGAACCAGAGCGACGACCGAGGGGTGCCCCCGGAGCCACGGCTCCCCGGGCACCCCTTCGGCGTGCCCGCTCAGGATGTCGGCCCGTCGGTGGTGGTGCGGCGCGCGGAGGCGGCCAGGCGGTCGGCGAGCGCCGCGACGAGGTCGCGCAGGGCGGCGGGGCGCTCGACGACGAAGGGCCGGTCGAGGGCGGCGAGCACCGGGGGGAGCCACTCCAGCCGCTCCGCCCGCAGCTCGACCCGCAGCCAGTTCCCGTCGGCCCCGTCCCGCCCGTGCGTGGCGCCGGTGTCCTCCAGGACCGCGACGCCGGCCGGCAGGTGGGCGCGGATCTGGTCCGCCGTGGCCCGGACGCGCAGCGTCACCTCGTGCCGGTATCCGGCGGTGGCGAACCCGGACACGACGCGCTCCGCCGGAGCGGGTCCCTCGGGCGCGGGGAACGATCCGGGCAGGGCCCGCACGTCCGCGACGCGGTCGAGCCGGAGCGTGCGGTCCTCGCCGGCCCCGGTGTCCCGGCCGGTGACGTACCACCGGCCCGCGTGCGCGACGATCCCGTACGGGTGCAGGGTGCGGTCGCTACGGCGTCCCTCGCGGTCGGTGTAGCGCAGCGCGACGGGACGGCGGTGGCGCACCGCGTCGGCGAGGGCGAGCAGCACCCCGGCGTCCGGGGCGTCCTGGACCTCGGGTCCTTCGGTGAAGGCGAGGGACTCCAGGAGGCCGTCGAGCCGGTCGGCGAGGTGCCGGGGCAGCACGCGCCGGATCTTCGCCGACGCCGTCTCGGCGGCCGTGCGCTGGGCCGCCGTCAGCCCCGTCCGGGGCCCGGCGACCAGGCCGAGCAGCACGGCCAGCGCCTCGTCGTCGCCGAGCATGAGCGGGGGAAGCCGATAGCCGGACCCGAGGCGGTAGCCGCCGTAGCGCCCGCGCACCGACTCCACGGGGACGTCCAGCTCGATCAGCCGGTCCACGTACCGCCGCACCGTGCGCCCGTCGACGCCGAGCCGTCCGGCCAGCTCGGCCACCGTGCGGGTGCCGCCCGACTGCAACAGCTCCAGCAGGGTCAGCACACGGGCGGTGGGTCGGGTCATACGCGGAAACCTATCCCGGATACCGGACCGGTTCTGTCCTCTATCTCTCCTAGCCTCGCCGGAGCAAGCAGTTCCGCACGACCTGGGAGAGCACCGTGAAGTTCGTCTCCGTCCGCATGATCACCGCCGATGTGGCCCGTCTCGTCGCGTTCTACGAACGCGCCCTCGGGGTGGCCGCCGACTGGGCCACCGAGGAGTTCGCCGAGCTCAGGACGCCGGGGGCGACCCTCGCGATCGCCGGCACCGGCACGGTGCCGCTGTTCGCCCCGGGGTCCGCGCGTCCGGCGGCCAACCACAGCGTGATCGTCGAGTTCCTCGTCGACGACGTGGACCGTGTGCACGAGAACCTGACGGGCGTCGTCGACGACGTGGTCGCCGGGCCCACCACGATGCCGTGGGGGAACCGGTCCCTGCTGTTCCGCGACCCCGACGGCACCCTCGTGAACTTCTTCACCCCGGTCACCCCGGCGGCGAGGGAGAGGTTCGGGCGCTGACGCGCGCCGGGCGGGTCGCGTTTCGGCCACGGGGCCCGGGCCGGCCGTTGCCCGAAGATCGACTCCCTCTATCCTTCCGCTGCCGGCCGGCCGCCGAAGGCCGGCCCGGGACGGACGGGGGACGACATGACATACCGGCGCGCGGCGATACCGGCACTGGCCGGGGCCGTACTGATCACGCTGCTGCTGTGGTGGGCGGGCGCGAGCGCCCACGTGCTCCAGCTCCAGGGCGCCACCCGCGCGCTCGGCATCGGGTCCGTCCAGGAGCTGCGCGGCTGGCTGGCCCCGTGGGCGTACGACGCCTCGGCGCTCACCCCCGCCGGTGACGGCACGGGGGTGGTCGGCACGAGCGGGTACTCCGACCTGCGGCGCACCGGGATGCAGATCAGATTCGTGGCGCTCTTCGTCCTCTACGGGGCGGGCGCGCTGCTCCTGCTGCGCAGGATGCCGCCCTCGCACGGGCGGACGCCGGGCACGCTGCTGGCGCTGTGGGCGTGGGGGCCGGTGGCCGGGACGCTGGCGGTGGCCGTGTCCACCCCGTGGCTGATCGCCTCGGGCGGGCAGGGCAGCTACCGGTTCCTGCCCCGGCTGGCCGCCGGGATCGAGTCGAGCGGGCCGGTGGCGGTGCTCGTGGCCCTGCTGACCGCCGGGCTCACGGTGCTGGTGGGCCGGGTGGTCGCCAAGGACACGGAGACCCCTCCCCGGCCCGAGGTGCCGGCCCGTCCCGCCCGCCTGGCCGCGTCCCTGGGCACCGCCGTGGTCGCCGTGTCCCTGCTGATCCTGTCCTACGACCGGGTCGCGGCCCGGATCCACACCGCGTTCAGCGGCTCGGGCCGGCTGTCCGAACCCGGCGACCTGCTGCGCCAGTGGCTGATCCTCGGCGGCTGGACGGGCCCGGCGACCACGCCGTTCGGCGACTGGCTGGTGTACCGCCTCGTCGACGTGCTGATGCTGGCGGTGGTGTGGTGGGCCCTGCGGCTGCTGCCGGGGCTGCTGACACGGGTCACCTTCCCGGCGATGGCGGCCGGCGGGGTCTGCGCGACGGTGCTGGCCCTGCTGACGGGCCAGGTGCTGCGCATCCCGCTCGACGACACACTGGACGTCTGGGGTCCGGCCCACTTCCTGTCCGGCCTCGGCACCCACGTCCCGGCCGCGCTCACCTTCGGGGTCCTGGCGGGCACGGCGGCCTACGCGGCCCTGCGCCTGACAGGCGAGCGCACCACACCGGCCCCGCAGCCGGTACCGGCGGCCTGACGCACGCCCGGGGCGCGGCGGAGGCGGGCCGCCGGGGCCGGACGCGCCATCCCCGTTATCTTCTTCGCGGTCCTGCAAGAGGGCCGCTGGCCTCCGGGCCCGGTATGACTGTGTCCCCCTGTCCGAGATGACCTGGGGGGTGGTGTCGCCGGGTCCGAGGGGTGCCG
>Ga0164243_10016094_pt1 | contig 10283 bp, 1 predicted proteins | sample OricompcompostOP_FD_108781 | JGI IMG/M metagenome (GOLD analysis project Ga0164243, IMG submission 108781) | Organic Plus compost microbial communities from Emeryville, California, USA - Original compost - Organic plus compost (OP) | ecosystem: Engineered > Solid waste > Mixed feedstock >... | reverse complement strand
GGCGGCTGTCCGGCACCGGGCGGTGGAACCCGGCCGGTCCGGTCACCGTGTACGACTTCGACGCCATGGAGGAACTGGCCGACGCGCTGCGCCAGGTCGACCCTGAGCTGCGCCACGAGCACCTGCCGAAGACGGCCACCTCCGCCGAGGCCACCATGCGCCGGCTCGGCGACCTCGTGCGGCGCGGCCGGATCACGCTGACGCCCGCGCAGGCGTCCCGCTTCACCGGAGACGAGCCCTCCGGCGGCTCCGCGGGGATCAAACTGGCCCTTTACCGGCCGCAGGTGGAGACCACCAGCCGACAGGTGCTCTCCCAGCGGCTGCGCACCACCGTCAGCACCTACGCCACGACCGGCAGCCGCACCGTCAGCCCGTCGGTGACCGCCCCGCTCACGGGCGGGCTGACCGGCGGCAACACCGACTCCCTCTCCGGGACCGTCCCGGTGGCGGGCGAGACCATGGGCGCCGGCCACGCCACCGGGGGCACCAGCTTCCGCCGTGAGGTCCTCAAGTACGGCACGCCCGCCTCCGAGAACAGTGAGGGCGAGCCCGACGACAGCGGCGTCCTCGGCTTCACGGTGACCGCGCACGCCGTGCTGGAGGTCAGCGGCCCGGACGGCACCCGCTGGGTCACCGGCAACGCCGTGCTGCGGCCCACCCTGGAGGACGTGCTCGGTCTGGGGCTCGGCCCGGCCCGCCCGTCGCCGGGCGTCTACGACATCCCGGCCGCCCTCGCCGGGCACGGCCTGCACGACTGGCGGGCGCTGTCCTCCAAGGAGTTCGGCGACCGGCTCGCCGGGACCTTCGCCGAGCAGGACGCGCGCGTCCAGGTGTGGCTGGACACCGGTGAGGCGACTCCCGGGACGTGGCGGACGCTGACCGCCGTCCGCCGTGCCCTCCTCGACGGCACCGACCCCGACCAGGCACTGAACGTCCAGGGGGCCGCCGTCCTCCCCGCCGACATCCGGCTCGCCCTCGACGCGGCGGCCCGCGCCACCGACCGTGCGCGGCGGCCCGTCGAACTCGTCCTGCGCACCGGGGCCGGCACCGTCCATCTGCCCTTCACCCCCGGACCGTTGCACGGCTGGGCGTCCGAGATGCCGGTGCCGTCCGTCGAGGTGACGCCGTCGGCCCAGGAGACGGCCGTCACCACGCCGCAGGACGGCACCGTGCGGGACGCGGCGGCGGACCAGCGGGCGGCCACGGCCCGGCGGCTGACCACCCCCCAGGCGGCCCGCCCGGTGCTCACCCGGCGGCAGTTGGAAGGGGTGGCACGCCGGCTGGGCGAAACCCTCCCGGTGAGCGCCCTGACCGTGCGGCGGTGCCTGACGCTGGTGGCCGGCCTGCGCGACGCGCTGTACCCGGGCGGAGTACGCGTCGCCGGCACGGTGGACGACGCGGCGGCACTCCCCGGTCCGGACGCGGCGGCCTCCAAGCTGGTGGCCGGACCGGGCTGGCGCCCGGTGCGCAGCTGGGACGCGGTGGCGCGCGCGGTGGCAGAAGCCGGACCGGGCGCGGCGGCGCTCGTGCTGGCGCGGCGCCAGGGCGGCGAGCTGGGGCACGCGTGGGCCGCCTACCACCTGGGCGGGCGGAACGGCGTCGTGGCGGTGGACCCGGCGGCGGCCGAGGGCCGCCGCGTGTCGGCGACCCCGCCCGACCTCGCCCCCGTCGAGGCGCGGGCCGTGGTGGTCGACCGGGCCGGACACGTCCTGGCGGACGCGCTGCCCGAGGTTCCCGAGTCCTCGTCCCCGGCCCACGCGGTGGTCGACCGCCCCACCGGGCGCGACTACGGCGCCGTCGGCCTGGAGGCCGAGGAACGCTACGTGTTCGCCATCAGCGGGGAGGTGCGCCAGGGGATGGCGCTGGCGTGGGGCCCCGGCCTGTCGCTGGTGGCTGACACAACGGCCTTCTGGCGCGTTCCCGACACCAATGAACTCTTCGACATCACCAGCAGGCCCGAGGTTCCGCAGGGCGCGCGTCAACCTTTCCCAGCGGGGTTCTCCATCGGTGAGATCGTCGTCGACGCGATGGCCGTCCTCCCGGGCGAGCGGCGGCAGTCGCTGGAAGAGGGGATGGCCGAGCTCACACAGTTGAGGCAGCGCCTGAGCCTCGCGGACAACTACCCGGGCGGGGTGCCGCTGGAGTCCCTCTTGGAGGGCCTGCCCGGCTGGGAGGTGGCCGAGGGCGGCAAGCGCGCCAGGATCTTCCCCCACCCTCCCGGCTACAACGGCCGTGTCTACGTGCAGCCCACCGATGGCGTTCCCGCCGTCGGCCTGCGAGGTCTCCAGGACCTTGCCGCGCGGCGGCTGACGCTGCCGATGACCATGCCGATGCTCTTCGCCGGGAAGGCATTCGGCCGCTGGCTCGCCCAGCAGTTCGTCGTTGACACCACCGGCCACGAGGCACCCGTAGAACTCATGCCGTTCCTCTCGGCCGTTCCGGACGTCGACAAGATGTGGGGCTACGGCTGGCTGCTGTTCGGGCATGTCACCGCCACGCCGGCCAACGACTTGGTCAGCGTCGCCAGGGGCATGGCCGGTGCGGGACTGGTCAAGAACATGCTGCCGGTGGCGTCCCGGCACCCGTTCGACCGCACGCTGCTGAGCATGGGGAGGCGGATCCGTGAGTTCCTCGACGGGCACCACGACGAGATCACCGCAGCGGCGGCCGAGAAGATGACCCAGACGTTGACCGTCTACCAGAACATGTTCGGAGAGCGGTTCCCCGAGAACTTCCTCGACGTCGTCCGCGAGGACACACCGACGGTGCGCGAACACCTGACCGCTGCGCTGACCGGCCGGACATCGCGGGGACGGACGGTCGGCCAGTACGAGACCGTCGGGATGGAGGACTACCGGGAGTTGGACACCGACCAGGGCCGCCTGGCGGTCCCCCTGCTCCTGGAGGAACTGCGGCACTACGGCATCACCGACCAGTTGATGACCCATGAGGAGATCAGGGACGTCCTGTATGAACTCGCGGAGTTCAGCCGCGAGACCTACCAGCGGGCCGTGGAGTCGGCGGTCCCGCTCTCCGACGAGGTGCTGCGCCGAGCGGTCGGGCGCATCCTGGGCAACATCGTGGTGCGGGAACTCGCCCCGTTCCTGGCGTTGGCAAAGGACGGCATGCCGAGCGCCGGACGGCGGAGCAGGCGACCGCTGTCCGAGTACGACGCACACAACCTCGCCGCGGCGCTGGGCGCCTACGCCCTGGGCATCCCGCTGCCCGACGGTCTCCGCCGTCAGCTCGAAGGGGCCGTCCGCACGGCCATCGACCTGTTCCCCGAAGTGCCACGGGAAGAACGCGCCCGCGTCCGGCAGACCGTGGATGCCGCGCGCCGGGCCCTGAGCCTCCTCGCCGACCCCGGGCATCTGCCGAGACGGATCCACTGGAACAGGGACATCCCCGCCCTGGACGGAAGGCGGGTGCTGGTGGAACAGGTGAGCCGGGTGAAGCACACGGAGCCCGAGGAGGGCGATCCCGTGGGCTTCTCCTCGCGCCCGGCCCGGGACTGGGACGGCCGCCAGAACACCTACGGCCTACTGCCCGAGGTCAAGGCGTACACGACCATGCTGTGGTCCCAGCAGTACCGCAGCCCCGCAGGGCTGGTCGTACCGGAGAGCGCCCCACTCGCTCTGCCGTTCCACAAGGCGTACCTGGTGGGCCTCAGCGGCGACGCCGCCTCGGCCCGGCTCGGGCTCCAGAACGGTGCGGAAGCGGCGGTCGACTACAACGCCGTGCTCGACTACCTCTTCGCCGCCGACCCCGACCTGATCGCCCTCCCGAGGAAGACCGCCGCCGTCGTCCTGGGCGCCGACGTGGCGGGGCCGCCCCCGCACGACCCGCTGGAGCACCCGATCGCCGGCCAGCTGATGGCCAACGCCTGGGACCGCTGGGTGTGGACCTCCGGCCTGGGCCGGGAGCCGCACATCCTGCCCGCCGACAGCCACGCCGGACCGCGGTTCGGACTCGCCGAGGGCGACTGGTGGGCCGGGTTCCGCCCCGAACCGACCTCCCCCCAGCTCGCCCGGCTGGCCCGCAGGGTCACCGGCGACCGGAGCCGCGGCCAGGACGTGCTGCGCTGGGTGCGGGCGGTCCGGCTGGTCTACGGGCCGCGGCTGGAGGACGACACCGCCGCCTTCGAAGCGCTGCTGTCCGGCTTCCGCCTGCTCGACGGCGTACGGGCGGCCCAGGGCGACCGCTCCCCGTTGACGTGGGAGCGTCTGCGGCCACTGGTCGCCTCGTACAGCCCACCCGGGATGCCCCTCACCCAGGCGCTGCCGTTCGCCATGGTCGCCGCCGCCGGCCAGCTGGGCACCCATCTGGAACTGTCCCGGTACACCCTGACCCAGAGCTTCGCCGCCCTGCGCGCCTGGGAGCGCGGCGCCTACGTCCCGGCCGGAACGGCCCTGACCGCCCAGGGCCCCGGCGGCCTGACGGTGCGCGGCTGGATGAGCGGCGCACCGGCGCCCTTCTCCACCCCCGGGCACAGCACCGGGCAGCCGTGGGCCAACCCGCCCGCCGCACCCGGGCCCACCAGTGCCTATGACGCGGAGGCCCACTACCACGCGATCATGGTGCAGCTCTACGGACAGCCGCGCCCGGCCGCACTGGGGGCCCTGCGGCGGCTCAACGCCCTGCGCGCGGGCGTCCCCGCGCTGCGCGGCGGGCCGCTGGATCTGCGTGCGCTCGCGCGGTATGTGTTCAGTCTCGACGCGAACGCCCCCGTCGGCCCGGCCGAGTACACCGAACTCCTCCGGCTGGCGGCCGACCCGGCCACGGCGCATGCCAGGCGTCTCGCTCAACTGGGCGCCTTCCACCTGCTGTCGCGGGGTGCGCTCGACGCCGGGATGCGCTTCACCACTCCGAACGGCGTCAGCGGCATCAACTGGACCGACCGGCCGATGAACGTGCCGATCGACGTGAACACCGCCCACTTGGCGATCCGGCGGCCGGACGGCACCGTCTCGCTCCAGGCGCCCATCCCCGCGGGGTGGAGCGGCGGCCCGACACCGTACACGCTGGTGGCCGACGGCACCCTGGAAACGGTCACGGTGCGCGGCCGGAACGGGTTCGTGGCCGAGGCACGGCGCGAGATCGTGAGCGAACTGCTCCCCATGGACCCGGTGCTGCGGCAGCTGCCGAGCGGCGTACCGCTGCTGATGCTCGTGTCGCTGGCCGCGGCCGGGGATACGCTTCTGTCGCGCGGCACTGCCGTCGGCCTCGGCCGGGAAGTGTGGTCCACCAGCGGCTTCGTACTCTTCGGGTTCCTGCCGGACCAGCCCGGCCGGCTGGGCATCGGCGTCGACGTCACCGAGGGCCAGGGGATCATCGGGGGCTGGCTGCTCAGCGATCCGACCCTGCCGCCGGCGCCGCTGCCGGGGGGCGCGGAGTGGGAACAGCGGGTGGTCTCCCTGCCCGTCATCGGACGGGACCACCGTTCCACCGGTCATCTGTCCGTTTCGCTGGCCGAGGACCCCGCCCAACTGCGTTCCCGCACCCTGCTGGCACTGCAAGCGGCCTCGATGACGCACTTCGCCCATTACGACTCCGCCACCCACTCGATCAGCCGGCCGGTCCCACTGCCCTGGCTGCGGGACCATCCCGGCGCCACGCCGTACTTCGAGATCAAGCACGGTGGCCCCGGCGCCACCTACTGGGAGCTGCGCGGCGGAACAGCGGTCACCAGCGGTCCCTGGTCCACCGGGGCGCTGGGGCGGCGGCCGAGTCTGCGCGCCAAGCGGGACGCGGACCCACTGGTGAAGATCATCTGCTTCGGTGCGCAGCAGAACGGCGAGGGGTATCACGGCGGTTCCGGGCCGCCGCCCTACGTGCCCGACCCGCTCGCCGTCTCCGCCGAGGCCCAGTGGAACGCCAACGGCACCGGCGGCCGGCGCCCTGTGACGTACGCGGCCCGGCGCCGGGTCCGCTATTTCAGCGACACCGACGGCCCGGTCGTCCTCGTCTACAACGACATCCGGGGTGGCGAGTTCGGCCTGGAACGGATCGTGGCCGAGCCGGAGGGAACCGCTCTGGACGACCTGGCCCGCACGGCCGGACTGCACAGTGGTCCCGGTCCGGCCCCCGGCCACGTCCGGGAGCGGACACTGCGACTGGTCCGGCTGCTGCGCTACCTGTTCGGCACCCGGATCGAGCAGGACACCGCCTACCCGGTCCTGCTGCACGGCGCGGGGGCGCTCGACCGGATGCTGCGCAACGACCCCGAACTGCGCCGCATGCCTCTGTTCACCGTCAGCCTGTTCACATGGGTGGCGAGGGCCGACCACGCGGGGCACGCCCCACCGGACCGCAAGCTGGACCGGGCGGCCATGAGGGAGGTGCTGGTGCGGGCCGCGCAGCGGATCGCCCAGGCCCCCGGCACCACGCTGTCCGCGTACGTCCCGCTCCCGGCCCTGGCCGACACCGTCTCGGCCGTCATGCGCCGACCCGACGTGGACGCCCTCACCGCCTGGACCCTCGGCCTGCCCGGCAACGCGCCGATCGGCGACGCGGAACGGTCACGGATGCTGTGGGCCCACATCAAGACCGACGACATGCTGCGCCGTCTTCACGACACTGGCGGCGAGCAGGAGATCGACAGGTACGCCGCGCGCGTCCTGCACCTGGCGGCCCCCGACCCGGCCCACCGGGCCACCCTGCGCCACTACGCGCTGCTCGCGTTCGCCGGCGGCCGGGAGAACCCCGGTGTGGTACGCGAACTGGCCGAGATCCACCTGGAGAAGAACGGTGCCCGTGCGGCCACCACCTTGCTCACGGACAGGAACGGCGGTTCGGTGCTCGGCCGCGACGTCACCGGCCGCCCGGCCGGCGCCCTCGACATCGACCTGACCGTACTCACCCTGCTGCGGCGGGCACCCGACGGAACCCTGGTGGTCCACTCCACGGTCCCGGCCCCCTGGCACGCCGACGACCCGCAGACCCGGCCCTGGCTCTTCCGCGCCGACCGGCACGACGACACCCGGGTGGAGGTGCGCGGCATTCCCGCACCCCACGAGGACATCGCCGAGCTGGTGTACCGGGAGCCGACGCTCGCCGTCCTGCCGGAACGCCATCCCGTCGTCCTCATGGTCCCCCGCTCCCGGCCCCGCCCCGGTGAGCCGTTGAAGCACTCCCTGCCGGGCCTGGGTGCCGCACTGGCGGGCCATCCGATGTGGGCCGCGTACGGCACCCCGACGTTCCACACGGACCCGGTGACGGGGCGGACCACCATCGCGCTGGAGCCCGACCCCGCGGGGAACCCGCTGACGGCTGCGGACTTCGCACGCGTCGATGTGCGGGACGTCCGCCCGCTGCCCCCCGGCTACCGGGCTCTGCCGTACTCCCTCACCGTGTCCGGGACCACCCTCCATGCCGCACCCGTCGCGCCCGCCCCCGGAGCCGTCACATCCGGGACGCACGACGCGGGGGAGGGGACGGCCTCCGAGGAGAGCCACGCCCCGACGCCGGCCGGTGACGACGGGACGGGCCGCGACACGGCGGCGGACCGCCACTACGTACGCTCCGGACCGTCCACCGCCCGGCTCGGACGCACCTCCTACGAGTTGCGCGCAGCCGAGGGGACCGGCGACGCCTTCGGCACGGCGCTCACCCAGGCTCTGCGCGAGGCCGGGGTGGAACCGCCGGTCGCCGAGGGCGAACTGCGCGACTGGGCGGCCGAACAGGTCACCGACGACGACCTGCCGCACACGGACCTGCCGCCGCTGGACGACGCTGCGGAGGTCCCCGTCGACATGCTGACCGCGGCCGGCGTACGGATCGAGCTGGCCCAGCAGACGGAGGCGATCCTGCGCGGCAACCAGCTGCCGCTCGCCCGCTTCACGCTCACCCCGGTGCAGCGCTTCCGGCTGCGGGCGGCCCTCCACGGCGACGGCACCTCCGATCCCGACCTCGCGCTCGCTCTGGATGCGGCCCTCGCTGCTGCCGTCGCCCGCCGGCTGGGCGTCGCCGTCACCGTCGCGGGACCGGACGGAGTGGTGGCCGAGCACGGCGTCGGTGCCGACCGCTCGGTCCTGCTGGTACGGGACGGCGACGGGTACCTGGCCGGGGCGGCGGCCCCCGCCCGGGAGGTTGTCGAGCAGATCGGCGCCCCTCCCGAGAACCCGGGCCGTGTTCCGACCGTCTAACCGTGGCGGTGGAGAAGGCACCGGACGTGGTGACGGGAGGAGGTGGCCTCTCCCTCAAGAACACCTCAGTTGGTGGACGTAAGGGCGCCTGCGCAGGGATGATGCGCATGTCTGATCTCTTCGATCAGTTGCCCGAGGTCCGGAGACCGGTTCGTCCCGGTGTCCGCGCCCCGGTGTCCCGGCTCGTCCCGGTGAGCGAGTCACGGGCTGCCGGGCGTACCGGGGCACGGGATGCCTCGGGGGACGCGGCGGGCACCCTGGGTGGCCCGCGGGGGCGCGCCCGTATCACCGACCATGCCGAGCATTTCCAGCAGTCAGCCAGCCGGCCCAGTGAGCGAGGACAGCATGAGCGACAACGGCGCTTCCGCCACGGCGACCCCCTCGGAGACGGACGAGCCGCCGACCGGTTCCCCGGAGACCGGGCCGGACGCCGCGGAGACCGGGCCGGACGCCGCCGGGGCGTCCGCACCCCCCGCGGGCGACGAGACGGCGACCGCGATGTCCGACGACGCGGTACCGGAACCGCCCGAGGAGTTCGTCAAGGCGGCCAAGCTCGCGCCGAACCACTGGCTGTACCTGACCGATCCCGCCTGGCAGGGCGAAGGCCCGCCGCCGGACTGGGCCGTGGTGGGCCAGTGGCGCTCCGACGACGACGGCGAGATCGTGGAGTGGCAGGACAACGAGAACTACCGGCCCTCCCCGGAAGCGCTCGGCTGGCCCGAACCAGAGGACGACGTGGACGCCGCCATCCAGCTGGCCACCACCGGCTACGGCCCGGCGGAGGACGTCACCGCCGCCCTCGCCAAGGCGGAGGTGGCGGTGCTGGTCACGGCGGACGGCGAGCCCGTCAGCGCGTCGGCGCCGGACGGCACCCCGGTGGTCCCCGTCTACACCTCGCCCCTGTACCTGCACGCGGCCGGCCGCCTGGGGTTCGAGCGGGTACGGGTGCCCGCGCTGCTGGAGCGGCTGCCGGAGGGGCACAGCCTCAGCATCAACAGCTCCGCCGCGGTCAGCATGGTGATGACCACGGACGGCCTGGCGGACGTGGTGGCCGCCGCTGCGGAACAGTCCGAGGAGCCCTCGGCGGAGGAGCCCGGGGCGGCCCGCACGGCCACGGTGGGGACGGCCACGACGGATGCGGTGCCGGACACCGGCACCGTGCCGGACACGTCCACGATGTCCGCGGCGTCCGCGGCGTCCGCGGCGGAGGGTGCCGCAGGCGGCGGTACGGCGGCGGCCGGTGCGGAATTGCCGGGCACGCAGGGGATTCCGCACGCCGATGACGGGGAGAGCCGGTGACCGACCCGGCCGACAGCGCGCGTCGCCGGCAGGCCCCGCCCGCCGGCCCCGTGGTGCGCCGCGCCGTCACCCTGACCGATGCGGTGGCCGCACCGTCCGGGGAACTCGCCCCCGCCGAGCCCACCTCTCCCGGGGCAGGACGGGACGGTGACGGCCTGCGCGGCGGTACGAGGATCGACGGAGCAACGGTGGACGTGGCGGCCGTCCTCACCGGGGACCCGACCGCGCCCCGCACGGAGCCCGCCACCACGGGAAGCGCGATCACGGAGCCTGCTGCGGGGAGCGCCACGGGAGCGCCGTCCGGACCGGCGTCGGGGCCGGCTGCCGCGCCGGCGCCCGGCAGCGCCCCCGGCCCGGGGGCCGACACCGACGCGCGGCCGAAGGCGCCCGCCACCGCCCCGAGGACCGCGAGCACCGCGACGACCACGGCCACCACGCACGCCGCACCCGCGCCGAAACCGGCCACGCCCGCGACGGAGCCGGCAGCGTCCGCATCAAAACCGGCCGCATCTGCGGCCGAGCCGACCACCCTCGCGGGGAAGCCGATCACACCTGCGGCGAAACCGGTCACGCCCGCAGCCAAGTCGGCCGCATCCGCAGCGAAGTCGACGACGCCTGCGGCGCGTTTCGCCGCCTCCGCGACGACGAAGGCCACGGGCCGGACCGCGGCCGGGGCGGCGGCGGTGGCCACGGCGACGTCACCGCCTCCGCCCACCCGAAGCGACCCGGGCCCCGCCGGCGGTCCCCCGAGGGGCCGTCCGCCCAAGGCGGTGCTGGCCGGACTCGCCGTCGTGGGCGCGCTGCTGATCGCCGTACCCTTCCTCCTCCTCGGCGGTGGTG